>Ga0075418_10009022_pt1 | contig 11186 bp, 11 predicted proteins | sample SoiMetdeltSBSDD2_FD_81776 | JGI IMG/M metagenome (GOLD analysis project Ga0075418, IMG submission 81776) | Bulk soil microbial communities from a Populus tree surrounding site in Tennessee, USA - Soil MetaG P. deltoides SBSDD2 | ecosystem: Environmental > Terrestrial > Soil > Tree plantation...
AACGCGGGTCGTGCCCCATCCCTCGACCTCGTCGGGCTTCAGGCTGTTCGAGACCACGACCTTGTCAATGGCGGTGTTGAGACGCGAGATCTCACGTTCCACGGCCGGCTGGGTCACATCCTCGGCGATAGCGGGCCAGTACGACCGGAAGCCTTCGTACGACTTACGCCCAAGCAGCAAAGTGTCGGCCGCTCGGAGGCGTTCCGCGTTGTAGTCTGAAAAGCCGTTGTCGAATGGCATGGCCATGACGTCCCCGCCTGGGCCGGAGAAAAAGCCGTCGAGCGAAACGATGTTGCAGACGATGAGCTTGCGCATGGTTGGTGAAGCTCCTTTCGTTGAGACGCGGAACGGGCGCCGAACGACCCAGCTCAGGAGGGGTCAGCTTCAGCCGTGGGTTGGGCACGAGTCCTTCTGAGCCTACCGCAATGTCAGATGCTCTGGAACGGCGAGTAGATCTTGGGCGCTAGGCCAGCGGCAGCCTCCACAAGCTCGGCGGAGGGAGATCCATAGACTTCAAGAGCCATATCACAGACACCAAGGATCGCCCCCAGGGTCGCGCCAAGATTTGCGATGTGCTCCAACACCGCTCCAGAGTCCTTGTACGTCTCTCGAACGACGCATTCCGTGTGGGTGTCGTCGAAGAACCAATCGTACTGTAACGTGCCCGAGTCCCGTTCACGCACCGATCGCATGCACTGAGCTGCGAGCTGTCTGAATTCTTCGAGTTTACCTTGATGAATCGTCAGACGGGCGGTCACTTGAATCGCGTCCACTGGTTCCTCCTGCCTTGATCAGGCGTATCCTGAAGCCGACAACACGGCCCAGATGATTGGTGCCTCCGGTAGGAAGTCGCATTCAACTCTTTCACATCGTCGCCTCGGCGCCGTCCAACGTCATGCCGCTCAGCCGCGAGCGGCGACTGATTCTGAATGATCCTCGCTTTCCGTGCCGCTAGTCGGCTGCAGCGGCGGGCGACATCGTGACGAGACTTGGTCGGATGCGATCGTATAAGGCCCACACCTGATGGCCTCTGAGCAGCGCACCTGCTTCCTCGATTGAGTACCAACGACGCTCCCGCCACCGCATTTCGCGCCAAGTTGTTCGCTCTTCGAGCACTTCCATTACATACACGGCCACCGTGAGACTGAGCGGCCCCTTTTCCTATTCGTACGCTCCGATGGTGTCTCCCATGAGACGACCGTCCAACCCAGCTTCTTCATGCGCCTCGGCCTGGGCTGCCTGCGTGTGGTTGTCACTACGTTCGATGTATCCCTTCGGTATGCTCCATTTTGCTGAGTTCTTCCTCCGGATGAGACAGACTTGCACAACGCCATCATCAAAGCGGCGCACGGGAATTACGGCAACTTGCCTTGGGTCAGTTCGCCGGTTTCGCATGGGTAGGTCAATTGTCTGGGCGCCTTCGACGACCTATGTTCTAAACGGCGCGACAACGGCGCGTTGCAGGGAAACGACCTTGCGATTGCTTCGACTGCTCACTCAGGCCTGCAGCGGAACGACGAACTCGTTCCATGGCTGTCACAATGTTTGCCTAACGCCATCATAACCCGCGGCGCGGAGCGCCGTCGGGTTCATACTGTTGTTCGGCCGCACGACGAGCATCGAGGGGTCATTGGAGATCCGACGTCAGATGGTCGGAATCGTGCCCCCGTCGATGACGTACTCACTGCCGTGAATTGAGGCCGCCCTTTCCGAGGCGAGAAAGACGACCAGTTCCGCTACCTCGTCCGGCGACGCCGGGCGACCGATCGGAATGCCCCCCAGGGAATCCATCAGACCCTGCCGCGCTGCCGCCGTGTCCGTGCCCGTCTGGGAAGCCAGACGTTCGATCAACGCGGATGCGGCCTGCGTTTCGGTAAAACCCGGCGCCACGCTGAGGACGCGGATGCCGCGCGGACCAAGCTCCTTGGACAACCCCTTGCTGTAGTTCGTCAGTGCCGCCTTCGCCGCCGCGTACGCAAGTGTGCTTTGGTGCAGCGGGAGTGATCGCTGAATCGACGAAATGTGAATGATGACACCCGAGCCACGCGCGAGCATGTCGGGCAGCAGTCCGCGGTCGATCCGCACGGCGGGCAACAGGTTGAGGTCGAGCTCCTTCTTCCAATCCTCGTCCGACAGTGCGAGCACGCCGCCGCCCGGTGCCGATGATCCGCCAACGTTATGAACCACGATATCGACGCCACCCAGGCGCTCGAGCGCCGCCGCGACCACGCGATTGACGCCGTCGACCGTACTCAGGTCCGCTTCGATCAGGCCTTCAACGGGCACGGTGCTCGGCATGCTTCGGGCGGTCGTCAAGACCGTCGCGCCGCCTTTGCGGAAGCGCCGTACGGTGGCCTCGCCGATGCCGCGCGTGCCGCCCGTCACCAGTACGCGCTTCGCTTTGAATTCGACGTCACTCATGATGCCCGCCGCATAACGATTGGGTTCAGCTGCTGGCGCCTTTTGCCAGTCGGCTGGAACCCGGGTTAGCCTTCAGACAACTTGTCCCGATAGAACCGCCTCCCAGTATTTCTTTTTCTCTTCGGGCCAAGCCTTTCTTCACTGACTTCTCCAATAACATATCTTACGAGAGAACCATGTTGCCTAGTAAAGTGCATCGAGAACTTCGGAGCTTTGGAGTCCAGCTACTTTCATCTATGTGCATGCCGCGAGACGTTGGTAAGTGTCGGCAGCGACCATCTAAAAGTCATCGCAATGCCGGGTCATGGTGAATGAGCGTCATTGGTGCTCGCGCGATGAAGGCGACGTTTAGATTCTCGGCGCAAGCGAACCTCGTCGTCAGCCGTCGCCGAGAATCTTCTGCACGCTCACGGCAGTCCTCAACACCCTCGTGTCTTGGCCGTAATCAGCGGTCAGTTGGAGCCCCAAGGGCAACGCGCTCCCAACCGGCATCGGAATCGAAATAGCAGGATCACCCAAAGCAGTCCAGGGTGCGTTCATCTTCGCGTTGCCGGTGGACGACAAGCCCAGCGGTGCGGGACCGGGTGCCGCCGGGAAGACGATCACAGGGGTAGCTTTTAGCAGCGTCGCCATGCGGCGCTTGGATTCCGCGATGTACTGCTGCGCCTTTTCGTACCGCTCCGCAGGTATCTTCAGGCCCTCTCGAACCAAGTCTGCAAGATCCTCGAGCCGCGAGCCGTATTGTTCAAATCTCTCTTTGTGAAAGCGTGCGCCTTCGTAGAACATGATCATCTCGTTGAATCCGGCGAGCTTATCCAGCATATCTCCCACGTTCACTGGCCGGATGGACACCCCACCCTGTCGCAGAACAGACAATGCAGACGCGAACGCCGTCGCCATTTCCGGCTCGACTTCCTGGAGCGGGTCCGGAACACCCAGCGGGAAGGTCTCATCCGCGGCCTAGGGCATCCCATAGAAGAAGCATATCCGCAGCCGAATGCGTGAACAGTCCCAGAGTATCCTGAGTTGGCGCCAGAGGGAGCACGCCGTCCATCGCAAACCATCCATAGCTCGGCTTGAATCCTGTCACGCCACAGAAGGAGGCCGGCCGCAGTACAGAGCCTCGCGTCTGGGTTCCAAGGGCAATGGGAACCATTCCCGCGGCGACAGCCGCGGCCGAGCCGCTGGGACTACCGCCCGGTGTGTGCGATAAGTCCTTCGGGTTGCGGGTCAGCGGCGGGGTCTTATACGCAAAAGACGTGCACTGTGTCTTGCCCAGTAAAACACCACCACGTTGGCGCATTTCGCGCACGATGACGGCATCCGCGATGCCGATCCTTCCTCGATAAATCGGGGATCCATACTCTGTCGCCATCCCCTTCGTTTCGATGATGTCTTTGGCGCCAAAGGGAATCCCGGTGAGCTTACCCGCCCCGGTTGGCTTCTCTGGAGACACTTGTACCCAGGCATGAACGGATGAATCCATCAGACGAATCCGCTCCAAACACTTCTCTAATCCTTGCTGACGCTCTTTCGATGTGCCTTTCATCCACTCTCTGAGTGTTACAAGGCGAGGCGTGGGAGCTGATAGTGCCGGGCGAAGCGCGGCTGCAAAACCCGTGAAAAGAAATCTCCGTCGATCCACTGTTCACCTCAGCGAGGGCTCATGGCCTTGCCACAGAGGCAGGCCACGGCACATTACCTGCGGCTCGAGCCAGGTCAGTCACTCTTCTTGGCTACAACCGGACGCGCTGGCGCCTCGTTCACGATCAACTGAAAGACATCCGGTCGGCTGTAGTGCCCCGCGACATCGAAATCGAACTTGCCTCGGCCAATGTCGTTGAGATCGAGGGGTACCGTGAGGATTGTTTCGCCGTCGAAATGGGGACCGGCGAGCACCTTGCCCAGCGGGCTGATGATGGCACTACCGCCGCGCATCAGCACAGCGTCGGGCGAATCGCCGAGAGCCACACGTGCAGTCTCAGGGAAATCCTTCTTGCGGATGAACTGACAAGCGGTCAGGACGAAGCAGCGTCCCTCGAGCGCAACGTGCTGCATCGAGGGGAGCCAGGTATCTCGATCATCGGCTGTGGGTGCGCAGTAGAGCGCCACGTTCTTCGAGTACATGGCCATCCGCAGCATCGGCATGTAGTTCTCCCAGCAAATCACCGAACCGATACGGCCGTAAGGGCTATCCACCACCGTAAGCGTCGAACCATCGCCGAAGCCCCAGATTGTCCGTTCCAAGGCGGTCGGCATGAGCTTGCGATGCTTCCCGAGCAACTGACCGTTCGGGGCGAAGAAGAGTACCGTGCAGTAGCAGGTGCCGAGTTCGCGCTCGATGACGCCCATGACCACGTAGCTGCCGTGTGCAGCCGCGGCCTTACCCAACCGCAGCGTCTCTGGGCCGGGCACGTCGATCGCCGCTTCGAGGTAAAGTCGAAACTCTTCGCGGCCGGCCGCGTCGCGCGCACCAATCACGAGGCCATAATTGAGGCCCTTTGGATATCCGGTGATGAACGCCTCGGGGAAGACGATCACCTTCGCGCCGGTGGCTGCGGCTTCTTCCATCAGGCGAATCGCCTTTTCAACGCAGGCGCCCGTGTCGAACGGCACGGATCCGGCCTGCACGACGGCAACATTCACGATCGTCGCGCTTGAGTTCGAAATCACCACACTTCCTTCCTTGTCCGTCGGTATCGGTGCAGCCTGACGATTGAGTTGAGCCGCCGCGAGGCCAGAGGCCGGGCGGTCGGCTCGAACGATTTGTTATACGCTCAGTGGGCAGCTGTTGGCCAACCCGAGTCTCGCTTGCCACCAGGCAAGTCCAGTTCAACCTGCCCATGGGGAAACGCCTTATCTGAGCTGCTCGGCAAGCGCGACGATGATGCCCTCAGGGCCGCGGATGTAACAGAGCCGGTACCTATCCTCGTACTGGGCGACCTCGCCTACGAGTTCAGCGCCATGGGCGCGCAAGCGCGCGAGGACGTCTTCGATGTCGTCGACGGCGAACATGATGCGACGTATGCCCAGCGTGTTCACTGGTGCGTGCTTCGGCTCGGTTCTAACCGCCGCCGGCGCGTGGAACTTGGTCAGCTCAAGCCGACCGTGGCCGTTCGGGGTACGCATCATCGCAATCTCGCATCGGACGTTTTCGAGCCCGACGACAAGGTCCACCCAACGTCCCTCGACTGGCATCTCGCCCTCCAGCTCCATACCCAGCTCGACGAAGAACGCCTTCGCAGCCTCAAGGTCGTCGACCACGATAAGAACGTTGTCCATCCGTTGAAGCGTCATGTCTCTTCCCTCACACCCTTGACCGGGAAGGCGCGGCACGCGCCGTGCAGCTGGCGTATAACGATCAAGCTCACCGGCGGGCGTACTCGCCCGTCCGGTGCAGCGCGGGATTAGACCGCGTGACTCGAAAGGGATGCTGGCGGCTGATCCTACACCCGATCCATCTCAAGGACGGTGCCGAGCAGGACCTCCGCCCCGCGAGCGCAGTCTTCCCAATGGGTGAGCTCACGCGGCGAGTGACTGATTCCGCGTACGCTTGGCACGAAGATCATCCCCATCGGTGAAAGTTGAGCCATCATCTGTGCGTCGTGGGCAGCACCACTTGGGAGTCGGCGGCTGCCCAGGCCGAGCCGTCCTGCGACACGTTCAATAGCTCGTTGTACTTCCACGGCTGCCGTCGCTGGCACGCTGGAATTGATCGATGTGAACTCGATAGATGTATGCGTTTCGTTGGCGATCACCGTCGCGCGCTCCCGAATCAGCCCGGCGAGACGCTTGAGCTTTTCAGCTGACAAATCCCGCAGTTCAATCGTGAGGCGAACGACGCCCGGAATCACATTTGGAGCGTTGGGTGTAATCTCCAGCCGGCCGACTGTGCCGACCTGTCGGCCTAGTTCGGAGTTCACCACCGTGTTCACGGCGATGGTCAAATGTGACGCCGCCAACAATGCATCCCGCCGATCCGCCATCGCTGTCGTGCCGGCATGATTCGCGAAGCCGGTAACCGTCACTTCGTACCGATCAATCCCAACGATGCCCTCGACAATACCAACGGGAATGCTCTCGCGTTCGAGCGTGCCTCCCTGCTCGATATGAAGTTCAAGGTAGCAATGGTGCGCGCCTTGCGGTCGGATAGCCTCCTTAATGCGAGTGGGGTCGCCACCGATCTTGCGTATTGCATCGGCACGCGTTATCCCGTTCCAGACTTGGTTCATATCCGCATTCACATCGCCGGCGACGACACGGCTGCCAGCTAACACGCGGTTGAAAGCCACGCCTTCCTCGTTTGCCCAGATGACCATCTCCAGCGGATGGCGGGTACGCAAAGCCGCTGCCTCAAGGGCTTCAAGCACGCCCAACGCCGCGATCGAGCCGAGGTCACCATCAAAATTGCCGCCGTTTGGCACCGAATCGATATGCGAACCGAAAAGGATAGGCGGCCGCGCTCCGTCTGTTCCGGCGCGACGCCCGAAAATGTTGCCCGCAGCGTCCAGACGGGGTTGAAGACTCGCGGTACGCATCAAGTCGATCACGTACGTCCGACCAGCGACATCCGCATCCGAGTAGGCAACCCGACTGACGCCGTCAGCGAAGGTCCCGTCCGGCGGCCGTCCGAACCCGCTGAGTGTCTCGATCCGTCGTCGCAACGCAGTAGCATCGACGCGAGGCGATGGGTTCTGCCCGAGTGCACGCCGGCCCAGGACAATAGGACCGACGGCGGCGGTCCCCAGACAGTTCAAGAACGCGCGCCTGGATGGATATCGCATGACGACATCTCCCGAACCACTCCATGTCTTGTTGAAAATACCGTCCGCTCAGGATCCTTTCTGCGCGATTCGTTCAGCGGTCTAACGATTCTGCCGCTCAGCCATGGACGGCGCAAGAGTCACCTCGCGTATGGCCGTAACCATCGCGCGCCGCTCGTCGGGCTGCAGCGGCGTGTTAGGCCGAAGGGCGTCAATCAACTTTGGTGGCTTCGTTCCCAGAATCAACCTTTGTCGCCTCGACCATATCGACCGGAGCTTTCGACTCTGGTGCCGGGGATAAGCCAGGGCTCTCTACCTAGGTATAGGCTCATGTAGTGCTCGCGAGACACCAACGAAGGATACTTCTGCACCTCGGCCAAGAATCGGCGAAAGGAAATGCACGGCCTGCACCTCGACGCCGTCCAGGTCACTCAGTTTCACTGCCTGGCGCTTGAACTCCAGGCTGTCACAATGCACTTTCCTTGGACCGGCTCGTCCCATAGACACCTCCTAATGTTAGGTCAAAGTGTCTACTCTTTCGAGGGAGGTTCTTCAGGTCCGGTTGAACCAAGGGTTAGCCGTCATTTTGAATCGAGAGACCTAGACGGATGTCGCTCGTCTTAGGTCAGGAAGGCGCCACCTGCACTTCGGACCATGATGTGTCCCAAGCATGAGCCACTTAGGAACGTCACATGAATGCAGAGTGAAATTCCTCCCTCAATCGGAAGGTCATCGCTTTGAAAAACCTCGTCAACAATTCCATTCGTGAAGCTAACAGCTTTAGAAAAAATTAGCTTCCCGTCATCGCGGAAATGGATCAAGTCAATTCGTGCGCACTCATTCACCTCTGCCCGCAGACGGATTTCACGCATTTTCGCTGGGTTATTTATGATCTTGGCAGAGGGAATGGCGATGTGAAACCAGTAATCAGTACCTGCGGCTTGACGAATGAGCGTACCCCATCCCGCATGACGTACTTCAGCAGCTCTATTGGGGAATTCGACAACAGTGTCTACCCCGTGTGTCCAGAATTCGTACGTTGCCATGTTGGGTGTCTCCTTCTGTGTTAGTTACCTGACGGCTAACCGGGCCAAGTACCCAGCGGACCGCTACAACCATGGAAGACCTAATCGTGACGGGCTGCAAGGAACTGAAAGCGAGCACCGCACCGTTCGGGAGGTTCTGACACTTGCCGCTAACGGCCCAGCGTCACCCGCCGCCGCGCTTTTTGCGGCGGTCGGGTGCACGCCGTGTTAGGCGTCATACTTGGCAAGTAGCCTCTTTGCCTCATCCGGTACCGCTTCGTAACTTGGGTACTCCGGACCCATAGCGGCAACAATCTTCCATCGGCCGACCTTCAGGAGCGACTCCGCCAGAAACAGTCTTGCGCGCCCTCGCAATAGTGAGGCTTGAGTGCAATTCCGTGCTGAAGATGCCTTATCGACTCGCTCCAATGAGCCAGGCGCTGTAGACAGACTCCAAGTGCTATGTGGTATCGGGGATCTTCGGACTCAGCGATGAGCTTCTTGTAAATAGCAACAGCCTTGCCTAGCTCACCTGCCTTCTCGAGCTGTCGCGCCTCGTTGTACATCGCTTCGCTGGACATAACGCTTAACGTTTGATGGAAGGGTTATGCGTCTGCTTGGACTCAAGGCGTTGACCTGTTTCTGCAAACTTCCTACGGGCAGCAACGCTTCGACTTACGCCCGGCGAAGACTTGCATCGGGAACACGCCGCGATAACCACAGAAGATACGAGCCGACAACAGCATCAACCACAAAACAGAAAATTGGATACCAACCGGGAACGCCAGTGTTTGTGATGAGCTGACTATGCACCAAGTCGTACAGCCCGTGCAGCAACCAAAATATACCGACCACCAGTGCTGACTGGCGGACGCTAACAAACGCGAAGAAAGGCCGGCAACAACGTACGGAAGACCGTAGATCATTTCCTTGATGGCCACGGCCTGCTCGCCTGCTTGTAGAGCGAAGAACGCGTAGAGGCTAGGCAGAGTAAGCAGGCCCAATGAATACAACCAACGTTCTCCACGAATGAGTCGCGCAGACACAATGGTAAGAACACCAACCGCTGCACCGATGAGGGCCCCAATCACAATTCTCTCCTCTCTTCAGCGCATAACGCTCGGCCTGAGCGGCGCGTGGCCGAGGACATCCGAATCCAAAGAGAACGCGTCGTCATCCCGCGTCCGCTCCAGGCCGTTCGTTAGGCCTCGAAATCGTCATACCTTACCGTGCGGTGGTGCCTTGCTTCAGCTTGCGATTCCGGCGAGCGCCGACAATGACGCAAGCAACCCCAATGAAGAAGCAAAGGCGAAACAGATTGGTGGCAAGAAAAGAAACTGAACGCAATGTGCCCGGCGGCATAGACTCCGCAGCCGGTGCGAGCGGAAGAGGCGCGACGATACCGAATAGAATCAGGAGAACGCCGAGTGGCACCAGAATGGATTTCTTCGGTGCCGACGATATCCACATCCAAAAACCCGAAAGGACTATGAGAGGCAGGGCAACATATCGAACAACAGGCGCGTAATTCGGAAGATGTTCAAACGGACTGTAGATATAACCGAGTATCGGAATGCCAAAGATGATGTGAATACAGCGAAGAATCGAACGTTTGGTAGTATCTTTCATTGATGGTTTGTAAACCTATTTATCGCGAGAACGACGTCATTTACTTGGCCTAACGATTCAGCTTCAGCGCCCCCTGCCGCGGCTTTTGGTGGCGGGTCGGCTGCAAGCGGTGTTAGGCGGTTCCGAGCTTAGAAGCATGGCCGGTTTGTCTCGATGGGGCGTCTTGGAACGAGGGCCGTTCCGGTCCACTCGTAATTGTAGGTGCCGTTCCCCTGGTCATTCCTCGCACCCTCGATCAACTCCCTTGTCTGCCCACTGATCTGTGTGTTGATGGGACTACCGAGGATTAACGGGCCCAATATCGTTCGCAAACCACACCGGCAGTGCGCTGCACCTTCGATATTCGGTCCGCTACACAAATGTCCGAGATTCTAACATGCTGGAGGAAAATTCTCTGCACGTGTCGATGTGCAACCGGTAAGGCCTCTTTTTGGGGGAACAAAGTACTTTCGCTAAACGTCTCTGTTCTTTGACTAATTGACGGATCTGCGTCTATCCTCAAAAACGTCATGGGCCAGTTGGAGGATTCCAATGCTTCAAGATCTACGTTTCGCCCTGCGAATGATGCGCAAGCAGCCAGGGTTGGCCATGATCGCGGTACTCACGTTGGCGCTGGGAGTCGGCGCAACTGCGGCGATCTTCAGTCTGATCCAGGGCGTTTTGCTAACGCCTCCCCCCTATCGGCAAGCCGGGCAGCTCGTACTGATTCCCGCGGCACGAACCGATGGCAAAGAGATGACGCGCCCGCGGGGCTTTCCGGCCGCCCAATGGATGGAGTGGCAGAAGGATGTAAAGTCGTTTGATGGAATCGCGGCCTACCTATGGATGTTCAACTTTCTGATCCTGCCTGAAGGAAGCCAGTCGATGGAGGGGATGGCGGTCACGCGCGACTATTTCCGCGTGGCCGGATTGCAGCCCATCTTGGGACGCACGTTTACCGAGGCAGATCACGGGGCATCATCGCCGTTAACAGTCATCATCATCGGCTACGACCTCTGGCAGCGGACCTTTAACGCTGATCCTCAAATCATCGGCAAGTCTATCCGGGTGAGCCGGCTCGATACACCGCTGACCGTGATTGGCGTTATGCCGCCGGGCGTGCGCTTTCTCCCGTCGCCAGGAGTAGCCCAAGAGCCAAACTACAATGTAAATGCTCAGGTCGACTTTTGGGTTCCGGGCACGCCCAATCCACAAAGGTTGAAGCAATCGATCTGGGATATCGTGGGCCGGGTCAAGGAAGGAACCTCCCACAAGCAGGCCCAGGAGGAACTCACTCTTCTAGCCGCAAGGCAGGTGCAAGCCGACCGCGACTTCGAGGGTTTTACGCCAAGGCTGATCCCGCTTGAAA
>Ga0075418_10009026_pt1 | contig 11182 bp, 8 predicted proteins | sample SoiMetdeltSBSDD2_FD_81776 | JGI IMG/M metagenome (GOLD analysis project Ga0075418, IMG submission 81776) | Bulk soil microbial communities from a Populus tree surrounding site in Tennessee, USA - Soil MetaG P. deltoides SBSDD2 | ecosystem: Environmental > Terrestrial > Soil > Tree plantation...
GGTGCGCGACTGCTCTATGGCTTCTACCAGGTCGGGGGCGTCCGCTACGACATACCAACCGGGTGGGCAGCGAAGTGCCTCGAGACCGTGGACCTCATCGACCAGCGCATCAACGAATACGAACGCATGCTCGAGGAGAATCCGTTTTTCCTGGTCCGCACGCAAGTCGTCGGAGTGATTTCGCGCGAGCTCGCCCAGGAGGTTGGAATCGCCGGCCCGCTGCTTCGCGGATCCGGTGTCGCCTACGACATCCGTCGCGGCGAGCCGTACTCGTCGTACGAAGATTTCGACTTCCGCGTGCCAGTCGAGACCTCTGGCGATTGCCTCGCCCGTTACCGCGTGCGAATGGCCGAGTTCCGCGAATCGTTGAAGATCGTCCGCCAGGTGCTCGACGGACTGCCGGAAGGACCGATTTCGTCGCGACCGGGTCTCAAGTCCGTGGCGCAAACCCGGATTCCCAAGGGCGAGGCGTATGCGCGCGTCGAAGGCGCGCGCGGCGAAGTCGGCTGCTACCTGATTGCCGACGGCAGCGCGAAGCCGTATCGAATGAAGTGGCGCGGCGCGTCCTTCTCGAACCTCGCCGTCCTGCCCCACATCATTCCCGGCCATAAGGTCGCGGATGTCGTGGCGATCATGGGATCGGTGGATCCGGTGTTCGGCGAGGTGGACCGATGAGGGATTGGCTGGTGCTGCTCATCGGACCGTTCATCGTGATGAACGCGATCCTCGCCATCGTGACCTACGTCACGCTGCTCGAGCGCAAGTTCGCCGCGCGCATGCAGTCGCGGATTGGCCCGTACCGCGTGGGGCCGCACGGCCTCCTGCAGCCAATCGCCGACGCCATCAAGCTGATGATGAAGGAAGACGTGGTGCCGACGGCCGCCGACCGCACTGTTTACAATCTGGCGCCGATCGTGTTCGTGCTTCCGTGCATGTTCATCTTTGCCACCATCCCGTTTGCGCCCGGTCTCGGTGTGGCGGATTTGAACATCGGCATCCTCTTTTTCCTCGCAATCTCGGCGATGGAAATCGTGGGGCTCTTCATGGCTGGATGGGGCTCGAACAACAAGTACGCACTCCTCTCCGCCATGCGCGCCGTCAACCAGGTCATCTCCTACGATCTGCCGTTCATTTTCGCCGCGCTCACGCCGGTGCTCCTGGCAGGGTCGCTCAAGCTTTCGGACATTGCGGCCGCGCAGAGCGGTCTCTGGTTCGTCTTCTATCCGGTGATCGGGCAGCTGGCATTCATCGCCTTCATCGTCTCGACGGTGGCGGCCGAGAATCGCGCGCCGTTCGACATTCTGGAAGCCGAATCCGAGCTCGTGGCGGGTTTCCGCGTCGAGTATTCAGGCATGAAGTTCGCGCTGATTCAGCTCGGTGAGTACGCGCACGTGATTGGCGCGTCGTTCCTCGGGGCGCTGCTGTTTCTTGGCGCGTGGGCAGGACCGGGACCGGAATGGCTCGGACCTGTCTGGTTCCTGCTGAAGGCGATGTTCGTGTTTCTGCTCATCACGTGGGTGAGATGGAGCTTCGTCCGCATCCGCGTCGATCAGATCCTTGCGCTGTCGTGGAAGGCGCTTCTACCGTCGACCCTGCTGCTGCTCATCGCCACCGCGCTCGTCGTAGTCTGGAGAACCCCCGGTGCCTGAGACGACGACGAAGAATCCGACCGACGTCGGCGTCATCGTACGCGCGATCCTTGGCGCAATGCGGATAACGCTTCGGAACCTGCTCCGCAAGCCTGTCACCGTCCACTACCCGGACAAACAGCGGAGCTACCCTGAGCGATATCGCGGGCTGCTGGCGCTCGTCTATGAAAAGGACACCGGCGAGGAAGCCTGCATTGGCTGCCGGCTCTGCGAGTACGTGTGCCCACCCGCGGTCATCAAGGTCGAGATGCTCAAGAGCGAGAAGCGGAACTATGCAAAGACGTTCACGCTCGAGCTCTACGCCTGCGAGTTCTGCGAGCTGTGCGTCCAGGTGTGTCCGACCGACGCGATCGTCATGATGAAGTCGTTCGATTTAGCGACGGCCGACCGCCGGGAGATGCTGCTCGACAAGGATCGGCTGCACGCGATCGGACAGCAGTTCGAGCAATCGTGGGCGACCGGAAACAAGCTGCGCGACATGCAGGGGCCGCCGAAGATGGCCCGCGCTGAGCATGCCGCTGCACCGCAAACAGCGCACGCGGCACCCCAGGCACCCACGCCACCGTCGAAGGAGGAAGCGCCCGCGTGACCGGCGAAGTCCTCGCATTCTGGGGCCTCGGGCTGGTTCTGGTCGGCTCGGCGCTCGCCGTCGTCCTGTCGAAGAATCTCTTTCACGCGGTGCTGTGGCTGGCCCTCGCCCTGACGGGCACGGCTGGAGTGTTTCTCCAGCTTGATGCTGAATTTCTCGCAGCCGTGCAGCTTCTGCTCTATGCCGGAGGCATCGTCACGATTGTCGTGTTCGCCATCGTCGTCACCGAGCGCCTCGTCGGCGAGCGCATCTCGCAGACGAGCCGCAGGATCGGAGGTGGCGCCGTCGTAGCGGGCGCTCTTCTCGCCACGATTCTGAACGCGATCAGCCGGCGTCCTCTGCCCGCTACTCCACCGGCGCTCCCGGCCGATCTGACGCGAAGCGTCGGTGATGCGGTGCTGACCAGATTCGTGATGCCCTTCGAGCTTCTCGCGCTGCTGATGCTGGCAGCGCTCATGAGCGCCATCTACTTCGCGCGGCCGGACGATTAATGCATCTTTCGCCTTCACGGGCCACGGAGAAACGGAAACACGGAGACTCTACGAGCTCATCGGGCTCCCGGTCTCCGGAGAACCATCTGGGCATATGGGTCTGCAAGCGTACCTGACGCTCGCCGCCGTCATTTTCTGCATCGGGTTGTTTGGCGTCATGACGCGCCGCAACACCATTGGCATTCTTCTGGGCATCGAGCTGATGCTGAATGCCGTCAACATCAACCTGGTGGCGTTTGCGCGTTTCAGCGCCGATGTCACCGGCATGGTGTTCACGGTGTTCACGATCTGCATCACCGTGTCTGAGGCTGCGCTGGGCCTTGCCATCGTCATTCTTCTCTTCCGCACCCGCCGCACGGTATTGGCGGACCATCTGGATCTCCTCAAAGGCTGATGACGGATCTTGGGACACCCGCGCTGACCGCGCTGTTGCTTCACGCGATAGCGTTCCTCGTGCTGGCGGTTGTAGTGCCGCTGCGACGGTCGGGCCGCCCCGCGGCGATCGTGTCAATCCTGTGTGCATCAGGGTCGCTGGCCGCCGCGATCCAGGCCTGGGGGACCCACGGAGGCGAAAGGACCTCGCGCCTGGTATGGGAGTGGCTGCCGTCGCAGGGACAAACGCTAGCCACCGTTGGCGTGCTGGCCGACGCCGATTCGACGGTGATGCTGATGCTCGTCGGGCTGGTTTCGCTGCTCGTGCAGGTGTACTCGCTCGGATATCTCAGCGACGAGCCGCGCCCCGCTCTCGGCCGCTACTACGCATACCAGTCGCTCTTCGCGTTCTCGATGATGGGACTGGTGCTGGCGCCAAACCTGCTGCAGCTGTTCATCTGCTGGGAGCTGGTCGGGCTCTGCTCGTACCTGCTCATCGGCTACTGGTACCAGCGTCCGGCGGCCGCCCGTGCCGCAGTCAAGGCCTTCTGGACGACAAAGGCGGGCGATGTCGGCTTGCTCATCGGCATCATCCTCCTGTGGCGGCAGAGCGGCACGTTCGATCTGACGGAACTGCGGGTGCTCGCGGAGAGTGGGGGCCTGACGGCCGCCGGACTCTCGGTGATTACCTTCTGCATTTATCTGGGTGCCGTCGGCAAGTCCGCGCAGTTTCCTCTGCACGTGTGGCTGCCCGACGCGATGGAAGGTCCTACGCCGGTCTCAGCGCTGATCCATGCCGCAACGATGGTCACCGCGGGCGTATATCTCCTGATGCGCACGTCATGGCTGTTCGCGTTGACGCCCGACGTTCTGCTGATCGTTGCGTGGATCGGCGCCTTCACGGCCCTTCTTGCCGCCGTGCTCGCCTGCGTGCAGGACGACATCAAGCGCGTGCTCGCCTATTCGACGGTCTCGCAGCTCGGCTACATGATGACGGCGATTGGCGCCGGGTTTGCGGGCGCCGGCTTCTTCCACCTGCTCACGCATGGCGTGTTCAAGGCGCTCCTGTTCCTGGGCGCAGGCGCGGTGATTCACGCGGTCGGCAGCAACAACCTGTCGCAAATGGGGCACCTGGCGCGCCGGATGCCGCAGACGATGACCGTGTTTGTCGTCGGCACGCTGTCGCTGGCGGGCATCCCCCTGTTTGCCGGCTTCCTGTCAAAGGAAGAAGTCCTTGGAGCCGTGTGGGAAGGCGGACTCGTCGGACCGTTCGTGCTTCTGATGCTCGTGGCGTTCCTCACCGCGTTTTACATGTTCCGGGTGGTGTTTCTGGCGTTCTTCGGCGCGCCTGTTGTGGCCGGTTCGGCGGCGGCGCTTGCCTCGGGACCGCGAATCGCACACACCCATGGGCACGTCGAAGCGGTACCCGGGGGCGGTCACGTGAACGAGCCGCCGCACGCCCACGATCCACCGGCAACAATGGCTGCGCCGCTGTGGATCCTGGCGGGGCTTTCGATGATCATCGGCGTTTACTTCACCTTCGAGCATCCCGAAACGGAATTCGTGAGCCCGTCATGGTTGATGCCCAGTGCCGTCGGTGTGGCGGCCGCCGGCATTCTGCTGGCCTGGGCCACTTACCAGCGTCGCGCGATTGACCCCGGCACGTTTACCACGATGTTCGCGCCGTTACATCGGGCGGCGCTTAAAAAGTTCTGGATTGACGACCTATTCGAGCACGTCATCGCCGCATCAGTGCTGGCGTTTTCGCGCGCGGTGGGTTGGGTAGACCGCTATCTCGTCGACGGGGTCCTCAACGCGCTGAGCGCCTGGACGCTCACGGCAGGCGACGACATGCGAACGATGCAATCGGGGCGGGCGCAGGACTACGTGTACGGGGTGGCCGTCGGGCTGCTCGTCCTGCTGCTCTGGGTCCAATTCAGATAACGCGGCTTGGATAGATGACCAGACTTCCCATTCTCTCGATCATGACGTGGGCGCCGTTCCTGAGCGCGCTCGTCATCATGTTCGCGGCACGGCAGCGGCCGCTGCTGGTGCGCTGGACGGCGGTAATCGGCACGGGGATTTCGCTCGTGGCGTCGCTCTGGGTGTACTGGGAATACGACCGCGCGGCGGCGGGGTTCCAGTTTCACGAGGAGCTGTCGCTCGTTCCTTCGCTTGGCATTTCGTATCTGCTGGCCATCGACGGTATCAGCGCCCTGATGGCGCTGCTGACCTCGATCATCATCTTCGCTGGCACATTTGCGTCGTGGACGGTCAAAGAGCGCAGCCAGGAGTTTTACGCGCTGCTGCTGATTCTGGTGACCGGCGTTTACGGCGTGTTCGTGTCGCTCGACCTGTTCATCCTGTTCCTCTTTTACGAAATCGCCGTGCTGCCGATGTACCTCCTCATCGGCATCTGGGGGTCGTCCGGGCACGTTCGGCCACAGGGCATCTTCGGCTGGGCGATGGGACGAACCGGTGTCGGCACGAAGGAATACGCAGCGATGAAGCTGACGCTGTACCTGCTGTTCGGGTCGGCGTTCATCCTTGTTGGAATCCTCGCGCTTTACGTTGCTGCCGGGTCGCAGACGTTCTCATTCGTTGCCTACCAGTCCATGCAGTTCGATCCTACCCTGCAGAGATGGGTGTTCCTCGCCTTCTATGTCGGGTTCGGGATTCTGGCAGGCATCTGGCCGCTGCACACCTGGTCGCCCGACGGCCATGCCTCCGCGCCGACCGCCGTGTCGATGCTGCATGCCGGCGTGCTGATGAAGCTCGGGGCGTACGGCGTGGTCCGGCTCGGCATGGGCCTCCTGCCCGACGCGTCGGTGGACTGGGCATGGCTGGTCGGCACCATCGCGTGCATCAACATCGTGTACGGCGCGTTGAGCGCCATGGCGCAGACCGATTTGAAGTACGTCATCGCCTACTCCTCGGTGTCGCACATGGGAGTGGTGATGCTCGGGGCCGCGACGCTCACGGTGGACGGACTGAACGGCGCGGTCTTCCAGATGTTCGCGCACGGCATCATGACGGGCCTCTTCTTCGCGCTAGTCGGACTCGTGTACGAGAAGGCGCATTCGCGTGAAATCTTCAAGATGGGCGGGTTCGGTTCCATGATGCCCGGCATCGCCACCGCTTTCACGATCGGCGGTCTGTCATCACTCGGGCTGCCCGCCACTGCGGGTTTCGTTGCCGAGCTGCTGACATTCCTCGGCGCGTGGAGCTCCGAGTACCAATGGTGGCTGTTCCCCGGCGTCATCGGAGCGTTCCTGACGTCGGTATACGTGCTGCGTGTGGCCAAACAGATCTTCTGGGGGCCGCCGAGCTCCGACCCGCACTTCGAGAACCTCCCAGATGCGCGAGGGACGGAATGGGCCGCTCTCGGCATTCTGGTGTTCGTGCTGGTGCTCTTCGGTGTTGCGCCATCGTTGGCCGTCGCTCCCGTTGACACGGCGACCGGACCGCTCCTGCAGCGGGTGGTTGGAGAATGAACCCGGACATCCTGCTTGCTCTCGCGCCGGAGCTCGCGCTCTTCGCGCTCGCGGTCGTGGTGTTGCTGTTGGGCGTGACCAGACGTGTTGAGCGGGTCAGCGAAGGCGCCGACAGATCGGCCAGCGCTAACGGAACCGCTGTCGGCTGGCTGACGCTTATCGGGCTCGCCGTCATCTTCGGCGTCACGTTCCTCGTGCCGGAAGGGGCGTCGCTGCTGGGCGACTCGTTCGTGCAGGACAGCCTGGCGCTCTTCGTAAAGCGGCTCTTCATCGCATCGGCGGCGCTGAGCGTGCTTGGTTCACTCACGCTGCAGCAACAGGCCTTCAGCCGGCGCTCTGCTGAGTACCACTTCGCCATAATCGTCTCCGTACTCGGCATGTCGATTCTGGCATCCGCACGCGAGTTGATCCTGCTGTTTGTCGGGTTCGAGTTGATGTCGATCCCGCTGTTCCTGCTTACTGGATTCTTGAAGCGTGATGCGGTCGCGCCGGAGGCTGCGCTCAAATTCTTTCTCGTGGGCACGGCCTCGTCTGCCGTCATCGTCTACGGCATGTCGTTCGTGTACGGCGCCTCCGGCAGCACCATGCTTTCGGCCATCCCTGCAGCTATGGCAGACGGCCATCCGCTCATGATGCTCGGTATGGGCCTGCTGCTCGCAGGCCTCGGGTTCAAGATCGCGGCATTTCCTTTTCACATGTGGGCACCCGACACGTACGAGGCTGCCAGCACGCCCTTCGTAGCATGGCTGTCAGTCGCACCAAAGGCGGCCGGGTTCGTGGCCATCATCCGTCTCTATATCGAAGGCGTCGGCAGTGCTGCCCTCGTCTGGATGCCCGCCGTCGCAGTGCTTGCGGGCATGACGATGGTGACGGGGAATCTGATGGCGATTCCGCAGCAGAACATCAAGCGGCTGCTCGCCTACTCTGGCATTGCCCACATTGGCTACATGCTCGTCGGGCTCGCGGCGCTCTCGAGCTCGGGCGTTGCGATGATGCTCTTCTATCTCGTCGCGTACATGTTCGGGAATATGGGCGCCTTCCTCGTCGTTCAGGCGGTCGCACAGTCGGAGCAGTCCGACGGCATCGAGGCATACCGCGGACTTGCGCAGCGATCGCCCCTTCTGGCGCTGTCGATGCTCATCTTTCTGCTGTCGCTTGGAGGCATCCCCTTCGTGGCGGGATTCTGGGCGAAGCTCTACGTCTTCTGGGCCGCGATCGAGCGCGGCATGTACGGCCTCGTCTTCCTCGGCGCCGTGCTGACGGTCGTGGCGTTGTATTACTACCTGCTGGTGGCCCGAAGGATGTACATCGAAGCGCCGCCGCGCACCGAGCCAGTGCCGGTCCCGCGCCTGCTCGGCGTCGCCATTCTCACCTGCGTTGTCGGGGTCGTCGGGATGGGTGTGTATCCGGCCCCGTGGGTGACGTGGGCACAGCGCGTCGCCTCGACGCTGTTCTCTTAGTTATTCGGAATCGGTCGGATCGATGATCGATGATTTGAGTATCGATTGAATCATCGAGTCATTGGCGGATCGGATCAGTGTTGAATCCTTGGGTCATCGATTGAGTCATTGACTTCACTGTGGATCGGATCAATGGCTCAATCGATGGTTCAATGAAGCGATAATGATCCGATCATCCATTGATGGCGATGAATCGATCGATGTTGAAATCATCGATCATCGATCCATAGATGTGTGGCTGCAGTAGCCGCCCGTCACCGCGTCACCGGCACGAACTTCTGAATCCGCTTTCCGTCTTCGACTTCGCCCGTGTACACGTTGCCCTTTGAGTCGACGGCAATCGCGTCGATCCAGTGGAACTGCCCCGCGTACCGTCCGTTTCCGCCGAAGGAGCCTTCGAGCGCGCCGGTCTGGCGATTCAGGATCCACACCATGTTGTTGGTTCCATCGGCCACGAAAACGTAGCGCTGCTGCGGATCGCTGGACAGGGCGAGGTGGTAAACGGTGCCGCACGGCGGCGCGGTGGTGCTCCAGATACCACCGCAGTTCGGCCCGCGGGCCTGCGTCGACGGATGCACCCAGAACTGCGTAACGAACTTTCCCTGTTTGGTGAATACCTGAATCCGATCGCTCCCCCGCTCGCACACGTACACGAGGCCGTCGCGCGAAAAATGGACGCAGTGCAGCGCGGGAGCGAACTGTGTTTGATCCGGCGGGTGAGCGTTGACGTCGTAGGGCGGCGTCGGATTGTTGTCGATGTCGCTCAGTGGGATCCCCTTGCCTCCCCATCCCCGCTTGAACGCGCCGGTGTCCATGTCGTAGACGAGAACGCGCTTGTTCAGGAAGCCATCGGCGATATAGAGCTCGCGTGCGTCCTCGTCGAATTCGAACGAACCGATGCCTGGCGGAAACGTTTCGGTCTGCTGGTTGTTCTGCTTGACCTGATCGGCCGGCACCTTCGGCCCGCGGTGGCCGAAGTCCCACAGGAACTTGCCGTCTTTCGAGAACTTGATGATGCTGTCGCCCGGCGTGGTGCCTGACATCCAGACGTTCTTGTCCCGGTCGACGGCGATCGTCTGCAGGCGGCCCGGCCAACCGGGGTGATGGTCGGGACCTCCCCACGCATTCACGACGTTTCCCTCGGGATCGAACTCGAGCACTTCAGGCCCGAGCACACAGCATTCGCCGCGCGGGGGCGTCGTCATCGCGGTGAGCTCGTCGGGTCTGGCATCCACACGGCGGTTCAGCACCCACACGTGATCGTCCCTGTCGATGTACATGTCGACGATCTGTTGCATGCTCCACTTGTTCGGAAGCCGCTTCGGCCAGAAGGGATCCACGCGGTACATCGGAGGGCCTGCGGGCGTCCGCTGCTGTTGCCCGTAGAGGAGAGCCGCGGCGGCCACTGCGACCACCGCAGAAAGACTGGCTGCCACAACGGCCGTTCTCGAGCGCAGCATCTTCATCGAATCGCTCCTTGAGAGCGGAAGCATAACAGGCTCTCATATAATCCCGGCCACGCATGGGTCGACTCGTTCGACCCCTTGAACACGTCGGAGCGGGGGATGCACATGGCTATCGACAAGTGGGATTCGCACGAAGCGGCCGGCCCTGATCGGTCCCAGAGTGCCGACAATTTCTCCAGGCGCGATTTCCTGAGATCGGGCGCAGTCGGATTCGCAGGCACTGTCGGCGCGGTCGCATGCCGGGCGTCCGGAGGAGGCACCGCACCGGCCACAACGAGCCAGGCGCCTCTCGGGGATTTGCGATCGACGCCCCCACGAGAACTGCAAAACCTTATCGGCGACGCACGGAAGCGACGCATTCTCCTGCGCGGCGGCGTCGTGCTCACCCTGGATCGGAACGTCGGCGACTTCGCCAGAGCCGACGTGCTGATCGACGGCAAGACAATCAGCGCAATCGCTCCAGAGATTGCTCCAGGCGATGCCGAAGTCATCGACTGCTCGGGCACGATTGTGATGCCCGGATTCATCACAACCCACAACCACCAGTACGAAGCGATTCTGCGGAGCCTCATTCCGGACGGGATTCTCGCCGGCGCGTGGCCGCTCGAGACGTACGGGTCGGTCGTTCAAAATATCTGGACGGCCGGCCGGATTGTGTCGCCGGGGAATCCGGGCACCGTCGTCTGGGACCTGGGGCGGGTGCCGTACGACCCCGAAGACTGCTACACCGCGCAGCTGCTCTCGTGTCTGAGCCAGATCACTGAAGGCGTGACCTGTGGAACCGACACTTCGCAGGCCAATCACACACCCGCGCACACCGACGCCATGATCAAAGGCATGATGGATTCGGGCCGTCGCATGGTTTTCGATTACAGCGGCGGCATCGACCGGAGCACCGATGGATTTCCATATGAGGTGCCCGGCGCGATGAACGACACGACGAAGGGCATCGGCCGAATCGCGAAGACGTACTTCAGTTCGAAGGATCAGCTGGTCACATTGGGCTTCGGCGGCGGCCCTGGACCTGCGTTTCCGGGTGCATCCTACACAGGCTGGCAGCTCGGTCGCTCATTCGGCGCATTGATCAACAACCACAATGTCGGCAACGCCAAACTCGTCATCGACGCTGCCGCCGATCCACGTAATGGCACCGACTGGTCCGACGTGACCTTCGTCCACGCGACAAGGTGGCAGGACAACCCCTACGCGCAGCTCTCCGCCGATTCGGCTGGCTATCCCAACCCGGGCCGCTCGAGAGCATGGGAGATCGTGCGCGACCGCGGCGCGCACGTCTCAATCGCCAATCTCATCGAGATGCAGATGCGACACGGAATGCCACCGCTGCAGGAAGCGTTGAACCACGGCATTCTGCCGAGCCTGAGTCCCGATGTCGATACGAACATGACAACTGATCCGTTCTCGCTGATGCGAGGCGCCTACTGCCTGCAGCGTGCGCTCGCCAACGACCTGGCGTTCCGCGAGAGCAACCCTGGCAATCTACCTGTGCCGCAACTGGTGACATCGCGCCAGGTAATTGAGATGGCCACCATCGCGGGGGCTGCGGCGAATCGGCTGCACGACAAGGTGGGTACGCTGACGCCGGGCAAGGAAGCCGACATTGTGGTGCTCGATGCGCGGAGCATCAATACCTGGCCGATGAA
>Ga0075418_10009028_pt1 | contig 11179 bp, 6 predicted proteins | sample SoiMetdeltSBSDD2_FD_81776 | JGI IMG/M metagenome (GOLD analysis project Ga0075418, IMG submission 81776) | Bulk soil microbial communities from a Populus tree surrounding site in Tennessee, USA - Soil MetaG P. deltoides SBSDD2 | ecosystem: Environmental > Terrestrial > Soil > Tree plantation...
AGGAATACCTCGGCGAAGCGCGCTTCGCGTTCGACCACGGGCTCTGCGCGTGGGACGGAGGCGACGGCGGCACGGAGCTTCTGGGCAGCGTGCAAAAGTGGAAGGTCCCCTGTAACTGGAAATTCATCGCGGAAAATTTCGCCGGCGATTGGCTGCACGGAGTCAGCCATAGATCCGTCGATCTCGTGCGCCTAGGCCCTAGCGGTAAGACCGGGCGCCGCGATGATTTCGGGCAATTGCTCGTGACCGCGTACAGTCAAGGCCACGGCGTCTTGTACAGCGTCTATCCGAACGAGGAGACGCGCACCGAATATGCGGCGTCTCCGGTGACGTCCGAATATTTTCAGAAATGCTGGGAGCGGCGTCTCGCGAACAAAGGCGAGCTCGCCGGAACCTGCCCGCTGGTCGGAACGATCTTTCCGAACATGTCTTTTCACGCCCAACAGCCGCGCACGTTGCTCGTCTCCCATCCGACGGGCCCTAATGAAACGGAAATGTGGCGAACGTATTTCGTCGACAAGGATGCGCCGGAGGAAGTGAGGCAATTCCTGCGCGAGTACTACATGCGCTATTCCGGCCCTGGCGGCATGACCGAGCAGGATGACATGGAGAACTGGAACTACGCGCACGCGGCCAGCAGTGGGACGATCGCGCGACGGCGCCCGTACCATTACAAAGCCGGGCTGGGCACTGGCGGCACGCATCGCAGCATTCCGGGCTTCGTGACCGAGCGCCCTATCACGAGCGAACAGAATCCACGCGCCTTCTACAAGCGCTGGGCCGAGTACATGGACCTCGACAGCTGGGGCGAGTTGCTGAACGCCCAAACGGCCGGGTCGTGACGGGACGCATCACGATGGAATCCCACCTCACACCAGAACGGCTCGGCTATCTCGATCTGATGCGCGAAATCGAGGATTTCTTCTACACCGAAGCAGATCTGCTCGACGAGCGCGAATACGATCAGTGGCTCGACCTGCTCACCGAGGACGTCGTCTACTGGATGCCGATGCGAAAGAACGTCTCATACGCAAATAGGCACGAGGACATCACGGCTGAGAACGACGTCGCCTGGTTTCACGACGACAAGGACACCCTGAGAAAGCGCGTGAAGCAAATTCAGACCGGCCTCCACTGGGCCGACGAACCCGTCTCCCGTGTATCGCACCTGATCACCAACATCCGTCTGACACAACCGTTAGCGGGGCTCGGCGACGGCGCAAGAACGACGACGAAGTGCAGGTTTATCGTCTATCGAAACCGGCTCGAATCCGAAACGGATTTTCTGTTGGGGCGGCGCGAAGACACGCTGACGAGAGTCCACGGCGAGCTCAAGCTCGCCCGGCGCAAGATCATCCTCGATCAAAGCGTGCTGTTGGCCAAGAACCTCACGATGTTCTTCTGAGGCGTGAATCGGCATCGAGCACGAGGCCGCGCCGGGAGCTGACCCACAGGCGCGCGAACAATTACGTCAGCCAAGCACATTGTCCGTCGTATCGCGTTCCGATCGCAGGAAGTCCAGCCACCGTCGTGATGCGTTCGATGTAGTCGACGACGTCGCGCGCGGTTTCGTTCTTCGCGATTGTCGGCCTGCCGGGAGGTTCGACGTACAACGGGACAAAACCGACGTGCAAACCGCGAGCGTCGAGTCGCACGCGGCCCAGCATTCCGTTGACGGCTTCAGGGTGGAAGGGCGCCAGATAGTAAGCCGGATCGGGTTCGAAGCCGAACAGCTGGCGCCGTTTTTGCGCCCATGCGGCCCGCGCCCTTCTTGCTTCGTCCGACCCACGCGATTGATCGGGGCTGAGCGCGCGCGTGACGACGCACCCGTTACCGAGCCCGTGAAACACCGGCCTGCCGCGATAGAGCTCAATTCCACGAACTATATGCGCGTGATGACAGATCACGATGTCCGCGCCGGCATCGATTGCCGCGTGAGCCACCGGCCGCTCATAGGGCGCGAGTTTCGCCGGTGTGTGCACGATACCTTTGTGCAGCGAGACGATCACGACATCCGCAGTGCGACGGGCTGCCACGATCTGAGCCGCCATGAGCGCGAGCGATTCTTGATTCGCGCGCTCGAGTGGCGCGGAGGGCGTGATCGGCGCGCCGTTTGCCGCTTCCACGCGTATATAGGCGCAACCGGCGCCGCGCTCGGACGCCCATGACAGCTCGGGGCCGACGCAGTTGTAGCTGAGCAGCGCCACGCAGTGTTCAGCGCTGGTGAGAAGCGCTGGTGCGGTTGCTCCTTCGAGATTCATTCCGGCGCCCGCATGACGAATGCCGGACGTCGTCAGCGCAGCGATAGTGTCGCGGATGCCCTCGGGTCCGCAATCGGCCAGGTGATTGCCGGCGAGCGAGACTGCACGGAAGCCAGCGCGTTTCAACGCGGGAACGTGGGCAGGATCGGAGCCCGGCGCGGGCACATCGCCGATCGCTTCATGCTTGTGAGTGGTGTGCGGAACCTCGAGATGTCCGATGGAGATGTCCGCGGCGCTCACAACTCCCGCAATGCCGCGGAGCCAGTGATCCGGTTCAGGCTCGTCTAATATCAAGTCGCCCGCGAAGATGAATTCGACCGGATTCATTTAGTGATTACCGCTGGTGCGTGCAGGCGTTAAATAGTGTCGGCAGCTTTAAGCATACTGGCGCGCGGGCCGATATTCGAACGACGCGTATTTCACTCCGTCCGGTTGCATGCCCCCGAAAAAAACAAAGCCCGCTCGCGCCGCAACGCGACCAAAGGGCGAACGTCGTCGATGCGGCGCGCGTTGTAGAACGTTTGTTGAGTGTCGGTGCGACTAACCGTAATAGGTAACAAGACTTTGCGGAGGCTTCATTGCCGGGCTAACGTAAGCCGCGCTGAGACCGTTATCGGTCACAACATTCGCCAGCGCAAGAACAAACGATTCGGGCGGGATGGGGGAGTCATGCGAACTTCAGAGCAAGCTCGAGATGCCCGTTTGCGTCACGCAGCTACCGCGGTATTGGCGCTGTCGGCTCCGCCGTTTTCGATTGCGTTGGCGCAAAGCGCCGATAGCGGAGCCGTCGAACAGGTAGTCGTCACAGGCACGAGCATTCGCGGCGTCGCGGCGGTGGGCTCGCCGACGATCGATATGAACCGCGAGGACATGGCGGCAACCGGCCTAACCACCGCCGGCGACCTGGCTCGCTCCTTGCCGCAAGTTCTAACGCTGGGCGCGGACGAAAGTCGCCTCGGCGGCGCGCAAGACGGCGCGGCCAACACTACGCGGACGTCGGCGATCAACCTGCGCGGCATCGGTAACGAAGCGACGTTGCTGCTGGTCAACGGCCGGCGGATTGCGCCGAGCGGCGTCATCAAGGCGCTATATGATCCCAACCAAATTCCCGTGGCGGCCATTGAACGCATGGAGCTTGTGGTCGACGGCGCGTCCGCCGTTTACGGTTCGGATGCCGTGGCGGGCGTGGTCAACATCATCACGCGCAAAGACTTCAGCGGCGCGGAAACCATGGCGCGTCACGGAGGCGGCGACGGAATCGACCAGAACATCTTTAGCCAAACGTTTGGCAGAACGTGGGACGGCGGCAGCCTGTTCTTTGCATACGAGCACAATGAGCGTAGCGCCTTGTCGGGAGCGGATCGCGACTATGCCACTCAGGATCGGCGTGCTCGAGGCGGCAGCGATGCACGCTCCAACTTGGCCGCGCCTGGGAACATCCTCATTGGCACCACGCGTTATCCGTTACCTCCGGGTTCGGGCGTCGGGATCCCTCCGGCAAGTTTGGTGGTGGGTCCTGCCAATCGCTTCGACGAAACTAGCTTCGCCGAAATTTTGCCCGATCAAGAGCGGGACTCGGTGTTGTTCAATGCGTATCAGAACATCAACGAGTCGCTAGAGCTTTACTACGAGGGATTCTTTACACGACACGATTTCTCGGAGCGGGTGGCGCCCGCGTCGGGATCGTTGCGTGTTCCGAACACCAATCCGTTTTTCGTGGTTCCGGCAGGTGTGACCCCGGCGCCCACCGCGGTGACGGCGGAATATCGGTTCTTGCGCGAGGACGTCGATCCGAGGCTTTACGGTCAAGAAGACAGTCAACAGCACGTCGTGGGGATGCGCTTCGACCTCGCGAACGACTGGCAGATCGACGGTTATCTAGCGTACAACGACGATTCCGGTTACCAGATTCGCGGCGCGATCACGAATTCACAAACGCTCACCTGCGCGCTAGCCGGTGTCGCGACCGATCCCACGTGCGCTCCGGCCGGCGTCTCGTTCGTGGGCGCGCTCAATCCGTTCGGCGATGGGTCCGCCAATTCTGCCGAGCTCGCTTCGCTGATCATCGCGCATCGTGACACCTACGCGGATCACATCGGCAAAGATCTAGGCTTCAAAGCCGACGGTTCGGTGGCCGATATATCCGGAGGGGCGGTGCAACTTGCCGTCGGCGCCGAGTACTACGACACGAGCTTCGAGCAAGATCTGTGGGCGACCAATATCACGCCAAACAATACGCCTTCGTTGAAGCACGTCGAGAACGATCGCCAAGTGTCCTCGGCGTACGCAGAGTTGTTCGTGCCACTGGTCGGTACCGCCAATGCGAAGAGGGCGGTTAAGCGTTTGGAGCTGTCGGTGGCCGCCCGCTACGACGATTACTCGACCTTCGGTGGTACAACCAATCCGAAGTACGGCGTGGTGTATGCGCCAACCGATTCGATCTCGTTGCGTGCGAGCTACGGTACGTCGTTCCGGGCGCCGTCGCTGGTCGATACGAATGACAAGATCCATAACATCTTCATTCAAAATCTTGCCGATCCGACTTCCGCCACGGGAACGACGCGCGGCATTTTCCACAACGGCGGACGCTCGACACTGGAGCCTGAAGAAGCGACTACATGGACAACGAGCTTCGATTGGAGGCCGGAATTCCTTTCGGGATTCACGACGAGCGTGACCTACTACGAAGTGGACTACACCGATCGCATCGATGTGGTCCCCAACACGGCATTGACCGCCGAAGCCGTCTACGCTCCCTACATCATCCGCAATCCCACGGTGGAGCAAGTCAACGCATTCATGACGGATCCCGATTTGCAGAGCCCGGTCGAGCCGGCGGCCAACATTCGCGCAATCGTGGACGGGCGCCGCGCAAATCTCGGACAGTTCGAGCAAACGGGCGTGGACCTCGGTGTGTCGTATTCGCTCGACTCGTCGAGCGGCAACTGGTTCTTTGGCTTGAATGCGGCAATCATTCAGTCGCTCGAGCGCTCCCTTGCGCCTGGGTTACCGTCGATCGACGTGCTCGACACGTTTGGCAATCCGGTTGACGATCGAGCGCGTTTCCAACTGGGGTGGCGGCGCAATGCGTGGACGGTGAACGCCTTCGTGAACTACGTCGGTGGATACACGAACACGGCGATTACGCCGAACGTGCCCGTCGACTCGCTCGAGACGGTGGACGCGTCGCTCGACTATGCGTTCGACAATGGACTCAGCGTGTCGTTGAGCGGCCAGAATTTGCTCGACGAAGACCCACCGATTGTGTTGAACGGCACTGTTTCGTGGGACAGTCAAAACGCATCGGCCATCGGGCGATTCTTGGCGGTCGGAATCACGAAGAGTTGGTAAGTCCACGGGCTAGCTGTTCGACGCGCTGACGAGGTCGAGCCCACCATGTGCTTATCGAGGATCGTTTCAGCCTGGCTCGTGGCCGGTCTTGCCTCGGCGGCCGCGACCCCGCTAGCCGCCGAGCTGATCGGCGAGCCGTCGGGAACCGGGCCGTTTCCCGCGACCGCCGAGTCGCGCGCCGAGCTACCGGGGCACATCGTTTACCGGCCGGTAAGCTGGCCGCGCGCAGCGCTTCCGCTCTACGTCTGGGGCAACGGCGCATGCAGCAACAACGGCCTTGCGCACGCCGCGTATCTGCGCGAGATCGCTTCACACGGCTACGTCGTCGTCGCGCTCGGTGTACCCGGCGGCGCAGCGGCGCCCGCAGACAGCTCGGTTGACGCGACGCAGGCAAGTCAACTGCTCGACGCCATCGCGTGGGCAGAAGCCGAAACCGTACGCGCTGGCGGCGAGCTCGAGGGCCGCATCGACCTAACGCGAATCGCGGTCGGTGGGCACAGTTGCGGCGGGCTTCAGGCGCTTGCGGTATCCGACGACCCGCGCATCGATACCACGCTCGTCCTGAACAGCGGTATATACAACGTCCCGGGAAGCGGCCGCAGCCATGTCGCGGTCGACAAGTCGCAGCTCGGCCGACTGCATGCGCCCGTGCTCTACCTTACGGGTGGCCCGTCCGATATTGCGCATCCGAATGCGAGCGACGACGTCGAGCGCATCGACGGCGTGCCCGTCTTCATGGGCTCGTTGCCCGTCGGGCACGGAGGCACCTTCGCGGCGGCCGATGGCGGCGATTGGGCGCGTGTCAGCGTCCGGTGGCTCGACTGGCAGCTCAAGACCGATGCCGACGCGAGCTGGGACTTCGCCGGCGCCGATTGCCGGCTTTGCCGCGACGAGCGCTGGACGATCGTGCAGAAGGGCCTGCCGCCGCCCGCGGGGCCGCTGCGCGAGTCGGTCTACGTGCCGGTGCGCGACGGCACGCGCCTCGCGCTGCACGTTCTGCGCCCGGCCGAGAATGGCGTGCTGCGCAAGGAGCCGCAGCCGATCATCTTCGCGTTCACGCCGTACCGTGCGCGCTATCGGGATGCGAACGGCCGGATTCTCGGACCGGCCATAGCAGGCGCGGCCGACCGAGCGCTGCTCGAGCGCGGCTACGCGCTCGCGATCGCCGACATCCGCGGCAAGGGCGCCTCATTCGGCGCGCGCCGAGGGTTCCAGGACCGGACCGAGGCCATGGACGGCTACGATCTCGTGCAGTGGCTCGCAGGCCAGCCTTGGTCGAATGGCCAGGTCGGGATGTACGGCTGCTCGTATCTTGGCGGCTCGGCGGTGCAGGTTGCGACGACGGCGCCGCCGGCGCTGAAGGCAATCTTTGCCGGCGCGACCGACCTCGACAAGTTTGCCTTCGTGCGCCAGGGCGGCGTCACCGCGCAGTTCAACACGCGTCCCGACGAGCCGCTCAGCGATGACCTCATGAGCATTCCGCTCGACGAGGATGCCGACGGAAGCTTGCTGCGCGCGGCCGTCGCCGAGCACGCCGGCAACACGCCGATGGCACCGCTGTGGTATGGCATGCCGTTTCGCGACAGCGTGTCAGCGCTGACGGGCAACCGCTTCTGGGAGGAGGTTGGTCCCTACACCTACCTCGACACGCTTCGGAAGTCTGGCATCGCCGTGTATTTCTGGGGCAACTGGCGCGACGAGCCGACCCCGCAGATGATCCTCGCGGCCGAGAATCTGGACGGCCGCCTGCTCCTCGGTCCGGGATCCCACTGCGTTCAACCGCCGGGGTTCGACTTCAAGGCCGCGCTGGTCGACTTTTTCGACGAGCATCTGCGCGGCATCGCTCCGGAGCGGCCGGTACCGCGCGTGACCTGGTGGCTCGATGGTGTCGATGTCGATCAGAGCTGGCAACAGAGCGACCGCTGGCCCGGTATCGACGCGCCGCGGCAGACCTGGCATCTCGCGCGCGCGGCGAGCTCCGACGCTCTCGTGCTGACGACAGGTCCTGCGCGCAAGGGAGAAGCGAAGTTCCGCGTCGACTATGACGTCGGCGCCGGCGAGTATTTCGCGTTTTGGGTCGACTCGCAGCACGGGCGGGGCCTGAGCTTCACGAGTGACGCGCTCGAATCCGGACAGGCGCTCGTCGGGTTCGCGGTCGTTCACCTCACTGTGGGCTCGAGCCATGCTGAGCCGGTGGTCTTCGCTTACATCGAGGAAATCGATGCCGACGGAGCGGCCTCCGTGCTCGCATTTGGCCGTCTCGGCGCAGCCTATCGCCATACTCGTGCGGCGCCCTACGACACGCTCGGCCTGCCTTGGCATGCGGGCTTCGCGGCCGACCATGCGCCGCTCGAGCCCGGCGAAGAGGTCGAGCTCAGCTTCGCGCTGACGCCAGTCTCTCGCGTGATCCCCGCCGGACATCGCTTGCGGCTCGTGGTTACGGGCGCGGACCCGCGCCAGCGCAATCTTGCGGACTTGCGCATCGATCCCGCCCCGACGATCGCGCTCGCGCTCGGCGGTCGCAACGGTTCGCGCATCGAGCTGCCGCTCGCGCCGCTGAGTGAGCGCTGAGCCTTCCGCGCGCCCGGAAGGGCTTGCGCGCCGCGCGCGAGTCGGGGATCCTCTTGCGCCGAAATTGTCCCCCCTAGGCGACCAAGACCCTCGATGGCCGATTTGCCCGTACTCATCGCCGGTGGTGGAATCGGCGGACTCAGTGTCGCCCTGACGTTGCAGCAGATAGGTGTGCCGTCCCTGGTGCTCGAGGCCGTCGGCGAGCTGAAGCCTTTCGGCGTCGGTATCAACCTCCAGCCCAACGCGGTCCGCGAGCTCTACGAGCTCGGCATCGGGCCCGACCGATTGGACGCAATCGGGCTGCCGGCCCGCGAGTGGGCGCTCGTCGGGTTGAACGGTAAGGACGTCTACTCCGAGCCTCGCGGCCTACTGGCCGGGTATCGGTGGCCGCAGTACGCCGTGCATCGGGGTCTCTTGCAAATGCTGCTCCACGATACGGCAGTCGAGCGCCTCGGCTCCGCAGCGGTGCTCACGGGACATCGAGTCGTCGGCTATCGCAACGAGGCCGATCACGTGACGGTGGTCGTTCGCACTCGCAGCGGAACGAACACGGAGCTGCGCGCGAAGCTCTTGATCGGCGCGGACGGCCTGCACTCGGCCGTGAGGGCGCAGATGCATCCGACGCAGCCGCCGATCCATTGGGGCGGCGCCATCATGTGGCGCGGCATGACGCCGGGCTTTCCGATTCGCAGCGGTGCGTCGTTCGTCGGCCTCGGCACGCACCGCCATCGCGTCGTCTTTTATCCGATCTCGCCGCCCGACCCGGCGACCGGCCTCGCAACGATCAACTGGATCGCCGAAATCACGGTCGACAACTCGAAGGGCCTGCGCGACGGCGATTGGAACAAAAGGGTCCCCATCGACTCCTTCATCCATCACTTCGACGGCTGGAAATACGATTGGCTCGACGTGCCCGCGATGCTGCGCGGCGCGGAAGAAGTGTTCGAGTATCCGATGATCGACCGTGACCCGGTGCCGACCTGGATCGACGGCCGCGTCGTGCTGCTGGGCGACGCGGCGCATGTCATGTACCCGACCGGATCGAACGGCGCGAGCCAAGCGATCGTCGACGCGCGCGTGCTCGGCGCGGCGATGATCGAGCACGGCGCCACGATCGAGGCGCTTCAGGCCTACGACCGAAAGCTGTGCGCGGAGATCTCCTCCGTCGTGTTGCGCAACCGCGGAGCCGGTCCTTTCGGGCTGCTGAATCTGCTCGACGAGCGCTGCGGCGGCGTCTTCGACGACATCGACGCCGTCATCCCCCCGCGCGAACGCGACGAGTTCATGAGCCGCTACCGCGCCGCCGCCGGTTTCGCCAAAGACCGGCTGAACGCGGCGCCGCCAACCGTCGCACCCGGCGCGAAGGTCGCTGCTACCTAGACGGCTCGCGCGTCAGGGTAGAGCGCGAGAAGCAGCCTTCCAACCCGTGTCCTTGCAGATGCCGCAATCGTCGCCGACGAAGTAGCCGCGGCCAGCCGCGCTCTTGTCCCCTTGGAGTTGCCACTTCAGCCACGCGACCGCGACTACGCCGAACGGCCCGCCGTTGTCTTGGTTGTAGGTACCGCCATGGCCGACGGCGGGATGCACGCCATAGAAGACCGAAACGCGCGGCGGCATGACCTCGAAGTCGCGCTTGCCGTTCGCATACGCAATGTCCGACTCGCCGCCCGTCACGATGATCACAGAGCTGTGAATGCCGGCGTAGATCTTGGCGTTGCGGTCATCCTCGAACAGCCCGCTGTTCCAAATCCCGACCGTCGCGACGCGCGGGTCGTTCGACGCTCCGTACGACATCAAGCCGCCGCAGGACATGCCCATCGCGGCAACGTGCTGGACGTCCACCTTGTTATAGAAGCGGCTGTTGCGATCCTTGCTTTGCGCTTCCAGCCAGTCCATGGCGGCGACGAGAGCCGTACCGTTCACCATGGTGAAGCGGTCCGCCGGCGGACCGCCACCGCCGGCCGGAGGAGCGCCACCGCCCGGCGGACGCGCGCCGCCACCGGGCGGAGGTCCGCCCGCGCCCGGAGGTGGAGCGCCAGCCGGTCGCGCGATGGGCGGGCCGTCGGCGATGACGACGAAACCGTGCGACGCGATCTCACTCAGGTATTCGGGGAACGTCAGTCCGTTCTTGGCGCAGCCGCCTTCGCCCCAGACGAGCACGGCGTGCTTATCGAGCGAGAGCTCCCTCGGCCGGTAGATCGTGTGAGTCGCGAGTCCCGGATCGTGCTCGATGACGATTGGAAACGGGCCCGTCGGCGGTTTGCCGGTTTGCTGCACCTCGACAGCCGTGAGCTTCGTGATCGTGGCGGCTGCCGGAGTCTGCGCTAGCGCCGCAGTCGTAACTCCGCCGAGATGACCAATGACGAGCGCGAGCCCCAATGATCGTGCCAGACGAATCGACGATTTCATTTTGTTGTCCCCCCAGGTTGTCGATCAAAATCAATTCTGGCGCGTCAACTCACGCGCCACCAGCCATTCATGCAGACGATCCGTCCACCCATCCACCGGGTGGCCGCGCTTCGTCATTCCAAAGCCCGCGCTGATGCCGTCGTAAACGTGCAGCTCCGCGGGCTTGCCCGCGGCTTTCCAAGCCGCGAACAACGCGAGGCAGCCGTTCGTCACGTTGAAGTGCGTGGCGCCGACCGCAATGAACAGCGGCGGCGCATTCGCGGGCACGTTGACGTCTTGCAGCGACGGGCCATAGACGGAGACGAGAAAAGCGGGCGACGCGCCGGGTTTCGCAGCGAGCGCCGTGCCGATGGCGACGCCGCCGCCGGCGGAGAAGCCGATGATGCCGACGCGCTGCGGATCGACGTGCCACTCCTCCGCGCGCCGGCGCACGAGCTCGAGGGCCGCTTGCGCATCGGCTACAGCGAGCTCGAGAACGGTGTTGAGCGCGGCATCGTCGGGCGCGGGGTTCGCATTGCCGTTGACGATGACGAGCTCTTCGCGCGCGCCCGCACCTGGCCGCGGCATGCCGGGCAGCGGGCCGCGGG
>Ga0075418_10009030_pt1 | contig 11179 bp, 9 predicted proteins | sample SoiMetdeltSBSDD2_FD_81776 | JGI IMG/M metagenome (GOLD analysis project Ga0075418, IMG submission 81776) | Bulk soil microbial communities from a Populus tree surrounding site in Tennessee, USA - Soil MetaG P. deltoides SBSDD2 | ecosystem: Environmental > Terrestrial > Soil > Tree plantation...
CCCGGGCCGCCACCGCCGCCTCTGCGGCCGGGCGTGTTGTTCATCTTCACCGAGGCGACCTCGAACGTCGGCGCGTTGGCGGCGGGCGGCGTGATCTGCGCCGCGAGTCGCGCCCCCATGATGACGGCGAGCGCAACCGGCCCGGCCGTGGCCGCGATCATCGCAGCGCTCCGTACCACTCGCTTCGACACGCTCAGTACTCGATGGGTGTCGTGGTTCATGATGATCTGCTCGAAAAAGGATGATTAGTTCTCGCGCGGCCTCTGCACCGAATCGATGACCAGCACCTCGACGTTGTCCGTGCGCGCATCGAGCTTCAGACCCAACTGTTCTCGTAACGCCGTCAGCAGCGGCGGCTCACCTCCGCCGCTCGATGACGGGGCCGAACCCGGCGCTGGAGGCCCTTGACCGCGTCCCGCAGTCTGGCTGGGGAACTTGAGGTCGAAATCGAAGGTCCCGTCGAGCCCGGTTTCGTCCATGACGATGCGGTTGAGCGCCGTAATCACGGGAAGACTCGCGAGCGACCGTGTGAGCATGTCGATGGGCACGCCGTGGGCGAGCAGGCGGCCGGGTCCGAACACGATCGATCCACATGCCGCCTGCGCGTCCGGATCGAACGGTGACGGCCGTGGGGAAGGGACAGGGGTCGATGGTGCGGCGGGCAGCGCGGCATTGCGAGGCAGGCATGCGCCCGCCGGCGTTCGTCGCAGTCCCTCGCCGACCGCTCCGTCGCGACCCGCCAGAACGAGCGCGTAGACGGGCATCTCGCGACGCTCGGCGTGGAACGAGAGCTTGAACCGATCGCGCAGCATCGTCTGCATCATCAGGCGCCGCGAATCGGATGACGGGTCGCCGACCATCGTCGCGTTGACGTCGAAGCCCTGCGAATCGAGCCAGTCGGGGCCACCGATGATCTGGGAGTCGTGAATCTCGTAGGCGAGTCGAATGAGCCGGCGCGTCGAGAGACCGGTCGCCGTGAACTGACTCGGGCTCGCGACTCCTCCCATGCGCCCGCCAGCGTTGTGATTGGCCCTGATCGTGGTGACGTCGAAGGTTGGGGCGTGAGCGCCTGGCGCGACGACGGCAGCAGTCGCACGCGCGCCGGTCAACGCACCGGCCGCGATCGGCCCGGCGACGGCCGCGACGAGCGCCGCACTCACGAGGAGTCGCTTCGAGAGGTTCAACGCCCGATGCGGGTCGGGCCTCATGATCTGTTCGATGCGCTTCTTCAGATCTGAACCGGTGACACCAGCCACGCAGACGAGCGGCGACTCGACGAAGTACTGACAGGTCTTGAGAATGCTTTCCGCGTAGACATGGGGCTCGCTGCCTGCCTGCACGACGGCCTCGTCGCACGCGCGCTCGCGTTCGTTGACGAGGCGTACACCGACCCACCACACGATCGGGTTGAACCAGAAAATCGCCTGCACCGCCATGTGGATCGCCGCGAGCACATTGTCGCGGCGGTGCACGTGCGCGAGCTCGTGACTGAGAATCGCGTCGACCTGCGCGTCGGTCAGCGCCTGCTCGATGCCGCGCGGCCAGACCAGGACGTGCCGCCACATTCCGAAGACGCCAGGTTCCATCTGCGTGTCTGACAAGACGACGGAGAGACGCGAGTTCCGCCTCCGTCTCACGCTCAGGCGTGTCAGCGCGTCGACGACTCGGCCCTCACTCAAGGGCGTCGCAGCGCCGACGATGCGCGCGACACGGCGCCATCGGATGGCCCACATGACGAGGAACACCGTCGTGCCGAGCGCCCACACGGCAACGAGCGTCGACGCCGAGATCCCGAGCGAGCCGGACACCGGCAATGCGGCGGCGGCGGTTGCCGCGCCAGTGTCGGGCGCCGAGAACGGGCGTCCAACGGTGTCGATGACCAGACTGACCGTCGGCGGCACACTCGATGCGACGCGCCAATCGAGCTGCTGCCCGACAGCCATCAATGCCGCGAATGGAACGAGGAACTTGATCGAGGCGGCCATCCACAGCGCGTGTCTCACGTCGGCGCGATTTCGTCTCAAGACGAGCGCGAGGATGCCAACAGCGGCGACGACGAGCGTCGATTGCCAGAGGTGATCCGCCACCGGACCAAAGGACGTGGACACCATGATCAGGCTTTCCCTTTTTTCTCGTTCTTCAACTTGAGCAGCAGCTGCTCGGCCTCTTTGACGTCGTCCAGGGTGAGATTGCCTGACTCGATCAGGTGCATCACGACCGGTTGACTGCGTCCGCCGAACAGGCTGAGCAGCTCGTCGATGAGGCGGCGATGCGCGGACGTGCGCGACACGAGGGCCTCGAAGACGAGCGCGTTGCCGATCTTCTTGAGCCGCTTGATCGCTTTCTTGCCCTCGAGCCGGTACACCATCGTCTGCACGGTGGTGTAGGCGGGCCGTTCCTTCTCGGGAAACGCCTCCTGGATCTCACGGACCGACGACGTGCCGCGGGTCCACAGCGTCTCCATGATCTGCAGCTCGAGCTTGCTCAGTTTTGGCAATCGCACCACGCCTCCTACCAGCGTGGTTAGATCTACTACATGTGTAGGTGAAGACGCAAGACGCGGCCGTTTGGTTTGGACCTGTTCAAGGTAGAAGTCGCTTCAACTCTTCGTGCCAGTTCAGCACGACAATCATTTCCGTGCGATTGGCGGTCGGGTCCGCGCCGATGGCATCGATGGTGATGATGCGCTGACCGTCGGCGCTGACGTCGTAGCTGCGCGAGGAGGGCGCAACGTAGAAGCCGGCGGGAACAACGGTTTGGGCTGGCCCTGCTGCGAACGTTGGTCCAGGCTTGATTGGTACCGCGACCAGCGTCCCGTCCGCGGCGACGTAGAACAACTCGCTTCGCGACCACACCGGCATGCTCCCGCCGCCGCCTGTCAACGGCACACGTCCCCGATCCACGTCCGGGAATGGGCGCACGTAGATCTCGAACTGGCCGGTCTCGTCCGACTGGTAGGCGACCCACTTCCCATCGAGCGAGATCGCGGCATTGCGTTCGTTGAAACGCGAGGTTAGCAGCGGACGTGGCTGTTCCTTTTTTCCCGGTGAGACCAGGAACATGTCCTCGCCCGTCGGTGGCTCCGTTCGGAACAGCAGGCTCAGACCATCCGGCGTAAACGTCTGCGCGGTGTGTGCCTCGGGCGCGTTGGTCAGTCGGTCGGCGGTGCCGGTACCATCGGCCGCCTGCCAATAGAGATTGAGTGGGCCGCCGCGCTCCGAGTTGAACACGATGCGCGAACCATCCGGTGTCCAGACTGGCAACTGATCAGCCGCGGGATCGGTGGTGATTCGGGTCAGCGCATTGCGGTTGAAATCCCAGGTCCAGATGTCTCCCTCCTGGTCGCGCACGTCGACGGCGATGCGCGTTCCATCGGGGGACAAGCGAGGAATGGCGTAGGCGCGTCGCGCGGCATCGAGCGTTTGCCGATGCCCCATGCGATCGAACATCACCAGTTGCCGGTTGGTGCCGAAGCTGCTGCCGGGTACGTAGACGAGCGTGCCGTCACCGCCGATGGCGAAGCTGGCGCCTCCGCTCGACTTGGAGAGCACGTCCTCGACCACCGGCACGGACTCTCGTTCCACGGTGAGCGTGGCCGCGTGGAAACGAACGGCACGAAGGGCGTTGCCCTCGGCGTAAACCAGATGACCAGTTGGCGAGAACCGAGGGCTGCTTCCACTGATGCCGAAGCGCGTGATCGCGCCCGTCGCCAGGTTGAGCGCGGCGAGTTGGTACTGTTCGGTGCGGCCGCGAATCGCGAACACGACCCCCTTGCCGCCGGGAACCATCTCGGGCCAGCGGTGGGCGACCTCGCCGCGTGTCGAGTCGACGTGCGTTAGCGCAACCGGCGTGCCGCCGTTGGCCGATACCCGCTGCAGGCCGCTCGCGTCGAAACCGCCGAAGATGATCGATTCGTCGGGGCCCCAGGCCGCGCCAAAGACCTGTCCGCCGACTCGCGTGATCGTAATCGGCGGGCCGCCTGAGAGTGGAATCTTCTTGAGCAGGTATCCCGTTTCGTCGTTGAAGCCGATCCACTTGCCGTCCGGAGACAGGAAGGGTTCGAAGAACCGCGAGGCCTCCCGAATCGCGACACTCTCGAGGCCATCGAGCGATCGCACATGGAGCGCGCGTTGTGTGCCTTGGCCAGCGAAGAAGATCACGTGGCGGCCATCCGGTGTCAGCGCGAGATCCCGGTTGTTGTTCGCTATGGCTAACGGAGACGCCCCCGACGCGAGCGCGAACCGCGATACCGGTTGCGATGGCGCGACTGGGGACGGTTTGACCATCCAGGCGGCGACGCCGCCGACGACCAGCGCGAGCACGACGCCGATGATCGCCGTCCGCGGCCGCCACGCACTTCGGCCCGGTAGCAGGGTCGCCGTGTCGAACGCTCCTTCGAGCGCGAGTCGGACATCGGCGATGCTGCTCACGCGGCCGCGCGGCTGCTTCTCGAGACAGCGCTGCACGTACACGCGAAGCGTCGGGGAGAGATCGGGCGGCAACGCGCTCCAGTCCGGCTCGCTCTTCACGACAGCGGCGACGGTCTCGGTGACATCGTCGCCGGGAAATGCGCGGCGACCGGTCAGCATCTCGTAGAGCACGCAGCCGAACGCCCAGATGTCTACGCGCGCGTCCAGCTCCTTGCCGCGGGCCTGCTCGGGCGACATGTAGGTCGCGGTGCCGAGAATCACGCCCATGCCGGTCATCAGCGCCGGCGACGTCAACGTGGGCGAATCCTCCTCTGCGTAGCGTTCGCCTTGAGACGGACCTGGAAGCTGACCCTCCACCAGTTTCGCCAACCCGAAGTCGAGCACCTTGACCGAACCATCGTCGCGGACCTTGATGTTGGCCGGCTTCAGATCGCGGTGAATGATGCCGCGGCGATGGGCTTCCTCGAGCGCGTCGGCGATCTGACGGGCGATAGAGAGCGCCTCTGCGTGCGGGATCGGGCCGGACACGAGTCGATCGGCGAGGGTCGGCCCTTCGACGAGCTCCAGCACCAGCGCAGGGCCGTCTTCCACGCCGTAAATGGCGGCGATATTTGGATGATTGAGGGCTGCGAGCATTTGCGCCTCGCGTGTGAATCGCGCCAGGCGCTCGGGATCGCGCGCGACTGCCTCGGGAAGAATCTTCAACGCGACGTCGCGATGAAGCTTCGTATCACGGGCTCGATAGACCTCGCCCATTCCTCCAGCCCCGAGCGCGGAAAGGACCTCGTAGGTCCCGATCCGCGAACCGGGGAGAAGAGTCATAGCTCTCGCGTCGTCAGGAACGCGGCGGTGGTGGTGGGGCGGTGCCAGCGCCAGTATTGTCAGTCAGTCGGATGGCCTGCATCGCCGTTGCCACCATTCCGGCGACGTCGGTCATGTTTGCGGGGAGCACCAGTGCCGTGCCGCGCTTGGCGAGCTCGCCGAACTGCGCCACGTACTGTTCGGCCACGCGCAGTTGCATGGCCTGGAGACCACCGGCCGCCTGCGACGCCTCGGCGACGCGACGGAGACCTTCGGCGGTGGCCGTCGCGACAGCCAGGATGGCTTCGGCCTGACCCTCCGCTTCGTTGATCTGCTGCTGGCGGCGCGCTTCCGACGCCTTGATCGTCTCCTGCTTCGAGCCCTCCGCGGTGTTGATCACCGCGTCGCGCTGGCCTTCCGACGTGAGAATCACCGCGCGCTTCTCGCGCTCGGCGCGCATCTGCTTCTCCATCGCCGCGAGAATGTCCGATGGCGGCGTGATGTTCTTGATCTCATAGCGCAGCACCTTGACGCCCCACGATTCAGACGCCTTATCGAGCTCGGTGACCACCGCCATGTTGATGTTGGTGCGCTCCTCGAATGTGCGGTCCAGATCGATCTTGCCGATCTCGCTGCGTAGCGTGGTCTGCGCGAGCTGCGAGATGGCGAAGAGGTAATCGGAAATGCCGTACGAGGCGCGCTCGGCGTTCAGCACCTTCAGGTACAGAATGCCGTCGACGCCGACCTGTACGTTGTCGCGAGTGATGCAGACCTGCGCCGGAATGTCGAACGCCGCTTCCTTCAACGAATGCCGATAGCGGATCACGTCGAGAAACGGGAACAGGATGTGAAAGCCCGCGCCGAGTGTCGCCGAATAGCGGCCGAGCCGCTCGACGACATAGGCGTTCTGCTGCGGCACGACGACCGCCGTCTTGGCGACGATGATGACGACGAGGATCGCGAGCAGGACCAGCGCGATGAGAGCTGGGGTCATGAATGGGCCTCCTGACCCTTGACCAGAAGCGTGAGCCGTTCGGAGCGGACCACGTCGCAGCGCGCGCCGTGGCCGAGCGACGTCGTGCCCACGTTGCGGGCGCTCCACGTGGTGCCGCGCACTTCCACGCGACCGGGGGCACCAGGGGCCATCGCTTCGAGCACGGTGCCGGTCTCACCCGACAGGGTGTTGAGGTCGGTGGTGCCGCCAGTGAGATTGAGCGCCCGCATGATCGGGTTTCGGAAGAACAGCAACGAGGCGACGGACAAGACGGAGAAGAGGAGCAGCTGGAGCCAGACCGGCCCGCCGAAGCCGGCCAGGACCAGCGCCGCGATGAGGAGGGCGGCGACGCCAAAGAAGATGATGTAGAAGCCACCCGAGGCGGCCATCTCGAGCCCGATGAGGATCAGGCCGAGGAGCAGCCAATGCCACCACATCATTGGCTGTAAGAATACCCTAGAGATTCCTAGGTGAAGCGAATCTGCTTGGTGGCTGCCGGCGCGACGAATACGCGCAGATTGTTGGAGTCGGGGTCCGCCGGGTGCACGCAGAACGCGTGCTCAGCGCCTCTGAAGCCGAGGGTCGTGCCGACCAGGACCTCGCCGTCGTGGAACGTGACTTCCACCTTCCGGCCGTGCGCGGCGCCCTGGAAGTCTTTGCGATCGACCCGTTTGGGATCGCCCGCGAACTCACGCACGAAGAACAGCGCTTTCAACTTGGCGACGTGGACGACCAGCGGGTCGCCGCCGCGTTCATCCCGCACATGCAGCTGCGGTTTCGACGTATGGAAGTCGTTCGTGTAACCGCGCACGACACGGCCGTCGAGAAACCGGGCGATGACCTTCTGCCCGAGCGCTTTCGACGACGTCGTCGGCGGCGCGGTGACCTCGGGACGGCCGGCCGCGACGAGATCCGGGATCGACAGCGGACGCTTGAAGGCACACGCAACCTGATACCGCGTCATCCCGTCCACGGTGATCGCCTTCGATCGAACGATGCGCGCCGGCGTCAACTGCGTGCTCTCGGGGCCCGACACTTCGAACACCACGATGCTGTGCGCCTTGAAGTCGCTTTCCGACTCGATCAGCATCCCGCCAGCGGAGATATCGATCACGCGTACGTCCGCACCGTATTTGATGCGGACACCTTGCAGCCACAGCACATCGTCTGCATTGATGCGTAGATGCGAGCGCCGATTGACGTCCGTCGTGGCGGCGACCGCGAGCGGACCGGGGGTCTGAGTGTGTGCCATTGACATCGATGTCAACGTCTAATTGACGGGCTCCCGGCCGACCTACCTGCAACTCGAGCGCCAGCAATTGCATCTCATATGTATGTAGCCAGCCCGAGCAGTCCCGTGCAGGGTGCAAGAAGGAAAAGGTAAAACCGGACCATTACCTCATCGAGTGCCGGGATTCCGAAAAAGGCCAGGACAAATTAGTGTTAATTGGACAATTTAGTGTCAGCCGACGGGGTGTTCAGTCGAGCCGCGTCAAACGTTAGTACGTCACGCCGAGCTGGCGTTCTAGATTGGACGTGTGTGCCATATAACGAGGTGGCCCATTGAACCAGGAACGGTTTCCCGTCACGAAGTCCGACGAAGAGTGGCGCAAGCTACTCAATCCACAACAATATGCCGTTCTGCGCGGCCACGCGACCGAAGCGCCGGGGTCGTGCGCGCTGCTTTCCGAACACCGATCGGGGACGTTCGCCTGTGCGGGCTGCGGGCAGAAGTTGTTCGTCGCCGACCGCAAGTTTGAAAGCGGAACGGGGTGGCCCAGCTTCTACGCGCCGTTGCAAGGCGCGCTCGGCACGAGCCAGGATCGCAGTTACGGTATGACGCGAACCGAGGTGCATTGCAGCCGCTGCGGCGGTCATCTCGGACACGTCTTTCCCGACGGTCCTCCTCCAACCGGACAGCGCTATTGCATCAACGGTGTGGCGCTGGTGTTCACGCCCGAGGCACAGGCCGAGCGTTTGTGATCCACAATCGTGACCATGAGCCGGACGTTCTCCGCCATGGTTGCGCTGTGCGCTCTTGGCGCGACCCTGTTTGCCGCGATTCCCGATCCGGTTCGCACGGATGCGGGCCAGCTGTCCGGCGTGACGCTCGCTGGTGGAGTGCGTGTCTTCAAAGGCATTCCCTTCGCCGCCTCTCCGTTGGGCGATTTGCGTTGGCGGCCGGCGCAGCCGGTGGCGAAATGGGACGGCGTTCGTAAGGCGGATACCTTCAGCCACGTCTGCACCCAACCCAAGGGCAGAGGGCGCCTGAACGTCTCGGTCGACCTTCCCGATTCCCCGCCTGCCAGTGAAGATTGTCTGTATCTGAATGTCTGGACGGCGGCGGCATCGGCCTGGGAACGGCGGCCGGTGATGGTGTGGATCTTCGGCGGCGCCTACACGGAAGGCGCCGGGTCGAGCCCACACAACGACGGCGAAGCGCTGGCGCGCAAGGGGGTCGTCTCCGTCAGCGTGAACTACCGCCTCGGTCCGTTCGGGTTCTTCTCACATCCGGAGCTGACGAAGGAGTCTGGGAGAAACGCGTCCGGCAACCAGGCGATGAGCGACAACATCGCCGCGCTGCGGTGGGTGCAGAAGAACATCGGGGCGTTCGGCGGCGATCCGAACAACGTCACGATCTTCGGCGAGTCGGCGGGCGCCGCGCTGGTCGCCGGGCTGGCGGGCTCGCCTGAAGCGAAGGGGCTGTTCCATCGCGCAATCTCGGAAAGCGGCGCGTGGATGGGACTGCAGATGGCGCCGATGCGGCCGCTCGCGTCGGCGGAACAGCCTGGTCCGGGACGCGATGGCAAGCCGGTTCCACCGCTGCCGTCGCTGAAGGAGTTGCGCGCGAAATCGACCGATGAGATCACGGCATTGCTGCGCGGTGCCGGCATGATCGTCGACGGCTGGATGGTGCCCGAGGATCTGTCGAAGACGTTCGCGCAGGGACGGCAGAATCCCGTCGACGTCCTGGTCGGGTCCAACAAGGACGAAGGCAGCTTCAGCGCGGTCCCCGTCACCGCCGAGCAGTGGAAGTCACGTGTCGCTCAGCGCTGGGGCGATCTGGCCGACCAGTACCTGGCGCTCTATCCCGCAGGGAACGACGACGAGGCCACGGCGTCGTCGCAGCGGCAGTTCGCCGATGAAATGTTCTGGCACATGCGGCTGTTCGCGATCGATCAGGCCAAGCGAGGAAAGAAGGCCTGGCTGTACTACTTCACGCACGAGCCGCCAACGGATCCCGGCACGCGCAACCTCCGCGCGACACACACCGCGGAAATCCCATACGTGTTCAACAACCTGAAGGCTCCGCGCGTCTACCCCGACGCCAGCTCGCCCGAGCTGGCATCGGCGTCGGCGAAAGAGCGCGAGTTCGCCGAAGTGGTGTCGTCGTATTGGGTGAACTTTGCGCGGACAGGTGATCCGAACGCCAAGGGACTCGCCCCATGGCCCGCGTTCCGTGATGCGGCCGCCGGCCGCGCGATGATCCTCGGTCCCCAGGCCGAGCCGCCGAGTGCGGCGAAGCTGGCGCTGTACGACAAACTCTACGCCAGGCAGATGGCCACGCTGTCAGGGACGCAATAGATCAACTCAGATCAACTCCCGTCGGGAGTTGAGACTCAGCTTGCTATCGGCAGGGTGGGTGCTGGCAATCGCAGCGGAGTTCCACCTTATCGCCCGCCTGCTTGCAGTGTTCGCTGCAGTACTTTCCGTACCGGCCGCCAGATTCGACCATGCAGTTGCACGCGGGGTGAGCACACTTCGTCGTTCCTGTCATAGATACCCCCGTCAGAGGGGACTCTACGCCTGTTGAGCCGCGACGACAAGCTCAGCTCTGGACGACGCTGCGTGTGCTATTTGGCGAACTTCGTCAATGCGTTCTGCCACACGTCAAGAGTCTCCGGTGCTTTCGCTTTGCCGTCGAACACCACCGCGCGGGTCGTCAGCTTCTGGCCGTAGTAGCGGCCGTTCGCATCGCGATCTTCCTTGATCGTCGAGCCCTCGATGGTGGCCCCGGCGAAGAGGCCGCGGCTGCGCGAGTAGCTCAGAATCTCGGCGCGCAGTTGGATGTCGGTCGCCGCCTGTGCATCACGGCCCACGGGTCCGCCGGTCACCGCCGCGCCGGCGCCGACCTTGAACTCGTTGCGCACGAGGTTCTCCAGACCGCGGCGATTCTGGATCACCAGAATCAAGTCGGTCGCGCGCACGCCGATCTGCAAGCCGAGGCTGCCGCCGGTGATCGTGAGGAACGCCGGCGTCGACCATGACTTGGTCGCCTCGTCGCGCACGCTGAGGATGCCGCGTCCGCGCTCGGCGCCGACGATGAAGCCGCCGCGAACGGTTCCGGGAAATACCGCGATGCCGACGGCTTTGTCCAAGACCGACGTCGGAATCGCCTGATCCGGCGCGCCCATGATCTCGCCGAGCACGGTTGCCGACTCCTTGACGCGGTCCGCTTCATCCGACTGCGCGGCGAGCGGACCCATTGTCAGCAACATGCCGGCGGCCACAAGCACCAACAACGAACGTTTCGTCGTACTCATAACCTTAAGACGTATCACGTTTCTCGACGGGCGGGCGCTCCGGTGTTGACCGGATTGGGGACCCTGGAGCGCGAGGTCAAACGTCGCGTCGATCGGAACGAGATGGCGCCCGATACCGTACAATTCGCGCGGCGACGCGCGTGGCACTCGCCCCCGAGACTCGCGTTGGCGTGTATCAGATCACCGCCCAGATTGGCTCGGGTGGCATGGGCGAGGTGTATCGTGCGCGCGACTTGACGCTCGATCGCGAGGTGGCGATCAAAGTGCTGCCCGAGGCGTTCGCCACCGATCCCGAGCGGCTGGCGCGCTTCGAGCGCGAGGCCAAGACGCTCGCCGCGCTGAATCATCCGAACATCGCGCAGATCTACGGCCTGGAGCGCAGCGGCTCGATCTCCGCGTTGGTGATGGAA
>Ga0075418_10009031_pt1 | contig 11179 bp, 8 predicted proteins | sample SoiMetdeltSBSDD2_FD_81776 | JGI IMG/M metagenome (GOLD analysis project Ga0075418, IMG submission 81776) | Bulk soil microbial communities from a Populus tree surrounding site in Tennessee, USA - Soil MetaG P. deltoides SBSDD2 | ecosystem: Environmental > Terrestrial > Soil > Tree plantation...
AACTCCTCGGCCAGCGCCGTCATATCCGATAGTACAGCGAATGCGACTTCCGGCTCGACCATCCAAAATTCCATCAGATGCCGTCTGGTCTTGGATTTCTCAGCTCGGAACGTGGGACCGAAGCAATAGACCTTTCCCAAGGCCGCTGCAGTGGCTTCGCTGTAAAGCTGCCCGCTCTGCGTCAGATACGCGGTCTCATCAAAATATTGAGTTTGAAAGAGAGTCGTGGTGCCTTCGCAGGCATTGGGTGTGAAGATAGGCGCATCGACCAGAACAAATCCTCGCTCATCGAAGAAATTTCGACAGGCACGAATGATCTCATGGCGGACCCGCAGTATGGCGTGCTGGCGACTCGAGCGGAGCCAGAGATGCCGATGCTCCATGAGAAATCCCGTGCCATGCTCCTTCGGTTGAATCGGAAAGGGTTCGGCAAGGTGGACAATCTCGATCTGCGTGACATCGAGTTCATACCCACCGGGCGCGCGCGAGTCTTGGCGCAGCGCGCCGGTCACGATGCAGGAAGATTCCTGCGTCAATTGGCTTGACAGTTCGAATTGCGCGTCTCCGACCGCGCTCTTGCTCACGACGGCCTGCAAATCGCCCGTTCCATCACGGATAGTGAGGAAATGCAGTTTCCCCTTGTCTCGACGGTGGCGTAACCACCCGCGGATGGTCACTTCTCCGCCAATGTGATTCGCCGCATCCTCGATATACATCACAGCCATGGCGACTCCATCGTTCCGTAGTTGTGTCAGCCTAACCAATCATCCGACCGCTTTCAAGGAGTCGATATTTCTATCCTTTGATTGACAATCCTTATGCCGGGGATAACAATCATTCTAATGCTGAAACACATGATCCGCATGCCATCTCTTTACTTGAAGGTGGCCATCGTCGCCATCCCGCCGCTATTCGGAGGTATTTGGGGAACCGTCATGCCGGTCGCAATGGGAGCTCCTCCCATCGACTTTTGCGAAAACCGGACGGCCGACCAACAACTCGGCGCGTCGCTGCATCCTGAGCGCCGCAGCGGTGGCGTCGCTGCATCAGGTTGTAGCCCGCTCGTCGAACCATGGGACAAGGCCACACGAGAAGACGGCCAATCGCCACGGAAACCCGCGAAGCCGCGTCGCGCGATGAAGATCGAAAATCTACAAATGGAAGTATCTCACTTCCTTCAAGAGTATCGGCAATTCTTAAATTGTTGCAAAACCGATCCTGCCGAACTGGAACGCGTAGAAGAACTGGGTGAGGATGTAACCGATCTGCTGCAGATCGCCCAAAATGAGTTATTCAGCGAACAGATGAAACTCCGCGGCATGACGCTTGGAGAAATGATCCCGCCGGTCGCCAGCGCGAGACAACAACTTCATCGTCTCCACAAGCAACTCGAAGAGCTCGGGCAATCCATGGAGCGCAGGGAAAACTTGGACGCGGATGAAGCGGCCCGGGAACTCTCCGCCATTCAAGATACGGAAAATGCGATCATCAAGGGAGTGCGCCCCCACACGCTTCCCTCGGGAGCGAAGACTGGTGCAGAAATTGGGAGTAGTTCTTCTGTCGGAAAAGACATCGGGAAAACTTCCACCACCGGAACCGCAATTGGCGCGGAAGGCCTCACTGGCCCTCGGATCGGGGTCAATCCGAAAACCGGCCGGGAAATCGGGGCCACGGGACCGACTGGGTTTGAAATTGGGGAAACCGGCCGGGCCGGGCCTGGAATCGGCGAATCACCTCTCAACCGCGAGACATCATCTTCGGCCGATTCGTCATTGCGTCCCTCAACGATCGGATCAAGCCTCCAAGACTCTACTATCGGATCCAGCATTGCGCCGTCGACCACCGGTTCGAGCCTCTCGGATTCAACTATCGGATCATCCCTCGGCGGATCGTCCGTCGGCTCTACGATTCAAAATCGAAGCACACTGCCTCAACAGTAGATAACAGGCTCTCCGAAATATTTCCTCCGCCTCGCTATTTATCGCCATTGACCACGCGCATGGGAGGCATCGGCTCCCAGTGCTCACCTGCGTCCCGGGTCCGGTACAGCCCGCTCCCGTTTGTCCCGACATACCAAAGTTTGGGATCGACGTGACTCTGGGCGATTGACCGAACGTTTCTCGTTGCCAAGCCTTCATTGATAGCCTTCCATGTCATGCCGCCGTCTTCGCTACGGTGCACTCCCTCCCGGCCGGCAAGATAAATCGTACCCCCGCGAGCACGATCAAGTGCCATCGTGATGATCATTTGGTCGTGCAGCGTGTCGCCGATTCGTGCCCATGATGCGGCCGCATCGACGGACTTGTAGAGCCCGCTCAGTGTCGCTGCATACACGGTATCGGGATGAAAAGCATCCACTTGAATCGCCGTGACATTCAACGCGCGAGACGATTTCAGCAGGTCGGGCGACACCAATCCATTATTCGCCTTTTCCCAATGACCGGCGCGATCCACCGATTTGTAGACGCCGCCGCTCGTTCCCGCATACATGATGGAAGGACGGGTCGGATCGAGACCAAGCGTCACGACCATGAGGACTTCCTTCATTCCTTCCATGCGTTTCGTCCACGCCTCCCCGCCATTGAGCGTCTCAAAAATACCCATCGTCGTGGCAGCGAACAGGTGCGTGTTATCGGACGGAGCAAAGACAAACTGGTTCACAACTGAGGTAATCGTCGCATCATCAAGTCCCGTTCGTTGCGACACCCACCGCTGCCCGCCGTCATAGCTCTTATAGACGGCGTCACCCTTGGTGCCGGCATAGACCGTAGCAGGATATGCATTGTCGATCGCCATTGAAATGACACGAGAATGACTCATGCCGCGGGAGAGATTTTTCCAGGTCTGCCCCCCGTCTCTGGTCTTGTAAATGTAATCGTTGGTCGCCACGTACATAATGTCGGGATTCTTGGGGTGGAGCTGGATGACGACGATCGGGTCGCTCCCATTGCAGCCGGCCAGTGAAATCACCAAGAGTAGAAGAATAGAGGTGACTCGTCCGCAAACCATGGGGAGGATGTCTCTCGACCTCAAGACGGTTCCAGCGTCGGTGCCTTCAGCGAAAGTTGATGAACTGGAGGTCGATTGCAAAATCTTTGCTCTTCAGGAACGCAATTGCCGATTGAAGTTCGTCCTTGCTCTTGCTTGAAATGCGCACCTGCTCGCCCTGGATCTGAGATTGCACCTTGAGTTTGGAGTCGCGCAAATCTTTCGCGATGTCTTTGGCTTTCTCCGTGGAAATCCCGCTTTGGATCTTAATCACTTGACGAACGGTGCCCCCTAGCGCTTCCTCCACTTTGCCGTAATTGAACGCTTTGAGCGAAACCTGTCGCTTCACACACTTGGTCTTGATAATGTCGTTCACGGCGTTCAACTTGTACTCGTCATCGGATACCACAACCAGTTCCTTCTCTTTTTCTTTGAGGCTGATCTCTGTTCGGGTGTCCTTAAAATCGAAGCGCTGTTTGATCTCCTTCGTTGCCTGATCGACCACATTCTTCATTTCTTGCATATCGACCAACGAGACGACGTCGAACGAAAATTGATCAGCCATCTTTTCCTCCCCTCCGACGAGATGCCGGTCCCCCTCAACTGTTCAACCAGCCTGAGTTTGCATTTCTAACCGGCCACTCCCGGCATCGAATAAGACGAACACCTCGCGGGAGGAGGCTTCCGGCCGGGTCAGCAACAACCGCCGCCCGGCAGATGAAACCCTTCGTCCCCCTTGATGGTCGTCTGCATCCGACCTGCCGATCCACCGCCGGCTATCACGATCACTTCGCTGCTCGTGAACGGCCGCTTGAGCACGACATACCCGTACCATTGCATCATACTATCGCCCAGGACAATGACCGCGAGCAAGGCAACAATCGCCACGAGAATCGCGTCGAGATACAGGGCGAAGGCTTGGCTCCCGACACTCACCGATGAGGCCTTTGCCATGAAGATGGTGAACATTTCGTATGAGCCGGTCAACGTAATTGCCCCGATAAACAGCATCGGCGCAGCCGTCACCCATAGGAACTGGGACTTCCACATCTTGATCAGCACCGTCGTCCCGATGCAGAGCGCCAATGTGCCCAATAATTGATTGGCAGCCCCGAACATCGGCCAGATGGTCGAGATACTCCCGGTTCCGATCAAGTAGGCCCAGGCTCCGACGACGAAGCCACTACTGAGCAACACCCCCGGCCACCATGTGATTCGGCGAAACGGCGCGTACAACCGACCGCACATTTCCTGGATAAGGTAACGCGCCACCCGCGTTCCCGTGTCGATCGTCGTCAGAATAAACAACGCCTCGAACACCAACGCAAACTGATACCAGTAGGCCATCAATCCCGCCATGCCCGGCAATGCCGCGAAGATGGACGCCATACCGACGGCCAGCGACACCGCACCCCCGGGCCGGCCGGCCACGTCCGTTTCGACCAGTTGCGACAATTCGGCGATGCGTGCCGGCACAAATCCCATGGACGCCAGCGTATCCGATGAAAGCGTCGTGTTGATCGCCAAATAGTCGCCCGGCACGAGGACCGATGCCGCGATCAAAGCCATGACCCCGACAAAACTTTCAAGCAACATCGCCCCGTAGCCCACGGTTGCCTGAGATTCTTGTTCGATCATTTTGGGTGTCGTACCGGAAGCGACCAGGGAGTGAAACCCGGAAACCGCTCCGCAGGCAATCGTAATAAATAGAAAGGGAAAGAGGGTGCCGGGAATAATGGGGCCGCCGCCTGAAGCAAAGCTCGTCACACGCGGCATCTCGATCGTCGGCGCCATCAGAATGACGCCGAATCCCAGGAGAAACACCACACCGAGCTTCATGAAGGCGGAGAGATACCCTCGCGGCACGAGCAACATCCAGCCTGGTAGAACCGACGCAACGAAGCCATAGCCGGCCAGCAGCCACACCAGCGCGGGGCGATCAAATTCAAACCAGGCTGCGAGAGCCGACTGTGCGACGACACGACCGAACAATACCGAGGCGATCAACAGCGTCACCCCCAGCAGAGACACTTCGGTGACTCGGCCCGGACGAAACCGTTGCAGGTAGAATCCCATGATGAAACCAATCGGAATCGTCATCGCGATCGTGAAGGTGCCCCAGGCATTCTTGTAGAGTGCGTTCACCACTGCGAAACCCAATCCGGCCAACGCCACCACCACGATGAACAGCACGGCCACGGCAGTGGCGGTCCCGGTCACGGTTCCCAACTCGTCATGAGCAATCTCCGGCAAGGACCGACCGTTCCGACGCATCGATGCGACGAGGATGATGAAATCCTGCACTGCTCCTGCCAGCACGGCTCCGATCACGAGCCAGAGAAACCCAGGGAGAAATCCGAACTGCGCGGCCAGTACGGGCCCCAGTAACGGCCCGGCGCCGGCAATCGCCGCGAAGTGATGGCCGAACGTCACATACTTATTGGTGGGATGGAAATTGACGCCGTCATTCAGCCGGATTGCAGGAGTGACACGTGTGTCGTCCAGTTGCAGGACGCAGGTCGCCAACCACCGGCCGTAGAAACGGAAGGCGAGCACATAAATGCAGGCAGCCGCGACAACGAGCCAGAGACCGTTGACTTTTTCGCCAGGATTCAGAATGCCAGTCACGAAACCAAGAGCGATTGCGCCGAGCGCCGCGAGAACACCCCACACGATCAATCCTGCCGCACCCATGCGCGGCATCCTAACAACCCACCGGTCGGTTGTAAATCAAGGGCCTTCCGTTGTTGTGGCGGGTGTATGGACTTCTGAAACGTTGGCTTCTCGCACCAACGCTGCCCATGGGGGCTCACATCAAGTACATTCGGATGCAGGGCGGACCATCAGTTACAAATAACTCGGACGTCTGATTAGAATGCGGTGAGAATATAACGACAGACCTGATGACAAACCCTGAACCGAAATCTTGTCCAGGGGTTGGGGGGTGCCGCAGCCGTTTGACCGGTCGTTAACAGCAGCTAGACGAGGACGCAGGAGCGAATCACCCACCTCGACGCACTGATTGCTTCTCCGCTTTCATTTCCTGGGCATAATGACTTCACTAAGAACCTTGCGGATCAGCTTGGGTGGGTGCCGTTCTTCAGCCGAGACGAATCACGCTTGATCGGCTTTCTTCTCTTGAGCCACCGCTTTTTTCCCGCCGACGAGCATGAAACACACTAGGCCCAGGGCAATCCACACCAACTCCCGGAATCTCCGCAGGAGAGCGAACGTGATACCGGCGACTTCACTGTATCCGAATGCAGTCACCAACAGAAGATTGCCGGCATCCTGAGCGCCGAGGCTGCCTGGTATAAAGAATGTGCCGCCCTTGATAAAGATGGAGAGCCCACCGATAGAGAGGGATGTGAGGACCGTCACCGGTGCGCCTAACCAGTACAGAATAACGAACACTTCCAGGGCCTCCGCTAGCCATCCGAGAAAGAATAGCCCCGTCGACAACAAGAACCCGGCACGATTCTGCACATAAAACTCGGCGATCGTCCGATCCAGTTCGAGAAGCTTCTCCCGGCGTGACTCGAGAAAACGAATCCTGATGCCGATGGTGTTGAGCATCTCCAGAAGCCAGGTGAATATTCCTCGTCGCTGCACCAGCACAAAGCCGCCGACACCGAAGGCGAGCAGTCCGACGCTCAACAGCGCCGTCGCGATCGTTTGGCCGGGAGATCCCCCTGCACCAAGCAGCCAGAATCCGGAGGCCAGGCCGATCAAAATGAACGCGATCTGAGCGATCGTCATGGTGGTTTTCGCAATGACAACCGAGGCAAGCCCATCCACCATCGGCACGCCATATCGCTTGAGGAGATAGGCCTTGAGTGGTTCTCCTCCGACATACGCGGTCGGCGTCGTCATGTTGACCACCTCTCCAGCCGTGCGAATGGCTAACAGGCGCCAAAACGGAATCACCCGGGACCATGTCCCCAGGGTGACACGCCACCCGTAGGCCTCCAGCACATACATGAGTACGGACGGACACAAAATCAGGAGCACGGCTTCGGGGCCAAGACTGGAAGCCGCTTCATAGATTCGGGTCGGGCCGACGTGCCAGACGATAAGAACGACTGTGAGGAAGCCGAGGGTGAAAAGTATTAGTTTAACCACGTGGAGCGAGTAGTGGGAGTACTCAAACGGCCGGTTTGCAGCATCCCGTTATCCACGGGTGGCGGCGGAGGGTCGAATCACCAAGAGCATCAGCAGCGCGAACACGGTGGAACCAACGGCTGCCATCCAGAGGAACCAGTCCAGTTTATCAAGGATCGCAAACAACAGAATAATGATGGAGAAGTCTCGACTCGCGACGTTTTTCAAGATGAATCCGGTCCATGCCGCCTGGCCAGGAGTACTCCACCCACGGGTCGCGCCGATCTTCTGAGCCTTCGTAACGAGCCAGAAGGACATGGCATTGCCCAACACGGCAGCCGTGCCAAGGGTCAGCGGGATCCATTCGCTGCCTGTTCCCTTCTGTCGAGCGTAGACGCCCCAGGCGATCCCGGCGAATACGGTCATGTGGACGACGTTGTCCATCGTGATATCCAGCCAGGCGCCGAACGGAGATTCGCTGAACGTGAGTCGAGCGACCTCCCCGTCGCAGCAGTCGATGACCGCCGACAACTGAAAGAGCAGCGCCGCAACTATTCCTGCCTGGTAGGTGCCGAATGCAAAGCCGGCTGCCGCCAAGAGGCCCACGAACGTGGCAACCATCGTGATCACATTCGGCGAACAACCGAGGAGAAGGAACAATTTCGTGAAGAGACGCGAGACCGTACGATTGAAGAACCGATCGACGAATCCTTCGTATTCTCCTGTGAGCGATCTGAACAGCGTGCGTTCGGCCGCCTTCGCGCTGGGCTGGTCCCACACATCGCGATACCAGAGGGGACCCTGCTCGTCCGTGGCGATGACACTCGCCCGGCCATCCGCCGCTGCCCGGTCCAGCCATCGGCGGATCGGCATCGCGCCGTATTCTGAAGGGCCCACACCCTCTCCGGATGTCGCCCCTCTGTTGCCCATCGCCGCTGCGGGTATCACCACGAGGTCGGCCGCAACCTGATTGGTCCCGACGCCGGGCTGATTGTGAAATGCAATCACACGGTGGTCGCGAAACTCGAGACCCGGGTTGCGATGTCCAAAGGACTGTTCACCCTCTGCCGTTTTCCGTGCAACGACAAGTGTCTGACCGTCCTGAACAGTGCTTCGCAGACGCTCGATCACCTGTTTGGAGAAGACTGCCTGTGCGCCCGCGATGAGACAAAAGCCGTGGACCTCAGCAGCCAGTGCTTCCCACGTTCGCGGATCATCCAGCGGAAATTCCCGGATGGGCATCCATCGGACGGGAATATTCACGCGCGGACCACGGAGCAGCGTTTGCTTCAATACTTCCTCTTCTGCTCCCGTCAGGACGATCAATTGACGAATTCCGGCACGCTGCAAGGTGACGACGGTACGCTGAAAAAGAGAAACGCCTCCGATTTTCGTCAAAGGTCCTACCTCGCGCAATCCTCGTCCTCCACGGTCGGCAAATAATCCTGTGCCGGGCAGCAGGATTGCGGTGGTCAGTCCCTGAACATCCACGCCCTTTTGAAGAATGCTTTCACTCATCTCAAAAACCGTCGCTCGTGAAGCGTATCTCGTATTTCGTCGCTCGTATTTCGTCTGTTTGGAGACCGGAAGAAAACCTCTTTGTTTGTGCTATAGGCCATAAGCTATATGCTCTTATTCCAGTCAAGATACGCGTCGTGGACCTTCACTCTTACCATCTTACCCACCCGCCCCGCGCATCCTTCTCACCCGCCACATCCCCCCGGTTGCTTCGCAACAGATTGCCCGAGACGTGCTCTCTTCCCGGGTCACGCTTCACGCAGCTTCGGCAGGACATCCCGCTCCGCGCGCGTGATATCATCCGGAAAATCGATTTCTGTCCACGGCAAGCCGCCGATTTTTTCGTGGCCGACGCTGACCTGTCGAAAAAATTCAAGCAGGCCATCCTCATATTCCATACTCCATTCATCGCGATCAATATGTCCCTTGAGTGACGCGACGATATGGGCAGCGTCTGCATGATGGACACGCAAGAAACCTACACCTTCTCCCGCATAGTCATAATGCAGGGGAAGCTTCTTGGTCAGTGCGATGACGCGCCCCCCTTCCACCACCACCATACACTCCTCGTCTTGTTGTTTGACGGTCTCATCCATCAAAAGACAGTTCGGCGAGGTAGACTCGACAAGCCGTCGAAGAATCTCATGATGGAACAGCACATCGGCATCCATGACGATGAGATCGTCATCGAATGAGGCCCTGGCGAGCCACAGTGACGAGATGCTTCCCCGATGGAACTGCTCATTGACGAGGTAGGATACGGCGACGCCGGCGTACTCGGAGCCGACCGCCGCCCGAATCATCTCCTGTTTATAACCAACCACGAGAGTAGCACGCCGAACGCGTACACGGCCCAAGGCCTCGAGATATCGATGGATCAGCGTGCGGCCGCCCAGTTCAATGAGGCACTTCGGTCGATGTTGGGTCACGGGCCACAGGCGTTTGCCCACGCCGGCGGCAAGGATAATGGCTTTCATATGCTGATGCTGGCACCCTCGAGCGTCTGTTCGAAGGCGTGCAGAAACGCACGGAGTTGTTCTTCGCTGAGCGCACCCATGTTAGCGATGCGGAATATCTTTCCTTCCAGCTGGCCTTGCCCCGCATAAATGATGTAGCCCTGCTGTTTGAGCCTGTCATGCAGAGTCTGATAGCTCATCCCGGCCGGCAAATGATAGGAGGTGATGGTGTTGGACAGGACCTCAGGAGGCAGTACCGTTTTGAGCCCGAGTTGTTGCAGCCGGGTCCTGATCAGGGTCGCCGCTCGCTTATATCGACGGATACGGTTAACCACGCCCTCTTCCAACAACTCGTCCAAGGCCTCTTCGAACGCATAGTACAGCTGGACGGCCGGGGTAAAGGGAACCGTGGCGTATCCTTGATCGTCCACATAATGGGTCAAATGGAGATACCAGGATCGCTTCGGGTACACTCGCATCCGCTCCAAAAACCCCTTGCGTACCAAGACAAACGCAGCGCCGGGGAATCCCTGAATGCATTTGCCCGCCGTCCCCGCGACCATATAGATGTGCGAACCCGGGATATCGAGCGGTTCGCCTCCCAGCCCACTGACCGAATCCAACACGAATACCCGATTCTGGCTATCCACGACCTCCGCGAGGTCCTTCACATTATTGATGAGACCCGTGGTGGTTTCATGGTGGACCATCGCGACGGCATGGACCTCGGGGTGCTGTCGAAGCGCCAGACGCAACCGCTCAGGATCGAGCCTGGCCGACCAATCGAGCTTTAATTCGGATATCCCCAATCGATGGAGACCGATCATATTGGATATCCGCTCGCCATAGATCCCGTTGTTGATGACCATCATGCGCTTGCCGTGCGGCAGGCACGACATAATCGCAGCCTCAACTGCCGCTGTACCCGATCCCGTGAGGACGACGGCCACATAGTCGGATTCGGCGGCGGGCACGAACGCCTGCAGCAGTTTCTTCTGAATTCGCATGAGCAGGTCGGAGAATTCAGATTCGCGGTGACAGATATCCGGACATTGCAGGGCTTTCCGCACACGTTCGCTGACATTGACAGGACCGGGATTCAGCAGAATCATGGATGTACCTCGTCGTTCGTGGACCGAATAAGAGCGTATAGCTGATGGCTTATAGCCGATAGCACAATCAAAGAGACTTTCATGCTTGTGCCATACGCCATACGCTATGAGCCATACCCTCTGAGGACAAGCTGCTTCACTCAATGGCCTTCATGAATCGCCGAGTAATGTCCGGCGGTTCATGCAACACCCGTCCTACATCTTCAGCCAGTTCGTTGACCTTGATCAACAACATGCTGGGTCCGTCTTTTTTCAGCAGGTCCTTGAATTCGTAGACGATGTCCTCGCGCTCGCGGACCCGTTCGACGTGGACATACCCGGCCGCCTTGGCCACCTGCTCCAACCGCACGACATTGGAAATGGTCGGTTGGTTGCCGGTGCTGCCATAGACTTCGTTGTCGAACACGACGTGCACGAAATTCTTCGGTCTCAGAGAGCCGATGGTGGCCAGCGTGCCCATTCCCATCAACACATTGCCGTCTCCATCGAACACGACGACCTGCT
>Ga0075418_10009032_pt1 | contig 11179 bp, 9 predicted proteins | sample SoiMetdeltSBSDD2_FD_81776 | JGI IMG/M metagenome (GOLD analysis project Ga0075418, IMG submission 81776) | Bulk soil microbial communities from a Populus tree surrounding site in Tennessee, USA - Soil MetaG P. deltoides SBSDD2 | ecosystem: Environmental > Terrestrial > Soil > Tree plantation...
CTGGAGGCCGGCGCCCCGCGCCCACGGCGATCCCGCGGCGATCAGCGAGGCGATCGAGCTGCTGTCGCGCGCGGAGCGGCCCCTGATCGTCGCCGGGAGCGGCGTGTGGTGGTCGGACGCCGGCGCGGCGCTCCAGGACTTCGTGGAGGCCGCCGGCATTCCCTTCTACACGACGCCGCTCTCGCGCGGGTCCATCCCCGAGGACCACGACCTCGCGTTCCTCTTCGCCCGCGCCCGGGCCTTCAGCGAGGCGGACGTGGTCCTGAACGTGGGCACCCGCTTCAACTACGTGATCCAGTTCGGGCGCCCGCCGCGCTGGGCCGTGGACGTGAAGGTCATCCAAGTCGACGTCGATCCGACCGAGCTCGGCCACAACCGCCCGGCGGACGTGCCGATCTTCGGCGACGCCCGCGCCGTCCTGTCGCAGCTGATGGCCGAGGCGAAGGGCAAGCTCGACAAGGGGCGATATCGCACGTGGGTCGAGCGGCTCAAGAGCATCGACGCCGAGAAGGGCCTGGAGTCCGAGAAGGCCATGAGCGACGACAAGGTGCCGATCCATCCGCTGCGCCTCTGCAAAGAGGTCCGCGACTTCCTGCGGCGCGACGCGATCCTGGTAGTCGACGGCCAGGAGATCCTCAACTACGGGCGCCAGTCGATCCCGACCTTCACGGCGGGCCACCGGCTCAACTCGGGTCCGTTCGGCTGCATGGGCGTGGGCTTGCCGTTCGGGATCGGCGCGAAGGTTGCCTGCCCGGACACGCAGGTGGTCGTGCTGCACGGTGACGGCTCCTACGGCATCAACGGGACGGAGATCGACACGGCCGTGCGCCACAAGATCCCCGTGCTCGTCGTCATCAGCAACAACGGCGGCTGGACAGCGGATCCCAAGCAGGACAAGCCCGGCCGCAACCTCGGCTACACACGGTACGACAAGATCGCCATCGACTACGGCGCGCACGGCGAGTTCGTCGAGAAGCCGCACGAGATCCGGGCGGCCCTCGAGCGGGCGTACGCCTCCCGCAAGCCGGCGGTGGTCAACGTGGTGACCGACTACACGGCGCGCGCCACCACCATTCGCTTCTCGGCCTATTCGACGTAGTCCCAGGAGGATGTGACCCCATGGCCAAGGCCCTCGACGGGATCGTGGTGCTCGACCTCACGCAGTACGAGGCAGGCCCGAGCTGCGCCCAGATGCTGGGGTGGCTCGGCGCGAACGTCATCAAGATCGAGCCGCCCGGGGGCGAGCCGGGGCGCCGCGCGCTGTCGGAGAGTCCCGACCTGGACGCGTGGTTCTTCCTGATGCTGAACAACAACAAGAAGGGCGTGACGCTCGACCTCAAGACGGTCGAGGGCCGCGCGATCCTCAAGAAGATGGTCGAGCGCGCCGACGTCCTGATCGAGAACTTCGGCCCGGGCTCGTTCGAGCGGCTGGGCTTCGGCTACGAGGACCTGCGCCGCATGAATCCGCGCATCATCTCGGCCTCGGTCAAGGGCTTCGGCAGCACCGGGCCCTACGCGAACTACAAGAGCTTCGAGATGATCGCCCAGGCCATGGGCGGCGCAATGAGTGTCACCGGAACTTCCGACGGGCCGCCCACGAAGGTCGAGGCGGGCCTCGGTGACACCGGCGCGGGGCTCCACCTGGCCATCGGAATTCTCGCGGCGATCGTGCAGCGCCAGACCAGCGGCGTGGGCCAGCGCATCGAGGTCGCCCAGCAGGACGCGGTCCTCAACCTGGTGCGCATCCACTTCCGCGAGCACTATTCCACCGGCAAGCCCGTGCCGCGGCGCGGGAATCGCTCCCCGGGCGGCGCGCCGTCGAACATGTACCGCTGCCGGCCGTTCGGGCCGAACGACTACGTCTTCATCCACTGCGCGACGCTCGAGATGTGGAAGATCTTCTCGAAGATTCTCGGCCGCCCCGAGCTCGGGGACGACCCGTCACTCGCCGACCGGATGGGACGGGTCGCGCGCAACGACGAGCTCGACGCGCTGGTCAGTGGATGGACGGAGAAGCGGACCAAGCACGAGGTGATGGAGACGCTCGGCGAGGCAGGTATTCCGTGCGGCGCGGTGCTCGACTCGGGCGAGGTGTTCACCGATCCGTCGCTGCTGCACCGCAAGATGGTGGTCGATCTCGAGCATCCCAATCGCGGCCGCTACCCGATGGCGGGCAATCCCGTGCGCATGTCCGAATCGCCGACCGAGGTCACGCGCGCGCCGATGCTCGGTGAGCACAACGCGGAAGTGTTCGGTAAGTGGCTCGGTCTCAGCGCAGAAGATCTGAAGGCGCTGAAGGACAAGCGCGCGATCTGACGTAAACGCGAGTAAACGCGCGCGACGACAGGGCAGGCTCATTCCGGAAAGAATCACGCGCCGGATTGGCAGAGCACCCTGTCACAACGACGGGGATTTGACGCTCGGACCGACCCGTCTAAGCGCCCGAGAACAATCACCATTGGCCAGTAGGGGCCAGTGGCACTTTGCTTGCTCTTTCTCCACGCGTCGCCCATGGCTCGCACAGAAGGCAGCCCCAACAAGCCGTTCGAGAGGCCGAAGAAGCGGGTTCTCATCATCGACGATGAGGAAACGATCCGGCAGGTACTGACGGAGTTCTTCAAGAGCTTCAGCCACGGCACGACGTACACCGTGGAGACCGCCGCCAACGGCGCGGACGGCGTGATGAAGATGCTGCGCGGCCGCCCCGACCTGGTGCTCATTGACCTGCACATGCCGGTGATGGACGGTCTTCAGGCGCTCAAGCAGCTCCGCGGGATCGACGCGAACGTTCCCGTGATGGTGATCACGGCCAGCCGCGACAGCAAGGCCGCAGCCGAGGCGCTCAACCAGGGCGTCTTCGCGTTCATCCCGAAGCCCTTCGACTTCGGTCAGCTCGACCACCTGGTCGCGCTGGCCCTGCCCAACGCGCGACCCCGCCAGTCGTTCAGCTCCGCCTGAGAGAGGCCCGCGTAGCGGGCCGGGCGGGGGCTACCTGATCAGCCCGTAAAGCTTTCCGGCGTTCTCGCAGACGACCTTGCGGCGCACACCCTCCGGGAGATGGCCGAGCTCCCTGGCGATGTACTCGCGGGAGTCGGGCCACACGCCGTCGGGGTGGGGGAAGTCCGAGCCCCACATGACCTTGTCGGCGCCGAGCTCGTCGAGCAGCTTCACCCCGATCGGATCGGTCTGGTAGGTCGCCCAGCACTGCCGCTTCCAGTACTCGCTCGGCGGCATCGTGAGCGAGAGATCCTTGAACTGATCCTCCCACTCGGCGTCCATGCGCCAGAGGACGTACGGGATCCAGCCGATCCCGGACTCGCCCAGCACGAGCTTCAGCCGCGGATAGCGCTCGAACACGCCCGAGAAGATCATCGAGGTCAGGATGTTGGACATGTTCATCTGGAACTGGGTGATGTTCGAGGCGAACGCCGAGCGCGCGACCGGCAGATCGACCTTCGGCGCGTCCGCGGCGTTGGCGCGCGACGGGTCGGAGCCGATCATGATGACCTTGCGGATGTGCTCGGGCGTGTAGCCGCCGACCGTGTGGAAGTGCAGCGGCAGCCCGCAGCTGTCGATCGCGTCCCAGAGGGGATTCCAGTAGGGGTCCCAGAGCGGCTTGAGATCGGACGAGTTGGCGATGTCGAGGCCCCGCAGGGCGCCGCGCTTGACGACGCGCTCGACCTCGGCGATGGCCGCCTCCAGTGGATTGTTCGGGATCGCCGCCAGCCCGACGTAGCGGTCGGGATGAACCGAGCAGAAGTCGGCGAGCCACTCGTTGTAGATGCGCAGGACCTCGACCGCCGCCTCCGCGTCGTTCATGCGGCCGGTGGCGCCGAGCACGCCGTAGAGCACCTCGGCCTGGACGCCGTCCCGGTCCTGATCCTTGAGCCGGAGATCGGGGTCGGTGATGCGCCGGATCCCCCGCTTGCCGTCCTCGTAGAGTCCGGTCGACGCCATGCGATCGGAGCGATGGATGCGCCCAGGGACGTACTCACGGCCCGCCGAGCCCATCCCGCACGCCAGCCCGAGGCCGGCGCCCTTGTTGGTGACCCAGACCGGCCCCTTCGGGCTGTCCTTCGTATACGGCATCCGCTCCTTGAGCGCCGCGGACGCGCGGGAGGTGAAGAGGTCGGGAGGAAGCCAGCAGAGATCGAGATGGCAGTCGGCGGAGATCATTTCGTATTTCATGGCCGGAGCCTAGCAGGGGCGAATTGACAAGGCAAGTCACGCGCCCTAGGGTGCCCTCGAGCAAAGGAGGATCGCCATGAGGTTCACGGGGAAGGTCGCGCTGATCACGGCCGCGGGCCGCGGCATCGGGCGGGCGACCGCCGAGATCATCGGTCGCGAAGGCGGCACCGTCGTGGCCGTCGAGGTCGACAAGGAGGTTCTGGATCAGGTGGTCGGCGCGATCCGGAGCGCGGGCGGCACCGCCCATGGCCTGGTCGCCGACGCGCTCGACGGCGCGCAGGTGTCGGCGGCGGTCCGGCGGGTGGTCGACGAGCACGGCCGGATCGACATCCTCGTGAACGCCGTCGGCGGCAGCACGATCATTCCAAAGCCGTCGGCCCCGGTCGACGAGCTGACCCTTGACGAGTGGCAGCGAATGCTTCACTTCAACCTGACCGGCACGTTCCTCTTCACCAACGCGGTCGCGCCGGTCATGAAGCGTCAGCGCGGCGGCAAGATCGTCAACATCTCGTCGATCGCCGGCCGGGGCGTGAGCCCCACGAGCAGCAGCGCCTACGCGACCGCCAAGGGCGGGATCATCGCCTTCACGCGCAAGCTCTCGTTCGAGCTCGGCCCCTACGGCGTGACCGTGAACGCCATCGCCCCGAGCCTCACCCTGAGCCCGCGCCTACGCCCGCGCTGGGATCGGCTATCGCCCGAGGAGCAGGCCCGCGAGAACGCGCGTGTGCCGCTGGGCCGGGTGGCGGTGCCCGAGGATCAGGCGAAGGTCATCTGCTTTCTCGCCTCGAGCGACGCCGACTTCGTCAACGGCGTGACGATCGACGTGAACGGCGGTCAGTAGCCGACGGCCGCCCGCGCGATCTCGGTGTCGATGAGCGACTCGAATGGGTGCGGGTTCTTGATGAAGCCCGCGGAGAGCAGGATCTCCTGCAGCGTCTCGTACCCGGCCCGGGTCAGCACCGGATCGGTCGCCCAGGTGGACTGCCTGAGATAACGCTCGATCGCCGCGACCCGGACTGACGGCTCGATGTCAGGGAACAACGGCGCGACGACCGCGGCGATCTCCTGGGCCGTGCTCGCCGCCATCCAGCGCTGCGCCCGGTAGAGGCCGCGCACGAAGCGGATCAGCACGTCCCGCTGCTTCGTCAGCGTCTCCGGCGTCGCCATGAGCGAGCTGAACGGCACGGGCCCGGTCGCCTCGCCCATCGACGCGACCAGGTGGCCGGTGCCGTCGGCGATGAGCTGGTCGATCACGGGCGGGCCATGCTCGATGAAGTCCCCCTCGCGCGCCCGGAATGCGGCGATCGCGTCCGGCGTCGAGAGATCGCGCCGGAAGGTGACCCGCGCCGGATCGACGCCGTGGCGCCGCAGCACCGCCTGCATGCAGAGCCAGGGTGTCGGCGCGCCGCCGAACGAGATGATGGTCCGCCCGGCGACGTCGGGCCACGCGAAGCGGGGCCGCGGCTCGCGGCTCAGCAGGAAGAACCCGTTGCGATCGTTCACCGCTGCGAAGTGAACGAGCCGGGCGCCGCCCCGGTCCACGAGCTGAAAGCTCCGCATGATCCCGGACAGCGAGATGTCGGCGACGCCGCTCTGGAGGGCATCGACGGTGCCCGCGGCGAGCGCCGGCGTCTCCGGATCGACCTCGACCCCTTCGGCGGCGAAATGACCGCCGCGGATCGCCACCGGCAGCGGGGCGTAGAAGATCGAATGGAAGGCTACGACGACCCTGAGCGGGCGGCCCGGCGTCACGGCCACGCAGTATACTCCTAGGCCATGCGCTATCCGTGGCCGGAAGGCAAGCAGTCGGCAGCGGTGCTCTCGTTCGACTTCGACGCCGAGTCGGGCTTCCTGTTCCGCGAGCCCGAGAAGGCCAAGCGGAGCCTCGGCGACCTCGAAGAGCGGCGCTTCGGCCCGCGCGTGGGCGTCGATCGTATCTTGCGCATGCTCGATCGGCTCAAGCTGAAGGCGAGCTTCTTCATCCCGGGCTGGACGGTCGCCAACCATGGGGCGCCCTGCCGGCGCATCCGCGATGCCGGCCACGAGATCGGCGCGCATGGCAACGTCCACGAGGCGGTCGGCATGCTCGACGAGGCGCAGGAGAAGGCGGTGATGGCCGAGCAGCTCCGCATTCTTGCCGACGAGCTGAACGTTCGGCCGTCGGGCTACCGCTCGCCGTCCTGGGACGTGAACGTGTGGACGCCCGGCCTCTTGAAGACGCACGGGTTCCTCTACGACAGCTCGCTGATGGGCAACGACGTGCCCTACGACGTGCCGACGCCCGAGGGGCCGCTGACCGAGGTGCCGGTGCAGTGGATCATGGACGACGCGCCGCTCTTCCGGCACGTGTACGGGGCCAGCAACGCGATCGCCGATCCCGGACGTGTGCTCCAGATGTGGAGCCGCGAGTTCACCGCGATGCACAAGGAGAACGGCTGCTTCGTCTTGACCTGCCATCCGTTCATCAGCGGTCGCGCCTCGCGCGTGGCCCTTCTCGAAGAGCTGGTGGGCTTCATGCGGCGCCATCGCTCCGTCTGGTTCACGACCTGCGACGAGGTCGCGCGCTGGCACGAACAGCACGGCCGCGCGGGAGCGCCCGCTGCCCGGCGCCCGCGCCGCGCAGGGCGGCGGCGCTTCTAGCGTCAACCGATGAAGCAGCGTCTCCTGAGGTGGCTCCGGTCACGCGGATCGGGGCGGCAATCCGATGCCGAGACGCTGCCAATCAAGACCCTCACGCTTGGCGCACACGTCTTCGCGATCCATGGGATTGCCGTCGATGATCCCTACTTCCGCAGTCTCCGCGACGACTTTGAACCTGATTTCTCGCAGATTTGTCGTCGGTTCGTGCGGGAGGATTCAATTTGTCTCGACGTGGGCGCGAACATCGGGATCAAGACCCTCTCGCTTTCCCGTCATGTCTCGGCAGGCTGCGTCATCGCCATCGAGCCGGCTCCAACTGTCGTGCCTGTCCTCAGGAGGAACATCGAGCTCAACAGGGCTCACAATGTCGTGATCGAAGCCACGGCGATTGGCGACTTCTCAGGGACCGTGAAATTCGCCGACGCCTCGGCCTATGGTCACGTCGATGTCGATCATGGAGGCGTTGAGGTCCCGATGATGACCCTGCCAGAATTGGTCAAGCGCCTGGGCTTGCCGCGCGTGGACTTCTTGAAGATCGATGTCGAGGGGTTCGAGTTCCCGATCCTACGAAGCTGTCTGGATCTCATCACCGAGCATCGCACACGGGTGCTCTTTGAATTCAACTCATGGTGTCAGGTCGCCTACGGCGACACGAATCCCCGCGTGTTCCTTGAGTGGGTTCTCGCGAACTTCGCCGAGGTCTCCTTGGTGCGGGGCCGGTCGGGCGGGCCCCTCCTCGATCCGGTCGGCCGCGGCCGTCAAGAAATGTTGCGCGTCCTGCACAAGAATTTCGTCCTCGACGGTTGCGTCAACGACGTGTTGGCGTTGCCGCGCCCGCGCAGCTAGGGTCGCAGCGCGACTGTCCCGGCCGGGGCGAGCGACGGCGCACGACACTCCGCACTCCTGATCACCGGCGTTCGGAAGCAGACGTATGTGTACCGCTCGAATGCGTACAGGCGGCCACCACAGGCGAGTGCGACGAGCACAGCGAGTCTCACACCTCGCCCCTCGTTCGGATTAGTGAAGCCGAGAATAATGCACATGTCGCAGTTGCGCGCGCTGTAGGTCCCGAGAATGCGTACTGAAGTTGGTTGTTGATATTGGGCATCGTCATGACCGTATCGAATTGCGCGCCCGAGGGGCTCATCAAGAACTTGATCCGGTGCGCCACCACGCCGCCAGCCAGCCCCGAGGCCGAGGGTGCCGACCTGCACGGCGTCGGCAGACCGTGGCCACGCCAGCCGCCGCCCCCGCCGACAACACTTGTACGTCGGTCTGATACCGTGCCCACGTCCCGCGATAGACCATCGGGCGCAAGTTCCCGCCCGTGATGAGCGCAGCGGCGATATAGGCCCATGCGGTGTAGCCCGCTGGCAGGGGCGGCCCGGTGGCCGCGCGGCTCGCGATCGTCGCCTACGTGTTCGTGGTCGCGTTGGAGATGTAGTATGCGTGCACCCACGACTCGCGCAGGAACGCGGCCGCTTGATCGCGCCCGTTGACGGCGGGCCCCGAAGCCAGTGACGGTAGAGTACCGCCGCCAAGGTTTCGGAAGGCAAGGTGCGCCATGTCACCCACCGGAACCCCGCAACCCCCAACCTCCAAACCGTCGGCCCTCTACGCCCGGGTGTCGAGCGATGCAGCAGGCGCTGACTCCCGCCTTGACCGCCCGAAGAGAACGCGGCTAAGCTCGTACCCTGCTGCGCGGCTTCAGCGAGGTGGAGTTAGAAAGGACACAGACATGGCTCGATTCGTGACGGTGGCGAACGCCAGCAGCATCCAGCCCGGGCAGGTGCTGAAGGTCGAGATCGACAACTTCCCGGTGGCGGTGGCGAACGTCGGCGGCACCTTCCACGCCTTCGACGACACCTGCACGCACGAGGATTGCTCCCTCGCCGACGGCGATCTCGAGCAGCACAAGATCATCTGCCCCTGTCACTTCGCCGAGTTCGACGTGCGCAACGGCGCCGTGCTGACGCCGCCGGCCACCGTGCCCCTCAAGGTCTACCCGGTGCGCGTCCAGGGCAACGACCTGCAAGTGGAGTTCTGATGCCGGCGCGTCAGACCATCGCGATCGTCGGCGCCAGCCTCACCGGCGCCTCGGCGGCGGCGACCTTGCGCGAGGAGGGCTTCGACGGGCGCGTGGTGCTGCTGGGCGCGGAGCCCCAGCTTCCGTACGATCGGCCGCCGCTCTCGAAGGCGTACCTGCGCGGCGCCATGCCCTTCGAGAAGACGCTCCTGCGGCCGCCGGAGTTCTACCGCGAGAAGGACATCGAGCTCGTGCTCTCAACCACGGTGACGCGCGTCGACGCCGAAAAGCGGCGGCTCGAGCTGGCCGGCGGCGAGCCGCTCGACTTCGACAGCGTGCTGATCGCCACCGGCGGGCGAAACCGGCGCTTCCCGATCCCCGGCCTCGACCTGCCCGGGGTCTACGACCTGCGCACGGTGGCCGACGCCGATCGCATCCGCGAGGTGATCGCGCCCGGGCTCCGGGCAGTGGTCGTGGGGCTCGGTTTCATCGGCGCCGAGGTGGCCAGCTCGCTCCGCGAGTGCGGCGTCGAGGTGGTCGCGATCGAGCCGTTCAAGACACCGCTCTTCCGCGCGCTCGGCGAGGAGATCGGCCGGGTGATCGAGGGCCTTCATCGCGACCGCGGCGTCGACATGATCCTGGGCGACGCGGTGTCAGCGTTCGAGGGAAAAGGGCGCGTCGAGCGCGTGGTGACGACGAGCGGCCGACGCATCGAGTGCGACTTCGCGGTGTTCGGGCTGGGTATCGAGCCGGCCGCCGACCTGATGGCCGGCTCCGGCGTGCGCGTCGACAACGGCATTGTCGTGGACGACTTCTGCCGCACGAACGTGCCCGGCATCTTCGCGGCGGGTGACGTCGCCAACCACTACCACCCGGTCTGCGCGCGCCAGATGCGCGTCGAGCACTGGCAGAACGGCGTCAAGCAGGGCGCCGCCGCCGCGCGCAGCATGCTCGGCCGCGGCCAGCCCTACGACGAGGTCCACTGGTTCTGGTCGGATCAATACGACGCGAATATCCAGTACGCGGGATTCCACGCGCCCTGGGACCAGGTGGTCGTGCGCGGCAGCCTGGCCGAGCGGAAGTTCCTGGCGTTCTTCCTGACCGCGGGCTGCGTCGAATCGGCCGTCGCGATCAATCAGGGGCGCGATCTCAGACGGGCGTTTCCGCTGATCCGGGCGCGCGTGCCGGTCGATCCCGCGCGCCTGGCAGACCCGCAGGTCGACCTCCGAACTCTCGTTCCGGCGGAGAAACCCGCATGATCAAGCGCTTCTCGACCCTCTACATCGGGCACATCGAGCTGGAGAACTGCGGTCACGAGGGGACGCCGGCCGACGACCGGCGCTACTCGAACGAGCGGGTGATCGAGGCGTTCGACACCACCCTCGAGCTCGCGCAGACGATGGACGAGCTCGGATACGAGGCCCTCTGGCTGGCCGAGCATCATTTCCAGCACGAGGGCTACGAGTGCATCCCGAACATCCCGCTCCTGGCCGTGCACATCGCCAATCACACGAGGCGGCTCAAGATCGGCTGCGGCTTCAACATCATCCCGACCTGGCATCCGATCCGGCTGGCCGAGGATTACGCGACCGCGGACATCCTGACCAACGGCCGGCTGATCTTCGGCGTGGGCCGCGGCTATCACACGCGCGAGGTCGAGAGCTTCGGCAACCCCATGCTCGACGCCGAGGCGAACCGCGAGCTCTTCGAGGAGCAGCTCGAGATCATCCTGAAGGCGTTCAACCAGGAGTCGTTCTCGCACCAGGGGAAGTACTACACGATCCCGCCGGCGGTGCCGTACCGGGGCTACACGATGAAGGAGATCACGATGGTGCCGCGGCCGCGCCATCTGCCGGTCGAGATCTGGCAGCCGATCGTGAGCGGCAGCGCCCGCGGGCTCGACTTCATGGTGAGGCACGGCATCAAGGGCGTCGTCGCCGCCACCGCCGAGCAGTTCGTCCAGCGCTGGTTCGCCGACTACCAGACCGTCGCCCGCAGCCACGGGCGCGACCTGAAGCTCGGCGAAGACCTGATCCTCGGCTTCCGCATGAGCATCGACGACACGCAGGAGCTCGCGATCAAGAGAGTGAAGCCCTACTTCGAGGAGCACGCCAAGTTCATGGGCCCGCTCGGGATGCTGCGCTACAGCGAGGAGCACGTGAAAGCGGTGGCCGAGCGCCGCGCCCAGTCGCCGACCGCCGCCACGATCGAGAACGGCGTGCAGAACCGCACCTGGCTCTGCGGCCCCGCCGAGGAGTTCATCGGCTACTTGAAGGAAGTCGAGCGGCGCTACCCCGGGCTCGAGCACGTCATGGTCTCGTGCCC
>Ga0075418_10009036_pt1 | contig 11177 bp, 6 predicted proteins | sample SoiMetdeltSBSDD2_FD_81776 | JGI IMG/M metagenome (GOLD analysis project Ga0075418, IMG submission 81776) | Bulk soil microbial communities from a Populus tree surrounding site in Tennessee, USA - Soil MetaG P. deltoides SBSDD2 | ecosystem: Environmental > Terrestrial > Soil > Tree plantation...
ACGCGGAAGATCTTCGGCGGCTGCTTTACCGCGCGACCCATTTTCAGCCAGTGCGCGAAGTAGTCGCCCATGTTGTAGCCGCAAAACGCGAGCATCGCCATCGGGTCGCGCCGCACTACGCCCACTTTCCCGGTAATCGCTGCGGTGGTTTCGGAGCCGAGGGTGGCTGCCATATAGGTGCCTTCTTCCCAGCTCGGCGCTTCGACTACGAGGGGTACGGTGGTCGAGCGCCGGCCACCGAAGATGAACGCAGAGATCGGGACGCCGGCCGGATCTTCCCAAGCGGGGTCCATCGACGGGCATTGGGCCGCGGGCACGGTAAAACGCGCATTGGCATGCGCCGCCAAGCGAGCGCTATTCGGGGTCCAGTCCTTTCCCTGCCAATCGATCAGCCGCGCCGGCGGCTCGTCGGTCATTCCTTCCCACCAGACATCGCCCTCCGGAGTCATGGCCACGTTGGTGAAAATCACGTTCGCCTGCAGCATCCGCATCGCGTTGGGATTGGTGTGCTGCGAAGTGCCCGGGGCAACGCCGAACAGGCCGTACTCGGGGTTGATTGCCCGGAACCGGCCATCCGGGCCCGGCTTGATCCACGCAATGTCTTCCCCAATGGTCGTGACCTTCCAGCCACTGAACCCTGCCGGGGGGATCAGCATCGCGAGGTTGGTCTTGCCGCAGGCGGAAGGGAAAGCCGCCGCCATATAAGTCTTCTCGCCGGACGGCGCCTGCACGCCGAGGATCAGCATGTGCTCGGCGAGCCAGCCTTCGTCGCGCGCCATGACCGAGGCGATGCGAAGCGCCAAGCATTTCTTGCCGAGAAGAGCGTTGCCGCCGTAGCCCGAGCCGAAAGACCAGATCTCCCGCGTCTCCGGGAAATGAACGATCCACTTCTCCTTCTCACTGCACGGCCACGCAACATCCTTGCGCCCAGGCGCGAGTGGCGCACCCACCGAATGCACGCAAGGAACGAAAGGCCGGTCCTCGCCGAGCCATTCGGCGACCGCGCGTCCCATGCGCGTCATGATGCGCATGTTAGCGACCACGTAAGCCGAGTCGGAGATCTCGACGCCGACCTGCGCAATGGGCGAGCCGATGGGGCCCATGGAAAACGGCATGATGTACATGGTGCGTCCACGCATGCAGCCATCGAATAGGCGGGTCAGCGTGGCCCGCATTTCGCGGGGATCGATCCAATTGTTGGTCGGACCGGCGTCTTCTTTCTTCTGGCTGCAGATGAAGGTGCGGTCCTCCATGCGCGCAACGTCGCTTGGGTGCGAACGCGCGAGATAAGAGTTCGGCCGCAGCCGGTCGTTCAAACGGATGAAAGTTCCGGCGGCGACGAGCTCACCGCAAAGCCGGTCATATTCTGCCTGCGAGCCGTCGCACCACACGATGCTCTCCGGCTTGGCCATGCGTGCCACCTCGGCAACCCATTGACCCAACCTTCGATGTCGCACCCAGGATGGGGCTTGCGACTGGTCCAATGGGGTGCTCGGTGCATTCATCGTGCGGTCTCTCGAGAAGCAAACGGCCCAGCACGGGCTGGGCCGAGGACATGAGAGTACTGTGTGCCAGCGATTCTAACATCGGCGGTTCACCGGAAAGCGCCAGTCCGGTCAGCCTAGGCGTCACATTAGGGTTATTTTTCAGTTACTTACCGATGCAGAAGCGCGCGAAGATTTCTCCAAGCAGGTGCTCGACGTCGAACTGGCCCGTGATCGAACCGAGCGCGCGGTGCGCGAGGCGCAGTTCCTCCGCGAAAAGCTCCCAGCGCTGCTCTTTGGCGGCGAGCTCGAGATGGCCTCGTGCCTCGTCCAAGGCCCGCAGGTGGCGCTCGCGCGCTAGGTAAACCGGCTCGCCGCTCGACGACCACCCCGCGACGCGAAGGATGGCGGCGCGCAACGCATCCATACCCTCGCCGGTCTTCGCCGATAGAGCGATCGCCCCACGCGGCGCGGCGAATCCAGGCACAAGGTCGATCTTGTTGTAGACCTCGATGCGCGCGAGGTCGGGCGGAATCGGCGGCGTCTCCTCGGCGCCACCCGTCGCATCGAGGACCACAATCGCCGCATCTGCCCGCGCAAGCTCCCGCTCGGTGCGCTCGATGCCCATACGCTCGACTGCGTCGGACGAAATGCGCAGGCCCGCGGTATCGACGACTACGAGTGGAACGCCATCGATCTCAATGGGCTCGCGCAGCGCATCGCGCGTGGTGCCGGGAACCGCCGCGACGATCGCGCGCTCCTCGCCCGCGAGGCGGTTGAGCAAGCTGGATTTGCCAACGTTGGGTCGGCCTGCGATCACGATATGAATGCCCGAACGAAGCAGGCTTCCCTGCCGGCTCTGGGCAAGGATCCCATCCAAGCCGCGTCGCAGCGCGCCGAGACGCCGTACGGCATCCTCGCGATCCAAGCTGTCGACGTCCTCCTCGGGAAAATCGAGCATCGCCTCGGTCAAGGCGCGCAGCTCCACAAGACCGCTTTGCAGCGCGCCGAGCGCCGCCGAGAACTCACCGCTCAGGGAGCGCAGCGCCGAGCGCGCCGCTTCGCGGCTCGCCGCGTCGATGAGGTCGGCCACGGCCTCGGCCTGCGCCAGGTCGAGCTTACCTTCGAGAAAAGCGCGGCGCGTGAACTCGCCCGGCTCAGCGAGGCGCGCGCCGGCGTCGAGACACGCAGCGAGCAGTACCTGCATCACGACCGGGCCGCCGTGTCCTTGCAGCTCGAGCACCGCCTCGCCCGTATACGAATGCGGCGCGGGAAAGTAAAGCGCGATGCCCTGGTCGATCGCCGCGCCGCCGGCGTCGCGGAATACCGCGTGTAAGGCCGTTCGCGGCTTGGGTGCCCGTCCCACGACTTTCTTTGCGATCGCAAGCGCCAGGGAGCCCGACACGCGCAACACGCCGATGCCGCCGCGGCCGGCCGGCGTCGCCACCGCAGCGATTGTGTCGCGAGTCAGCTCATCGCTTGGCATGGGCAGGCTTGTCGCGGTCGAACATGCGCTGAATCTGCCATTGCTGGGCGATGGAGAGAATGTTGTTGACGAGCCAGTAGAGCACAAGGCCCGCGGGAAAGAAGAAGAAAAAGATGCTGAAGACGAACGGCATGATCTGCATCACGCGCGCCTGCACCGGATCCGGTGGCACGGGGTTCATGCGCGTCTGCAACACCATGGTGGCCGTCATGAGGATCGGCAGCACGTAGTACGGGTCGAGGGCGGAGAGGTCCTTGATCCAGAGCATGAAGGGTGCATGGCGCAACTCGATCGCCGCGAGCAGCACCCAGTAGAGAGCGATGAACACCGGAATTTGGACGAGGATCGGGAAGCAGCCGCCGAGCGGGTTGATCTTCTCGGTCTTGTACAGCTCCATCATGGCCTGGTTCATCTTCTGCCGGTCGTGCGCGTACATCTCGCGGAGCTTCGTCAGCCGCGGGGTAATCAGCTTCATCTTTGCCATCGACTTGTAGCTCGCCGCCGAGAGCGGGAAGAAGACAATTTTGATGAGCACAGTGAGCAGGATGATGGCCACGCCCCAGTTGCCCGAAAGCGCGTGAAACTTCTCCAGAAGCCAGAAGAGCGGCCAGGCAATGATAGCCAGCCAGCCGTAGTCGACCACGAGATCGAGCCCTGGCGCCGCAGCCTGCAGCCGGCGCTGCTCCTGCGGCCCGACGTAGATGGGCACGTTCACTGCTGCGCTCGAACCGGCTGCGACATTGAGCGGCACCATGGCGCGGGCAGCGTAGATGCCGTCGGGTCGCTTCTCGGTTACGTAGTCGCGCGGCACGCCCTGCGGCGGCAGCCATGCGGAAACGAAGTAATGCTGCACGAACGCAAGCCAGCCGTTCGTCGCCTGTTTGACGTGATCGGAGCGGCCTTTGTCGAGGTCTGATGGATACACCTTCTCGAACTTGCGCTCGTCGGTATAGACGGCGAAACCGATGAAGCTCTGCGCGCCGAAGGTTTCGGCGACGGTGTTGGTGTTCGTTTCGGGCTTGCCGTCGTGCGTCAGCTGGAAGTACGCGTACGCGCCGAGCGGGGCCGAACCGGCGTTCTGCACCTCCAAAGCGACGTCGATCACGTAGCTGTCACGCTTGAACGTGTAGGTCTTTCGCACCTGCGCGCCGTCCTTCCCCGTCGCGGAGAGAACCAGCGTGACTTCATCGCGTCCGGCAGCGAGCGCACGCTCGCCCGGCTCGGCACGCCAAAACGTGCGGTGATTCGGCCCGCCCTCGCCCGCCAGTCCGCTTTGCGCCTCGTAGTGGTGCTCGGGCCCGAGCAGCACCAGGCTCCGGGAAAGATCCTTGGAATCCTTGTGGCGCAAGAGCTCGACTCGCTTCAGTGTGCCGCCGAGCGTATCGACCTCGACCGCGATGAGATCGGTGCTGATGCGCACGATCTCGCCTTTCGCCGGACTTGCGCCATCCGGCATGGCGGCCGAGGGCTTCGCCGCTGGGGCAGCAGCAGCCACCGGCTTCTCGGGGACCGGCACGCCCTGCGCGGTGGCCGGCGACGGCGCCGGTTTGGGTCGTTTCTCCTTCTCCCAAGCCTCCCAGAGCATGAGCAAAGAGAAGCTGAAGATAACGAGCAGGATAAGTCGCTGGGTGTCCATTTGGTCTAGGGAACGGGGTCGTGTCCGCCGGGATGCCATGGACCGCATCGACAGAGGCGCCGCGCGGCGAGCCAGCATCCGCGCCAGAATCCATGGCGCACGAGCGCCTCTTCGGCGAATTCAGAGCAGCTTGGAAAGAACCGGCAGCATGGCGCCAGTAGTGGGCGCACGCACCATCGATAGGTTTTCAAAGCGAAGCGAAGGACGCGGACCGTCATGGCTTCAGGCGCGGAAGGAGCGCGCGCAACTGCGCGACCATCTTCGCCGAGGGCTGAGCGCCATAAGGTGGTCGCACCAGGACATCGAGCGCTCCCAGATCGCCCTGCGTTAGGCGAAACGCCTCGCGAATGCAGCGTTTGATACCGTTGCGCACGACCGCGCGCGCGGCGTGTTTGCGCGACACGAGCAAGCCGAGCCGCGCCTCGCCGCTCTCGCGTCTCGCGACATAGAAGGTATAGCCGTTCAAGCTGCGCCGTGAACCGTGCCGCAGCAGATTTTCGAAGTCGTCTTTTCGCCTCAGGCGGCGCGACGCGTCCAGCCCGAAGCGCTTGCCCGCCGCGACTACAACCCGAGGCGGCGCCGGCCGCGTGCGCGGCGGCTGCGCAGCACTTTGCGCCCGCCGGCGCTGCGACTGCGCACGAGAAAACCATGGCGCCGCGCGCGCCGCGTCTTCGAGGGTTGGTAGGTCCGCTTCGTCGCCATTGGCAGATCCGAAAAAGGGCGGTATTAGAGCGTGCGCGTAAGCGCGTTGTCAATTCATCTGTGGATAACACGTCACCAAGAAGGTAAAATTCGGGCTCGCTTTAGGCCAACGAAAAGATGCAAAACCTCTGGGATGCCTGCCTGCGTCGTCTCGAGCAGGAGATCCCCGCGCAGCAGTTCAATACGTGGATCCGGCCGCTTGCTCCCGAGGCAGGCGATGCATCCGACACCCTCGTTCTCACCGCACCCAACCGCTTCATTCTCGAGCTCGTGCGCGAGCGCTTCGCGGCGCGCATCGAGCGCCTCGCCGCCGAAACGAGCGGGCGCCCGCTCGGCCTGCGGCTGGTGCTCGCGCGCGTCGCCGAGGTCGCGCCTGTGCGCGCGCAGGCGCCTACGCCGCTGCGGGGCGTCGAAGCGCCGACGGTACAGGAGCGGGCGCGCCTCAATCCGGCTTTCACCTTCGACAGCTTCGTGACCGGCAAGGCGAACCAGCTCGCACGCGCCGCCGCGCTGCAGGTCGCCGAAAATCCTGGAGTTTCGTACAACCCGCTTTTCGTCTACGGCGGCGTGGGCCTCGGCAAAACGCACCTGGTGCAGGCGATCGGCAACCAGCTTGCCGACCAGAAGCCGCAGGCGCGCATTCGCTACACCCACGCGGAGCAGTACGTGACCGATGTGGTGCGCGCCTATCAGCAGAAGTCTTTCGACGAATTCAAGCGTTACTACCATTCGCTCGACCTGCTCCTGATCGACGATATCCAGTTCTTCTCGAACAAGGGCCGTACCCAGGAGGAATTCTTCTATGCCTTCAATGCCCTGGTCGAGGCGCACAAACAAATTGTGATCACCTGCGATACCTATCCGAAGGAGATCGCAGGCATGGAGGAGCGGCTGATCTCGCGCTTCGGGTGGGGACTGACCGTGGCGATCGAGCCGCCGGAGCTCGAGATGCGCGTCGCCATCGTTCTGAAGAAGGCCGAGGCCGACTCGGTCGAGCTGTCGGAAGACATCGCCTTCTTTATCGCCAAGCACCTGCGCTCGAACGTGCGCGAGCTCGAAGGCGCGCTCAAGAAGGTGCTGGCGTTCGCGCGCTTCTCCGGCCGCGAATTGTCGCTTGAGCTTGCCAAGGAGGCGCTGCAGGACATCCTGAACGTTGCGAGCCGCCAGGTGAGCGTCGAGGGAATCCAGAAGACCGTGGCCGAGTACTTCAAGATCAAGATCTCCGACATGCATTCCAAGAAGCGCAGCCGCAACGTGGCCCGGCCGCGCCAGGTGGCGATGGCGCTCGCCAAGGACCTCACGCAGATGAGCCTGCCGGAGATCGGGGAGGCGTTCGGCAATCGCGACCACACTACCGTGCTGCACGCTTGCCGCACGATCGCGAGCCTGCGCAAGCACGATACCGCGCTCAACCGCGATTACGTCGTGCTCGAGCAGGTGCTGAAGGGCTGAAGACAAGCTGGGGATCGATTGTGAATAACGCGCCGGGGCGGGCGAAAGCCCGAAACGATCCACAAAGCCTCGCGTGCCGTCCACAGCATTTGCTCAGCGTGCGAGCGAGCGTATTGCGTTACGCCTCAGGCGGTTGCGCAGTTATCCCGGCAAAACGCACGCTCTATTAGCTACTACTAAGGTAAATAAAAATGAATCTTGCAAAAGCAAAGCGGGACGAGTTGCTCGGGCCGCTCTCTGCAGTGAGCGGGATCATCGAGCGCCGTCACACGCTGCCCATTCTCTCCAACGTGCTCGTGGAGCGCAGCGGCGAGGCTCTTTCCTTCCTCGCCACCGACATCGAAATCCAGATCACCGCGCGCAGCGGCGTGTTGGCGGCCGCCGAAGGGCGCCCGGTCACCGTGGGTGCGCGCAAGCTCCTTGATATCCTGCGTGCGCTTCCCGACGGCGCGGAAGTGGCGCTCCAGCATCAGGACAAGCGCCTTGTGGTCAGGGCGGGCAAAAGCCGCTTCACGTTGCAGACCCTGGCGGCCGAGGATTTTCCGCGCCTGGCCAAGCCCGCTGGCGAGTCGGCGCGCTTCGAACTCGAGCAGAAGGCCCTGCGCCGGGTGCTTGCGCTCGTGCAGTACGCGATGGCTCAGCAGGACATCCGCTACTATCTGAACGGCCTGCTGATGGTGATCGAGGACGGCCTGCTGAAGCTTGTCGCCACCGACGGTCATCGGCTGGCTTACGCCGCGCTCAAGCTCGGCGCGCAGCTGCCGCGCCAGGAAGTCATCATTCCGCGCAAGACCGTGCTGGAGCTCGGCAAGCTTCTCGCCGATAGCGATGCGTCGGTCAAGGTTGAGGTCGGCGCCACCCAGGCCGCGTTCAGCTTCGGCACCGTCGACCTCGTCTCCAAGCTGATCGACGGCAAGTTTCCGGATTACACACGCGTAATTCCCACGAGCCACAAGAACCGCCTGCAGGCGGCGCGCGAGCCGCTGCGCCAGGCGCTGTTGCGCGCGGCGATTCTTTCCAACGAAAAATTCCGCGGCGTGCGTTGGGTGCTCGCCGACGGCAGCCTGAAGATCGTCTCTTCGAACGCCGAGCAGGAAGAAGCGCACGAGGAGCTCGAGGTGAGCTACTCGGGCGATGCGCTCGACATCGGCTTCAACGTGAACTACCTCCTGGACGTCCTCAACAACGTACCCGGCGAGAGCATCGAATGTGCTTTCGGCGACGCGGCGTCGAGCGCGCTCATTAGCTATCCCTCCGAAAGGGACTTCAAATACGTTGTCATGCCGATGAGGATCTGAATTGAGCGAAGCCGAAAAGGAATACGGGTCAGACGCGATCAAGGTCCTGAAGGGCCTCGAGGCGGTGCGCAAGCGCCCCGGGATGTACATCGGCGACACCTCCGACGGTACGGGTCTGCACCACATGGTGTTCGAGGTGGTCGATAACGCCGTCGACGAGGCGCTCGCGGGCTTTTGCGACGAGATCGTCGTCACCGTGCACACCGACAACTCGGTTTCGGTCCTCGACAACGGGCGCGGCATTCCGACCGGCATCAAGGAGGACGACGAGCTCAAGCGCTCGGCCGCGGAAATCGTGATGACGGAGCTGCACGCCGGCGGCAAATTCGACTCGAACAGCTACAAGGTTTCCGGTGGGCTGCATGGCGTAGGCGTATCGGTGGTGAACGCACTTTCCGAATGGCTGCGCCTCACCGTCTGGCGCGAGGGCAAGGTCCACCAGATGGAGTTCCGCAACGGCGTGGCGCTCGCGCCGTTGCGGCCAACCGGGGGCACCGAGCGGCGCGGCACCGAGGTGCACTTCCTCGCCGCGAGGGAGACATTCGGCAACATCGACTACCACTACGACATCCTGGCGCGCCGCCTGCGCGAGCTCTCGTTTCTGAACAATGGCGTGAAGATCGTGCTCGTCGATCAGCGCTCGGGTAAGGAGGAAAACTTCGCGTTCTCGGGCGGAGTGAAAGGCTTCGTCGAGTACATGAACCGCGCGAAGAACGTGTTGCACCCGAACGTTTTCCTCGGCCACGGCGTCAAGGAGGGCATCACCGTCGAAGTCGCGATGCAGTGGAACGATTCTTACCAGGAGAACGTGCTGTGCTTCACCAACAACATTCCGCAGAAGGACGGCGGCACGCACCTCACGGGATTGCGCGCGGCGATGACGCGCGTTCTGAACAAGTACATCGAGGAGCACGAGATCGCCAAGAAGGCGAAGGTCGAGACCACAGGCGACGACATGCGCGAAGGCCTCGCCTGCGTGCTGTCGGTGAAAGTGCCGGAGCCCAAGTTTTCGTCGCAGACCAAGGAAAAGCTCGTTTCCTCGGAAGTGCGGCCGGTGGTCGAGGAGCTCGTCGCCGAGCGGCTGCGCGAGTTTCTCGACGAGCGGCCGCACGACGCGCGAACCATCACCGTGAAGATCGTCGAAGCCGCGGCAGCGCGCGAGGCGGCGCGCAAAGCGCGCGAGATGACGCGCCGCAAGGGCGTGCTCGACTCGATGGGGCTGCCGGGCAAGCTGGCCGACTGCCAGGAACGCGACCCGGCGAAGTCGGAGCTCTATCTCGTCGAGGGCGACTCGGCCGGCGGTTCAGCCAAGCAAGGACGCGACCGCAAGTTCCAGGCGATTCTGCCGCTCAAGGGGAAAATCTTGAATGTGGAGCGCGCCCGCTTCGAGAAGCTGCTGTCCTCGGCGGAGATCGCGACGCTCATCACGGCGCTCGGCTGCGGCATTGGCACTGAGGAGTACAACCCCGACAAGCTGCGCTACCACCGCATCATCGTGATGACCGACGCCGACGTGGACGGCTCGCATATCCGCACCCTGCTGCTCACGTTCTTTTATCGACAGATGCGCGAGCTGGTCGAGCGCGGCCACATCTACATTGCCCAGCCGCCGCTCTACAGAGCAAAGCTCGGCAAGGAAGAGCGTTACCTGAAGGACGAGCACGAGCTAAATGCGTTCATGCTGAAGCAGGCGCTTGTCGACGCCGCGCTCTTTCCTGGCGCCGCGGGCGAGCCGATTAGCGGCGACACCCTGGCCGAGCTCGCAAAGTCATACCTCCTCGCGGAAGCGGTAATGGAGCGCGTCTCGCGCCTGGTCGACCGGGAGGTGCTGCGCGCTATGCTGAGCGGGGTGCAGGTCGACCTTTCGCGCCGCGACACCGCCGAGGCGTCCGCCGAGGCGCTCGAGGCGGCGATCGGCGGCGAAGGCTTCGCGGTGGCGCCGCACTTCGATCAGAAAACCGAGCGCTACCAGGTGCGCGTCGAGCGCACGCGCCACGGCAACGTGCGCATGAGCACGATCGACACCGAGTTCATCCACTCCGGGGATTACGCGCAGATCCGGCAGACCGCCGAGATGCTGCGCGGGCTGATTGGTCCGGGCGCGAGCGTGCAGCGCGGCGACAAGCGTCAGCCGGTGCGCGATTTCGCCGAGGCGATGAAGTGGCTGATCGGCGAGGTGGAAAAGGCCATGACGCTGCAGCGTTACAAAGGTCTCGGAGAAATGAACCCCGCGCAGCTCTGGGAGACCACCATGGATCCCGCGACGCGGCGCCTTCTCAAGGTGCAGATCGAAGACGGCATCGCCGCCGACGAGATCTTCACGAAACTCATGGGCGACGAGGTCGAGCCGCGCCGCGCGTTCATCGAATCTAACGCGCTCGGCGTGCGGAACCTGGACGTGTAGTCTTTTCGGCCGCGGGCGCCTGCTTCTGGGCCGGCTTCTCGGCCTTGTCCTTCGGTGCTTTCGCCTGGAATTCGAAGCCGATTTTGCCGTCGGGCTGCTTGACGAGGAAGGCTTTGAACTTGCGGCCCTTCTTTGAGACAAAGCCGGTCAGGAGATCGGTGCGCCCGCTTTCGAGCAGCTTCTTCATCTGCTCGCGCTCGATCGGCTGCTGCAGGATCATGCGTCCGGAGCGGAAATCACAGCTGCGCTGGGCACCGACGGCTTTCTCGCACACGTAGGCGACGCCATGCTCGAAGACGCGCGCGCTGCACTTCGGGCACGCGCCGAGTGGCTCCTGTGCTGAAAAATCGACCGGCTCGTCGCCCTCGCCGCCCGCGCCCTGGCCGAAGTCGAACTCGAGGCGCAATTCGTCGGTGAGCCGGATGCCCGCGCTGAAGGGCCGCCCTTGCTTGCTGCGGAAGCCGTTCAAGGGGCCGACGAAGCGCTTGCTGAATAGCTCGCCAAGCTCCTCCGGCGCCCACTCCCGACCGGAAATCACGCGCCAGAGCGAAAAGTCGCATTTCTGACACTGCACCTTACGGTAGTTCTCCTGCACCGCGCCGCCGCACTTCGGGCATGGCGCCGGCACCGTGGCGTAGGCGACGTCGGGAATCTCGCCGTGCTTGATGGTGCTCACTACGTTCTTCACCAGGCCGCGAATTTGCGCCATGAATTC
>Ga0075418_10009039_pt1 | contig 11174 bp, 8 predicted proteins | sample SoiMetdeltSBSDD2_FD_81776 | JGI IMG/M metagenome (GOLD analysis project Ga0075418, IMG submission 81776) | Bulk soil microbial communities from a Populus tree surrounding site in Tennessee, USA - Soil MetaG P. deltoides SBSDD2 | ecosystem: Environmental > Terrestrial > Soil > Tree plantation...
GGCGGGGACGTTTTCGCCCCACTTCGAGCGGATCAAGTACCATGTGGACGTGGAGAACGAGGCAGGGGGGCAGACGCTAACCGAAGCGACGGTGAAGCTCCGCGTGGCGGGACACGAGCGACACGAGGTAGCCGAAGGGGACGGGCCGGTGAACGCTCTCGACGCGGCGATGCGTAAGGCACTCAATGGCAAGTTTCCCGGCCTGGCCGAGATGCGGCTGACGGACTACAAGGTCCGCGTCGTCAACTCCGAGGCCGGCACCGCGGCCAGAATTCGGGTCAACATTGAAAGTTCCGACCACCACGATGTGTGGGGGACAATCGGCGTGAGCGAGAACATCATCGAGGCAAGCTGGCTGGCGCTCGTGGACGCAATCGAGTACAAGTTGTGGAAGGATGGGGAGCGGGCGAGATAATCCGCGCCGCAAGGTTTCGACTTTCAAGGACGCGATGAGATATGTCTGCCGACTTCTCCCCCGAAGCCTTACCCAATCGCTTCGACTTTGCCGAGGCTCAGCCGCGAATTTATGCGGCTTGGGAAGCGGGCAAGTTCTTTCATGCCGAGCCGCATCCCAAGCGCGAGATGTTCTCGATCGTCATCCCGCCGCCGAACGTGACCGGGGCGCTGCACCTGGGGCACGCTCTCAACAACACGCTCCAGGACATCCAGATCCGCATGAAGCGGATGCAGGGATTCAACACGTGTTGGATGCCGGGGACTGACCACGCCGGCATTGCCACGCAGGCGGTGGTCGAGCGGCGGCTGCGGGAGGAAGAAGGGAAGACGCGGCACGATCTGGGTCGCGAGGAGCTGGTGGAGCGGATTTGGCAGTGGAAGGAGCAGTATGAGGCTCGCATTCTCAGCCAACTCAAGCAGATGGGCTGCTCCTGCGATTGGGAACGGACGCGGTTCACGCTCGACGAAGGATGCTCGCGGGCCGTGCGGCAGACGTTCTTCGACCTGTTCAGCAAGGGGCTGATCTACCGCGGCAAACGGCTGGTGAACTGGGACACGTTCCTGCAGACGGCAGTCAGCGACGACGAAGTGTTCCAGGAGACGGTGAAGGGAAAGTTCTGGCATTTTCGCTATCCGATAATCCCTCTCCCTCTGGGAGAGGGTGGCCGAAGGCCGGGTGAGGGTGAACCCGAGTTTGTCGAAATCGCTACGACCCGCCCCGAAACGATGCTCGGCGATACGGCCGTCGCCGTGCATCCCGATCCAGCGCGAGCGCTCGACAAGGCGGAGGCGGAGCTGCGCGAGCGGCTCGCCAAAGCGCCGGCCAAGGAGAAGGAAGGCATTGAGCAGCAGATCGATAACATCGTCAGGCGGCGGACGGAAATGTTGCCCCAGCTACTGAAGCTGCGCGACATGGCGAAGGCCGGCCGGAAGGTCATGCTCCCGCTGATGAAGCGGGAAATACCGCTCATCTGCGACGAATGGGCCAAGCCGGAACTCGGCAGCGGCTGCGTGAAGATCACGCCGGCCCACGATCCCAACGACTACGCGGTCTGGCAGCGCAATCCGTCGATCGGGATCGTCAACATCCTGAACCCCGACGGCACGCTCAACGAGAACGCCGGCATTTACAAGGGAATGACGATCGCCAAGGCGCGGCAGCGCGTGGTGGACGACCTCGACGGCCACGGCCTTTTAGGCGACGTGGAAGACCGCGAGATCGAACTGCCTCATTCCGACCGCAGCAAGACGCCGATCGAGCCGTACCTGGCGGACCAGTGGTTTGTGAAGATGGGGGATGAGGAGAGTTCAGAGTTCAGAGGTCAGAGGTCAGAGGTGGCTGGGGCTGAGTCCGCGAAGCCCCGGCCTGGGTTGGCCCAAATGGCCATGGATGCCGTCACCAGCGGCCGCGTGAAGATCATCCCCGAGCGGTACGCCAAGAGCTATCTCGACTGGCTGGGCGAGAAGCGCGATTGGCCGGTGAGCCGGCAGCTCTGGTGGGGGCATCGGATACCAGTGTGGACAAAGCACGCGGCGACGAAAGAGGTCTTCTCAGACGATTTTTCGTGGGTTACAGGCCAGATATCCCGTGACCGAGAGACCGCGGGCATGAGCTTCGATTTGTCTCCAAATCCGTCGGCAACTCCCGGATGGTTTGGAACAATCCACTTTTGTCTGGCCAATGACGGGGATAAACGTGAGGCCGATCTCGCGCGACATGGTTTCACCCGCGACCCCGACGTCCTCGACACCTGGTTCTCGTCCGCCCTCTGGCCGCACAGCACGTTCGGCTGGCCCGAAAGGACGCCGGAGCTCGCGTACTTCTATCCCACCAGCGTCCTGATCACCAACCGCGACATCATCTCGCTCTGGGTGGCGCGGATGGTGCTCACGGGGCTCAACAACATGGGAGAAGTGCCGTTCCGCCAGGTCTATATCCACCCCACGATTCTCGACGCCTACGGCGAGCGGATGAGCAAGTCGAAGGGGAACGGCGTCGATCCGGTGGACATCATCGATAAGTTTGGCGCCGACTCGCTCCGCTATGGGCTGACGTCGCTGACGACCGAAACGCAGGACGTGCGGATGCCGGTGCAGTTCGAGTGCCCGCACTGCCAGACGCTAATCGAGCAGACGAAAAAGAACCGCGAGCTGCCGAAGATCCCCTGCACCAAGTGCCACAAGGAGTTTTCCACGCAGTGGGCCAGCAAACCCGAGGACAAGGCACTGCCGCGGGCGGCCGTGGTGAGCGAGCGGTTCGAGCAGGCCCGCAACTTCATGAACAAGCTGTGGAATGCGGCCCGGTTTGCGCTGATCAACTTGCAGGGCACAGGAGACAGGGGACAGGAGACAAGGGACAAGGGACCGCTACTACCCACGACCGAAGACCGCTGGATTCTTAGCCGGCTTTCGACGGTGACGCAGAGCGTGACTGAGTCGCTCGAAGGCTACCACTATGCCGACGCGGCCAAGACGCTCTGCGACTTCGCCTGGGACGAGTTTTGCAGCTTCTACGTGGAGATTGCCAAGGCGCGGCTCGTAAGCCGCGACTCCGTCGCGAGCCAGGACCGCCGCGGAGCGGCGGCCTACGAAACGGCCAGGCGCATTCTGGCCCACACGCTGGACGTGCTGTTGCGATTGCTCCACCCGATGATGCCGTTCCTCACGGAGGAAATTTGGCGGCTCCTGAACCAGGTGGCACCCAAGCGTGGACTCGACGAGCTGATCGAACCGACGAAGCAGATCATCATCGCCCCTTGGCCGCGCGCCGACCTGTCGCATCAAAACAAGGAGATCGAAGCCCGCTTCGCCACCTTCCAGGCTGCCCTGGCCGCGCTCCGCGAAATCCGCAGCCGGCAGAATATCGCCTCGCGGCAGGCGATCGAGTTTGCGATCAAGTGCGACGCCGCCACCGCGGCACTCCTCGAACCGATGAAGCCCTACTTCCAATCGATGGCCAATGCGGCCGCGACCGCACTGGGCGACAGCGTCACACCGCCCCCCACGCACGCCAAGACGGTGCTGCCGAACATGGAGATTTACGTCGATCTCAAGGACTTCATCGACGAGGAGGCCGAGATCGCCAAGAACGAACAGCTTGAGCAAAAGCTTATGGGAATCATCAAGGGTAAAGAGGCCAAGCTGGCCAACGAGAGCTTCGTCCAGCGGGCGCCGGCCCACGTGGTGCAGGCGGAGCGGGACAGTCTCGCCCAAGCGCAACAACAACTTGCCGCCGTGCAGGCAGCACTGGCATCGCTGCGCAGGACAGGTTTGTAACCTGTCCTAAATGGGCAAATCAGGACAGGTTTGTAACCTGTCCTACGTTACGCTGCCGCCGGGCGGTCGCGCGGCGTCAGGTGCGCCCGGTCGAACTGGCCGTGCTCCAGGAAATGCGTCACTTGCCGCGCCGTCTCAGGTTTCCACAAGACGGACGAGTGAAATCCCGGCAGCGTGATGTGGTCGGCCTCATTCGGCAGATGGGTCAGCGGCTCGGCTACCAACACGTCCTTTTCCGCCGCGATCACGCCAATGTGCACTCCCATCGGCACTGGCACCGACGCCATGAAGCTGCGGACGTCGTTGCTGAGCTGTGCCACGGGCGGGATCAGCCGCCCCAGCAGCGGGGCCATCCGCCGGGCAACGTGCGAGCCACCGTTGGGCGGCGCCAGCATGACCAGCCGGCCCATATTCGCCGGGCGATATTCCCCCAGCGCCAGCCGCGCCACAATTCCTCCCATGCTGTGCGTCACCAGGTGCAGCGCCGTACCGACGTGAATCTCTTCAAGCTGCCGGAGAAAATCAGCCAGGGCCTTTCCGTGGCGTTCGATTCGTGACCAGAGGCTGGCATAGCTCCAGTTGGTCACGCTGGCGTACCAGGGTTTGAGATGCCGCTCCAGCGGGGACATCACGGCACGCGGCGCGGCCAAACCGTGCACGAGCACGACGGCGCCGCGGGGGGCGGCTGGGTGGCTCATGGTGTTTCCTCTCGGGAACGCCTTCTCCCCCTGCTGGAAGTCTATCTCCCAGGTGGAATCCGGCCAGTGCAATTCCGGGATGTCGCTGCGGGATTGTGCGAAATGCGGACGGCAAACTCGCCCGGTCCGTTATTTGACTCACAGCACCGAGGCGATTGCATCGCACAGACGCGGCATGTTGGTCGTCGTCATCCCGGCGACGTTCATTCTCCCGCCGCCCGCGACGATGTAGACCGCATGCTTCGTCCGCAGCTCGTCTACCTGCATGTTAGTCAGACCGGAGAAGGAGAACATCCCTTTTTGCCGCTGGATGAATGAAAAGTCGAATTTTGGGCTCTTGGACCGCATCGACTCCACGAATTGCCGCCGCATGTGGTGGATTCGCGTCCGCATCGCGGTCAGCTCATGCTCCCACTGCTTGCGGAGTTCCGCATCGCTGAGGACCGCGGCCACGATGGCCCCCCCGTGCTGCGGTGGGTTGGAGTAGTTCGTTCGAATGCTGATCCGCACTTGCGACAAGGCCCGCTGGGCTGCGTCGGCACTTTGGGTGACGACCGTGAGGGCGCCAACCCGCTCGCAATACAGGCCGAAATTCTTGGAAAACGAGCTGGAGACCAAAAGTTCGGCATTCACGGACGCCAGCTCCCGCAGTCCCAGCGCGTCCTCCTCGAGTCCGTCGCCAAATCCCTGGTAGGCAAAGTCCACCAGCGGCAGGATTCCACGCTGCGAGCAGATGGCGGCAATCTCGCGCCACTGCCCGGGCGTTGGGTCGATGCCGGTGGGATTCTGGCAGCAAGCGTGCAAAAGTAGCACGTCGCCGGCAGGGATTTTTTCGAGGGCGCCGCGCATGGCGGAAAAATCGAGGCCGGTGCCGGCGGCGTCGAGGTAGGCATACGTCTCGGTCGCCTGGCCGGCCGCCTGAAAAATAGCCTGGTGGTTGGCCCAGGTCGGTTTACTGAGCCACACGCGGGCGGCGGGAAAATGCTTTTTCAGGAAATCGGCAGCCACGCGGAGCGAACCGGTGCCTCCCGGCGTCTGAGCGGTGATCGCCCGGGCCGACTTGACAATCTCGTGCCCCGCGCCGAAGAGCAGCTCCTGCACGCGGCCGTCGTATTCGGCCAGACCCTCGATGGACAGGTAGCCTTTGGTCTTTTCGCGCTCCAGTAGCCGCCGCTCCGCCTCCTTCACGCAGGCGAGAATGGGCGTGTTTCCCTGCTCGTCTTTGTAGACTCCGACGCTGAGGTTGATCTTCCCCTCGCGAGGATCGTTGTTGAAGGCCTCGCCCAGGCCAAGGATCGGATCGGGAGGGGCGAGGGGAAGCGTGTCGAACATGCCAATGCGTAGGACAGGTTTTCAACCTGTCCAAAAAACAGAGACTGGACAGGTTGGAAACCTGTCCTACAGAGGTCGCTGGACACCCGCAGCAAAGACAACTATCCTAGCCAAAAGTTCGCTGGCTGACAGACCCCGCCGCCGACCCCGCGAACCACACGCCGGGCGCCCGCCATCGATCCCGCCTGGCACTTCCCGCGTTCGTTTCGTCGGTTCGCTTTTCTCTCACACTTGCAACATGGCTCGGCGAAAACTCGGCATTTGGATCATCGGCGCTCGCGGGGGCGTCGCGGCAACCGTATGCGTCGGCCTGGCGGCACTTAAGAAGGGCCTGGCCGCCGACCAGGGGCTGGTTTCCAAGTTGCCGCAGTTTGCAGCGCTCGACCTGGCGGACTTTGCAGAATTCACGATCGGCGGGCACGAAATCCGGGAGACGACGCTGGAGTCAGCGGCCCAGCAGCTCGTGGCCAACAATCATGCCCTGAGCGGCGAGCTCGTGGCGAAAGTCAAACCGGAACTCGACAAGATCGACAAGAACATCCGTCCCGGCACGCTGTGGAACGTCGGGCCGGCGATCGAAAAATTCGCCGGCGACGAAGTTCGCCAGACCGCACGGAAAGAGTCGCCGCGGACCGCGATCGAGCGCGCGGCAAACGACATTGCCGAATTTCAAAAGCGAAACGACCTCGCCGAAGTCGTGGTCGTCAATCTCGCCTCCACCGAACCGCCGGTGGATGACGCCGCGCTCCCCACGAAATGGAAGGACCTGGCAAAGCTTTTGGAAAAACCGCGCCAGTGCCAGCTCGCCGCCAGCTCGCTGTATGCCATCGCGGCCCTGGAGGGATCTCACCCTTATGTCAACTTCACGCCGTCGCTGGGCAGCGCCCCGCTGGCGATTCGCGAGCTGGCGCTCGACCGCGCGACCTGCCACATGGGGCACGACGGCAAGACCGGAGAGACACTGCTCAAGAGCGTTCTAGCGCCGATGTTCGCCGCCCGTAACCTCGAAGTCATGAGCTGGGTGGGGCATAACATCTTCGGTAACATGGACGCCAAGGTGCTCGACGACCCCAGCAACAAGCAAACGAAAGTCAAAAGCAAGGACCGCCTGTTGCACCAGATCCTCGGCTACTCGCCACAAACGCTGGTCTCCATTGAGAACATCGACAGCCTCGGCGACTGGAAAACGGCCTGGGACCACATCCACTTCCGCGGCTTTCTCGGCACTCCAATGGTACTCCAGTTCACGTGGCAGGGTTGCGACTCGCTGCTGGCCGCTCCGCTGGTGATCGACCTCATCCGTTTCACCGAGCTGGCACGCCGCCGCGGGGAGACGGGACTGCTCACCTTCCTGGCCAGCTTTTTCAAAAGCCCGCTCGGCGTCACTGAAAATGACTTCTCCCGGCAGTTCCAGATGCTCGAGGGCTGGGCCGGGGGCAGTGCAAAGTAACGCCCAGCTTTCCGTTCCGCTAGTCAATTGCCGGCGGCCAACAGCGCTGGCCGGCTCATCACTGCGCAGCGTTCCAGCCGCAGGCCGTAGCAGTGAAGCAGCGCCAGCGCAGCCAGCAGCCAGGGCGCGAGCTGCAAGTAGTGGACTCCCATGACCAGCAGTCGCGGCTCGGGGGGAAAGAGATACATCCGCCAAAGTTGCCCGTAGGTCAGCAGGTGCAGGACGGCGATCGCCAGCGTGAATCCGCCGCAGAGCATCAGGTTCAGCCACGCCGGCCGCCGCACGTGGAAACAGGTGATGATCGTGCTGGCCACGAGCAAGCTGCTGGCAATTTGCGAGACGAGCCGCAGCACTTCGTCGGGGGACGGCCGCCACCACTCCAGTTCCTTGGACGGGACAATCAGGCGCAGAAAGCCCAGCACGATGGCAACCCCGGTGAGTAACGCCAACAGAGCCGCCAGCGAGAATTGGCGCGACCTCGGATCGCTGGCCGGGGTTCGCCCCTTCGCATCCAGGATGCGGATGCCGAACCGCCAGGCAGCCGCAAACAGTCCAATGGCGCCGAGCCAGGTGCCGAGCGTGATCGCGTGCTCTTCGTACTTGATCCAAGGCCAGCGGGGTGTGCGGAGAAGGGCGTGCCACAGGACGAGCATCACGCCGACCCAACACGCCGCCGTCGCCAGCCGGGTCATGAGTCGCCCAGGACCGTAGACAATCCAGGCCGCGGCAAGGATCACCAAGGCGGAGCTGATCCCCTGCGCCGAGATGAACCACGGATTGCCGTAAAGGAAATACCCGCGCACCCGCGGCAGCGAGGCGAGATAAAGAAGATTTCCCGCCAGTGCCGCCGTGCCAGCCGCCGCATAGAGCAGCGCCGGCCAGGTGCCACTAGGGCGCAGGAAGGCAATCATCGGGTCGTCAGCGTGATAGGACAACGGCGCAACGCCAATCACTTCTCCGCTTTCTCGAACCCCGCCTTAAGCAATTCTTCATATCCCGGTTTGAGCGCCCGGACGTCGAAGCCTTGTTTTTTCAGGATCTCAGCACACTGCGCGGCACGGCGGCCGGCCCGGCAATGGGTGTAGACGATTGTCTTCTTGTCGAGCGGCTTGACCAGCTCCGCCAGGTCCTTGTCCGACTTGAGCTTGCTCGACGGCATCAGAATCGCGCCCTTGAGGTGACCAGCGTCCCACTCGTTTTGCTCGCGGACATCGACAATGACCGCCTTGCCTTCCTTGAGGTTCTTTTTCACCGTTTCGAGCGAGTCCTTGGTGTGCTCGAGCTTTGGTTCCTGGGCGGAAACTACTGCGCCCGTGGCCGAGAGGAGCACGGTCAAACCGGCCACGAGAATCCAGCGGTTCATGGAGAACTCCTTGTACCCGAGATTGTAATTATTCCATCTGCCCGGCGACGAGACGCCGCAGCACCCAGTATGGATTGGCGCCGCCGCTGAGAAAATCAACCATCTCGCCTCCCCATACTTCTTTCCCGTCCAACTCCACGTGCAGCGGAGCAGCTCCGTGACGGGCCAGAGCGTACTTCCATGTAGCAGCTCCCGATTTTCTTTGGGCCTCCACAAGGACGATCACTTCCGGGTTGGTGTCGTGGACAATGATAAACACGCCGCCGTCCAGGATTTCGGCGTCTTGGTCGGCGTAGCGGTGCAGCAGCTTGGGCCACAGAGACAAGTCATACGGCTTCGTCCCCGCTTCGGTAAAACTACGGGCCTCCAGCCGCTTGACCAGCGCGTGCATTTGCATCAGTCGCTTGTCGGCATCGCCCGCAGGCGGCTCAGCATCCGGAAACGGCTTAAATTCCTCGCCGGAGTTCTTAGGAGACCAATTGAGTTCTTCGCTTCCGTCCACCTTGCTCGCGCGAATGGGGCCGTCACTCAGCGAAACGACATCGGAATACCAAATGAACTCTCCTTCTCCGCGGCCTGAAAAGGGAAAGACGGCAATCACGGCCTTCGGTCGACCGCGCTGGCCGTAGGCCCACAGCGTGCCGTCCAAATTATCGCGCTGCGTGTCCTGAAAGCGGTGCAGCGGCTTGGCGATCAGCGTGACTCTTTCTCCTTTAAGATCTTTTGACGTGTCGAACACTTCGAAGGCTTGCGCCAGTTGGTGCATCGTCTCCAGCCGGTCGAAATACGACAGCTCTTCCTTGGCCTGCTTGGCGCTTGTCGCGTCATCGCCGGCAACGACCGCCTTGAGCGCCTTGGCCGCCGCCGCGGCAGTGGCCCCATCGTCGGAACGGACGAGCTTACCCAGCACGCGGATGGCGCGGAAACGCTGCACGGCCTTGCCGGCCAGGGCCGCCTTGCCGACGGATTCGATGGCTGGCAGTCCAGCCTCCACCAGCGCCTTCTCCGCCGCGTCGCGCAGCTTCGGATCGTCGCTGTCGAGGTCCGCGACGTACCTGGCAATCTCCTTCGGCGCTGGCTTGTCGGCAGCCAGTAGTCCGGCACTGGTCAGAAGGACCGGAATCATGAATTGAAACGTACGCCACATGGTCGGCACTCCGGAAAAGTGGTTTTCTTTACGGCCATTATAGGGGATGGGATGGATGCCCATCAAAATAGCTTGTACTCGGGGTAAAGCCGCCGCAGGACATTCCAGCGCAGGATCAGGAGTGCCGCGAGATTAACGGCCTTGAACAGAACTAGCCACGACTCCAGGGCGTACGACTCGCGGAAGTCGGAAAGGCCGAAGGTGAAGAAGGCCGCGGCATAAGCCAGCTCGCTCGGCGAGCGGCGGCATTTGAGATAGCGCCGCAGTACAAGTGCCGCGAAGACGATCCAGATCCAGCCCTCGACGACGTTGAACCAGGAGTAGACGTGCGTGAACCAGCCGCCCGAGGCGTTGTAGGTCCACCAGGTGTCGGTGAGCAGAAGTCTGACGAGAGGCGACATAATTGATTGCATGTGCCAAGTGGATTCGCAAAGGAAGTCGAGTCCCGCACTTTGACCGGAACCGGCCTGAAATCGGTAATCCAATAGTGCTGGTGCTGTCGTTTATCACATGACCACGACGAAAAGCGGTATCCAGACTTGGTTGCTAAAGTGCGTCAGCTCACTGGAAAAAAGATGTCGTCATTTCATGGCCGCTATAGCTTTAAGAGCGTGCCATTCGTGATTGGGGCCGAGGAATGAGAATCGACACGAAGGGTCGAGCGAGACCGTCGGCAGGAGTTGCGCGGCAGGCGAGACGCCTGCCCCACGTTAAAACTCCGCGCTCCCCGGCGTTCTCGGGAACGGAATGACGTCCCGAATGTTGGCCATGCCGGTGATGAACTGTACGGCCCGTTCGAGGCCCAGGCCGAAGCCGGCGTGGGGAACGGTGCCATAGCGGCGGAGGTCGAGATACCACCAGTAGTCTTCGGGCTTGAGTCCCTGCTCGGTCATCCGCTGCGAGAGGACGTCCAGCCGCTCCTCGCGCTGCGAGCCGCCGATGATCTCGCCGACCTTGGGCACCAGCACGTCCATCGCCCGCACCGTTTTGCCGTCGTCGTTGCAGCGCATGTAGAACGGCTTGAGGGTCCGCGGATAGTCGTACAGGATCACCGGCCCGTCGAATTTTTTCTCGGTGAGATACCGCTCATGTTCGCTCTGGAGATCGGTTCCCCACTTTACCGGGAACTCAAATTTCTCGCCGCTCTGTTCCAGGATGTCGATGGCTTCGGTGTACGGCAGCCGGCGGAACTCGGCATTCACGATCTTTTCCAGCGTGGGAATGATCGTCGCGTCGTAGTGCTGAGCAAAAAACGCCATGTCCTCGTCGCACTGGCTGAGCGCGTCCGAGAATAGCCGTTTGAGGAACCGCTCGGCCAGGGCCATGTTGTCGGTCAGCTCGTAGAAGGCGACTTCCGGCTCGACCATCCAGAATTCGGCCAAATGCCGCGACGTGTTGCTGTTCTCGGCGCGGAAGGTCGGTCCGAAGGTGTAAATTTTCCCCAGCGAACAA
>Ga0075418_10009040_pt1 | contig 11174 bp, 12 predicted proteins | sample SoiMetdeltSBSDD2_FD_81776 | JGI IMG/M metagenome (GOLD analysis project Ga0075418, IMG submission 81776) | Bulk soil microbial communities from a Populus tree surrounding site in Tennessee, USA - Soil MetaG P. deltoides SBSDD2 | ecosystem: Environmental > Terrestrial > Soil > Tree plantation...
TAAAATTTTTCTTCACCCATTTTTTTATTTCAAGTTGTCCGACATACACACTGGAGCCGAGAATAAAATAATCGTATTTCGGTAATTCATCAACGGGAAAACGATCGGCTGAAGCCACGGGTAATTGTAATTCCTGGCCTATCCACATCGCATATTGTTTGGTGGCGCCGTATTTGCCTTTGTAGATTACAAGACCTTTCATAATTTTTTGGTTTTAGTCGTTAGAGAAATTTATTGATTTAAGCAGCTGAGTTGATTACAGCGTCGTGTTTTGCAATAACAACTTCAGGATGTTGCACGATCTCGGCATTGACAGAATTAGAGATCAAACAATATTTTTTTGTTTTTTCCATTGCCACTTTTGCTCTTTCCACATCTGCATCATTGCCTACAAATGCTTTTGGATAAATATGTATATATGTGAATTTGTATTTCCCATCTACTATTTCTACCTGGCCCGTTGCCGTGCATTCAAAGCCTGTATTTTCAATCTTCATTTTATTTACAAATACCAGGTAAGTGCTCATAAAGCAACTTGTAATGGAGCTTAGAAACAAATGCTCAGGACTCCATTCGCCTTCTGGCCCGCCAAACTCCGGTGGCGTGGATACTGAAAGAGATTTTAGAGAAGGTGAACTCACAACTCCAATTTTGTCTTCAAACCAATGAAGATCTGTTGTAAATATGATTGGCTTATTATTTCTTAATGGCATAATAAATTTCTTTCAACCAAAGCTACTGTGTCAAATAGCGACAGCTAATGATTTAGCTCAAACTGAAGCATGATTTAAACGGCAATAATGATGAAAAGAGAGTTGACAATCATTTCTCCTGCAATAATTCTCTTTCCATTTCGATCGCTTTGGGAAAAAGAATATTGCTTTCCAGGTGGATATGCTGCACAAGATCTGTATCAAGCTCTTTTAGCTTTGCAAATGTGATCTTATGTGTTATGCATGTATGAGCAGGCGGAGTATAATTATTGGTAATTGTTCTCAGGCGATGCAAGCTTAAGCCAGTTGTCTCATGCTCTTTAAGCATTACTTCTTCCAGCGGTTTACGTAATGTTCTTATCAAAAGTCTTGCATAGGATTCACGATGTTTGTGGGCATGGAAAATTTGTTTTATATAGGGAAAAAACATTTCTTCTTCCTGTTTCATGTGCGGAGGGATTTCTTTTATAAACCGATTCATAATATTTTCAATTTCTACAAGCTCCGGAAATTTTTCCCTGTGTCCCGCCAGAAATTTTGCTACTTGCTCTTTTGTATCAGGTAATGCCTTTTTCAAATACCGATGATGAACATTAAATATATAGTCCGCTAAGAAATCAATATCCCAATTGTCGAAATCAAGGGCGGCATTTGAAGTAGACTGTCTTACAATTTTTCTGAGTTCCACGATAATATCATCAGTGTTCAAATTTCTATTTTGACAAGCCACGTCAAGCGACCACTTACCTCCACAACAAAAATCTATATCATATTTTCTAAAAACATCGGCCGTACGGTAATCATTGATTACAATATCCGTTACAAAAGTTGACGGCTCTATTTTATAAATGTTTGGGAACATAGACTTCTTAATCTCTAATATTGAACAATAATAACGAAATGGAGAAATGCTAATTATGATTTTTGTCAGCGAAAAGACTGATTTAATTTGTTGAAAGGCTTTTTATGAAATCGTTTTTGTTATCCCCTATCAGATCTCCGATAGTTGTCTCTCTAAAAACAGTTAAAAATCTGCTTCTTATTTCCTCTATTTCATCATGCAGCGGACAAGAATTTGTGCGACCGCAATTTTTTAATTTCAAAACACAAACTCTGAACTGATCCAGGCCTTCCGTTATTTCCACTAACCTGATAAGTGGTGTAGTGAGCGTTTCATTTGCAAGGGAGAAACCACCGTAAGGCCCCTTTGTCGATCTTAGTAATCCTTCCTTTACCACCTGTTGCATCACTTTTCCCAGGAAATGTTTAGGTACGGAAAGATTACCGGCTATCTCATCGATCTGGACCTTTCGCTTTTCTTCCTGCATTTTAGATACGTATAAAATACCCCTTAGCGCATATCCGAATGATTTAGAAAACAACATATTATTGGTAGGAAAATTGATGGGAACAAATGTATCTGTAAGCAAGACCCCGTATCCTGAGGAATATCATTTGTTTCAGTGATGATTATCACGTTAAAAAGAGCTGGGGCAAAATACTTTTGTCTCATAAAAGATATGTATGTCTTTTATTAATTAATCCTTCAAAATATCAAAATGAAATGGAAATCATTTTTAGCAACTGCGCTTCTTATTTCAGGTTCATTATTTTTTGCGGCCTGTAGTAGTGAAGAGAAACCGAAAGAAGAAAAAACAACTACTGCTCAGGAACCATCCACCAACCAGCCTGAAGTTCACGGCACAGAGGTTAAACCCGGTGATGTAACGCTGACAACCCCCTTAAACCAGGAATGGGTAAAAACAGGAAAAGGTATATATGATCTTAAATGCCAAAGCTGCCATAGATTTACCGATGAAAGACTGGTAGGTCCCGGGTGGGCGGGAGTTACAAAAAGACGTGAACCTCATTGGATCATGAATATGATTACTAATGTAGATATGATGCTGGAAAAAGATCCGGAAGCGCAAAAATTGCTGGAACAATGTCTTGTGCGGATGCCTAACCAAAATATCAGTAAGGAAGACGCACGTCAGGTCATAGAGTTTATGCGATCCAATGATGGAGTTAAATAAAAATAAAGCGATGATTTTTTAATACTGCAACCATTCTTTTCATTTAAATAATAATAGTTATGAAATCTGATTATTTCAAAACCTGCATGGTTTTGATGGTGACCTCGGCTTGTCTCGTATCAATGCAAAGTTGTAAACCCAAAACGGCTCAATCTGCAGCACGCGGCGATGCTACAAAGTCTTTTGTTGCGCCCGGTAAATACGACGAGTTTTATAACATTGTATCCGGCGGGTTCAACGGACAGGTAGCTGTTTATGGTATTCCGTCTGGCCGTTTGTTTCGTATCATACCAGTATTCTCCCAATCTCCCGAAAGCGGTTACGGCTTTAGCGAAGAAACAAAGCCGATGCTGAACACTTCTCATGGTTTTGTGCCCTGGGATGACCAGCACCATATTGCACTTTCGCAAACAAAAGGACAGCATGATGGCCGCTGGGCTTTTGCCAATGGTAACAACACGCCACGCATCGCCCGTATTGATCTTACTACATTCCGTACGTCTGAAATATTGGAAATACCCAATAGTGCGGGTAATCATGCCTCACCCTTTATTACAGAAAATTCCGAATACGTTGTCGCAGCAACCCGTTTCAGTGTTCCTCTTGATGATCAGAATGGGGATGTTCCTATTAATACTTACAAACAAAATTTTAAAGGGTCTATCAGTTTTGTATCCGTCAATCCAACATCAGGCGAGATGAATATTGCCTTCCAGATCCGGACTCCGGGAGTAAACTTTGATCTTTCACGTGCAGGTAAAGGCAAATCACATGGTTGGTTCTTTTTCAGTTGTTATAATTCTGAAAAAGCGAATACACTTTTGGAAGTAAATGCTTCAGCCAAAGACAAGGATTTTGTCTTGGCAGTAAACTGGAAAAAAGCAGAAGAGTATGTCAAAGCTGGAAAGGCTAAAAAACAAGCAGTAAAATATGCACATAATATATATAATGAAAAAACTCATACTGCCAGCTCAACAATTCAAACAGAGGTTGTGGTATTAGATCCTGCTGATTGTCCGGATATGATGTACATGATCCCTTGTCCTAAATCGCCGCATGGAACGGATGTAGATCCTACCGGTGAATATATTGTGGCTTCCGGAAAGCTGGCAGCAAGTATTCCCGTGTTCTCATTTACAAAACTTCAAAAAGCAATTGCGGATAGAGCTTTTGATGGAGTATATGATGGCATTACCGTTATTAAATATGAAGCAGCATTACATGGAGAAGTTGTCAAACCCGGACTTGGTCCCTTGCATACAGAATTTGATGGAAAAGGGAATGCCTATACTTCCATGTTTGTTTCTTCTGAAATAGTAAAATGGAGGTTAAGTGATCTGGAGGTGCTTGACCGTGTGGATACCTATTATGCTATTGGTCATTTGTCTGTGCCTGGTGGTCCTACAGCAAAACCTCATGGCAAGTATATGATCGCTTACAATAAGATGACTAAAGATCGTTATCTGCCCACAGGACCAGAGCTGACACAAAGCGCCCAGTTATATGATATCAGCGGAGAAAAAATGAAATTAATTCTTGATTTTCCTACGACTGGCGAGCCGCACTATGCCGAAGCGATACCCGCCGCTTTGATACAAGATAAGCAAATGAAAATATTCAAAATTGAAGAAAACACACATGCCTATGTTTCTAAGGGCGAAGGCCAGGCTAAAGTAGAACGCAACGGCAACCAGGTGCATGTATGGATGACGGCAATCCGCTCGCACCTGACTCCTGATAATATTGAAGGAGTAATAGTCGGTGATGAAGTATATTTTCACGTCACAAACCTTGAGCAGGATTGGGATGTGCCGCATGGTTTTGCTATAAAGGGAGCCAATAATGCTGAAATTTTAATCATGCCCGGCGAAACACAATCACTTAAGTGGGTGGCCGACAGAACTGGTATATTCCCTTTTTATTGTACAGATTTCTGTTCTGCGTTGCATCAGGAAATGTCCGGTTACTTAAGAGTTTCTCCTGTCGGCTCCACTGTTGCATTGCATTTTAGTACCGGTACTAATAAGCCGGTCGTCAGTGCGGATTCTGTAAAACCCAGTGGAAGTGCTTCCGGAAACTAAAAGGATGATGATTTATAAAAAGCATTTATTGTGAGCATGTATCCGGGACCTCCACAAATCCCGGATGCTATTTGAAAGAAGAGGTTATGAAAAAGATGAGCAAGACGTCCCGGATCATAATAGCGATTGGATCTTTAACATTGATCATCTTGTTCTTTGTACCGGCATGGTCTATTTACCTGATTGCCCCGCAGTATCCTGAAGGCTTATCTATGCAGATCTGGTTAAATAAAATTACAGGACAAGTGGAAATAATCAACGGGTTGAATCATTATATCGGAATGAAGCATATTAAGGCAGAGATGTTCCCGGAATTTTCTTTTCTTGTTTACATTTTAGGGTTCTTTATTTTATTTGGATTGGTTGTTGCGTATACCGGCAGCCGTAAATTACTCTTCGCTTATCTTGTTCTTTCTGTGATTGGCGGTACAGCCGCTTTAGTAGATTTTTATATGTGGGGCTATAAATATGGACATGATCTTGATCCTTCAGCCGCCATCAAGGTTCCCGGTTTGTCTTATCAGCCGCCTCTTATTGGACACAAAAAATTGCTCAATTTTGATTCCTATTCTTATCCCGATACCGGTGGGTGGGTGGTAGTTGGTGTAACGGCCCTGTTTTTTATTATATGGTTGCTTGAATGGCGAAAAGACAAAAAACAAAAACAATGACAGTACAAAGAAATAAAGCTTTTGTTTCTATAGTTATTATTACTATTCTTTTTCTAACCGCGTGCAACCCTAAACCAGAACAGATCGCTTTTGGAAAAGATAACTGCGCCGAATGTAAAATGACTATTATGGATCCCAAATTTGGCGGAGAGATCGTAACAAAAAAAGGTAAAGTATACAAGTTTGATGATGTTCATTGCGTGGCAGTCTTTTTAGAACGTCGGGGTGTTGAATTGAGTGAGATTCATCAAACTTTATTTACAAATTATAATAACAGCATCGAGTTTATAAAAGTGAAAACTGCCGAGTTTGTGGTAAGCAGCCGACTAAAGAGCCCAATGGGTGGCAATGCAGCCGCCTTCAAGAATGAAGCAGAAGCAAAAAAGAAAGCTGCAGAATTAGAGGGGAGTAAAGTCACTAACTGGGCAACTCTTTATAACATATTGATCAAGTGAAAAACTTATTAGTGATATTACTCCTGTTTGTGATGAACACTGTTTCAGCTAACAGAATCATAGTTGGAAAAGATAAAACGATCAGCACATTACACCAGGGAATTGAGACGTCAAAGAATGGAGATACCATTTTGCTGAACAAAGGAATTTACAAGGAAGGCAATATCATAATCAATAAATCTATTTACCTGATAGGGATTAATAATCCTGTGCTGGATGGCGAGTATAAATATGAAATCCTTACGCTAACGGGGAAAAATATTGTGATCAAAGGCATTCATTTTGTTAATGCCGGTTATTCATCAATGAATGATTATGCCGCTTTGAAAATAATTGATGCGACCGGTATTGTGATTGAAAATAACAACTTCAACAATACTTTCTTTGCCATTCATGTGGCCAACACTACCCATTCCGTTATCAGAAATAATATGATCAAAGGCAATGACAAATCGGAGCACCTGTCAGGCAATGGCATACATTTTTGGAAGTGTGCGAATATGCGTGTTGAAAATAACTCGATCCGGAGTCACCGTGATGGGATCTATTTTGAATTTGTTACGCAATCAACCATTGAAAGAAACCTGAGTGAAAAAAATATCCGGTACGGGTTGCATTTTATGTTCTCACCAGACAACTCTTATTTTGCAAATACATTTAAAGATAACGGGGCAGGCGTAGCGGTGATGTACACAAAGAATGTACGGATGGAGAACAATGTATTTGAAAAAAACTGGGGATCCAGCGCGTATGGTATTTTACTGAAAGACATTTCTAACAGCTATATCAGGAACAATAAGTTTATTCAAAACACAGTAGCCATTCACATGGAAGGAAGCAGCCGGATAGAAATTGAAAAAAATACATTTAAAGAAAATGGATGGGCGATAAAAGTCCAGGCCAGTTGTGATGACAATACTTTTCATCACAATAACTTTTATGGTAATTCTTTTGATGTAGCGACTAACGGGACTATGATGCTCAATAAATTTTATAATAATCACTGGGATAAATATGATGGCTATGATATGAACAAAGATGGCGTCGGCGATGTGCCTTATCACCCGGTCAGCATGTACTCAATGATCGTTGAACAAAATCCAACTGCACTAATTCTTTTGAGAAGCTTTATTGTTTCATTATTTGATAAAGCTGAAAAAGCAATAGCCAGCCTGACTCCTGAAAACCTTATTGACGACAAACCAATGATAAAGCCTAATAAACTATGATCAGGATTGAACACATAAACAAGAAATTTAAAAAGCTTGTCGCCTTAAACGATATCAGTGCAAACTTTGATAAGGGCCAGGTGATTTCATTGATCGGGCCAAATGGGTCAGGTAAAACAACGTTGATAAAATCTATTCTTGGGATGGTAAGACCTGATACGGGGAAAATATTTTTTAATGAGGAACTTATCAACGGCGATCCTTCCTATCGTTCGCAAATTGGCTATATGCCGCAGATCGGTCGCTATCCCGACAATATGAAGGTGGGGCAGATCTTTAAAATGCTTAAGAACATTCGAAATGTCGCCCCTGATAATATTGACGAAGAACTTATCGAGAGATTTTCACTGAAAACAATATTTGACAAACCCATGCGGACATTATCGGGAGGTACAAGACAAAAAGTGAGTGCTGCACTTGCCTTTTTGTTTAACCCCCCGGTGTTAATACTTGATGAACCAACAGCCGGCCTTGATCCGCTATCATCGGAGATCTTAAAAGAAAAGATATTAAAGGAAAAGGCGAAGGGCAAACTTATCCTGATCACGTCACATATACTGAGCGATTTGGATGAGCTCACAACGCACATCATGTATATGCAAGAAGGAAAACTCGAATTTTTTAAAGAGATAGACCTGCTGCGGGAAGAAACAGGTGAAATAAAGCTGGGAAAGGCAATTGCGAGAATAATGAAGGGCGAAAAGTTCAACACCGGGTGGATCGATAAAATGTTCGAAGTAAAAGGAGAGGGTAAGAGTTATTAATCAACAAGACAGTAATGTTCAAGTTATCTAAATACGTGTTGTATGATATTGTCAGGAACAAGGTGATACTTGGTTACACTGCTTTCCTGTTCATCGTTTCTTTCAGTTTGTTCAACATGGAAGACAACAGCAGCAAAGCTATCCTTAGCCTGTTAAATATCGTACTCATCGTGGTGCCATTGATCGGTATGATATTTACCACCATTCATTACTACAATTCGTACGAGTTTATTGAATTGATGCTTTCGCAACCGATGAGCCGGCGAAAGATCTTGTTGAGTGAATATGGCGGAGTAAGTCTTTCGCTCGTGAGCAGTTTTTTGATCGGCGTGGGAATTCCTGTCTTACTGTATGCCCCTGATACTGTCGGGCTTTCCCTTCTACTCACCGGTATTTCTTTGACCTTTGCTTTTACTTCACTGGCATTTCTTACTTCAGTAAAGGCAAGAGATAAGGCAAGAGGAATAGGTTTTGCGCTATTGCTCTGGTTTTACTTTGCATTGATCTATGATGGAATGATATTATTAATACTTTTTAGTTTTAGTGATTATCCGCTTGAGAAAGCAACACTCATTCTTTCTGCATTAAACCCAATTGACCTGGGAAGAATCTCGATCATGCTTAAAATGGATGTCAGCGCCTTAATGGGATACACCGGTGCTTTATATAAAGATTTCTTTGGCAGTGCTTCCGGCATTGCATTTACAACTGGTATTATGCTGCTTTGGATTGTATTGCCTCTTGCATGGGCGCTAAGAGTCTTTAAGAAAAAAGACCTCTGATCTGTTCATTTGAAGGTGCCATTCACCATTGAACAATTCCTTGTGATATTCCGATAATACAACGTGGGTGTGTGGCCAGTGCAGATCCTAATAAATATATTGGCATTAATGGCCATTTACTTTTCAATTAAGATAACATCCTGGTCGGACAAACTTATCGCTTCGATACTTTCTTTTCTTTGGCTATGGATGGGCATATTGCATTGCACAACCGATCATTTAGACGCCAGCACGCATAGTTCACAGCCACAAATCATCAAGGTCATTGATCATTATCATTCGTACGCGGCTCCGTGATTGCTAAGTTTACATCGACGAATCAACGTATAAATAATACTTACCGCTATGCGCCTTATTCAAAAATACCTGCCAAACCCCCGGCATACTGAGGTACACAGAATTTTTGTAAAAGCAAAACCATCGGAAGCGTGGGAAACCATGCGGCATTTGGATATGGGGAAAGTGCCGTGGGTAAAATTATTATTTAGTATTCGCACCCTCCCTGACAGGATAAAAGGAAAAGCGCCTACAAACGATAAGAGAATTGGAATAGATCAGATAGCAGACAACGGTAAAGGATTTTTCATAGCAGAGGAAACACCGGGAAGGGAAGTGGTTGTTGCTGCAGTTGGAAAATTCTGGCATTTGAATATTCCCTTTGCCGATGTTACCTGTGAAGAATTCAGCAATTTTAGCATTCCGGGTTATGGAAAATTGTCATGGAGCATACTTGTTGAACCCTACGCGGAAGGCAGTGTCATCACCCTGGAATTAAGAACTACTGCAACGGATGAGGTCAGTTGGAAAAAGTTAAATCGTTACTACAGCATTATTGGCGTGGCTTCTCAATTGATCAGGAGTACGATGATGCAGCATGCTGAAAATTTGTTAGGAAAATTAAGAAGGCCTGACGACCATGATCGGCCATTTGTCGGGGATGAAAGATTACCGGACTGTAAGTACCAGGCAACCCATTCCATAGATATTGAAGCACCACCTTCACTTGTTTGGAATTACTTAATGCAGTTGGGTTGTGATCGTGCCGGCTGGTACAGCATAGGTGCGTTGGATAATGATGGAAAATCAAGTGTCGATCATTTGGTCGAAGGATGGGAAACACGGAAACCGGGGGATAAAATTTGGGCTACACCCAAAGGCGATGGTTTTTTCGATGTTTATGAGGTTGTAGAAAACAAGCATTTCATAATTGGTGGTAGAGCGGAAAGGCTGGGAGAACCATTTTCCTCTACCTGGGCTTTTATACTTGAGCCACTTGGCAAAGATGCTACGCACCTGGTCACAAGAGCAAGAATGAAATCGCAACCACCACTCAAAGAATGGATATTAGGAACGCTTTGGATGCCTCCGATTCATGCCCTCATGCAAAAATCACAATTAAGACATTTAAAAAGCATGTGTGAGCGGGATGCACAAATGCGTAGCGAAAAAACTCTGCGATATGAATGGGCTTGATGAAAATATGAATGCTTATATCATTTCCCAGGCAGCAAGTTTTATTATACTTGTTGTTGCATGGACCAGAACCCGGTGGGGTCGATGGCTATTCGCCTTGCTTTTCTTTTGGGCATCCGGAACAAATATGTACCTGGGAATTACCAATCCAAACATTTATTTGCAGTACGCAGATATGGCGATCCCTTTATATCGCGATTTTATCAACGGCTGGTTTAGCCATTACAATCACATTCTTATTCCTATCATTGCCATTGGCCAGTTCCTTATTGCAACCGGCATGCTGTTAAGAGCTGTTTGGGTAAAGTTGGCCTGTTTCGGAAGCATCGTTTTTCTTTTGAGTATTGCACCGTTACTTGTTGGTGCCGCATTTCCTTTCTCCATTACAGTTTCAATTGCGGCATATTATATTTATCTGAATGACGATAGAAATTATATCTGGAAACGACAGGCGCAACATGCGTTTTAATAAAAGACTGGCATATCTGATATAAATTATGATCTGGCTGATCAAGATCAGGTGGATTAACAGTTAGCTCCTGCAATTTTGCCGCAAATGAAAATATATGAGTAACCAGCTTTCATCTTTAACACTTGCCCAGATCGTGAATAGTAATCACAGGGCGGCTTCAGTATTTGAAAAGTATCACCTGGATTTTTGTTGCAAAGGAAAACGTTCGCTGGCCGAAGCCTGTAATGAACAACAATTGATTTTGTCATCAGTAACAGAAGAATTGCGGGAAATTTTCTCCAAAACAGGAAACGGGGACATTGATTTTGATAAAGTGAGTTTGACACAACTTTGTGATTACATAGTTCAAACGCACCATGCATATGTCAAAAATGAAATGCCACAGATCTATGCTTACCTGCATAAGGTAGCATTAAAGCATGGGGAAAGGCACCCTGAACTAAATAAGATATTCCAAATATTCGCAGCAGTGAAAGAAGAGATGGAAGAACATATGAA
>Ga0075418_10009041_pt1 | contig 11174 bp, 8 predicted proteins | sample SoiMetdeltSBSDD2_FD_81776 | JGI IMG/M metagenome (GOLD analysis project Ga0075418, IMG submission 81776) | Bulk soil microbial communities from a Populus tree surrounding site in Tennessee, USA - Soil MetaG P. deltoides SBSDD2 | ecosystem: Environmental > Terrestrial > Soil > Tree plantation...
CCGATTTCACCGCGCCATTCCGGATCCCGGAGAGCGCCCCGTTCCACAACCGGCTCGTCTACTTCCCGGGCTCGACCATCGGCAACTTTGATCGCCACGAGGCGGTGCAGCTGCTGTCGCATCTGCGTCGGGTCGCCCGGGGCGGCTCGATGCTGATAGGTGTCGACATGGTCAAGGACCGGCACGTGATGGTGGCCGCCTATGACGACGCAGCGGGTGTGACGGCCGCGTTCAATCTCAACGCGCTCGAGCACTTGAACCGGCGACTGGGCTCTGATTTCGATCTCGCCGGTTTCCATCATCGTGCCGTATGGAACGCGGTTTCCTCGCGCATCGAGATGCAACTGGTCAGCCGGCAGCGGCAACTCGTCCGTATCGGCGATGACTTCGTGTGCTTCGCGGCGGGCGAGGCGCTGGTCTCGGAGTACAGTCACAAGTACACGCAGGAAACGTTCGCGGCCATGGCTGGCGCAGCCGGCTGGCATATCGGGCAGGTCTGGACCGATCCGCGCGAATGGTTCAGCGTGCAGCGACTCGTGGCCGATCGTTCGTCTATTTCGGCCGGGGATCGCGGATGTCGGGTTCACGCGCCCCGCCCGAGCGATACTGCCTGACCGAGGCGATCAGTACCCTGGCGGCGTTCCGGACCTCCTGCTGCAGCGTCGTATCCTGGTCGAGCGCCACGTGGCTGCTGGCGTACGGCTCGTAATACCCGACGTAGCGATCGATCGTTGCTGCGTAGCCGGCCTGCACCAGGTGCATGTCGTGCAGCCAATCCACCAGCGACCGTCGCAGGGTCTCCGCCCCGACGGCGTCTCCGTGCACGACGACGGAGAAGCGTCGTCCGGCCAGATGACGAGGGTAGTGCCAGCCCGCGAGCTCGAGCGCCTTGGCCTTCGCCGGGTCCTTGCCCGCCGTGCTGGTCGGATCCGGATTGCCGCCGTCGGCACAGACCAGCCGGTCCATCATCAGCTTGAGCACGCTCGGCGCCTGGTACCAGTAGACCGGTGTCACGATCATCACGCCGTGCGCACGGACCCACCGCGGATAAATTTCGTTCATCCAATCGTTGACCTGGCCCATCGCGTGATTTGGATAACAGGAACAGGGCCAGTGACAGAGCGGCATCGCGGTGGACACGCACGCCTTGCAAGGCAGGATCTGCCGACCGTACTGCGCGGTGAGCATGCTGAGGTCGAGCAGGTCGCACTCGAATCCCCGGGTGCGCTCGATTTCCCGGCGCGCGATCTCGACCAGGCGGAATGACTTCGACATTTCACCGGGACAGGTCTGGTCGTGGCGCGCCGCTCCACAGATGAGCAGCACACGACTCGACGCGTTGCGGGCGCGCTGGCGCCGCTCCGCCGCCAGGATTTCCCTGCGCGCTTCCAGCCAATCGACGGACAGCTCGTAGTCCGGGTCCTTGAATCCACGCCCGGCGCGGCGCTTGACCGGGCTCTTCCGGTACTCGTCATAAGCCTTCCACGCCACGTCGATGACGCGATCGATCTCGGCCTGGACGTCGCGGAAGGCGGGATCGTGGAATCGCTCGCCCAGCCGACGTCGAAACTCGCTGCGCGTCAATTTTACGTCGCCCTGGCCGACGCGCGGCCTTGGTGTGGGTCGCTTGCGTTTCGGCATGGCGCAATCCTTCGCCGGCTGCGGGGTCAACAGGATGAACTTCCCGGTGAGGCTCGTACAGGGGCCGGGCTCCGGCGGGCAGCGACGCGGCCTCGTTGCTCCTTCAGTGCCGTCCACCTAACATTCCGCGATGCGGCGTGAACGGCTAGGCCTGTCGATCTTCCTAACATCGGCGGTCTTCTTGCTCTTCGTCGGCGCCTTTGGTTATGGCTACTTCGTGGCAAAGAGCGGCCGCTTTCCGGATCGCATAATTTCGCACGCGCTGACCGACATCGAGGACGTGCTCGACCTGGCCAGGGCGAATGCTCATGAGATTCGCAGCTCGCGGACGCGGGGCGGCGTCACGGTCTACGAAGAGACCCTGGCAAGTCCTGGCTTGACGTTCGTCACCGCGTATGACGGCCGGCTGTTCCGCCCGTTCCTCATCGACATGGAAGGCAAGGTGCTCCATCGATGGAACACCCGGTACGGCGAGCTGTTCAAGAGCGGCAAGGAACCCGATCTGGTCTCGGATGACCAGCGTCACCTGCATGGGGCGCACCTCTACGCGGACGGCTCCATCCTGGTGTCCTTCGAATACCGCGGGATGGCCAAGCTCGACCGGTGCTCGCACCCGCTGTGGGTGCTTCAGCGCCCGACTCACCACTCGATCCTGCCGCTGAATGATGGATCCTTCTGGACGCTGTCCACCGAAAATGCGAAGACGCGCGAGCGCCCGCACCTGGTCAAGGGCCACCGCGAGGAAACCATCCTTCATGTCTCGGCGGACGGCAAGGTGCTCGAAGAGATCAACGTCATCGATGCGATCTTCAAGGGCGGCTACCAGGCGATCCTCCTGCAGGGCCACCCGTCGCTGCCCGAGAACCGGCACCTCGACACCATCCACGTCAACGACATCGAACTCGTCACCGACCGGCTCGCAGGCAGGCTGCCGCAGCTCAAGGCAGGAGATTTCCTCATCTCGTTGCGCGGCTCGAACGCGCTCGCCGTCATCAGCCGCGAAAGCAAGGCGGTGATCTGGAGCATGGTGGGGCCGTACCTTCGTCAGCACGATCCGGACATCCTGGACGACGGAACGTTGCTCGTTTTCGACAACCGGACGGAGATGAAGCAGCACACCCCGGTGCGCTGGCTGGAACAACCGCAGGCCTGGGGCTACTCGCGCATTCTCAGGCTCGACCCTGTCACTCAGCAGGTGCTCTGGTCGTTCGAGGGGTCCGACGCGTTTCCGTTCTATACGTCCATCCAGGGTAAGCAGCAGCTTCTCGGGAACGGCAACGTCCTCGTCTCCGATCCGGAGGGCGGGCGGGCCTTCGAGGTGTCCCCCGCGCACGGAAATCGGGTGGTGTGGGAATACGTGAACATGCTGGATAACTCGGAGGCAGGCCTCCTCGGTCGCATCACCGAAGCCACTCGTTTCGACTATGACGGGAGCCCGTTTCTCAACAGGGCCTGCCCCTAGGTCGTCGCGCGACTGGCCGGCGCGCCGGTGTTGGGGAATCACATCTGGCGAAACAGGTGCAGATAGCTGCGACTCACCGGCAGCACCTCGTCGCGCCCCTTGAGATGAATATCTGCGGTCTCGTTGAGGTTGCGGGCGATGTGAGCAATCGAGCGCAGGTTGACCACCACCGAGCGGTGCACCTGCGCGAACTGTGACGCATCGAGCTGCTTCACGAGATCCTTGAGCGGCGTGCGGATCACGGCCTCGCGCGGTTGCCCGGCCTCATCGCGCCAGGCGATCGACGTGTACTTCTCCTCGGCACGCAGAAAATCGATGTCGTCCGCAGCGATCAGACGCACCGTCTGACCGACCGAGGCGCGGATCCAGCGCAGCGGTGCCGGTGCGGAGGTCTGCTTGAGCTGCGCGGCGAGCTGCTGCAGCAATGCCTCGATGTTGTGTGCCGGCTCAGCGGCGTGCAGACGCTCCTTCAGGCGTGCGACCGTCTCGGCGACGCGCGAGGCCTCCACCGGTTTTACCAGGTAGTCGAGAACGCCGTGCGAAAAGGCCTGCACCGCGTATTTGTCGTAGGCCGTCACGAAGACCAGGTGCGCACGGCGTCCGATGTGGCGCGCGACCTCGACCCCTGTGGTACCCGGCATGTGGACGTCCAGGAAGCAGATGTCCGGCCGAAGTTTCTCGAACTGCTCGATCGCCTCGCGGCCGTTGCGCGCCTGCGCCACCACCTGCAGCTCCGGCCAGGCCTGCCCGAGCAGCCGTTCGAGAGCATCCCGCAGCAGCGGTTCGTCGTCGGCGATCAGGGCGGTCGGAGACTGCGCGGTCATGTCCGATCCCGGCGCGCCGGGAAGTCCAGCTCGGCGCACACGCCGTGTGGCTCCACCTCGGTGAGGCGCAGCTGCGCGTCGCCGCCGAACGCGAGCTGCAGACGCTCGCGCAGCGTCGACAGGCCGGTCCCGAGTCCGTTGCCCGCTGACTGCAGACCGACGCCCGTGTCGCTGACGCGCACGAGGCAACGGCCGCCGCGCAGCTGCACATCTATGTCGATGCGCCCGCCCTCCTCGCTTGGGTCGATGCCATGTCGAACTGCGTTCTCGACGAGCGTGAGCAGCGTCATCGGCGGGCATCGCAGGCCTACCGTCTCCTCATCGAAGCGCAGCGTGAACTGCAGCCGGTCCGGCATGCGCATCTGCATCACGTCCAGGTAGGCGCGCACGAGGTGCAGTTCCTGACTGAGGGTGGTCGCTGGATCGTGCAGCCGGGGTACCGCGGCTCTGAGGTAAGCGATGAGGCTCTCCAGCACCCCGGACGCATGGGGCGAGCCGGCATCGACGAGCGCCTGTACGTTGGCGAGAGTGTTGAACAGGAAGTGCGGCTCCACCTGCGCCTGCAGCAGCCGCAGCCGCGCGTCCAGTGCCTTCCGCTCGAGCTCGCTGCGCTCCAGCTCGAACGCCAGCGCCTGGTCGCGCGCAAGTGCGTCGCGCTGCCGTACCATCGCGGCGAGCGCGATCCACGGCGCGAGCAGCACGCCGACGAAGGTGAGCTGCAGATAGCCGATGATCCGCTTCGGCTCGCCCGCGAAATTCGGATCGCCACCGGTCGTCACCCAATACGCGAGCAGCGCTGCGAACGGAATCACCACGACGATGCCAATGAGCTGCAGCACCCAGCGCGCGAGGCGCCTGGGCAAACGCGCAGGCCACTGCTCCAGTAGCCCGAAAGCCAGCAGCGCGGTCAGCCCGACCAGTGCGGCCCGAAAAATCCAGACGATGATGGGCGTTTCCGAGGCAATGCTCAGCAAGAGCCCAAGCACGGTGGAGACGATCAGTGTGAAGCGCACGCGCCGCCACCCCAGGATCGTCGCCAGGCCTCGCGGTCTTGCAGAAGAAACAGCGGACATGGCGTGACTATAGTTCAACGACGGTACCGCCCGGGCGCCGCTCGCCGTCGAAAACCCCGCCCTCACCGCCATTCGTCCGCCGGCATCGTGACTCGGCCCGGCTCAGTCGTCACCCGTCGCATGGCACTGGCCCGCGCAGCCCGCCGCGACGATAGTCCGCGCCGAAGTCGCCCCGCGGATGGGCGCGGAGGAACAACCATGACCAGTTCTCCAAATGCGCGCACACCTCGCCATAGCGGCCGTAAGATCGGCGCGCTTCTGCTCGCGCAGATGATCGTCGCGCCGATCATGAACTTCGTGCTGCTCGAGCCGGTGTTCTCTGCACCGGGATTTCTGGAGAAGGCGGCGGTGTACTCTGTGCAGGTCAGTGTGGCCGCCCTTCTCGGACTCGTGCTAGGTGCGCTCTCGCTGGGCATCGCGATCGCGGCATTTCCCGTAATCCGGCCCTTGAATCGCACGCTGGCGCTTTGGCTCCTGGCACTTGCGGTGGCCAGCTTCTCGTTGACCGCGGTCGAGAGCACGACGGTGATGTCCCTGTTGTCCCTCAGCCAGGCCTACGCAAAAGCAGACTCGGCGGATAGCGAGCTCTTCCAGGCACTGCGGGTGGTGGTCGCATCGGCACGCAACTGGGCGCATTACATCGGGCTGATCGTTGCGGGTAGCATGGTCTTCGTGCTGTATGCAGTACTGTGCCGGTTCACGCTGGTTCCGCGTGCATTGGCCGCGTTCGGGATGGCGGCTGCGTTGCTGCAGATCGCAGCCGTCACCATGCCGCTCTTCGGTCATCGCATCGTCTTCCTGATGCTCCTGCCCTTGGGCCTCAGCCACCTCGCCCTGGCCGCGTGGCTGGTTGCAAAAGGTTTCGCCGAACGCGGGCAGACAGCCTTGCCCGCCCGCGCATCAACGATGCTTTCAAGTGGAGAAGCACCATGATTCGGAAAGTGCTGGGCGCCGTCTCGATCGTCGTCGCCGTCGTGCTGTTGACCCTGGCCGCCACAATGAGTCACGACTCGCCGTGCGGCCCGGCGGATCCGCTTGCCGCGGATGCAACACGGATGAAGGCCATCGTTTACCGCTGTTATGGTTCGCCCGATGTTCTCAAGGTGGAGGACGTCGAAAAGCCGACGCCGACGGACGATGAGGTCCTGGTCAGGGTTCGCGCGGCCTCGGTCAATCCGCTCGACTGGCACTACATGAGGGGAACGCCTTACATCATGCGCCTGGATTCAGGCGTAGGCACACCGACGTCCACACGAATGGGCGTCGATTTTTCAGGGACGGTCGAAGCGGTCGGCAGGAACGTAAAGCGGTTTCGGCCGGGGGATGAGGTATTCGGCGGCAGACGTGGCGCCTTCGCCGAGTACCTCACCGTCCGCGAGGACCGGGCACTGGCGCTCAAACCCGCCAATGTGACCTTCGAGCAAGCCGCCTCCGTGCCGATAGCGGCGATGACCGCGTTGCAGGCTCTTCGCGACAAGGGCGGGATTCAGCCGGGAAAGAAGGTGCTGATCAACGGCGCGTCCGGCGGTGTCGGTACGTTCGCAGTGCAGATCGCCAAGTCATTCGGCGCGGAGGTCACCGGTGTATGCAGCACGCGAAACCTGGACCTGGTCCGGTCCCTCGGGGCAGATCACGTCGTCGACTACACGAAGGAAGATTTCACCAAGAGCGGCCAGCGTTATGACCTGATCCTGGACAATGTCGGCAATCATCCGTTGCTTGCGCTGCGGCGGGTCCTGACTCCCGAGGGCACCATGGTCATCGTTGGAGGATCGAAGGGGAACTGGATCACGCCGATGGATCGTCCGATCAAGGCATTCATCTTGTCGCCATTCATGAGCGAGGAGTTCGTCATGCTGCTCGCGGACCTGAACCAACAGGACCTGACTCTGCTGGCCGGGCTCATGCAAACTGGCAAAGTGACGCCCGTCATCGATCGGCGTTACCCGCTGAGCGAGGCCGCGGCCGCGGTCGGCTACCTGGAAGAAGGGCACGCTCGAGGCAAGGTCGTGATCGTTCCGGACGAACCACAAGAACCGGCCAAGGCCTTGAAGGGCGCCGAGCCCACATGATGAATCCGGCAGCTCGTGCCTGAAGGCGACGCTCGTTTTCGGCGACCTGGTAAGCGCCCGCATGCGCTCAAAGCGTCGGCAATCCGCGATTGCCGCCCTGGTCCTCGATCATTGCCACGGCATCGCGCCGCATCAGACCCTGGAATGTCGAGCCGCGCAGGTAGATCCTGGCATCGCTGCCCACGTCGAACGATGCGGTGCCACCTTCGACATAGCTGTTGTCTATGTGGACGACGCCCTCGTGGACGACCACGCCGGTTGCCGACGCGACGATACGGCTGTTGGTGATGTAAAGCGCACACCCGCCGCTTACCGTGATTGCATCGCCGTCGACATAGATGCTGCGACCGTCGAAGCGCATCGTCCGCGGGCCGTCGCAGACGATCGGGTCTACCGTGCGCTGCCCCGGCTCCCCTTTTGCGGAGACGGGCTCGGTGCTCCCGGCCGACACGATGCTGACGCCGGGCCCCGTGACTCTCACCCGTCCCTCGGCACGCTCGATCGTGTAATCCCGCGCTTCCGCAGCAGTGTCAAGCGCCGCCACTGACGGCTCGGCATCCGTGAGTTGCGCGGTCTCGTCCTGTACGTCTTCTACCGGAATTTCCGGAGCAACCTGATCAGCCGGTGCATCGGCGTCAGTCTCCGGCCCGGTCGCAGTAAGCACCGCAATCGGCGCAGCGGCGATCTCGTCCAGCCTCACCGCGTGGACCTGCCCCGTCCGGCGGTCGCGAACCGTGAAGACACCCTCGTCCGTGTCGGTCGCGACGAGCTCGAGGCTCGGATTGCGCTCGAGCGCGACTCTCGCCCAGGCCATTTCCTGCGAAGCGCCCGCGTCCCTGCTCTCCTGGCAGCCGGCAAGGGCGAGGAGAGTCGTGCTCACAACCACCAGAGGGCGGCTCGCCATCGGGCCTCGAAGCTTGGGTTTGTCGTGCATGTAAGCTCCGCGGGATTCGAATACTCGCTCCATCCTCGCTCCGTCAGCGGCCGGAGTCCATCTCGTGGCGGCGCGTGCCTCGTCCAGCCCCGGTTGAGAGCCGAGAAAAGGCGTTTTTCCCTGCTTATGTTCAACGGGAAGCGACCCAAATCGCCGGGGAACAGCTGAGGCAACGATTCGGACCGGGCGGGGTCCGGGAGGTCACTGAGCCGAGCTCCAGCGAAGCGGTTCCGCTAACGACGCTCGCAACATCGTCAAGAAAAACTCGCGATACGTCACGCGCGGCTTGGGTCATCCTTGCGCCCTCGCGTAACCAATCAACCTCTCCGGCGTTCGCTGACCACCAGGTCTCGCGCGAACCTGCCAGACGGGTGGTTTCGCACACCATGCCAGGGAGGCCGCGCCATGTCCGTCGACATCCGTCGCTGTGGTTTGTCCGTTGTTCTGGGCCTCTGCGTGGCGGGCGCTGTCCTGTCGAAAACAGCGGCGGCAGAGATCATCGTGCCGGCCGGCAAGTTCGGATTTGCGCCGGTGCCGGAGCATGTCTTCGTCGCGGGGATCGCGGAAACCGTCCAGCTCGGCATCCGCCAGATCGACCCGTTGAACCGCTGGCCCGCAGGCAATCAGACGGGCGCCTCCGGTTGGACCTCGCGCTACCCGACGCGCCTTGTGAACGCCGCGACCGGGGCCGCCCTGTCCGGCTTCACTTACAACAGCGCGACGGGCGCACTCCGCTACGCTGGCACGTTCAAGGGCGACGTTACCGTGCGACTCGAGCGCACCGACACCCCGATCCGGAGCAACGACTTCCGTCTCCGCGCGCTTGCCCCGACTTTCGTCTATGGCAACAACGCCACCTCGGTCATCGCCCAGCACGGTTGGCAAGCTCAGGCATGCGAGCCGCCGATGTCGTTCGCGGACTGCCGTCGGACATTCACAGGCGGCAGGGAGGACGACGACCCGCTCGTCGTCTTCGTGACGCCGGGCTCTTACACCGGTGACTTCTGGATCAGCAGCGGCCGCCTCTTCGTCTACTTCCTCGGCGACCCGGCGAGCTGGCCGACGCTGAGCGGCGACTCGATCGCCATATCGAGCTACGAGCTGGCTCAGATCCGCAATTTCAAACTCAGGTCGACCCGTATCGGGAGCGGCTCGAACCGCAAGGACTCCCCCTCGACGCTGGTGCTGTCGAATATCGATCAATGTTGCGAAACCAGGAACGATTTCAACGGCATCCGGAACCCAAGCGGATTGACCCGGTTCCCGTGGAATATTCACATGTGGAATCTCACGAGCTCCTCGATGGGCTCGCCTTGGAATACCTTTCATGCCATGTATCTGCAGGGCCGACCCCTTTCGAAGCTCGAGATCAACAACATCCGCATCCTCGGCACGCGCGCCTGCAGTGGCCTCAAGACGACCATGCAGGACGTCGCGATCCGTCACAGTCTTTTCTCGGTTTCGGACGACCCTAACAAACTGTCGATCGGGTTGTTGATGCATACACCGATTGACGTGGCGGCAGTGTCGCGGTTGGTCGTGTACGGCAACACGTTCCTGCTTTACCGAGCCTCGACAGTGACGAATCCCGTCAGCCGGGAGGGAATCATCCACGGGGCCGTCCATCTGCGACAGCGGCAGGCGGGCATGTTCGGTAGCGACATCCCGGCCTACCCGAACGTGTCCTGGAGCCCGCCGGTGACTTCACAGGTGACGATGAGCTCGCCAGGCGAGGGCTGGTCCGCCGGCCCCGAGACCTTCGTGAGCGACACGTTCTGGGCATCGGTGCGCGCCAAGCCTGTCACGGATCGAACGAACGCGCTCACGTTCAAGCACTTCGTCGGCTTCAACGACTTCAAGCAACTCCCGGGCTCGCTGCCGGTGACGGTGCTGCGCGATGACGGCACCCATCCGCTCGAGGCTATAGAGGCATTCGGTTACTCGCGCGCGCTTCGCACACATCCCATGTGGCTGGAGCGCAGTGTCACCTTCCTGGCAGGCAACCGATGCCTCGACTGCGCTGCTGGTCAACGACTCTACAACCTCCAGGACAGCGTATTCGTCCAGGAAATCGAACCCGGTGCCAAATGGCCGCGGACCAGTGCCGAGGAGTTTCCGCATACGGTCGAGCTCGGCGGTAGCCTGCCAACCTGGTTTCAACTGTAGCGGCGATCAAGAGCCGGTCGCCCGTTGAGCTGGATTCGCATGCGCTGAACGCGCGCAGGGCGGTCGGGAAGCTTCAGCTCGCAGCACTGCTGCACCCTGTGCTGGCAGAATAGCCGGCATGCGGAATCGCATGAAGGTCCTTCCGGTTGTCCTGACGGCCACGCTCGTCGCCTGTGGCTCGGGCTCGGACGCCCGTCCCGCCCAGGCGTTGGCAAAGTCCGCGCCCTCGGCGGAAGCCATCGCGAATGCGGTAGATCCCGTCATCCGACGTGCGCTGGCCGAAGAAGGAATCCCCGGAGCTGCATTTGTCTTCGTACACGAGGACCAGGTCGTCTATGCGCAAGGCTACGGGATGGCCGACCAGGAACGTCGCGAAGCGGTCGACGTCGAGCGCACGGTATGGCCGATAGCCTCGGTGACCAAGCTCTTCACCGGCGTCGCCGCACTTCAACTCGTCGACAGCGGCGATCTCGCCCTCGATCAGGACATCAATCGTTATCTGCGGCAGATCGCGGTGCCCGCGCAAGGGTATCCGCCGATCACATTGTCGCACCTGCTCTCGCACACCAGCGGCCTGGACGAGCTCCCCGGCCGCCAATTCGACCCGGACAGGAGCCCTCCTCCACCATTGGCCAAATTCCTCGATGGCCGACTGGTCCGCTATCGGGCGCCCGGCTTGTACACGGCGTATTCGAGCTATGGCGTGGCGCTGGCCGGCGTCGCGATCGAGGACGCCTCGGGTCTCACCTACGAAGAATTTGTGCGCCGTCGCATCCTGGAACCGTGCGGGATGACCACCGCCCGGATAATGCGGCGGCGCGGCGACGAGCGGGGCGTCGCGACGCCGTATGCGATCGAAGATGGTCACGCCACTTCGATTCCGTACGAGTGGTACGTGACGACTCCGACGTCGTCGCTCGTCGCGACAGCGACCGATATGGCTCGCTTCGCCATGCTGCATCTGGCCGACGGGCGCTGCAACGGCCGGGAGATCCTGAGCGA
>Ga0075418_10009042_pt1 | contig 11172 bp, 13 predicted proteins | sample SoiMetdeltSBSDD2_FD_81776 | JGI IMG/M metagenome (GOLD analysis project Ga0075418, IMG submission 81776) | Bulk soil microbial communities from a Populus tree surrounding site in Tennessee, USA - Soil MetaG P. deltoides SBSDD2 | ecosystem: Environmental > Terrestrial > Soil > Tree plantation...
GGATCTTGAGCGCGACGAGGCGATCCAACTGGGAATCGTGCGCCAGGTAGACGGCCCCCATCCCGCCCCGCCCGAGCAGGGCCCGCAACTCGTATCGGCCGAATGGCCGGGGGAAGTCCTGGTCCTGCGGGGCTCGGAACTCTTCAGTTCCCCCGAGCGAAGGTGTGTTCCGCCCCTCGCCCGGTGCAGTCACGGCGGGTTCAAGTGCGCGGTTCGCAACGGGGTCGGCCATATCACCACCAACTCAATCCGACACGGTGCCGCCGAAGACTCATTCCGTGGCCCGGACCGACGCAAGAGACTGCCGCAGTTTTGCGATGAACGTGGACTTGGGTGGAGGCGCGAGCAACCCGACGCCGGGGATTGTCGCGCGCCGCCCCAGGGCGGTCAAGCGCCCGCCCGCACCGACGGCCCGCGCACAGCCCTCTCCGAAGCCGAACATTGTTACGCTAACCGGAGCTTGATAATAACGGCTGGTCGCACGGCGATTACTAATTAGACCGGTTTTCACGGGCCGCTAATTGGGCCAACAGAGGTCTGAGTTCGTGAGATGATTGCGGCTGTACTTGCCGCAAAAAAACTGACCGAATCCGCGTTGACCTTGCTTCTCCGCGTCGGGTACCTCCCCAACGGGGCGATCGTGGCTCTACCGCCCATGCCGCATCCACGACAACTCGCAAGTAACCCGATCCTGCCAACCTTGACTAATGAACAAATATACACTATTATCCATCTGTCGCGCTCTCGTTGCGCGATAACCGGACCGAGCGCGTAACCGGCCGCGGGTGCCGTCGCGCGTTCAGCGTCGGGCGCTCGTCGGCTGTCTCTGGACGGACGGCCAATCCCTGCAGGCCACGGACCGGCACGCACGTCACACCCGCGCCGGAGATGCAACACAATGCAACAGATTGCAACACTGGAAAAAGATACTATGCTCGCGATCGCCCTCGCCTCCGGGGCGTCGATCAGCGAAGTGGCCAGTCAGGCCGGTATCGAACGATCGACCGTATATCGCAAGCTCGAGAATCCTGTCTTCCGCAGCCTGGTCGCCGAGTATCGCGACCGGCTCATCGGCACCGCCCTCGGCCGCATCGCCGACGCCATGACGCGCGGGGCGGATGCGCTGGCCCAGTTGGTCGACTCTCCCAAGGAGCACATCCGCATCCGGGCCGCCCGCGCCTTGATCTCCCTCGGCCTGCGCCTGCGCGACTCGGTCGACCTCACCGCCCGCATGCGCGAGGTCGAGCTGGAACTCGCCCGCCGGCAGGAGGGCGGATCATGATCCCCAACCAGAAGTCCCTGTCGCGGGTCATGAAGACGATCACGGCGAAACCGCAGCCGCCGGACGAGATCCCGCCGCCCGGCGGTGACGCGACCACCCTCGCCCGCGAGCTGTCGCGCGAGTTCATTCAGCGCCTCTGGGAATACCGCAAGGCACGCAACGGCGACCTCAACCTGATCGACCTCGACACCCTCGAGCAGGGAGATTGGCTCGATGCGTATCGCAAGAAGGCCCCGGACGAGGTCACGTTCGAAGACCTCGAGTGCCTATCGCGCGACCACCCGGAGGAAGCGCTCGCCCGGTGGGAGGAGATCAAGGCCACCGCCCGCGAGGACATCGGCAACGGCTGGCACGCCGGCCGCGGGGTCGCCCACCGTGCCTGGGACCGGGCCTGCTACCTGGCCATCCGCGAGCAGTTCCGGGAGACCTTCCCGCCGCGGAGCGGCTTCGAGTCGATGCTGATCGACGAGATGGCCCAGTACGAAATGCTCCGCCGGTTGCTGGTATCTCAATTGCCGGGGCGCGGTTGGGGCGGCGACAAGGACCGCGGGCCGGAGTACCGCGTTCCGGCGGCCATCATTCAGAGCATCGACCGCCTGCAGCGGCTGTCCCAGTACGCCCTGCGAACGCTGCTCGCCCTGCAACGGACCAGGCAGGCGGTCGTTGTCCGCAATCCGGGTCCGCCGCGGATCGCCGGCGGTCCTCTGGCCGACGGTGGGCCGGACCCTCCCAAGGAGGAGGAAGACGCCCCATGAAAGTGGTCCAGAACCGATCCTTGGCCGCGAGATCAGTCCATCCAGTTTTCGAAGCGCAGACCGGGTACTTTTTCGAAGTCGCTTCGATTGCCGGTCAGGAGAAGTGCGTTATTGACCAGGGAGATGGCGGCGATCTTCAAGTCCATTGTCCCGATCCGAACCCTCGCCGATCGCAAGTTGGCGAACCGGTCGGCCGCGCGATCGTCAAATGGCGCCAGGGTGAATGCCTGAAAGAACTCGACCAGCCGCCCAAGCTCGCGATACGGGGCGACGTGCCGTTTCACCGACTTTTCCTTGGCAATCGCCGCCAGCCACCCTCGCATCTGCTCTTCGAGGCTCACAATCGTCGTTCCGAATTGCTCTTGGGACGCGAGAGTCATACGGCCGACGAGCCGGGTCCGACGATCGCTCGACGGAACCTGGAGCACCGACGGATGGTCCGTGTCAAGGAGGATCATTCGTCTTTCACGTCCGCCGCTGCGTCCCGATCTGCCTGCCGGATGGCCTGGCCTTCCGCAATCACGGTCGCCATCACCTCGCTGTCGTCAAACATCCCGACAACGCGCCGCCAGTCCGTGGCCGTCGGCGGCTGCCGGCCAGACAATTTGCGCTCCAGTTCGTCCACTCGCTTCGCGAGGGATTCCAAAGTCAGTTCACCCGTATTCATGGCAGATGTCTCCCGTGCCCGTCATTTTACCGCATTCTTCGCATTCGACGCCACCGGCGCGAAAAACAGCCGCAGGGTCCGCGGCCAGAGCATGTCCATCCGCTCAGCTCCGCGTACAATCCCCTCATCGCTAGGGGTGCCCCGCCCGGTTGGCGGGGCTGAGAGAACACCCTCTGCACCCGATCCGGTTCGTACCGGCGTGGGGAAGCGATCCCTTCCGCCGCCTGCGACCTTCCCGACAGGCAATCCCATGACTCAGCTCGAAGCCGCCCGCCAGGGCATCGTCACGCCCGAGATGGAGTACGTCGCGAGGCGCGAAGACCTCGACCCGGAACTCATTCGAGCCGAGGTCGCACGCGGCCGCATGGTCATCCCCGCCAACAAGGTTCACCTCCAGAAGCGCCTCGAGCCGATGGCGATCGGCGTGGCCTCCAAGTGCAAGATCAACGCCAACATCGGCAACTCGGCGGTCACGGGCAAGGTCGATGACGAATTGGAGAAGCTGCACACCGCGGTCCACCTCGGGGCCGACACGGTGATGGACCTCTCGACCGGCGGGAACATCGACGGCATCCGCCAGGCGATCATCGACGCGTCGCCCGTGCCGATCGGCACCGTGCCGATCTACCAGGCGGTCCAGGACGTCAAGGACCCGAACGACCTGACGCCGCAGCAGATGCTCGACATGGTCGAGCACCAGGCGAAGCAGGGCGTGGACTACATGACCATCCACGCCGGGGTGCTGTTGGAGTACGTGCCTCTGACGCGGAACCGGGTGACCGGGATCGTCAGTCGCGGCGGGTCGCTCATGGCCGGCTGGATGATCGCGCACCACCAGCAGAACCCGTGGTACACGCACTTCGACGAACTGTGCGAGATCATGAAGGCTTACGACGTCACGTACTCGCTCGGCGATGGGTTGCGGCCGGGGTGCCTGGCCGACGCGAACGACGAGGCGCAATTTGCCGAGCTGAAGGTCCTGGGCGAATTAACGAAGAAGGCCTGGGACCACGGCTGCCAGGTGATGATCGAGGGGCCGGGCCACATCCCGATGCACCTGGTGAAGATGAACGTGGAGAAGGAGCGCGAGATGTGCCACGAGGCGCCCTTCTACGTCCTCGGCCCGCTCGTGACGGACATCGCTCCCGGCTACGACCACATCACGAGCGCGATCGGGGCGGCTCTCGCGGCCGAAGCCGGGGCGGCGATGCTCTGCTACGTGACCCCGAAGGAGCACCTCGGGCTGCCGAACAAGGACGACGTGCGGCAGGGGGTGATCGCGTACAAGATCGCGGCCCACGCGGGCGACGTCGCTCGCGGCCGCAAGGGCGCTCGTGATCGCGACGATGCATTGAGCAAGGCGCGGTTCGAATTCGACTGGAACAAGCAGTTCGAGTTGTCGCTCGACCCGGAGACGGCCCGGCGGATGCACGACGAGACGCTGCCGGCCGAGGTCTTCAAGAGCGCCAAGTTCTGCTCGATGTGCGGGCCGAAATTCTGCTCGATGCGGATCACCCAGGACGTCCGCAAACTGGCGGACGAGGCGGAGAAGGTGGCGCTGGCGATGGCGAAGGGGTAAGGTGCGTTGTGGTATGATGAGGTCGTGCGTGAGAAGGCCGCGTTGGCTTGGTGAGATGCCATAATGACGACTCTCGAATTGCCGGTCAGAAAACTTGCCGACCTGTTGCGCGATTTGGGCGATGTTCCCGCTGATCGCATCTTGATGACACCGCCACCCGGCACAGCAACCGAAGCCGATTTGCTTCGACTGGTTGACGGAGTCGATCCAGTATTGTGCGAATTGGTTGATGGAACGCTCGTGGAGAAGCCCATGGGATTGCGCGAATCGTTGCTTGGGATCTTCCTCGCGAGCCTCTTGCGTGAGTTTGTGGTTCCTCGAAATCTCGGGATTCTGACGGGCTCCGACGGCACACTTCGGCTGTGGCAAGGACTTGTGCGCCTGCCGGATGTCGCATTCATTTCATGGGATCGTTTACCCGGGCGCCGAATTCCGAAGGAACCAATTCCGGAACTGGCGCCCGACCTCGCTGTGGAAGTGTTGAGTGCGAGCAATACACGCGCGGAAATGACTCGAAAGCGTCGGGAATATTTCAAGGCCGGCGTTCAACTTGTCTGGGAAATCGACCCGGAAGCGAGAGCCGTTACCGTGTACACAGCCCTTGAAAAGTTCGCAACGCTTCGAGAGTCCGACATACTTGACGGCGGGAGTGTGTTACCTGGGTTTACACTTCCGCTCTCCAAGCTGTTTGGCGAACTAGATCGCCACGGCTGATCCGCGAATTCGCCATGTCCGACCGCGACGCCTTCCTTGCCGCCATCGCCGCCGCGCCGGAAGACGACGCCCCGCGACTCGTTTACGCGGACTGGCTTGAAGAGAACGGCGACCCGGAACACGCTGAATTCATCCGCGTGCAATGCGAAATCGAGCTGCTGAGGCGCCGGCCCGACACGGACGAGGCCGCGTACCAGCGGGCGACGGTCGCGGGACATCTCGATTCGCCGGTCCCGAGTGATTTTTCACCGTCGATGCACCGGTTCGCGGCTCTGGCGCGGCGGGAGCGGCGAATCGTGCGGGCACACAAGGACCGGTGGATCGGACCGTTGTCCGACCTGGAAGAGGACTATGACTCTTACTTGTCGGTAACGTTCCGCCGCGGATTCGTGGACGAAGTCGCGATGACGACCGCGGCCTTTCTCGACGCCGGAGAGGCGGTCCGCGACCTGTGTCCGTTGTTGCGGCGGCTGACGCTCTATGGACCGCGGGACCGCGGCCCGGACCTGGCGGCTACGCCTGCTCTCCGCGGAATTCCCGAACTAAAACTGGCCGGCTGGATCACGCCGTTCGATGCCCGGTTCCTGGCCGCGTCGTTCCAGATCTGTGCCGTTCAATCCTTGACACTTTGGATTGGCAGTCGGCATGACCAGGAGACGCTCGGCATATTGGCGACCCCGCCGTGGAAACCGGACGACCCGTTGCCGCCAGGTCCCGCGCCGGTCCTCGCCGCGGGCTCCTACCTCGATCACCTGCGCGAGGTCGTCCTGGTCCAAATGAATGGCGGGCTGCTTGCGGGCAAACGGGCTCGGGCCCTGGACCGCCGGGCCGATGCGCTCGCGGCCGAGTTCAATCGCATGGTCGGGCGGCCGGTGGCGCGCGTCGAGCGGCCGTTTGCCCGTCGTTTTCCCATGTCCGGCAACCTCGGGTACAGCCTGTACGCGGGCCATTTGCCGGACGGCCGCCCGGTCCTCGTGTGCGCCGGCCGCCGCCCGGTGCTCCTGCATTTCGACCCGGCGGGGTTTCTCGCCCGCGAGGAGAAACTGGACTTGTCGAATCGGCTGTCCCGGCCGGGGCGGTTCTCGTGGGAGAGTTATGACCCGACGGAGCTATTGGACGTCCTGCAGCGGGACTTCGGGTTTGTGCTGGGCCCGATCTTCGTTCGCGAGTTCGCTGCGGAAACCGCGGATGTGAGCGTCTTCCTGTGGGGCACGTACGAAGAGACAGTCGCCGACCCCGACAGTCAGCCCGAGGGGGACGAGCACGACGAGGCCTGCAAATCGCTGGACTCGTACTGGTGGAACGGCGGGAACTTTGTGATCTCCGCGGGCAATGACTACTGGGCGGGGCCGGACGGCAAGATCCATACGTCGTGAAACTGCGCCGGGCAGTCGGCGGTATACCCGGTCACACGTCACCGGGGGCAGCATCATGATCCCCACCGCGAGCCTGTATCTGACCCTGCTTGTGCCCGGCGCGCCGGCACTGAAGACCGAGAAGCCGCCGCAGGACTTGCTTGATCTCTTGCCCGACGACACCGCGGCGGTCCTGGCGCTCGACATGCCCAAGTTGGCGCGGCATCCGGTGGGGGTCCGCATCTTCCGCGGAATCGCGGGCGAGTTGGCCGACGACGAACTCCCCCATCCTCCGATCTCCGACCTGGTGGCCGAGTGCGAGCAGGTGGTGGTCGCTCAGTTCGGCATCGAAGCCCGGGTCGGAGACTTTCTGTTCTTGTTCCGCCTTCGAGAAAAGGCCACGGTCGGCAAGGCGTTCCTGGCGCGAAAGCGCGCGAGCGACGGCTCGAACGTCACGCGAATTGGCCGTTACGCAGTGTACTCGTTGATGGAAAGCGCGTGGACCGCGGCGATGGCGAATGACCGCACGATGATGCTGGTCCTGGCCTGTGGCGACGGGTCGCAGAAAGAGCAGACGCTCGAGGCGGTCTACGGCGACCGAAAGTCCCGCGGACCGAAAGACCCCGTGCTGCGGAAGATGCTCGCGGAACCCTGGCCATCGGACCGGCCTGCATTGTTGTTCGGCGCACATCCCAAGGCCAACCTGTCCATTGGCCTCGTGCTGACACCGCTCGGGACCGAGCCCGATACGTTTCGAGAATTCGGGACCGACGTGCGCTCGTTTCGTGGATCGGTCGCGTTGAACAAAACGGCGGACGTGGAAGTCCGCGTGTCTCTCCGGGATCATGAGACCGCGCAGGAGTTCGTCCACTTGCTGCGAAAAGAGCTGACTGCGTCCTGGCTGGCACAACTGGCAGAGGCCGTGTCGGTCGTCGTCGAAAAAACCGAGGTGTGGATTCGGACCCGGCTGTCCGCGGGTCTCGCGGAGTGGCTCAACAAGAAATAGGGGCATGCCTGGGTCGACTTCGTTGGAGTTCCGCCTTCAGGCGGTATTCGGGATCCCGCCTGCCTGAAGACGGAACTCCAACGTAATCTCAGCAACGTGTGGTACAGTTTTGCGATGAGTCGTTCACACGGGGAGCCACCAATTATTGCTTTCTCGCTGACCCTGTTGCTTTCCACCTGGACGGCGGGCGCCCCGATGCTGAGGGGCGACCGTTTGCCCAGGGAGCTAATCGACTTGCTCCCGGAACACACGGTCGGAGTTGTCGCGATCAACCTTCGAGAACTCGCGGCCACTGATCTGGGAAAGCAAGTGCTCGCGTGGAGCGCGGAAGATTTCAAATCAGAGACGTTCCCATATTTGCCCGGCAAGGATGTCTTGCGTGACGCCGAGCGGATCGTGATTGCGCATTGCATCAGCGAGAAGGATGTGAACTCAGTCTGCATCCTCATCCAATTGCGGACCGGGGCAACGGTGGCCGAGGCGCTGGAGTCGCGGAGTTCGAAGAGCGAATGCAAGCCCAAGACGATCGGCAAGCACAAGGTCTATTCATTGGATCGGGACCTCGTGGCCTTTGCGCTCCCGGATCCACGAACGCTCATGCTCGTCATCTGCCTCGGTGACGACGACCAGTCGGCGGCGGCACAACGAGCCGCATATGGAGAGCGAAAAACCCCGGGACCGAATCCGGATCTGCGACGTCTGTTGGAAAGGGATCGACCCGCCGGCTTTCCGATTCACTTCGCTGGAGCGCACCCGACCAAGGCCAGTCACGCCGCAGGTCAGCTCCTGTTTTGGGGCGCTGGCATCGCGGGGCAGAAGATCAACCCGATTGGTGCCGGCCTCCACGCCTATGTGGGCGGCATTTGTTTCGGGGACGCCATCACCGGCCGGATCCGATTCGCGGCCAAAGACGAGGATGTCGCGAAGGACCTGTTGGAAAAGTGCCACGGTTCACTCAAGGAGGGAATCGAACCCCGGTGGAAAACGGCGGCGCAATTGAGCTTCGAGTTTCTGTTGGACGGCAAGGAACTAACGATGGAATTGCGGCTCGAACCAGCCGGCAGCAAGTCCAAGTGATCCATGAACACCGTTATCGTCACTTTGCTCCTGGGCCTCGCGGTGCCCGCGGCTCCCGCTCCAAAAGCGGAGCGGGGCATTCCCAAGGATCTCATTGACCTGTTGCCGGAAGACACGGCCGCGGTCGTCGTGATGGATGTGGCTCGGATTGCCAAGACCGAGTTTGGCACTGCGTTCTGGAAAGCGTTCGCGGCGGCTCAAGGCGATGACGAGCCAATTCGCGTAGCTGAAGTCGTCCGCGAAGTCGAATTCGCCCTGATCGCGCAGTTCCTGATCGAGGGTTATTCCGGCGATTTCTGCTTCGTCCTCCGGCTGCGGGAGGGTTCGGAGTTTCCCAAGGACTTGATGGCACAGGCCAAGAAGGGCGGCCGCGACGCGACGCCGGAGAAGATTGGAAAGCGAACCGTCTATCCAATCGGCTCACCCGGCGCGTCATTCACGCAGCTCGACGACCGGACACTCATGGTCGTCCTGGCGATCGGAAATGCGAGGCAGGTCGAGGAGACGCGCGCGGCCGCATACGGTGATCGTGACAAGTCTGGTCCGAACGCGGTATTGCGAAAGATGCTCGCCGATGTACCGGCCGATGTACCGGCCATCCGGCTGTATGGCAGTCACCGGACTAAGCTCGGCCACTCGGCGGGTTTGATCCTGGCACCCTACGGGATCGAATTCGAACAACTGACCTCGATGGGAGAGAAGCTCGTGTCGTATCGTGGTGCGATTGGCCTCGACGGCGGGGCACACGTTGAGTTGCGGTTCACGTTGAAGGATTCGGACGCGGCAAAGGAATTGCTGAACACATACGAGAAGGGCCGAGCGGACGACGACGTGGTCCGCGAATGGCGCAACGCCTGCAAGGCGGTTCGGGATGGCGACGAGGTGATCGTGACGGGAAAGGCGACGCGGGGATTGATCGATCGACTAACGACAAACCAGAGGAAGTGATTGGGTGGGCCTCATTTGCCGCACGACTCCGGCCCGCCCTTGGTTTCTTCCAGAACGGCCTTCAAGCGGGCTGCGAACTCCGGCGGCAGCGGTTCATCCGGGAGGGCATGAGTCAGGCGAATGGTGTCGTGATAGGTCTGCATGTAGATGGCGCAAGGGACGCAGCCACAGAGGTGTCGCTGAAGCAGGCTCTGCTGGTCCTCGGGTAAGGACCCTTCCACATAATCGATCAGCAGCTCCGCGACTTTTCGACAACTAAACATCATTGCAGACGCTCCTGGTAATACCGGGACAGAGCGTCCCGCATCATCAACCGGGCCCGGTGCAGCCGGCTCTTGACCGCCGGCACACTCAGGCCCAATAACTCGCCGATCTCGGCGTTGGGCATTTGTTCCACATCGGCAAGAACGAACACGTCTCTGTACATTTCCGGCAGGCCGGCAATCGCCTGCTCGATGAGCTGCTTTTGTTCCTGGTCCAGGGCCAGCGCTTCCGGCAACCGGGGCCACGGGCGGACATGATCGGCATGGTGCCCATCGTCGGTAAACGCGTCCAGCGGGTCGTGGACCCGGCCTTCTTCCCTTCGGGCGCGCTTGCGACGATTCGCCAGGGCGGCGTTGACCGTCACCCGGTGCAGCCAGGTCGGGAAGGCCGCCTCGCCGCGAAACGTATCCAGCTTGCGAATTACCTGGACCAACACGTCCTGGGTGACGTCCTCGGCATCCGCGTCGTTCCCGAGCATGCGGCGCGCGAGGTTGTAAACTCGCGGCGCATAATCGCGGAACACGCGCTCCGGCGTCAGCACGCCATTGCCGGATTCGGCCATGCCACGGGCTCCACGATCACTCGGTTAGTGCCGGCGGGCGGGGCGAAGGATTCGCAAAAATCCGGGCGGCCAGGATTCAAATTACCCGATCCGCGGACCGGGCGAAAGGGTGCTCCGCCCGGCCATGTCGTTGTCATGAGTAGGCCCGTGAGACGCCGCCGGCCAATGTTCGGCTCGCGCCGGGGTCGAATTCGGTGCCGGAACTCAGAACGGGATCTCCGAATAGCCCTTCTTGAGCAGTGCGATCTGACCGGCGTGATAGAGGTTGTGCTGCACGTGCCCATGGAAGTTCACGTAAGCCGAGGTCGCACCCGCCTCCATCAACTTGTCGTCGAGCCGCGACTCGGGGAACGCGGCGACGGCCAATTGCAGGTCTTCTTCCTTCCGCTTGAGCTGCGCCAGCGCGCCGCGCCAGTTCTCTTCGGTCGCCTCCGGCACGGCCGGCCAGAACTCCTCGTCCTTGAGCCCCGCATTCTCGCCAGCAATCCGCCGCCGGATGATGTCGGCCGTGGCTGTGAGGTGGGCAACGAGTTCCCAGATGCTGTGCGCCCCGTGGATCGTGTAGTTGGACGCCGCCATCATGTGGTCGACGTCCTGGAGCACTTCGAGCACGGCCGGCCCGTGCCAGGCCCCTCCTTCGAAGGCGGCTTTCATCTGTCCGACAATACGTTGGATCTCAGTCATGATCGTGCCCTCTTAGTCGGATGGATCACTCTCCTCGCCACTCACTTCCGTCTTCATGACCTCGCGGAGCAGCACCGTGGCATAGCTCCCGGCCGGCAAGGTGAATGTCAGTCGCAGTCCGCTCGCTTCCCAGATTGCCGACAGGTCGTCGATGTAAACCAGATTGTGCCGTCGCGTGCCCTGGACCAGCTTACCAAAGCCTGCGAAGGAATCGCGCGACAATCCGGCGGTGGCCAGGATCGCTTCCTCGCGCTCGGCCGCCGCGGCCTTTGCGGGAAA
>Ga0075418_10009044_pt1 | contig 11172 bp, 9 predicted proteins | sample SoiMetdeltSBSDD2_FD_81776 | JGI IMG/M metagenome (GOLD analysis project Ga0075418, IMG submission 81776) | Bulk soil microbial communities from a Populus tree surrounding site in Tennessee, USA - Soil MetaG P. deltoides SBSDD2 | ecosystem: Environmental > Terrestrial > Soil > Tree plantation...
CGCCATGACCGCTTCGTCCAACAAGGACGAGCTGCAGGACATGATCAACCGCGGCGTCGGAGTCGTTGCCGGCGCCGGCCTGACGCGCACGGCCGGGACGGTCGCGCCGCGGCCGGCGCGAACGTAGAACTCAGAACTCAGAACCGGGAACGAACCAGGAACTTCGGAACACTGAACGTAGAACCAAGGACGCGATATGCCAACGTTTGCGTATTCGGGCCAGACACGCGGCGGGCAAACCGTGAGCGGCGAGCGGGCAGCCGACACGATGGATGCCGCCGTCGCCGCCCTTCGTCGTGAGCAGATCAACGTCACGCGGATTACCCCGGCCAAGGCGGGGAAGGCCGAGACGGCGACGAAGGAGAAGGCCGGCAAGACCGGCAAGAAGGTCTCCGCGAAGAACCTCGCGGTATTCACGCGTCAGTTTTCCGTGATGATCGATGCCGGCCTGCCGCTGGTGCAGTGCCTCGACATTCTCGGCAGCCAGGAAGAGGACAAGAACTTCGCCGCCGTCATCCTGGCGACGCGAACCGATGTCGAGTCGGGCGCCTCGCTCGCCGATGCGATGCGGAAGCACCCCAAGACGTTCGACCCGCTGTTCACGAACATGATCGCCGCCGGCGAGGCGGGCGGTATTCTCGACACGATTCTGAAGCGGCTCGCCACCTACATCGAGAAGGCGGTGAAGCTGGCCAGTCAGGTCAAGTCCGCGATGATTTACCCGATCGCGGTCATCGTCATCGCGGGCGGCGTCGTCGGCGTGATTCTATGGAAGGTCATTCCGACCTTTGCGGCTCTGTTCTCCGGCCTCGGCGCCGACCTGCCGTTGCCGACGCGCGTCGTCATCTCGCTCAGCGACAACCTGGTGCGGTTCTTCCCGTTCCTGTTCGTCGCCGTCGGCCTCGCCGCCTACGGGTTCAAGCAGTACTACGCGACCGAGAAAGGACGCCGCGCCGTCGACGCGGCGATGCTCAAGTTCCCGATCCTCGGCAACATCCTGCGGAAGATCGCCGTCGCCCGGTTCTGCCGCACGCTCTCGACGCTGATCAGCTCCGGGGTGCCGATTCTCGACGGCCTCGAAATCACGGCGAAGACCGCCGGCAACGCCATCGTCGAGGATGCCGTGATGGTCACGCGCAAGAGCATCGAGCGCGGCGAGACGATCTCGGTACCTCTGAAGGACACCAAGGTGTTTCCGGCGATGGTCACCCAGATGATCGGCGTCGGTGAAGCGACCGGCGCGCTCGACACCATGCTGGCCAAGATCGCGGATTTCTACGAGGAGGAAGTCGACACCGCGGTCGCCGGCCTGCTGACGCTGCTCGAGCCGATCATGATCGCGATCCTCGGCGTGGTGGTCGGCGGCATCGTCATCGCGATGTACATGCCGATCTTCGACCTGATCAGCAAGCTGACGTGATGCGGTGAGTCGAGTTCTTTGATGATCGAGTCAGGCCTTCGGCAGAAGATCGCGTGGATGATTGCCATCCGCGCGATCATCAGTACGATCCTGCTCGGGTCGGCGATCGTCACGCAGATCACCGCGCCGGGATCGTTTGCTGTCGATCCGTTCTTCTTTCTCATCGGCCTCACCTACGCGCTGACGATCACGTACGCGCTGACCGTCCGCTACGTGGACGACTACCGCTGGCTGGTGGATGTCCAGCTGGCGGGCGACGCGCTGATCGTGTCGGCGTTCATCTATGTCACGGGCGGTATCACCAGCTACTTCACGTCGCTCTACGTCCTGCCGATCGTCGCCGCCAGCACGGTGCAGTTCCGGCGCGGCGGGATGCTGGTGGCGACGCTCGGCACCGTGCTCTACGTCGGGCTGGTCGTCGCGCAGTACATGGCGGCCGCTGGTCTGCTGAACGATCCGTGGTTGACGCGATACGCGCTCGCGCTGCCGTCGCCGTCGGTGGCGCGCTATACCGTTGCGCTCAACGTTTTCGGGTTCTTCGCGGTCGCGTTGCTCAGCGGTTCATTGGCCGACAGCCTCAAGTCCGCGGGTGCCCGGCTGCAGCAGGCCTCCACGCAGATCGCGGACCTGCGGGCCCTCAACCAGCACGTGATCGACAGCCTGCCGAGCGGCCTGGCCACTACGGATCAGTCCGATCGGATCCTGACGTTCAATCGCGCGGCGCAGGCGATCACCGGCGTGTCGTTTCAGTCCGCGGTTGGTCGTCCCATCGGCGAGGTGATGCAGCTGCCCGCGCCGGTGAACGATGCCATTCATCACGGGCTGCGCGAACCGGGCACGCACCGCCACGAGTTCTGGTTCCGATCGCCGGACGGCCGCGGCGACATCGAAGTCGGCCTGAGCGCGACGCACCTCGAGACGCCGGGCGGTCGCGCGGGGTTTCTATTCACGTTTCAGGACGTCACGAGCATCAAAAAGCTCGAGCGCGACGCCGCCATCCAGCAACGCCTGGCCGCCGTCGGTGAGATGGCCGCCGGTATCGCGCACGAGATTCGCAATCCCCTGGCGTCGATGTCCGGTTCGATTCAGATCCTGCGGCAGGAACTGCCCCTGAGCGCCGAGCAGGAGCAGCTGATGGACATCGTGCTGCGTGAATCGGAACGGCTCAACACGACGATCCGGTCGTTTCTGGCGTACGCGCGGCCGCAGCGATTTCAAATCCAGCGATTCGACGTGCGCCGCGCCTTGAACGACGCGGCGCTCCTGCTGCGCAACAGCGCCGAAGTGCAGGACAGCCACGAGATCGTGCTCGACGTGCCCCCGGGCGAGCTCTGGTACGAAGCCGACGAAGGGCAGATCAAGCAGATCATCTGGAATCTTGCGACCAACGGTCTCCGCGCGATGCCCGATGGTGGCCGGCTCCGTCTGACGGGGGCGACCGAGCCCGCGTCGGAGGGCGTGGCCCTGACGGTGGAGGACGAGGGGATCGGGATTCCGGCCGCCGAGCTGGAAGGGCTGTTTCAACCGTTCAACGGCCGGTTTGCCAAGGGCAGCGGTCTCGGCCTGGCCATCGTCCATCGCATCGTCGCCGACTACCACGGCGAGATTCGCGTGAACTCGCAGCAAGGCGTAGGTACCAGCGTCTCCGTGCGCCTGCCGGCGCGCGCAGCGGTCACCACATGAGGATTACATGAGCAGCGCCGCCCAACGCGCCGAGCCCGCGGCCGATCGCCGCCCGCCGCGCATCCTCGTCGTCGACGACGAGCGGTCGATGCGCGAGCTGCTGGCCATCGTGCTGCGCCGCGAAGGCTACGAAGTGCTGCTCGCAGACAACGGCCGTGCCGCGATCGACCTCATTGAGCGCGAACCCGTCGACCTGCTGATTTCGGACATCAAGATGCCGGATCTCAGTGGTGTCGAAGTGCTGCGCGCCGCCAAGAAGGTCGATCAGGACATCCTGGGCATCATGATCACGGCCTTCGCGTCGACTGAAACGGCGGTGGAGGCGATGCGCCTCGGGGCGTGCGACTACTTGAGCAAGCCGTTCGACATCGATCTCCTCAAGATGAAGGTCCGCGAGAAAATCGAGAATCGCCAGCTGAAACAGGAGAACGTGCTCCTCAAGCGCACGCTGGGGCTGGCGCACCAGTTCTCGAACATCATCGGCCGCAGCGAGTCGATGCTCGGCGTGTTCAAGATGATCGAGACCGTCGCCCGGACCAACAGCACGATTCTGCTGACCGGCGAGTCAGGTACCGGCAAGGGCCTCGTGGCGCAGGCCGTCCATTTTCACTCCCTGCGCCGCGACAAGCCGATGGTCTCGCTGAACTGCGGCGCGCTGCCGGAGAACCTGCTCGAGTCGGAGCTCTTCGGACACATGCGCGGCGCGTTCACCGGGGCCGACAGCAACAAGAAAGGGCTGCTAGAAGTCGCCGAGCGCGGCACCGTGTTTCTCGACGAGATCGGCGAGATGAGCGGCGTCATGCAGGTGAAGCTGCTGCGGGTGCTCCAGGAACGGCGCTTCCGGCGCGTCGGCGGCCTCGAGGAAGTCCAGGCCGACATCCGCGTCATCGCCGCCACCAACCAGGACCTGACGCGGCTGGTCGCCGAAGGGCGCTTCCGCGAGGACCTCTTCTACCGCATCAACGTGATTCCGATTTCGCTGCCGCCGCTGCGCGAGCGGCGCGAGGACATCGGACTGCTCGCCGAGCACTTCCTCGCGAAGTACACGGAGCAGATGGGCAAGGACATCACCGGCATCTCCCACGAGGCGATGGCGCTCCTGATGGAGCACGACTGGCCTGGCAACATCCGCGAGCTCGAGAACGTCCTCGAACGGGCCGTGGCGCTCGAAGCGACGCCGGCGATCTTGCCCGACAGCCTGCCGCCAAGCATCCGCGGCGAGCTGCCGCGAAGCGGCGTTGCGTCGGCCGACGCGCTCCCGGAGTCAGGCTTTGATCTCGAGGCGCACGTCAAAGAGATAGAACGCGGGTACATCGCAGAGGCGCTGAAGCGGGCCGGCGGGGTCCAGGTGAAGGCGGCGGAACTGGTCGGTATGAGCTTCAGGTCGTTCCGCTACTACGTGAAGAAATACAACTTGCGTTGACATTCGGTGTCGGTCGAGATTGGCAATTTTTGTCGAGCTGGCTGCGATCGGTCGAAACTTGAAGGTTTCTGGCCCATTTTCTACTGCTGAGCCTTGGCATTTCGGTTGCACCTAACCCCAACCGTAGCCATCCAGATATCGACAAGGAGACTGTAAATGACCGTGAAGAATGCCAAAGGTTTCACCCTCATCGAGCTGCTGATCGTCGTCGCGATCATCGGCATCATCGCCGCGATTGCGGTGCCCGGTCTGCTTCGCGCTCGCATGTCGGGCAACGAAGCGTCGGCCATCGGCTCGCTGCGCGCGATCAATAGCGGCCAGGCGAGCTACTCGTCCAGCTGCGCGTCGGGCGGCTACGCGGTTTCGCTCAAGGACCTCGTGAAAGCGCCGGCCAACAGCACCCAGGGCTTCATCAGCCCCGACCTGTATTCGAACGGCGTGGTGAAGAGCGGTTACACCGTGGCGCTGGCGAAGGAGACGGGCGCGGTGGACATCGGCACCGGTGCGACGACCTGCAACGTGTCGGCGGGCAACCCGGCGAGCTCGTACTTCGCGAACGCCGACCCCGTCACGGCGGGCGGCACCGGCACGCGCTACTTCGGCACCGACACGCGCGGCACGATCTTCTACAGCACGGCGGCGACGCTGGTGAACCCGATCGACGCGACGACGACCGCGGTCGTGCAGTAATCCTCGGCAAACGCTACACTTGAAAGGGGTTGGCGATTTGGTACAATACCAATCGCCAACCTCTTGTCATGAGTAAACGGTCAGCGACCTTCGCGCTTCTCTGTGCGCTGGTTGGTTTTGGCGCTTCCGCAGCCGCGGCCTACACCCACTATCACATGTTGTACGACCCGTCGTACCGCAGCTTCTGCGACGTCAGCGACACCATCAGTTGCACTCAGGTCTACCAGAGCCGTTACAGCACGGTGCGAGGCATGCCCGTCGCGATCTTCGGCGCGATCTGGTTCGCCGTCGCAGCGCTGCTTTCGGTCACCGGCCTGACCGCGCGCCAGAGCGTGCGCGAGAGCGTTCCGGGCTACCTCTTCGTCATGTCGACGCTCGCGCTTGCCGTCGTGCTGTACCTTGGCTACGCCTCATTCTTCCTGTTGAAAGCCGTGTGTCTGTTGTGCGTGACGACGTATGCCGCCGTCATCGGCCTCTTTCTGGTCGCGGGTGCGGCCTTTTCATTCCCTATGACTACTTTGCCTCGCCGAGCCGCCGGGGACGTACGTGTCCTCGTCACCAGTCCACTCGCGATGATCCTCGTCGTGTTGTTCTTCGCCGGCGCCGCATCGACGTTGGCTTTCTTCCCCCGTGAAGGGACGCTCGCGGCGGGTGAACTGCCGCCGACGACGCAGGATCAGCGCTCGGAGCTCGAACGCTTCATGGCGACCGCACCCCGGACGCCGCTCGTCATCCCGGCCGACGGCGCCAAGGTGCTCATCGTGAAGTTCAACGACTACCAGTGTCCCGCGTGCGGCCAGTCGTACCAGCAATACAAGCCGATTCTGGCGAAGTACGAAGCCACTGCACCGGGCATGGTCAAGGTCGTGATGCAGGACTATCCGCTGAATCCCGCGTGTAACGCGAACCTCACGACGATGATTCATCCGGCCGCGTGCGATGCGGCCGTGGCCGTGCGCCTCGCAAAACAGCACAACCGCGGCGAGGCGATGGAGGAGTGGCTGTACTCACACCAGCAGGGGATGACGTCCCCGCTGGTGCGGCAGGCGGCGCGCGACGTCGGCCAGGTGACCGACTTCGACGCGAAATACGCGTCGACGCTCGAGGCGGTGAAGGCCGATGTCGCCCTGGGCCGACAGCTCCGTGTCCAGCAGACGCCCACCTTCTTCATCAACGGCATCAAGATCGAGGGTTCCTGGGCGCCACAGTTCTTCGATCAAGCGATCGCGTACGAGCTGAAAAACGCCGCGAAGTGACGTGCCCGCGCTTGCCACACACGAGCTGACAAAAGACTACGCGGTTGGCTTCTGGCGAAAGCGCCCATATCGGGCGCTCGATCGCCTGACGCTTAGCGTCGAGCCCGGTGAAGTGTTCGGCTTTCTGGGCCCCAACGGCGCTGGAAAGACGACCACGCTGAAGTTGCTGATGCAACTGGTGTTTCCGACCGGCGGCCGGGCCGAAATCCTGGGCCGTCCACTCGGGGACCTCGACGTTAAACGCCGCATCGGCTACCTGCCCGAGAACCCCTACTTCTACGACTACCTGACCGCGGAGGAGCTGCTGACCTATTTCGCGGGTCTGTTTGGCTATCGCGCCGGCGACCGCCGGGCGCGCGCGTCCAGGTTGCTCGACGAAGTCGGCATCGGGGCCGAGCGGCGCCTCCAGCTCAGGAAATTCTCGAAGGGCATGCTGCAACGCGTGGGGATCGCGCAGGCGCTGGTCAATGACCCCGAGCTGGTCATCTTCGACGAGCCGATGTCGGGTCTGGATCCGCTTGGCCGCCGCGACGTGCGCGCGCTGATTCTCGCGTTGCGCGATCGCGGCTGCACGGTGTTTTTCAGCTCTCACGTCTTGAGTGACGCCGAAGCGCTGTGCAGCCGTGTGGCCATTCTTGCCAAGGCCCGCCTGGTTGCCACCGGCCGGTTGACCGACATGCTGGCGTTTCGTGCGCGCGGCTGGGAGCTGGTGGTCGCGGGCGTCAACGATGCCGCGCTGGCGGCGGTCGAATCGCGCGTGCGGCGCGCCGTACGAATCGGCGAAGGCCGCTACATGCTCGACCTGCCGCTCGAACCGGCGCCCGAGCACCTGCTGGCCGACCTGACGCGGGCCGGTGCGCACCTGGTGTCGCTCAATCCGGTCCGCCAGACGCTCGAGGACTTTTTCGTCGAGCAGGTGACCGCGCCCGACGTGCTGGCGTCGAGTCGCGGTCTCGACGTATGAGGGCCATGGTCGCGATCGCGGTGAACGTGTTTCGCGAGTCGGTCCGCGACAAGGTGCTCTACAACCTGGTGCTGTTCGCGGTCGTGCTCATCGGCGCTTCTTACCTGATCGGCCAGCTCACCGCGGGTCAGGACGTGAAGATCATCAAGGACCTCGGTCTGGCCGCGATCTCGGTGTTCGGCCTCTTCATTGCGGTGTTCATCGGGATTGCCCTCGTCTCCAAGGAAGTCGAACGCCGCAGCATCTACTCGCTGCTGGCGAAGCCGATTCACCGGCCGCAGTTCGTCCTCGGCAAATACTGTGGCCTGACGCTGACGCTGGGCGTCAACCTCGCGGTCATGGCGGCGGCGCTGTACGTCGTCCTCCTCTACATGTCGTGGGGCGTGTCGGAGCATACGGTGCGCTCCTGGGATGCGCCGGCGCTCGACCCCGCGCTGCTCAAGGCGGTGGCGTTGATCTACGTGGAACTGATGCTGGTCACCGCCATCGCACTGTTCTTCTCGACCTTCTCGACGCCGATGCTGTCCGCCGCTTTCACCTTCGGTCTGTTCATCGCCGGCCACTTCAGCAGCGACTTGCGCAATTTTCAGGATGCGGTCGATTCACCGGCCGCGGCGCGGCTGGCTCGCGGGCTGTACTGGGTGCTGCCGAACCTGGCGCAATTCGACGTCAAGGCCGCCGTCGTTCACGGCCAGCCGGTGCCGCTCGCGTATATGGCAGTCACGACAGCGTACGGGGCGTGCTACATCGCGATGCTGCTGGTGATCTCGATGTTCGTGTTCGCGCGCCGAGACTTCAAATAATGATTCGAGCGGTGGGTGTCGTGATCGTCGCACTCGCGCTGCTTGCCGGGGCCGTGGAGCTTCAGGCGACGCGCGAACGGCTCTTTCCGCCTTCCGAGGCCGACGATGACGCGATGTACCTGCGATCGGCGGAAACGCTCCGCCGCTTGAGCGGCGCCTACACGGCGCTGGCGGCCGACGGCTACTGGATTCGGGCGCTCCAATACTACGGCGGGACCAAGCGCCGGCTGCAGGAGCAGGCCCGCTTTCCGGAGCCCCCACCGATGCTGGCGGTGCCGACGTCGGACGACTTCTCGCTGCTCTACCCGATGCTCAACATCACCACCAGCCTCGATCCCCGGTTCACCATCGCCTACCGGTTCGGAGCGGTCTTCCTGGCCGAGGCCTACCCGCGGGGACCCGGCCGGCCCGACCTGGCGGTTGCGCTCCTTGAAAAGGGGATCCGTGCTCAACCCGATAAGTGGGAATACATGCAAGACATCGGGTTCGTGCACTACTGGTACGTGCACAACTACCGGGCCGCCGCGGGCTGGTTTCAGAAGGCGAGCGAAGTGCCTGGCGCCCCGTGGTGGCTGCGGTCGCTGGCGGCGACCACCCTCGCTCAGGGGGGCGATCGCGAGTCGTCGCGGACCATGTGGGAGGCCATCCGTCAATCCGCCGCAATCGACTGGTTGCGTCAGGACTCGGAGCGCCGGCTGCTGCAACTCGACGCGCTCGACGCCATCGACGAGCTTCAGCGGCGCGTCGACGCCTTTGCGCAGGGCGGGGGGCAGCCTCTCTCGGGTTGGGATGGTCTCCTACGTGCCCGCGTGCTTCCGGGCGTGCCCTTGGATCCCAGCCGAACGCCGTACGAGCTGAGGCAGGGCCGAGTGCACCTCGCCGCCTCGTCGCCGCTCGCGCCTCTGCCCGAGGAGCCGCGCCAGATCGACGCGCCCGAGGCGCCGCCGCGTTGACGATCGAGGGCCTTCCCGGACCTGTTCTGATCGCCGTTGCCGTCGCGTTCGGTGCGCTATTCGGCAGCTTTCTGAACGTTTGCATCTACCGGCTGCCGCTCGACAAGTCCGTGGTGTGGCCGGCGTCCGCCTGTCCGCACTGCGGCCGGCTGCTTTCCTGGTATGAAAACATCCCTGTCCTGAGCTGGATCGTCCTGCGGGCACGATGCCGGACCTGCGCTGCGCCGATCGGCGTTCGCTACCCCATCATCGAGGCAGTGACCGCGGCGATGTTTGGCTTCGCATGGTGGTACTACGGTCCGAGTGTCCTGCTGGCATCGCGACTCGTGTTCGGCTGCGCCCTTATCGTGCTGTTCGCGATCGATCTGGAACATCACCTGTTGCCCAACGCGATCACGCTGCCCGGGATCATCGTCGGAGTCGTCTTCAGCTTCTTCGCCGAGCCCGGTTGGATGGCGTCGCTCATTGGCGTGCTGGTCGGCGGCGGCCTTCTGTATGGGGTGGCGGAAGCGTACTACCGGGTCCGGCACGAGGAAGGGCTCGGAATGGGCGATGTGAAGATGCTGGCGATGGTGGGGGCATTCCTGGGATGGAAGCTGACGCTGCTCACGCTGATGCTCGCTTCTCTCAGCGGAACGGTCATCGGCCTGTCGCTGATCGTCAGCGGCCGCGGCGGGATGAAGTACGCGCTGCCGTTCGGCACGTTTCTGGCGCTGGGCGCCGCGGCCGCCGCAACTGTCGGCTCTCCGCTGCTGACCTGGTATCTGGGTCTGCTGTGAGTGCGACCGGACGTTCTCCTGGGGCCGTCGCGGTTGCCCGCGTCGTCAACGCGTCATTCTTCATCGCCGTCGGCAGCTACTGCTTCCTCGCGTACACGCCGTTCGCGTACTTTCAGTTCATCAAGCCGAACGTCCTGCCGGCGCTGACCGACTTCGTCAAGCTGACGCCGTGGCTGTTCCTGGTCACGCAGCTGATTACGCTGCTCACGCTCATGGAGACGCTTCGCGGCGGACGCGGAGCCATCGCGGCGCGGACATATGTCGCCGCCACGGCCCTGCTGGGTGTGGCGATGCTGTTCCGCGCGCCGCTGGCGGACATCGGCAACACGCGGCGGGCCTTTGTCACCGGCCTGCTCGCGCTGGCGGTGCCGGTATGGCTGGCGATTGTCGACCACAGAATCTGGCCGGCCGCGGACACTCGGCCGGCCGATCGATCGCGTGCGCTTGCCGCTTGCGGAGTGGCAGCGCTCGCGGTCTGGGCGATGTACGCGCTCGCCCTTCCATGGCGGCTGACGCGAGCCATCGGCATCACGCTGGGCGCGCGTGAAATCGCCATCGGCCTCATCTCGTCGCTCCTGTCCGATCTCGTCGTCTTCATGGCGCTCTTCGCGGCGTTCACGGCCGTCATGATGCTCGCGCGGGCGATGGGCCGGCGAGGGCGGTTCGGCCTTGTCGGCGCGCTCGAGTACTGGGGCTTCGTGGGCCTGCTGGCGGCCTCCGTGGCCCTCGTCGAAGCGCGGCTCGTCGGCGCATCGCTCGCCTTCACCGGCCGCGACGCGTGGATCGCGTCGGCGGCGCTCGGCATTGCAGTCGCCGCCACGTGGGCCGGCGTCGCACGCGTGCGCGCATCGACAGCTAGCCCCAAGACCCTGGCCCCGACTCCCGATTCTCTCGCGGTTTTTGCAGGGTTCGTCGTCGGCCGCGGCACGCGAATCGCCGCGTGGTCTGTCCTCGTCGTGCTGCCATTCGTGGCTTACGGCATGGCGGCGGCAGTCGCGCAGTTCGACTGGAACTTTTTGATGCAGAAGCTGAGCGTGATGGCCGTGTGGCTGATCGCTTTCTGCGCGGTCTACGCGGTCGTTGGCGATCGGTCCCGCGAACGTCGACATCCGTCGCTGCTGGCGGCAACGCCTCTCGCGGCCTTCGCGCTCTACGGAGGTTTCGCGACCGTCGAACCTGGTGTCGTCCTCGAGCGCTACGC
>Ga0075418_10009045_pt1 | contig 11171 bp, 9 predicted proteins | sample SoiMetdeltSBSDD2_FD_81776 | JGI IMG/M metagenome (GOLD analysis project Ga0075418, IMG submission 81776) | Bulk soil microbial communities from a Populus tree surrounding site in Tennessee, USA - Soil MetaG P. deltoides SBSDD2 | ecosystem: Environmental > Terrestrial > Soil > Tree plantation...
AGCAGATCGAGGTACGTCGTATCGATCCCCACGACCTTGCCCGAGCGACGCCGGCCCTCGCGCGTCACGAGCGTCTGCAGCACCACCTCACCGCTGGTGGAGCTCACGTTAGGCACGACATCGAGGATCGCCGCGGCGTCATGCACCGTTAGTCCCGGCGAATACTTCTTTGGTTCCTTCGTGCCTTCATCCTTCGCCTTCTCCTCCTTCTGCTCGATGAGAGGCGTGATGATGACGTTGTTGGACCCGAGCAGCTTCATCTGCTCGAGGATCTCCTGCTCCGCGCCCTTGCCGATGGCGAGCATGGCGATGACCGATGCCACGCCGAACAGGATGCCGAGGGACGTCAGCGCGGCGCGGAGGGTGTTGTGGCCGACGGCCTCGACGGCCGTGCGCACGCTGAACAGGACGTGCGCGGTCAGCTCGGCGCGAAGGCGCCCGAGATCACGGACCATTGGCGGGAATCGGGAATCGGGAATTGGGAATCGAAACCCCCGGGACGCCTCGTTGAAGCGGGCGTTCCCGAGGGCTGCCGATTCTCAGGACTTCGTGGCGGCGGCCGGTGCGCCCGATGGTGCGGGGGCGCTGGGCCGTACCGGGACTGGCTTCGATCTCGACGTGTCAGACGGCCCCGGCTGCGGCACGTTGCCCGGGCCGGGTTTTGCGCCGGGGAGCGTTTTCATCTCCAGCTTGTCACGGTCGGCGGGCGGCGTGAGCAGCACGCGATCGTCCTTCTCGACGCCCTTCGCGATGACGATCTCGTTCTCGTTCGCGAGGCCCGTCTCGACCTGCTGCTTCGTGATGCTCGCGCCGTCGCGCTTGTACACGAACGGCGTCGTTCCCTCGACGGCAACTGCCTCGAGCGGCACGTACAGCGCGTTCTTCACGACGTTCGTCTCGACGGCGTTGGACGTCGTCATGCCGGGGCGGAGCGTAGTGTCGGCCTGCGCGAGCAGGATCTTCACCTCGAAGACTTTCGCGTCCGCGTTAGGCCGCTGCTCCCCGACGTTCGCGACCGCCACGACGGTGCCCGGCAGCTTCTTCGTCGGGTCCGAGTCCAGCGAGATCATGACCTTCTGGCCGGCCGCGACTTTCCGCACATCGATCTCGTTCACGTACGTGAGCGACTCCATCTGGCCGAGGTCGGGCAGCGTGGCCACGGTGGGATCCCACGCGCTGACCTGCGAGCCGACGCCCTTCTTCTTGCCGTTCCACTCCTTCACGTAGATGACCATACCTGGCGACGGCGCGCGGATGGTGAAGTTGCCTAACACCTCCTGCACGATGGTCAGCTTGTTCCGCTGGCGCTGCACGTCGGCGCCGACTTCGGCCATCTTGGCGATCGCCTGCTGCGTCTTGGTGACGTAGTTGGACTTCGCCTGGGCGAGCGCACGCGTCGCCTTTTCGTAGTCGATCTCGGCCTGACGCTTGATGCTCGGCGACTCGTACGCGGCCTGCTCCTTGGCGATGCGCTTCTCTTCCAGCGACAGCTCCATCGTCTTCATCTCCTCGCGCGCCGTCGCGAGGTTGAGCGTCGAGTCGAGCTGGGCCTGCGTGAGCTGCGCTTCGGCCTTCTGCAGCGCGAGAGAGATCTCGGCCATCTTGGCCGCGATGCCCGACCGATCGAGCTCGGCGACGACGTCGCCTTCCTTGACGACGGTACCTTCGGGCACGAGCGACGAGATCTTCGTCTGATAGACCTCGGCCTGCTGCATGTTCAGCGGACCCTGGATCTGCACGAATTTCTTCGCGCGCAGCTCGCCAGCGCTGGTGACAACGACGCGGAAGTCGCCCTTCTTCACTCTCGCGATGACCGCGGCATCCTCCGTCGTGGCTGCCGGGGTGAGGTACCAGGCGGACACACCGCCGACCGCAAGGGCGATCACCAGCAGGGTGATCCAGCGTTTGCGCGGGATCCGGATCATGGGAGGCTCGGCTGCAGGGGCGAAGCGGAGCGCCCCCAATGATCCTGAGGGCGCAAAGTCCGGAGATGATTGACGGGATCACAACGGGGCGCAAGCTCCGGCTCGGGGCCAGGCCAACAACCCGGGTCCGAAACGAGCCTCGTCGCGGCGACCGGTGAGACACGCCGGACATGCAAAAGGTTCTTTGTGGCTAAGGTAGGAGCCTTATGGTCCCGTCGACGTCTATTCGGTAGCGGTATTTCCCCGCGAGCATGAGCTCCGGAATGGCGGGGCGGCGTTGGAGGATGTGGAAGACGTCCGTGTCCTCGGGGGTATCACCCGAGACAATCGCGTCACGCTCGAGCATCGCGCTCGCGGGGCGTGCGGTCCTGACGCTGTACTCGGTGATCGAATCGTGAAGGTGCCGCGACTCCATGATCACGCGGCCATCCCCCGAGACCCGGAAACGCATGTCGCCGCCACGCGGCCACGAGCCCTGCACCGTTGGCGCCGGGTAGAGGTACACGAGCCACCACGGGCCATCATCGCCGGGAATCGCCGTCGCCACGTACGGGCGTCCCTCGGGTCGGTGGAACATCGCGACCGATGTCTCGATCGCGCGCGCGGCGTTGGCGAAGTACCCGGTATCCGGCTCAGGCCGATCGAACAGCGTGGACGCCCAGGCTTCCTGAATTCCAGGCGTCGCGATCTCCCGAATCAGATACGCCGAGCCGTCGTCGGATAGCGCCCCCAACGCGACCTCCCAGCCGGCTTCCGTGCTGCGGACAATGAGCCGCCGAATACTGTCCGTCGGTAAGGAAAGCGACGTCATCGCGTCAGCACCAAGCCACGCGATGCTGTCTCGAGTGGCCAACGCGCGTCCGCGTCGGGAGATTGCCGCGAGCGAATCAGCCGGTTGCGGAACCACCGCAGCAACCGGTGAGGGGCGATCCGGAGCGACTGCTTTTGTTGCCGGTTTCGCCGATTTCGTCTTTTGGCCAAACGCCGGCTGCCATCCAACCGACGCCAGCGTAAGGATCAGGATCCCACGTCGGACCACAGGGTCTCCAGGCAATGGCTCCTGGAGAATGACGACTTCGGGGGACCGGGCGTCGCACCGGGTTCAGCCTGTGGGCGCCTGTCCGAGCTGCACGGGGAGCGTTGCGCGGCCGCTGGGACGGACAACCTCGAGGCGAACCGTTGCACCAGGTTTGAGCGACCGGAGGAGCTTTCGCAGGTCGCCGCCGCTCTCGATCTGCGTGGAGTTACCCCTCACAATGATGTCCTGCGGCCTCAACCCGGCTCGCGCCGCCGGCGATCTGGGTTGCACAGACGTGAGGATAATTCCCTCCTTTACCGGGAGCCCGAACTGAGTGGCCAGCCCCGGCTCGATATCGGCGAACGTGACGCCGAGGTAGGCACGCGTGATGCGGCCGGTGGTGAGGAGCTGTTGAACGACGTCATTCGCGAGGTTGATCGGGACGGCGAAACCCAGTCCGCTGGCCCCCGCCCCAGAAAGGACCGCGGTATTGATCCCGATCACTCGGCCATGCGAATCCACGAGTGGCCCACCCGAGTTGCCCGGGCTGATCGCCGCATCGGTCTGGATCAGACCATCGAGTGAGATGCCTCGAGGGTTGCGATTCACCGCGGAGACAACGCCGGCCGTGACCGTGCGCTCGAGGCCGAGTGGGTTGCCGATCGCGATGGCCGACTGGCCGACCTCGAGCTTGTCGGAATCACCAATGGGAGCGACTGGAAGATTCTGAGCGGGCACGCGCACGACGGCGACATCTATCGTCGGGTCTCGGCCCAACACCTGACCGCTGAGGGTACGTCCGTCGGCCAAGCCCACCTCGACCGTGCGCGAGTTTCCGACGACGTGGGCGTTGGTGAGGACCACGCCGCTCTTGTCGATGATGATTCCCGAGCCCGATCCCTCGGACTGTGCGACGCTCACCACGGTCGGCGTTATGGCGCGAGCCACGCGGATGACCGTTGCTTCGTCTTCGGTCGCCGCGTTCGCTGCGGCATCGGTGCTTCCGTTGCTGACCCTTTGCGTGGCTGCTGGGGCCGCGGTTTCGTTTGCCACCAGAGGCTGTACGATCTGGCGCCCGGAATGGTCGAGCGCGATTCCGATGGCGATGCCAGCGGAGAGAGTGGCGATGGCGGCGATGCGTTGCGTGGTCATGGGCCTGTCTCGGAAGACGTGAACAGACGTGAGACAACGCATGATGTGTACGAGCTCCCCTTGCTTCGCGCGGACTCGCGGCGCATGCTCTCCAGCCACGACACACCCCAGTGAGCGTTCCGCGCCGAGCGGGCCGCTGCCCTCGTCGTCATTCGTGAGTGACATGCGATTGCGCTACGTCTCACCGAACCGGTACGTCGCTCCTCTCCTCGTTGCCGCGATCGCCGCGATCGCTGCGTGTGCGACGAACAGAAGCGGCAGCTCATCCGCGAGCAGCGCCAGTGCTGCGCCGGCGCCAGGAGCATCCACGACTCCGTCCGCCAACACCCTCACGGCGGCCGAGCAGTCCGCGGGGTGGCGGCTCCTGTTCGACGGGTCGACGACGACGGGCTGGCACGGCTACAAGTCGCGGTCGATGCCTAACGGGTGGCGCGCGGAGAACGCCACGCTGACCAAGGACGGGAGCGTCGGTGACATCCTCACAGCCGACCAGTTCGCGAACTTCGAGCTCGCGCTCGACTGGAAGATCGCGACGGCGGGAAACGCCGGGATCTTTTACCGCGGGACGGAGGAGTACGACCACATCTACTGGAGTGCGCCGGAGTACCAGCTGCTCGACGACGCGAACGCGCCCGACGGCAAAAGTCGGCTGACGTCTGCGGCGGCCGCCTACGCGCTCTACCCTCCCCCGGCAGGCATCGTGAAGCCGGCGAACGAGTGGAACTCGACGCGCATCCTCGTGAACGGCGCGCACGTCGAGCACTGGCTCAACGGGCAGAAGGTCGTGCAGTACGAGTTGTGGAGTCCGGATTGGGAGGCGAAGGTCAAGGCAAGCAAGTTCAACGACTGGCCCAACTACGGTCGGGCGAAGCGTGGGTACATCGCCATCCAGGGTGATCACGACGGAGTGCTCGCGCTCCGCAACATCAAGATCAGGACGCTGCCATGACCACACGGGTGAAGCTCGCGGCCATGATGTTCCTGCAGTACTTCGTTTGGGGCGCGTGGTTCGTCACGATGGGGACGTACCTGTCGCAGACGTTGAACTTCTCGGCGCAGGAAGTCGGTCTCGCATACGGCGCGACGGCGATTGCCGCACTCGTGTCGCCGTTCTTCATCGGCATCGTGGCGGACCGGTTCTTCGCCACGGAGAAGCTGCTCGCCGTGCTGCACATTGTGGGTGCGGCGCTGCTCTATCTGGTCTCGACGCAGAAGACGTTCGCGACGTTCTATCCGCTGCTGATCCTGTACGCGCTGTGCTACATGCCGACGCTGTCGCTCACGAACTCGATCTCGTTCCACAACGTGACCGACCCGGCGAAGGAGTTCCCGCTGATTCGCGTGCTCGGAACGATCGGCTGGATCGTGGCGGGCATCATCATCGGGAAGGTGCTGAAGGCGGATGCGCTCGCGCTGCCCATGCGCGTGGCGGCGATCGGGTCGCTCGTCCTCGGCGTCTACTCGCTGATGCTGCCGCATACGCCGCCGAAGGGGGCGGGTACGAAGTTCAGCGCGCGTGACGCTCTCGGCCTCGACTCGCTGCAGCTGCTCAAGCACAAGGACTTCCTGATCTTCGTGCTCGGGTCGTTCCTGCTCTGCATTCCGCTGCAGTTCTACTACACGTTCGCGAACCCGTTCCTGAACGAGATCGGCGCGCCGGAGCCGGCGTTCATTCAGACGTTCGGGCAGATGTCGGAGATCGGGTTCATGTTCCTGCTGCCGTTCGCGCTCAAGCGGGCGGGTATCCGCGTGATCATGCTCGTGGGCATGCTCGCGTGGGCGCTCCGCTACTTCGCGTTCAGCCAGGGCAATGCATCGGACGGCATGTGGCTCATCTACATCGGGATCCTGCTGCACGGCGTGTGTTACGACTTCTTCTTCGTCGCGGGGCAGATCTACACCGACGAGCAGGCCGGCGCGCGCATTCGCGCGGCGGCGCAGGGGTTCATCAATTTCGTCACGAACGGCGTGGGGTATTTCATCGGCGCGTTCGTATCGGGCGCGGTCGTGAACCGGTTCACGACGCCGAACCCGGCGTGCGACGCGGCTGGCGCGGCGGCGCGCACGTGCCTAACGGTGACGCATGACTGGCGGTCGATCTGGATCGTGCCGTCAGTGGGGGCGCTGATCGTGCTGGTGGTGTTCGCGATCCTGTTCCGGCCGAGTGGGCAGCGAGTGGCATCGGCGGCAGAGCCGGTAAGGGCGTAAGTGCGGCGCGTCTCCTGCGGCTCGTTGCGTGATACTGGAAGCACAAGAGTCGCGTTTCCTCCGTCGTCTCGTCTTCGTCGCTGGTGTACCCGCGACGCGAACGCCGCGGGATCGCGATCTCTGCCCCGCATCACGTGCCCGAAAGGATCTACGTCACATACAACTACCTGGCGAAGGACCGCGCCCGCGCGCAGCAGATGTTCCTCGAAGCAGGGCTGTTGGATGTCGTCGTCGACCCTGCGCTGTTGACGGGCTTCCAGAAGCTCTGCCTCCCCAACGAGGACACGGTCTCGAAGCTCGGACTTGCCGCGCGACTCCATGCGCTTCCCGCGCCCACGGTGCACCGCGTCCTGGAACCGACTGCGCGAGAGCTCTCGGCCGCGCGGTTGCTGCACATGTTCGTGTGGATCCATCACAGCCACGAAGGCCACCCGCGGCCCGGCATGACGTACGACGCATCGGGCGCGTGTCCGTCGTGCGGTGATGGCCTGCGGCAGACGTCGCCGCTCATGATCACCGGCAAGGAGATTCCGAAGAGCGGGCTGCTCGGATCGATCGATGACGACGTGCTCGTGCACGACTCGCTCGCCGAGGAGATGTCTGCGGCGGCGTTTACGGGGCTGGCGTTCGGGGACGTCGTCGATATGCAGGGGCATCGGCTGCCGTGGCGGCAACTGCTCATCGAGCACGCGATGCCGCCTATGATCGCCGCGGCGCGCGGGCTCGTGCGCGGCCGCACAGGGAGCGAGGCGCCGTGCGCGAGTTGTGGATGCGACGGATGGTTCGACGCGGTGGCCGAGCCGTTCATTCCGGCATATGTTGGCGAGAGCGTCGTGCGCATGCCGGACTTCGCACGCACCGCCGAACGATTCGGCACGGGCCACTGGGCGGAGCCGATACACGGCAAGCGCTCGCTGGCGAGTCGGCGGATCATCGTGCGGCCGGAGGTGTACGCGTTCTTCCGCGCGCGGAAATTGCGCGGGGTGAGATTCACCCCCGTCACAGTCATGTAGTTCAACTGATGACCAACAACGAATGTCCCACAACCCATGACCCACGACTCGTGACGAGCTCCTCGCGCTGGCTGCGCCGGTCGTGAGTGTTCGATTGTCGGTCATTCGTTGCTAGTCATCAGCTCAACCCGGTTGCGGCACCATCGCCGCATCAGGTGTACCATCGGTAGTTAGGTTTTCTCTGTTCGCTACCGATGGAGGGCGTCCATGCACGCGTTCATTCGCGAAGCCGCTCTGGGCTTCGCTCCGCTTCTTGCCGTTTCTCTCGCCGCGCTGCCGTTGACCGCTCAATCCGCGTCCCCAGCGCCAGCGCCGCTGCCACCACCGAGCATCTCGACCAGCGCGGTAGGTGAGACGTCCGTCGTCCCCGACCGGGCGATGATCAGCGTGGCCGTCGAGTCGCAGGGACAGACCGCGGCCGCCGCGGGTGCGGAGAACGCTCAACTGCAAACGAAGGTCATCGATGCCGTGAAAGCCGTCGGTGTCGCGGCGGCGCAGATCCGGACGTCGGGATACAACGTATTCCCCGAGTACACGCAGGCGACCGGCGGAAAGGGCCCGAGGATCTCGGGCTACCGCGCGCACAACACCGTGCAAGTCGAGGTCCGGAATCTCGAGTCGGTGGGGAAGGTCATCGACGCGGTGCTCTCCGCCGGCGCGACGAACCTCGGTGGCCTGAGTCTCTTCGCGTCGAACACCGATGCGGCGCGTCGTGAGGCGTTGCAGAAGGCGGTCGCGAAGGCACGCGCCGATGCCGAGGTCGCGGCTGCGGCAGCCGGCGGTTCGTTAGGCGCGCTCCTCGAGCTCTCCACCGAGCCATTCGCCCCTCCGCAGCCGATCATGGTTCGCGCGGCGATGGCAGAAGCTCGCATGGCGGCGGCCACGCCGGTCGAGGCGGGTGAGATGACCGTGCACGCCGTCGTTCACGTGCGCTGGCAGTTCGTACCCGGCCAGCGGTGATGCGTGGGTGACGCCATGCGATCGCACGGCAGCGGAGCCGCTGCGGTGCTCGTCGAGGCGTGTGTCGATTCGGTCGAGTCCGCGCTGGCCGCCGAGCGCGGTGGAGCAGGCCGCCTCGAGCTGTGTGATGCACTCTTCGATGGTGGCACGACGCCGAGCGCCGGGATGATCGCGGGGTGCCGGGAGCGCGTATCGATCCCGTTGTTCGTGATCATCCGGCCGCGCGGCGGCGGCTTCGTGTACTCCGACGCCGAGCTCGATGTGATGCATCGGGACATCGTTGCGGCGCGCGGACTCGGCGTCGACGGCGTGGTGATCGGCGCGATGCGATCGGACGGGTCGGTTCACGAGGAGCAGACACGCTTGCTGGTCGATACCGCTGGCAGTCTGCCAGTGACCTTCCACCGCGCGTTCGATTTCGCTCCGGACCTCGCCGCGGCCCTCGAGGCGCTCGTCACCGCAGGCGTGAGTCGAGTCCTCAGCTCCGGCGGCGCGCCCACAGCGCGCGAGGGAGCGGACGCACTCGCGGCACTTGTCAGGCAAGCCGGGAGTCGCATGGCCGTCATGGCGGGTGGCGGGGTGCGTGAGGAGAACGTCCGGGACATCATTGCCACAACGGGTGTTCGCGAAGTGCACGTGCGTCTCACGCGTCTGACGCGTGGCGCCGGCCCGGCGCTCCGCGAGGGCGTGACGGTCCGCAAGGCGCTGCCGCGGGACGAGGCGGCGTGGGAGGAAACCGACGAGGCGCGCATTCGCGGGTTCGCCATCGCGGCAGCGGGAGCCTAACGTCCTCTCGCAACGAGCCATTTGTCATCCCGAGCGGAGCGAGGAATCGCAGTCGTCCCGGAAGAGGGCCAGTCTCTCTTGGGATCGCTGCGTGCCACGGGGCACTGAGCTCATCCCTGGATGATCCTGGGGGGCGGGGCACGTCGAGATCATCGCGCTCGGGGCGGGTCGAGATCATCGCGCCGGGAGCGGCGGGGGCGCGGCTTCGTCGGCGGAACGCGCTCGCAGCCGGCGCCGCCGGGCCGGAGTAGCATGTTGAATTACGGCTCCGTCAGGCCCGGCGATCGCTGCGGCGCCGCGCGACACCTCCTCCGCCGCGCCCCCGCGCTTTAACGGCATACATCCCGACCCGGACGCTGCTCGTCACCCCGCCGACTAGGCCGCGATGCCGACCGATTCAGAGCAGCCAGCCAGCCTAACGAGCCGATCGGCCGGCGGCCTCGGCCTCCTTCACTCAGCTATTTCTTCGTCACGCGCAACGCGATGCGGCGGTTCTGCGCGCGGCCTTCCTCGGTCGAGTTGTCGCCGACGGGGTGATCCGACCCGTACCCTTCCGCCACCATCCGGCGCGCGCCGATTCCCTTGCCGATGACCGCCTGCCTCACCGCGTCGGCCCGATGCTGTGAGAGCTTGCGATTGGCGGCCGGATCGCCGGTGTTGTCGGTGTAGCCGCCGATCTTCACGTTGACGTTGGGATACGCCTTGAGCACGGCGGCTATGTTGTTCAGCTGTTCCTGCGATTCCGGAAGGATGGTCGCCGATCCCGTGGCGAAATTCAGCCGATCGAAGTTGAACCACGTAGTGTCGTTCACCGGACGGGAGCTGTCCGTAATGAACGCGATCAGCTTCGACTCGATCCCACGCTCGGGCACGTTGAGCTCGACGCCACCGGGCAGCAGCTTCTTTCCGAACGCCCCGAGGTTACGGACGGCATCGCTCGCCGCCGTTGTTGCTGCGGACGCAGCCGCGCGGGTGCGAGCCGCCGCGGTATCGAGCGCCAGGCTGCCCGTGGCCACCGCGCTGTCGACGGGCGCTATTCCGGCCGATCCTCGTCCGCGCATGGTGGTGAACCAGACGAGCAGGAGCGCCGCGAGTGCGAGGAGCGGCCACAGCCATCGATTGCTGCGTGCGGGCGGCGCTACCACGCCGGCGTAGGGGACGCGATCGCGTTCCGGTGTGGGGCGTGGCGGCTCGATGTAGCTCGGTCGGGCGCCGCTGGGTGACATGTCGACGAGCGACGTGATTCCCGCGGGCGCAGCGGCGAGTATGCCGTCTCGCTCGCCACCCAGGAGACTCGTTAGGTTCCCCATGCCCAGGCTGCCGTCGCGCACTCGCTTGCCGAGGTACCCGAGCACCAGCGGCGCGGCCAGATTCAGGACCGATGCGCCGGACGACGGGTTCTTGAACCCCGCGGTTCGCGCGACGAGCTCGCCCACGCTGCCGACGCGGTTGCCGAAGAGGGTGGAGAGCAGCGACGCACCGATCCCAGATGCGCTCACGGTGGGCATTCCGCCGAGCGAATTGCTCACGTCGTCCATGAGGGCGGCGGAGTTGTCGCGGCTCGTGATGAGGTCGAAGATGCGCTGAATGCCGCTGACGTCGGCGCTCTTGGTCAGCAAGCCCGCGAGCACGGACGCGATGCTCGCCTGGAGGCCGCGCGCTACGGTCGCGTCGGACTCGCCGAGACGTTGCGCGATCCGGCTGACCGCGGACGTGGCGAGCGAAGTGAGCGAGTCGAGGACGGTAGCCATGAGCGGATCCTCACAGCGAAGGCGTTCCATCGGTGCGGTCCGACAACGACACGCGCCGCGCGCAGTCAAGGGATCGCGGTGCAATCCTCCTTCAGATAAGCAAGGCCGATCGGCTTCGACAGACCACCAAGGTCCCATCCCGCGACGGATGAGACAGGCACGGGAGAACGGGAGACGGGAGACGGGAGACGGGAGACGAGGAAATGCGTAAACCCTCGGAATGCTTCCTCGCGGTGAGAAGAGCATCCCGAGGGCGTCCGCTGTTAACCCGTCTCCCGTCTCCCGTCTCCCGTCTCCCGTCTCCCGTCTCCCGTCTCCCGTCTCCCGTCTCCCGTCTCCCTACACCGCGTCCGACAAC
>Ga0075418_10009048_pt1 | contig 11171 bp, 9 predicted proteins | sample SoiMetdeltSBSDD2_FD_81776 | JGI IMG/M metagenome (GOLD analysis project Ga0075418, IMG submission 81776) | Bulk soil microbial communities from a Populus tree surrounding site in Tennessee, USA - Soil MetaG P. deltoides SBSDD2 | ecosystem: Environmental > Terrestrial > Soil > Tree plantation...
CTTCCCGGTCGGCTGGACTTCGGAGCTGACCGTGGTGATGTGGCTCTGGCTCGTCCTCTGGGGCGCCGCGTTCGTGGTGAAGGAGAGCGAGGAAGTGCGCTTCGACCTTCTCTACGGCGCGGTCGGCCGCCGTGGCCGCATCGTCATGGGCATCCTCGCCGCGCTCGCGCTGCTCGTCCTGTACGGCGCGTCGCTGAAGGCGTCCTGGGACTACGTGACGTTCATGAAGGTCGAGAAGAGCTCGTACCTCAAGATCCGCATGGATTGGCTGTATTCGATCTTCCTCGTCTTCCTGGTCGCGATCCTGGCCCGCTACGTCTGGCTGCTGTGGCAGCTCTTGCGCGGGCGCGATCCGGGAGCGCCGGACGTCGAGAAGGTGAGCTCGGGCCTGTGATCATCGGCGCCTTCGCCGCGGCGGTGATCGGCATCGTCGTACTGAGTCTACTCGGCCTGCCGATCGGCCACGCCATGATCGCCGGCTCGCTGCTCTATTTCTGGATGCGCGGCATCGACATGGGGACCGCGGCCGAGCAGCTGCTGAACGGCATGTACACCAGCTACCTGCTGCTCGCCATTCCGCTGTTCATCCTCGCCGCGGAGTTCATGAACAGCGGCAGCATCATGGACAGGCTGCTGCGCTTCTGCAACGCGCTGGTCGGCCGCTTCCGTGGCGGCCTGGCGCAGGTGAACGTGGTGCAGAGCATCATCTTCGCCAGCATGTCGGGCTCGGCGCTCGCCGATGCCGCGGGCAGCGGCAAGATCATGCAGACGATGATGACCAGGGACGGGCGCTACCCCCCGGCCTTCGCCGCGGCGCTGACCGCGGTCTCCTCGGTGATCGGTCCGATCATCCCGCCGTCGATTCCGCTGGTGATCTTCGCGCTCGTCACCGACACGTCGATCGGCTGGCTGTTCATCGGTGGCATCGTGCCCGGCCTGCTGATCGGCGCGGTGCAGATGGGCCTGATCGCGGTGACCGCGCGGCGGCGGAACTTCCCGGTCGAGCCGCCCGTGCCGATGCGCGAGCTGCCGCGCCTGACGTGGGAGGCGCTGCCGGCGCTGCTGATGCCGGTGATCCTGCTCGGTCTGCTCTACAGCGGCGTCACCACGCCGACCGAGGCTGCCGCGGCCGCGGCGGCGTACGCGCTGCTCATCTCCGTGTTCCTCTACCGCTCGGTCAGATTGCGCGACGTCTACCGCTCGCTGCTCGGCAGCGCGCGGATCACGATCTCGATCGGCATGCTCATCGCCGGCGCGCTGGTCTTCAATTACGTCATCACGGTGGAGAACATCCCGAAGACGCTCGCCGCGGTTCTCAAGGCCTGGGAGCTTTCGCCGCTCGCGTTCCTGCTCTTCATCAACGTGCTCCTGCTCATCCTCGGCTGCTTCCTCGAGGGCACCACCATCCTGCTGATCATCATTCCGGTGCTGATGCCGACGGCGAAGGCGCTCGGCATTGACCCGGTGCACTTCGGCGTGGTCGCGGTGGTGAACATCATGATCGGCCTGGTGACGCCGCCGTACGGGCTGCTCCTCTTCATGATGATGAGGATCGCCGATATTCCGCTGAAGGACCTGGTGCGCGAGGTGATGCCGTTTCTCGCGGTGATGATCGGCGCGCTGGCGCTGATCACGCTCATACCTGATCTCGTGTTGTTCCTGCCGCGCTTGCTGGGCTACAAAGGCTGATGCTCGGCACCGCGGCTGTCGCCATGTGGTGGGACGTCGCGCCGGAGGTGCGCACCGAGTGGGAGGAGTGGCATACGCGCGAGCACATGCCCGAGCGCCTTGCGATCCCCGGTTTCCTGCGCGGCACGCGCTGGATTTCCAGCAATTCCTATTTCGTGTTGTACGAGCTCGACAGCCCGGCGACGTTGACCGGCGCGGCGTACCTGGAGCGCCTGAACAATCCCACGCCGTGGTCGCGCAAGATGATGCCGCACCATCGCAACATGGTGCGCAGCCTGTGCCTGGTGCGCGACGGTTACGGCGGTGGTATCGCGAACGCCATGGTGACGGTGCGGCTCTCAGGAAAAATCGCCTTACCCCGGGGGAAAGGCCTGACGGGCGTCCACCTCCTCGAGGCCCAGCCGATGGCGGGTGTGCCGCAGACCACGGAGCAGGAGATCCGCGGCGGCGACGCGACCGCGGACTGGATCCTGCTCATCGGCGGCTACGACGAGGAACCGGTAAAGAAGCACACGCCGCCCGAGGGCGTTGTCGGCTTCTATCGCCTCGCCTATTCCCTCATGCCGAAGGAGCGGCCGCCGCAATGAAAAAGCTCCTCGTCGGGCTGATCGGCGCGGGCATCCAGGGCTCGCGCTCGCCGGCGCTGCACCAGGGCGAGGCGGCGGCGCAGAAGCTGCGGCTCGAATACCGGCTGCTCGACCTCGATGTGCTCGGCGTCGGCGTCGAGGCGCTGCCCGGGTTGCTGCGCGACTGCGTGCGCGAGGGCTATCGCGGGCTCAACATCACCTTTCCCTGCAAGCAGGCCGTCATGCCGCTGCTCGACGAGCTGTCGGTGGAAGCGCGCGCCATCGGCGCGGTGAACACGGTGGTGATGCAGGCGGGCAGGCTGACCGGCCACAACACCGACGGACCCGGCTGGGCATGGGGCTTCCGGCGCGCGCTGCCCGGCGCCGACCTGTCGCGCGTCGTCCTGCTGGGGGCGGGGGGCGCCGGCTCGGCCTGCGCCGACGCGGTTCTGCGGCTCGGCGCCGGCCGCCTCGTCATCGTCGACCGCGAAGGGGAGCGCAGCGCCGAGCTGGCGCAGCGCATGAACTCGATCCACGGCGCAAGGTGCGCCGCCGAACCCGACATCGGGCGAGCGCTCGCGCGCGCCAGCGGCCTGATCCACGCCACGCCGGTGGGGATGGCCAAGCTGCCGGGGATGCCGCTGCCGCAAAAACTGCTGCGACGCGAGCTGTGGGTGTCCGAGGTCGTCTACGTGCCGCTTGAAACGGCGCTGCTGCAAGGCGCGCTGCAAGCGGGCTGCCGTGTCATGGATGGCGGACACATGAACGTCGGCCAGGCCGCCGACGCCTTCAAGCTGTTCACCGGTGTGGACGCCGACACGGCGCGGATGGAGGCGCATTTCCGGCAGCTCGTCGCCTCGCCTACCATGCAGGGATGAGCCGCAAGATCGGCCTCGCCTGGCTTACGGTCAAGGAGCTCGGGCCGGCCGAACAGGTTTCAGTAGCGGCGCAGGCGGGGTACTCGCACGTCGGGCTGCGCCTGGTGCCCGCGGTGGCGGGGCAGGCGCCGCTGCCGCCGTTCGACGAGCGCGAGACCGAGCGGCGCCTTGCCGATACGGGCGTCAAGGTGCTCGACGTCGAGGTGTTCCGCCTGGCGCCCGAGACCGACGTCGCCGCGTTCGAGCCGGTGATGGCCGCCGCGGCGCGCCTGCGGGCGAGCGATCTGCTGGTGCACGGCGCCGACCCGGACTTCGCGCGGCTGCGCGATCGCTTCGCGCACCTGTGCGAGCTCGCGGGGAAGTATCGATTGCACGCGAACCTCGAGCCCATGCCCTGGGTCGAGGTATCGACCGTGGCCAAGGCGAGGAGAATCCTGCAAGGAACGAGCGGAGCGCTTCTGGTCGACGCGATCCACTTCTTTCGTGCGGACAACAGCTTTGCGGACCTGAAAGGGGCGCCTCTGCGCTACCTGCAGCTGTGCGACGCGCCGAAGGAGCGCCCGGCCGACATGAACGAGATCATCCGGCAGGCACGCAGCGATCGACGGTTTCCGGGCGAGGGCGCGCTGGATCTCAAGGGGTTGCTCAAGGCCTTGCCGGCGGAACTTCCCATCAGTCTCGAGGTACCGCACGCCACGCCCATGCCGCCTCTGGAACGTGCCCGTATCGCCCTGTCCGCGACGAAAGAGGTTCTGGCCTCAGGATCGCTTTAGGACCGTGCGGTACTTCCGCGCGAACTCGCTCGGCTGCGCGATGAGCAGCTTGGCCAGCTCCTCGATCACCGCTTCGGTCATCTCGTCGGCCGGCACGGCGAAATCATCCATGCCCAGGCGCAGCGCGTTCTTGCTGAAGAACAGCAGCTTGCGGTTCTCGTGGTCGGCCTTGAGGGTGAAGTCGACGGTGACCGCCTTGGGGATGGTGAAGGTCACCTTGACCAGCGAGCGCAGCTCGTTCTTTTTTTCCTCCTCGGTGAACTTGATGTTGTGGGCCCAGAGGAAGTCGCGCACCTTGGCGATGGTCTGCGGCATGTCGCGCTCGACGGTCAGGTTGCCGGGCTGCGTCCACTTGATCCAGAAATCGATGTAGTCGTAGACGTCGCGGTCGCCGACCCTCTTCTTGCGCCCGTCGACGAAGGCGTCGCCCCAGCCGAGGCCCTTCAGGTCGGCGATGCCGGTGAGCGTGTAGTTGATCGGGTTGGTCGGCCTGAGGATGGCGAGCTGCTTGAACAGGTCGAGCAGGTACAGAAAGGTGCGGTGCATGGCCTCTTCCACCGCGCGCACGTTCTCTTCCCGCAAGCTCTTCTGCAGGCTGTCGTGCGTGCGGGCCATGTCGGCCTGCCGCTTGAGATCGTCGAGCAGTCCCACCGTGCTCCCCCCTGATCCGGCGCAGGCAATTCTGCCTGCTAACATGCCCCCTTTCAATCGGCCGCGCGCAGGATGCACTTTTACATCGTCGACGATGACCCGGATGTCCTGGCGATGCTCACGCGCGTGCTGGAAGACGCCGGGCACCGGGTGGAGGCGGCGCCCTCCAGCCTGCAGGCGCTGAAGCAGGTGCCGGTGACGCGCCCCGACTGCGTCATCACCGACGTGATGATGCCGGAGATGGACGGCTTCGAGCTGATGCAGGAGCTGCGCCGGCGCCCCGAGCTCGAGCACATGAAGATCATCGTGCTTTCGGCCAAGACCTACGACTTCGACCGCCGCCGCGCGAAAGAGCTGGGCGCCGACGGCTACATCGCCAAGCCCTTCCAGCGCGACTCGCTGCTGCAGACCGTGCTCGACCTGGTGTCGAGCCGCATCACGCTGCGCTACTGGGGCGTGCACGGCACGCTGCCGACGCCCGGGCCGGCCTACACCCGCTACGGCGGCAACACGCCCTGCGTCAGCGTCGACATCGGCGGCGAGCCGCTCACCATCTTCGACTGCGGCTCGGGCATCAAGCGCCTCTCCGACCACATCATGGCCTCGGGCGACGGCCGCTTCTCCGGGCGCATCTTCATCTCGCACACGCACTGGGACCACATCAACACCATCCCCTTCTTCCAGCCGCTGTACGTGCGCGGCAACCAGATCGAGATCTTCGGCCCCTACCAGGGCGACCTCACCATGGACCGCGCCATCAGCGCGCAGATGGACAGCGTCTACTTCCCGGTGACGGTGCGCGAGTTCGGCGCGCGCATCGTGTTCCGCGACCTGCGCGAGGAGGCGCTGCATTTCGGCCCGCTGCGCATCGACACCATGCTGCTCAGCCATCCGGGCTACTGCCTCGGCTACCGCCTCACCGTGCGCGGGCAGATCCTGTGCTACATCACCGACAACGAGCTCTACCCGCCGGGCAACCCGCGCCACAACCCGCGCTACGTCGAGCGCCTCGCCACCTTCATCAAGGACGCCGACCTCCTCATCACCGACGCCACCTACCGCGATTTCGAGTACCCGTCGAAAGTCGACTGGGGCCATTCGCCGGTCGGCCAGGTCGCCGACCTCGCCGCGCGCGCCAAGGTGAAGCGCCTGCACCTGTTCCATCACGACCCCGACCAGACCGACGACGACATCGACGAGAAAGTGCTGGAGGCGCGCGAAGCGCTGGCCGAGCTCGGCGCCGAGACGCAGTGCGAAGCGCCGGCCGAGGGGACTTCATTCGTCTTTTGACCCAAGGGAGAGTGCGATGCCGATGAGAGCCAGAATCGCAGCAGCGCTGGTGCTTTGGCTGGCTTGCGCCGCGGCGCAGGCCCAGGTCTATGTGGGGGCCAACGGCGGCCTGACGCACTGGAACGTGGACTGGAACGCAACCAACGAGGACCGGCAGGGCTTCGGCTACCGCATTTATGCCGGCTTCGATTTTCACCGCGCGTTCGGCGCGGAAGTGTTCTACCTCAACCTGGGCAAGACCACCGCCGGGGCCGGCGAGCTGAAGGGATACGGCTACGGCCTGGCGGGCGTCTACAACCTGAAGTTCGGCGCCAACCAGGCTTCGCGCATGATCGTGCGGCTGGGGCTGACCTCGAACAAGGTCACGGGCAACGCGGCGTCCGGCAACTTCGCCGGAACCAAGGACTCGCTCCGTCCCCTGCTCGGCATCGGCATCGGGCAGGACGTGGCGAAGAACGTGATGCTGCGGGCCGATCTCGATCTCACCTCGGTGCGCACCGCCGATAGCCAGCTCGGCGGCGTGCAGATGCTTTCCGCGGGCGTGACCTTCAGGTTCTGACGCCGGCGGGGTCCTGCCGGTAGAACAGCCTGAGCTGCTCGTAGACGTCGGGGTAGCGGCGCCGGGCCTCCGCGGCATCGGTGAAGAACTTCTCGCTCACCACGGCAAAGAACTCCGAGGGATGCTCGGCGGCGTAGGGGTCGAGCCAGGTGTCCTTGTCGCGCTCGACGGCATCGCAGAATCCCTCATAGGCGGCGGCGAAGGCGCTCTGCCAGGCGCGCCGGTCCATGCCCACGTGCAGCGGCGGCAGCCCGTCGGCTTCGCCGTTGAGCATGTCGAGCTTGTGCGCGAACTCGTGGATGACGACGTTGATCTCCGGGTCGTGGGCGGCGGCGTCCCAGGACAGCACCACCGGTCCGCCGGGCATCGCCTCGCCGGCGAGATCGTCTTCCCACTCGTGCAGCACGCCGTCCTCGTCGAGCTCGCTGCGGCGCACGCGGAAGTCGCCGGGGTAGACGACGATGCCGCTCCAGCCCGCGTACCAGTCGATGCCCAGCTCGAGCACCGGCAGGCAGGCCTGCGCCGCGATCGACACGCGCATGCCGTCGGTGACCTGCAGGCCGTGGGCGCCCGTGAACTGCTTTTCAGCCAGGAATAGCAGCACGCACTGCTGCAGTTTCTCCCTGGGAAATTTCTTGATGAAAGGCGGCGTCGCCCCCTGCCACAAGGCATCGTCGATGCGGTGCTTCTCCAGCACCCGCCTGCGCCGCCAGTCGCTGAGCCAGCCCATGTCAGCCCGTAAAATACCGCATGGTCACGGTTGTTCAATTGCATGCGCAGAGCGCCGCCGGCGAAGAGCGCGAGCTGCTCGCGCGCGCCGCGGCCTTCGCCGAGCCGCTCTACGCCGGGCAGGTGCTTTCGACCGGCGAGCCGGCCTGGGGGCATGCGCAGGGCATCGCCGCCAGCCTCGCCGCCATCGGGCTGGACGCGCCGGGACGCGCCGCGGGGATGCTGTTCGCCGCCCCCAAGTACCTCGGCGAGATCGAGCCGCTGCGCGCCGCCTTCGGCGAGGAGATCGCCTCGCTCGCCGCCGGCGTCGAGCGCCTGTACCAGCTGCGCGTCGCCACGCGCAGCACGCCGCGCGAGCAGAACGAGGTGCTGCGCCAGATGGTGCTCGGCATGGTCGAGGACGTGAGGGTGGTGCTGATCCGATTGGCCAGCCGCACGCAGACGCTAAGGTGGTTCAGCAAGAATCCGTCCCCGGAAAGAGATTCTTTCGCCAGGGAAACCCTGGACATCTACGCGCCGCTCGCCAACCGCCTGGGCGTGTTCCAGTTCAAGTGGGAGCTCGAAGACCTGTCGTTCCGCTTCCTCGAGCCCGAGCTCTACAGGAAGATCGCGCAGATGCTGGACGAGAAGCGCCTCGAGCGGGAGAGATATATCGCCAACGCCGTTGCCGTTCTTTCACAGGAACTGGGGAAATTGAACGTCGAAGGCGAAATCAGCGGGCGGCCGAAGCACATCTATTCCATCTGGAACAAGATGCGCACGAAAGGGCTCGACTTCAACCAGCTCTACGACGTGCGCGCGCTGCGCGTGATCGTGCCGGCGGTGAAGGACTGCTACACCGCGCTGGGCGTGGTGCACAACCTGTGGCAGCCGATCCCGAAGGAGTTCGACGACTACATCTCGCGCCCCAAGGGCAACCTCTACCAGTCGCTGCATACCGCGGCGATCGGTCCGGCGGGCAAGACGCTCGAGGTGCAGATCCGCACCGAGGCGATGCACCGCCAGGCGGAATACGGCGTCGCCGCGCACTGGAGATACAAAGAGGGTGCGAAAAAGGCCCCGCAGAGCTTCGACCAGAAAGTGGCGTGGCTGCGCGAGCTGCTGGCGTGGCGCGACGAGCTTCCCCTGGGCAGGAAGCAGGGCGGGCCCGGGCCCGACGACGTCATCTACGTCCTCACGCCGCAGGGCCGGGTCATCGACCTGCCGCCGGGCTCGACGCCGATCGACTTCGCCTACGCGCTGCACAGCGACCTCGGCCACCGCTGCCGCGGCGCCCGCGTCGACGGCAAGATCGTCAAGCTCGACCAGCCGCTCGCCAGCGGCCAGCGCGTCGAGATCGTCGCCGCCAGGAGCGGCGGCCCGTCGCGCGACTGGCTCAACCCCGAGCGCGGCTTCGTCAGGAGCCCGCGCGCGCGGCACAAGATCCGCCACTGGTTCAACGCCAAGGCGCACGCCGAAACGGTCGCCGCCGGACGCGCGGCGGTGGAAAAGGTGATCCGGAGGGAAAAGGCCGACACGGTCAGCCTGGAGGCGCTTGCGCGCCGCCTCGGGTCGACTTCGCCCGATGCGCTGTTCGCCGCGGTGGCGCGCGACGAGTTCAATCTCCGCCAGTTGCAGACTGCGTTGCGCGAGCTCAAGGGTGCGGCACCGGTTGTTGAAAAAGAACCGGCAAAGAAAAAGGCGAAATCCGGCTCCGCCAGGCCTGGCCTGCTGGTGGTCGGCATCGACAGCCTGATGACGCAGCTCGCGCGCTGCTGCAAGCCGGTGCCGCCCGACCCGGTGCGCGGCTTCGTCACCCGCGGCCGCGGGGTCTCCGTGCACCGCGAGGACTGCGCTGCGCTCAAGCGCCTCGCCGAACGCCAGCCCGAGCGCCTGATCGAGGCGGCGTGGGGCAAGGGCGGCGGCAGCTATGCCGTCGAGATGGCGGTCACCGCCACCGACCGGCGCGGCCTGCTGCGCGACATCGGCGATGCGCTCGCGCGCGAGCGCATCAACGTCACCGCGGTGCGCACGCAGAGCCGCGACGAGCTCGCCTTCATGCGCTTCACCTTCGAGGTCGCCGACCTGGCCCAGCTCAAGCGCGCTTTCGCCTTCGTGCGCGAGCTGAAGGGCGTGATCCGGGTCGCGCGGGCCTAGGACGGGGTGGCGAGGGCGAGCAGCAGCTCGTCCTGAGCCGAGCGCCGGCGGCCGCGGCGCGGCTGCACCGCTTCGTAGCTGCCGTCGGGGCGCATGTCCCAGGCCTGGCAGTTGTCGTCGAGGTAGGGCTGCAGGCCTTCGCGGATGACGCGGCGCTTGAGCGCCGGGTCGAGCACGGGGAAGCACAGCTCGATGCGGCGGAAGAAGTTGCGGTCCATCCAGTCGGCGCTCGACAGGTACACGTCCTCGGCGCCGCCGTTGTGGAAGGTGAACACGCGCGAGTGCTCGAGGAAGCGGCCGACGATGGAGCGCACGCGGATGTTGGCCGACAGGCCCTCGATGCCGGGCTTGAGCGAGCAGCCGCCGCGCACCAGGAGGTCGATCTTCACCCCGGCGTTGGACGCGGCGTAGAGCTCCTCGATGATCTGCGGCTCGAGCAGCGCGTTCATCTTGGCGATGATGCTCGCCTCGCCGCCCTCCTTGGCGATGCGCGCTTCGTTGCGGATGGCGCTGACGATGCGCTTGTGCAGGGTGAAGGGCGACAGCCACACGTGCTTGAGCTTGGCGGCGCGGCCGAGGCCGGTGAGCTGCTTGAAGATCTCGCTCACGTCGGTGCACATCTCCTCGTTCGCCGTCATCAGGCCGAAGTCGGTGTAGTGGCGCGCGGTGCGCGGATGGTAGTTGCCGGTGGCGAGGTGGACGTAGCGCTTGAGGACCTTTCCCCGCTCGGACTCCTCGCGGCGCACCACCAGTGCCATCTTGGAGTGGGTCTTGTGCCCGACCACGCCGTAGACGACGTGCGCGCCGACCTCCTCCAGGCGGGCGGCCCAGTTGAGGTTCGCCTCTTCGTCGAAGCGCGCCATCAGCTCGACCACCACGGTGACTTCCTTGCCCTTGCGCGCCGCGTCGATCAGCACCTGCATCAGCTCCGAGTCGGTGCCGGTGCGGTAGACGGTCTGCTTGATGGCGATCACGTCGGGGTCGTTGGCGACGGTGCGGATGAAATCGAGCACCGGCAGGAAGGACTGGTACGGATGGTGCAGCAGCACGTCCTGCTTCTTCAGCACCTCGAACAGGTCGGCGCCGTCGAGCGCCGGCGGCAAGCCGGGCTGGAACGCCGTGTACTTGAGGTCGGGGCGGTCGACCTGGTCGGGCACCGCGCGCAGGCGGTAGAGGTTGACCGGGCCCTCGACGCGGTACAGGTCGGCCGACTGCAGGCCGAACTGCTGCAGCAGGAACTCGACCATGTGCTCGGAGCAGTTGTCGGCCACTTCCAGGCGCACGGCATCGCCGAAATGGCGGTGGAACAGCTCGCCCTGCAGCGCGGTGTGCAGGTTCTTGATCTCCTCCTCGTCGACGAACAGGTCCGAGTTGCGCGTGACGCGGAACTGGTAGCAGCCCTTGATGCTCATGCCGGTGAACAGCTCGCCGACGTGGGCGTGCAGGATCGAGGAAAGGAAGACGAACGAGTACTCGGGCCCCCCGGTCTCCTTCGGCAGGCGGATGAGGCGTGGCAGGGCGCGCGGCGCCTGCACGATGGCCGCGCCCGAATTGCGGCCGAAGGCGTCGCGGCCCGCGAGCTCGACGGCGAGGTTGAGGCTCTTGTTGAACACGCGCGGGAAGGGGTGCGCCGGATCGAGGCCGATGGGCGTCAGCACCGGCAGCAGCTCGCGGAAGAAATAGTCGCGGATCCACTGGCGCTGCGGCGGAGTCCACTCCTCGCGCCGCGGGAAGACGACGCCGGCCTTCGCCAGCGCCGGAAGCACGCTTTCGTTGAGCAGCTTGTATTGCTCGGCCACCAGGGCGTGCGCCTCGGCGCTCACGGTGGCGAACACCTCGGAGATCGGGCGGCCGTCGGGGCCGGGCTCGGCCAGGCCGAGCTTGAGGCTTTCCTTCAGGC
>Ga0075418_10009049_pt1 | contig 11170 bp, 4 predicted proteins | sample SoiMetdeltSBSDD2_FD_81776 | JGI IMG/M metagenome (GOLD analysis project Ga0075418, IMG submission 81776) | Bulk soil microbial communities from a Populus tree surrounding site in Tennessee, USA - Soil MetaG P. deltoides SBSDD2 | ecosystem: Environmental > Terrestrial > Soil > Tree plantation...
GGCGGCCATGCCCGTGCTGCCTCGGGGCCGCGAGCACCTCGCGGCGGCGTTCGAGCCGGTGGCGCCGGATCCGCGCGTGGTCAGTTCGGCACGGCCGCTGGCGCGGCTGTTGGATGTGTCGTGGATGCGCAACCAGCGCGTCGCCCGGGTTGCGATCACCCCTGCCACCTACGAGCCGGCGCGGCAGCGCTTGACGCTCCATCACCGGATCGAAGTCGTCATCCGCTTTTCCACCGCCGCCCCGCAGACGCCGGGGGCGGAAGACACCGATCCCTTCGAGAACATCTATCGCGAAACGGTGATCAACTACGAGCAAGGCCGACCCTGGCGGCGCGCGCCGACGCCTCGAGGGAGCGCGACTCGAGCGCCTCTGCTCACGGCCGCCGCCCCCACCCGCGTCGAGGCCGTTCCTGACACCGGCGTGTATGCCGGCCGGCTGTGGGTCAAGATCGCGATTCCGCGCAGCGGCTTCTACAAGGTCGAGTTCGGGCAGTTGCGTAACACCGTGCTGTTCGGTGGCGACACCACGACCGCGCACGACAGCTTGCGGTTGTTCATCTGGCCCGGGGTACCGGTGCTGCCCGAGACCAGCTACTGCGACTCGTGCGACTACCGGGAGGTCGCGATCCAGTTCGAGGACCACAACGGCGACTCGCGGTTCAACGACAACCAGGACATCTTCTACTTTCACGCCCTCGGGCCAAGCGATTGGGCCAACCATTACGACCCGGTGATGCCTGAGACCACGTTCGTCAATCACCCCTACGAGAGCCGCAACTACGTCTACCTGACCCGCGCCGACGACGCCCGGCCGCTGCCCGGCACACCGCGGCGCATCGGTCTGCGCAGCGGCGCGTTCACGCCCGCTGACGAACAGAGCCTGCCCTCGCCGACGCACTTTCAGACCCGGCTGCATTTCGAGGAGGACGTGGAGGCGGGGTATCACCCCGACGTTTCTCCATTCGGCCGCGACACCAGCGGAAACATCGTGCGCTTCAACGTCAACTGGGAGAAATATTTCTGGGCCACGATCACGCGCAGCACCGGCGGGTTCGAGGAGGCGTTCACTCTGCCGGGGCTCGACGTGTCGCAACCGGTTCGGCTGCGCGCGCGGGTCTGGGGACTGTCGGAGTTCGGTCACCTGCTCGAGGTGTCGGTTCCCAGCACACGGCCGCTCGGCAGCCGGCGCTGGAACGGGACCGGCCCCCAGACCTACGACACCACCCTCACCGACCTGTCGGAGACCGGCAATACACTGCTGCTGCGTGTGCAACCTTCTAACGATCCGCGCGCGGATGAGGTCGTGGTTGCATGGTACGACCTGTTCTACCGGCGTCGCTTCCAGCCGGTCGCCAATACCCTGAGCTTCGAGTCCGACCCCGGCGGAGGATCGCGGATCTACAGGATCGGGCCTTTCACCCAAGCGGTGCCGCCGCGGGTGTTCGACGTCACCGACCCGCTGGCGCCCGAGGAGGTGATGGATCCCGCTTACCCGGAACTGTCCCCCGGGTCGTGGGAACTGCGCTTTCGCGCCGATGAAACCGGGGCACGGCGCTATCAGGTCTTCTACGATGAGGGCACCGGCGGCTTCGTGAGGCCGCCCAACAGCGACGTGATCGATGCGCCCAACTCGAGCCTTCAGAACCTGCGCGGTCAGCCGCGCGCCGGCGGGGTGCTCAACGGTGCCCCGCTGTCGGTGCGCTACCTGCTCATCTATTCCGACGGCTTCCGCGCGGCGGCCGACTCGCTGCTGCGCTGGCGCGTGGCGCGGCTGCCGCTGACTGGCGTGACGGCGCCCCACGACACCTTCTCGGTGCCGATCTCGGCCCTTTACGACCAGTTCTCGGGCGGGCGCACCGACCCGGGGGCGATCCGGAACTTCCTGCGATCGGCATTCTTCAACTGGAAGGACGCAAGCGGCTCGCCGGCACCTCCGGCCTTCGTGTCGATCCTGGGCGACGCCTCGCGCGACTTCAAGAACCTGGCCGGATCCTCGTCGCCCGGCCTGATGGTGCCCTCGTATGAGGGCGGCTTCGACGATAACGTGTTGCGCCAGTTCGCCACCGACGACTGGCTGCTCAACGTGAACGATCCCGTCGTGGTGCTGCCGGACTTCATCGGTGGACGCATCCCGGCCGACGATCCCGTCTCTGCGCTGGGCTACGTGCGCGACAAGCTGCTCCCTTACGAACGCTCGGCGCCCTTCGGGGAGTGGCGTGATCGGGTCCTGCTGATCGCCGACGACAATCAGGTGGGGAACGATCCAGACGGGCTTGGATGGAACCACTTGAAACAGACTGTGTGGCTCGATCGGGGCCAGGATCCGGCCGGGCCGTCAACCACGCCGGTCGAGGTCGATCGTTCTTACGTCTACCTCCACACCTACCCGCTCGAAGCCGGCGAGTCCAAGCCGAAGGCGCGCCGCGCGATCATCGATCAGGTGGAGGAGGGGACGGTAATGTTCAACTACATCGGGCACGGCAGCCCGGTGCTGATCGCGGACGAAAAGGTATTTAGCCGCGACGACGCCGGCCTGCTCGGCAACCGCACCCGGCCCAGCATTTTCGTGGCGGCGTCGTGTGATGTGGGCAAGTTCAGCAACCCCAAGACCGAAAGTCTGGGCGAGCGGCTGATCCGTAACCTCAACGGCGGCGCCGTGGCGGTGTTGTCGGCCACCGAGCTCGCCTTCAGCGGCCAGAACGCGGCGCTCAACCTCGAGCTGTACAAGCAGCTGTTCCGGCGCGACGCCACCACCGGGCAGTTCGAACGCTCCCTGTCGGAAGCGCTGAGCATCGCCAAGCTCACGCTCGCAGGCGGGAGCAATCAGAACAATCAGAACAACCAGAAGTACCAGGTGATGGGGGACGCCGCGGTGCAGCCTGCCTTGCCCCGGCTGTGGGTGGAGACCACGGTGCACGACATGAGCGGCGCCGAGGTCACGCACCTGCCACGCGGGGCGACGCTGGAGCTGCGCGGGCGGGTTCTGGATCGTCCCGGGGGTACGCCGGTGACGCTGGCCGGGCTGGCGCGGTTGCTGGTGGAGGACTCCGCGCCGGTCGATACCGCTCCCGACTGCACTATCGATTGCAGCTTCGCCAGCAGCCCCGCGCTGTGCATTCACGAATGCTCGTATCCGTTCCGTGCCGCCCCGATCTTCCGTGGCGACGTCTCGGTCGGGGGCGGGCAATTCGCGACGCGCTTCGTGGTGCCGATGGACGCGGCGCTCGGAGCTCGCGGCCGGGCGCGTGGTTACGTCGAGCTGGGTGGGGGAGCAACCACGATCGACGGTGTGGGCAGCGACACCCTCACGTTCGCACAGGGCGTCCTGCCCGCCGGCGATCGCGAGGGCCCGCGCATCCTGCTGTCGTTCGTGGGTGGCTCGACGCTCGTGCGCCCCGATGCGGTGCTCAAGGTGGACCTGTTCGACCCCAGCGGCATTCTGATCACCGGTCACACACCCCAGAACGGAATCATCGTCACGGTCGACGAGAACTCGGCGCAACGCGTCGCGATCACGTCATCGTTCCGGTACGCCGCCGACTCGTATCAGTCGGGCACGGCCACGTTCAGGCTTCCGGGACTGGCGCGCGGGCCGCACCGCATCGGGGTCAGCGCGGCCGACAACCTGGCGGTGGGCGTCACGGCCGGGGAGCACCGGTCTACGGCGGTGATCGACTTCGAGGTGACCGATGTGGTGCCGCTCGAGGTTACTCGCGCGCTGCTGTTCCCCAACCCGGTTCGCTCCGGGGGGCCCGGGGGAGGAGGACAGTTCGTGATCGACGCGCCCGGGGATTCGGTCAACGTGCTGCTGAAGATCTACACGGTGGCCGGCCGGATGATCCGCAAGATGGAGTCCCGCGGGGGCTTGGCCCAGGTCCAGATCCCATGGGATGGCCTGGATGCCGAGGGCGCCCCGCTGGCGCTCGGGACCTACCTTTTCAAGGTTCAGGCCTACGCCCGGGATGCGCAGGGTGAGAGCACCGGAAAGCAACGGGCCGCGGCGGAGGGCAAGTTCGTGGTGGTTGGCCACTGAGGCCTTCAGCGGCGGCAGGAATTGGGTCGAAAAACTTTGGAGCCTGGAGGAGGGCACCGGTGTAATATGTGCGCCTTACCGCCTGCCAGGGCTAGCCAGAGCGTTCGGAGGAAGTGTTCCATGCGATTGGAGATCAAGGTTTTGGCCGTTCTTGCCGGCCTCACGGTGGCATCCACTGCCTCGGCTCAGGGAACCGGCCGATCACTCGACATTCAGCCCGGCGGGCGCGAAAACGCCATGGGCGCAGCCGGAGTGGCACTGGGCGACGACCCCACCGGTGCGACGTGGTGGAACCCGGCGGCCCTCGGCTTCGTGGGCCGGACCGGCGTGGAGCTGACCTACGCCCAGCTCGTTCCCGGGCTGGCGGACGACGTGAACTACAACTACCTCTCGTTCGTTCAGCCGCTCAAGGGCTGGGGCGCCTACGGTGTCGGCGTCGTCTTCCTGTCCTACGGGCAGAGTGAAGGAGCCGACGAGAACGGCAATCCGACCGGGACGTTCGGCTCGAACGAGTTCTCGCCCGCGCTCTATTACGGTACCCAGATCCTGCCGGAGTTCGCAGTAGGAGCGTCGCTCAAGTACATCCGCATCCAGCTCGCGCCCAGCGATCTGTCGGGCGTGGGCTCGACCTTCGGCGTCGATTTGGCCGCCCTCTATCGACTGCCCCCTGCGCACCTCAACCTCGGGGTCAACGTTCAGAACCTCGGGCCCAGCGTGGCGTTCATCAACGAGGACAAGGCCGACCCGCTGGGGCGCAACCTCAAGGTAGGGGCCGCGTGGGAGGCGGTAAACGTCGAGAACTTCAGCCTGGTCACGGTGGCCGACTTCAATCAGTCGCTGGTGACCAACGAGTTCCGCACGTACAACGGCGGTCTGGAGCTGCGCTACACCGATCAGATCGCGGGACGGGTCGGCTACTACTCCGATCCTTTGGGCGAGATCGAGGACATGACCTACGGCATCGGTGTCAACTTCAAGGGTCTGACCCTCGACTGGGGCAGCATCCCCCAGGCCAAGAACTCGGATCTCACCAACGTCAACAAGCTCACGATCGGATACCGCTTCTAGAGGTCTGTGTCTGAGAACACCGATTGCCGCGTTGGCTTCGTCGCTCCTCGCTGTGGAGTATCTGACGATAGGCCTCGCTCGTTGCTCCTCGCCGCCCTGCACTCGGCGTTGTTAGACACAGACTAGGTTTCCAAATCGACCTTGAACAAACTGCTCCTGATTCCGGTCTTGTTCCTCGCGTGGATGGCCGGAGCGAGTGAAGCTCACTCCTCCGGCCTTCTGCTTAAGCGCCCGGCGCAGGCGACTCCCGCGCGCGCCGCGGATCCCGCCGCGGCGGTGGGGAACGAAACGCAGCGGCGCCTGCTCGAGCAGCGCGTCGAACGAAGCCGATCTTTCGGCCATCAGTTGAGTAGCCCGAGCGTGGACTGGTCGCCGCGCGCCAACCGCCGGCGCGGCTGGACCGCCCCCGTCACCGGACTGCGCAATCCTCACGCGCGCGTGGCCGCCCACGCTGGCCGTTCGCCCGCCGTGCTGGCCGCGGAGGCGGTGACCCAGGGGCCTCCCGACACCGTTCGCATCGCGTTCCTGCGCATCGATTTCTTTTCCGACCAGGGGGGTGACCAGTCGAGTGGCGATGGGCGCTTCGATGTGTCGGGTCCCGACACCACCATCCCGCCCATCGACCGCCCGCCGCGCAACCGCCACTTCTACCTCCAGCACCTCGAGGCGTTGCGTCGTTACTACGATGCCCAGTCCTACGGCCGCGTGGTGGTGGAAGGCGAGGTCTGGCCGCGCTCGCCCAAAGCCGCGTACACGGTCAGCGACATGGCCGATTTCGGGCCCTGGCGCTTCAGCCCCGAGATCTACGAAGCCGCCGTCCACATGTTCCGTACCATGATGTTCGCGGCCGATTCGCAGTCGATCGAGATGGGCGACAGGATCCCGTGGGACAGTTACGACCGCTTCATGCTGATTCACGCCGGCAGCGACTTTCAGAGTGATCTGCGCGGCGACAGCCCGCTCGACATTCCGTCGTTCACCCTCGGGGTGAGCGACACCGACGTCGTGATCTTCCCCGATTCCACGAATCGTCCCATCGACCGGGCGGCGGTGGTCCCCGAGACCGCCAATCAGGACGGGTTCTACGGGGCCCTCAACGGTGTGATCGCGCACGAAAACGGACACAACATCTTCGGCTTCGCCGACCTCTACAACGTCGACAGCGGCTTTCCGGTGGTCGGACTCTGGAGTCTGATGGACAGCGGCAACCTGACCGGCTCGATCGTCGGTCTGCCCAACGGCGACGAGATCTTTGCCGTCGGTCTGCTGCCTCCCAGCCTCGATCCGTTCCATCGCTTCTTCGCCGGCGACCAACTCCAGTTCGTGGAGCCGGCCTGGAACGACACCGTGGCGCTGCAGAACAGCGAGCGTCATGCCGAGATGCGGCGGGTATACCTGACCGCCGACGAGTACGTAGTGCTGGAGAACCGCGCCCTGGCCCCGGGCAACGTCATCGAGCTCGACCAGGATTCGACTTCGCACGTGGTGCTGGGGCCCAAGAGTCCCGACCGGTTCGAATACGATGCCCTGATTCCTGGTCCGGGGATCCTGGCGTGGCACATCGACGCCAGCGTCATCCCGTTCGAGACCGCGTTCCGGGTCAATCCCGACTACGGCTACAACTCCAATCCCGGGCGCCCAGGGGTATCGGTGATCGAGGCCGATGGTCTGGCCGACATCGGTGATCCGGGTTCGCCCTTCATTCTCGGCAGCCCGCGCGATCCCTACTTCCACAGCAACAACGCGCTGCTCTCGGACACCAGCATTCCCGACCTGGTGCCGCACTTGGGCACCCGGCCGCATGTGAGCTTCGAGTTCCTCGACGAGCCCGACTCGGTGATGCATTTCATCGCCCGCCGCGCCTGGCAGCCGAATGGTTGGCCGGCGGCGGCCGACGTTCCTCCCGGTGGCCCGCTGCTGTTGGCCGTCGACGCCGACGGCGATCGCAATCTGGAGGTGTGCTGGGCCGGCGGTGCCGACGGCAGTCGCGACAGCAGCGCGGTGTTCGCGGTGCGCAGCAACGGGCGCGGGATCCAGGACACCACGGCGGTGTTCGCGCGTCTCGATCGCCGCCCGTTGCCGCTGATGGCCGCCCTGCCGACCGGCGAGCCGGGGGGCCCGGGAGAACCCGACCGGGGGCCTTCGCTGTTCGCAGTCACCACGTTCGCGGACGGGCCCGATACCAGCACCGCCGGGGGGCGCGTGTTCCTGCTCGATCATCTCGGGACCACCCAGCCCGGCTGGCCGCCCGCGCTGCCCGCCATCGTCACCACTCCTCCGGTGTTCGCGGCGGGAGGTGTCTACGTCGGAGCTGCGGACGGACGCGTCTACGCGCTCGGCCTCGATGGCTCCGTGCAAGCGGCGAGCCCGTCACTCGGTGCTCCGATCAGCGGCCGTCTGGCGGTCGATCCGGTTCCGTCCTCCGGGTCGCTTCCCGGTCCTTTTCCGGTGCTGGTCGCGGCCGGCACCCGCGACGGCACGGTAGCGGTGCTTGGCCACCTGGGCACACTCGTCGTCGAATCCGGCTGGCCGGTGGCGCTGGGTGGGCCCGGATTCGTCCCCGACTTCTTGTGGATCGATTTCGACGGCAATGGAACGCCCGGTTCGGGATCCCCCACTTGCGGGTTCGGACGCACACTGGTGGCTCATCATGCCGATCGGCTGTGGGCGTTTTGCGCTTCGGGCTCGGCGCTGCCGGGATGGGGCCGCGCCACGGGAGACACGGTGGTCGCAGGCCTGGGCGCCGGCGATCCGGACGGTGACGGATATGCGGAGGTGCTGACCCAGTCGACGAGCTCGGGGATCGCGTTCTGGAACCAAAGCGGGTCGCCGTCGCCGGGCTGGCCCAAGACGCCGACCCCGGAAGACTTCCGGACCGAATCGCCGCCCCTGGGGGTGGACGTGAACGGTGACGGACGCAGCGAAGTCGTGGCGCTCAACGCCAGCGGGATCCTGGCGGCGCTCGATGTCCAGGGCCGCATGCCCGATGGTTGGCCGCTCGCCACCGGAGCGGGGACGGCTGGCTCGATGGTGGCGGCCGATCTGGATCGTGACGGTCGGGTGGAGATCGTGGCTCCCGACCGCAGCGTACCCGACAGCCTGCGCGACGTAACCAACAGCCGATTCGGCACCCTGGTGGCCTTCACGCTGCCGGTCTCGGTCGGAACCCCGATCGCGACCAGCTGGACCATGGTGGGGGGCGACCCGGGCCGTACCTCGACCCTCCACGGGCCGCGTTCTCCGATCGCCGTGGCTTCGGGCAGCGGGCCATTCGTCCCCGGCTCGCTCAAGGCCTATCCCAACCCGGCGCGCAACCAGCCCGTGTCGCTGGCCTATCAGCTGCTCGAGCCTGCCGACGTCGAGATCACGATCGTCGACGCCTCGGGGAACAAGGTGGCCGCGTTCCGCGACGCCGGCCGCACCAGCGACAACGTTGCCGTCTGGGATCCCGGGCGGGCGCCGGCGGGCCTCTACATGGCCCGACTGCACTTCCGCGGCGCCTCGCGTGAGCACAGCGAGGTCGTTCTGGTGGGGGTGGTGAAGTGATACGTGGCCCGGTCCTGACCCTGCTCACCCTGTGGAGTGCGGCGACCGCGGCTGCGCCGATCACGGAGACTTCGTACTCACCTCTGAACTTGGAAGTGGTCACCACCGGCACCGACCCGCTGCTCGCGGCGTGGCGAGCAGACCCGGTCCCGCGGCTGGTTCTGGCCCAGCGCGCCATCGACCGCGAGTGGTCGGTGGTCGGGGATTCGGGACAGGCGGGGCTCCATGTCGAGGGTATGAAATCCGAAATCGGCGCGGCGGCCATGTCGGCAGTGGTTCCCGGCACCGGTCAGATCTATGCAGGACAGGCCAGCGGATACGCGTTCGCCGCGGCCGAGCTGGCAGGCTGGATTGGCTACCTGCTGCTGCGTGACTCGGGCCACGAGCTGCGCGCGGAGGCCAGCACCTTCGCCGGGGAGCCCCAGGACAGCGCCAGCACATGGTCGTACGATCGCGCGGAAGCGTCGGGCGCCGATGTCACACCGCTGCGTGTCCTGTACGACTCGGACCGGGAGGCCTACTACGATGCGATCGATTCGGACCAGCGTTACGCCGACGGGTGGAGCACTCCCGACGCCCACAGCGAGTTCGGCGACATGCGCGATCGTTCGAACCAGCGGCTGGCGCAGGCGCGCCTCACCGGCGGAGCGCTGTGGGTGAACCACCTCGTGTCGGCGGTCGACGCGTTGCGCGCGACGCGCCTGGGCAACGTCGACCTGCGGCTCAAGGGTGACGTGGCGCTGAAAGCGCGCGGTTCGTGGAAGAGCGGGCGGCCGAGTCTTCTCGTGACCCTGGAGCGGAGGTTCTAGTGTCCCTGCGCCTGATGATGCTGCTGTGCGGCTTGCTGCTCCCGGGCATCGCGGGGGCAACCGGTGTGACACCACCGTCGCTGGCGCTCGATGCCGGTCACGGTTTCGAGGCGGCTCCTCCGATGCCGCCCACCGGTTCTGCGTTCATGCTGCAAGCCCCGCTCCAGTCGCAGGCGGCCCAGCAGGGCAGTGCTCCAGGGCCCCCGGTTCTGGGCGCCGAGCGCGCGCAGATCATCCTGCGCTCCCTGACCGTGCCCGGCTGGGGGCAGGCCCAGATGGGGCACCGCACCGCGGCCATGGTTTTCGGTCTGGTCGAGGCCGGCATCTGGACCTCGTTCGTGGCCTTCCGCGTCCAGCAGGAGATGCGGGTCGAATCCTACGAGAGCACGGCGTTGCTGTACGCCGGGGTCGACCTCGCGGGGCGCGACGAGGAATACCGGCGCATCGTGGGGTACTACCCGAGTAGCGACGAGTACAACCGGCTGGTGGTGCGCCGGGACGCCGCCAATCTGTACTACGACAATCCCGACGCCTACTGGGCCTACATCGCCGAGAACGAACTGAAGGGCGACGACGCCTGGGCCTGGGACAGCGAGCAGAGCTACCTGAGGTACCAGGAACAGCGCAAGCTCACGAACAAGGCCGGGCTGCGTGCCAACGCGATGCTCGGCCTGGCCATCGCGAACCGACTGGTGAGCGCGTTGCACGCCGCGCGCTATGCGGGGGGGCCGCCCGCGAGTCCGCGGTCGTGGAACCTCGAGTTCGGACCCCGCCCCAGCGATCTCGAGACGATGGACGTGGGAGTCCGGGTGCGCTTCTAGCTCACGCCGCACCGCGACGGGGAATCCCCGTGAAGAACATCATCCTGCTGGTCGTATTCGGAATGATCGCCCCGCTCCCGGCGCGGGCGCAGGCCGATGGTGGTGCTTCCGACTCGACGGCATCGGCGGCCGCGGGGGCGAGCGCCGCTCCCAGGGTCGAGACCTTGGTGACCGCCGATTCACTCCGGCGCATGGTCGACCCGGCGGGGCTGACGATCGACGCGTTCGGGCGTCTCTATGTCTCCGATGCCAGCCTGCATTGCCTGCAGCGCTTCGACCGCGATGGCCGGTGGCTGGGGGCGAGCGGCAATCTGGGCAGCGAGCCGGGCGAACTGCGGGTCCCGGGCGCGGTGGTGCGGCTGGGGGCGCTGGGGGTCGGGGTGCTCGATCGCGAGAACCGACGGGTGGTGGCGTTCGACCTCTTCGGGCGCCGCACCGGGATCGCGCTCGACCTGACCGATCCGCGTCTCGAAGCCCAGATCGGCCGTGTCGACCCCGGGGTGCTGGCGAGTGATCGCGGCGGCGCGCTGTATGTGACCGACCCGCTGCGCGAGCGCATCCTGTGTTTCGACGTTTCGGGGATTTTCCTGCGCAGCGTCGGCAGCTTCGGGGCGCGACCGGGACAGCTGCGCGGGTTGCGCGGGCTCGCGGTCACCAGCAAGGCGCGCTCGGAAGCGCTGCCGGACCTGCCGACCACCGCGGAGGCCGGCTATCCGGACGTCGCCGGCGACAACTGGCAGGGCCTCGTCGTTCCGGCCGGCACGCCGAAACCGATCATCAACTTCGTGCACGGTGAAATCGTGCGGATCATGAATCTGCCCGATATCAAGAAGCGCCTCTCGGTGCTCGGCTTCGAGCCGGTCGCCGGCACGCCGGAGGAATTCGCGGCGCAC
>Ga0075418_10009051_pt1 | contig 11169 bp, 10 predicted proteins | sample SoiMetdeltSBSDD2_FD_81776 | JGI IMG/M metagenome (GOLD analysis project Ga0075418, IMG submission 81776) | Bulk soil microbial communities from a Populus tree surrounding site in Tennessee, USA - Soil MetaG P. deltoides SBSDD2 | ecosystem: Environmental > Terrestrial > Soil > Tree plantation...
CGGTCCCCGTTTTCGGCTCAATAGTGTGGAAAGCAAGAAGGGTTCCAGGCGTGAGAAATCTGCTAGACTCTTGGGCCGCTTAAGGGGCGCCATACCCAAGTGGCTAAGGGGACGGTCTGCAAAGTCGAGTCCCCAAAAAGAGTCCGAAAACAGGCACCCTGTCTAAGCGGGCGAGACTCCTGCATTTATCCTTCCAACTCGTTTGGCCTCTCATTGTTGCCTTGGATGGCTACTTGACGCACAGGGAATTGGAGGGAACATTGAGTACTACGATGGACTTGGTTTATCGTGCTGGGAGGGGCGCAAAAAGGGGCACACCCTAGCCCAGCCTAGTCAGTCCACCTTTACCCCTCAGGGATCAGTCTCGGGCTGGTAAATCGCGATTCGTGAAAACGACCTTGTTGATACTAAGCGTTGCCTTGCCATTGCTCTTCTCGTGCGATTCTGAAGACACTTCATCGCCAAAGTCTGACGGTCTAATCCCTCTAGAGGTGGGCGGAATTTGGTCATACCAGGTACAGCAGCCTTCTGGAATCGCCGCAGATACAGTCTCTGCTATTACGAAGATCGGTGGAACCTTCTACTACCAAGTTAAGGGCAATCTGCTTGGTAGGTTGACCGGAGAAGGGGAGTGGTTACGCAACTCCGGAGACACCGTGCTGATCTTTGATGTCGCTCTAGGGGAGGAAGACACTTTGTTTGCCCAAGGAATGGGAGTCGGGGAGACCTGGTCCACTTTCACGAAATGGTGCATGTACCGATGTGACAACGATTCAGTGATAGTCACTCCAGCCGGGGAATTCCAGGATGTTCCCTGCTTCGAGCAACCATGTGTTCCGATCCCAGACACTGGAACAATCTGCTCGGTCGCACCGCACATAGGGATCGTAAGGTTGGTAAGAGGGTCTATTGGGGGAGCCACCACATACAAACTGATGGACTATTCAGCTCCAAAACGATCATCCGACTCGTTGGGGTGCTCTGAATAAATCTCCTTCTGCGGACCGCCTTCGAACCGGCATCTCATATCCGGGTTCCAGACAGAGGTGCGATCTCTGAGCCTGGAGGCGGCGGGAATCGAACCCGGTGGGAGCACTTTTTCTAACTCGATGATGGTGCGCGACTTCCGCTCCCAATCCCTTGCCCTAGGGTCACTTCCACCATTTCAACTTCTCCCCTACAATCCCCCCGATTCTACCGGTTTCGACCCGTTTCGTGGAGGTATTGTGGAGGCGGCGGGAAAGGTCTCCCTCTTCCTGAGCTGAGGGAAAGTTCCCGCCGCTTCCACGATCCTCCAACAAAAGACCAGTGGTTTGATTGGGAAATGAGGGGACGCACCCATCCTCGGCGATCTCGGGGCTAGTCGGACCCGTCAGAACAAGAACACGACGACGAGGGGGCATCGAAATGGTTGAAACCGCTCGGACCCAGTATGTGTTTCTCGATGTCGTCGGCTTCACCAAAAATCGCAGCGTCGAAGCGCAATCGGACGTGGTTGGGGCCCTTAATGTGATTGTGAACGCTTCTCTGGAGCTGCTGAAGATACCCAGCGACAAGACAATTCTGTTGCCAACCGGGGACGGAATGGCTATCGCGATCCTCGAGTGGTCTAGTGTGGACATTCATCTACTTCTCGCCCGGAGTATCTTGGCCGGGGTCGCAGAGCACAATTCAAGAACGAACGATCCAACAAGGTGTTTCCAACTCAGATTAGGAATAAACGAAAATATCGACAATGTGATTGAAGACATAAATGGACGTCGGAATATGGCGGGATCTGGAATCTCGATGGCTCAGCGCATCATGGATAAAGGTGATGGCGGTCATATCCTAGTCGGAGCAACGGTCTATGAGATTCTCCGTGAGCGAGAGCTGTACATGTCTACGTGGAGAGCTTTCACGGCTCGAGGGAAGCACGGTGTAACTTTCCCTGTGTACCAGTTTGTCTCGAAAGACGCACCAGGACTTAACGTTGAAATACCATCTGTCTTCATAGCTGGAAGGCGTGAGCCAGAAAAACTAACTCGATTTATTGCGTACTACCTTGGCCACGCACTGGCTAATCGTGAATTCCTAGTGTCCCGAAACTCTGATCCTACGAGGGACTATTCAGCAACCATTCTTCTTTCGTTTCTTGCTGAGGATTCGGTAAGTGCGGCTGAGACGCCCATTCATGAAGGACCAATCATAGTCACATGGCATGCAGGCCAGGCGACGTTTGAGGATCAGTACAAACACTACAAGGAGCTGGAGTTCTGGGTGATGGCGCGGCTTGCCAGTGCCTTACAACGCGAACTTGCGCCGTACGTGAACTTGTTCGAGGTCGGCGCGTGGACCACCTCGTACTGGCTAGTGGCGCCAGCAGGAATCCAGGCGCTAGTCGAGCAATGGCCCCAGGTCGCAGGCGAATTCGGGATCCACAAGCCTTCAGCTCCCTGAGCCCCTTGAGCCAGGGGCAAAATGGGACCTGGAGGGTTCACTGCTGGCCGGAAGAGCAAAGCCGCGGGGCGAGAAGGGGATTTGTCTAGCACCCTGGAGGTCGAGATGAGACACCGCTCCAAAGATCTTTTGAAGGGCCTGTTCCCTCTATGCTTGAGCCTAATAATGCTCCAAGGCGGTGCCGCATTGGCACAGTCCGGAGGATCCTTAGTGGGATGGGGCGACTGGGTCTTCCGAGAACCGTCTGCTCTCGAAGACCTTGTCGCTGTGGCGGCCGGCGGGGATCACAGCTTGGGGCTGAAGAGGGACGGATCCATTGTGGCTTGGGGGAGCAACTCCGATGGCCAGAGCAACCTTCCCGAGCCGAACAGTGGATTCCTAGCTGTGGCGGCGGGTGGGTCTCACAGCCTAGGGCTGAGAGCGGGCGGGTCCATCGTAGCCTGGGGGAATAACTCCAAAGGCCAAAGTAACGTTCCCGCGGCGGACAGCGATTTCGTATCCGTATCGGCGGGCGAGTATCACAGCATGGGGCTGATGTCGAACGGGACCATCGTCGCCTGGGGAGACAACACCTACGGCCAAGTCGACGTTCCAGCGCCGAACAGCGGGTTCGTGGCCGTTGCAGCGGGCTACCAACACAGCCTGGGCTTGAAGTCGGACGGGACCATCGTCGCCTGGGGAGACAACACCTACGGCCAGGTCGACGTTCCAGCGCCGAACAGCGGGTTCGTGGCCGTTGCAGCGGGCTACCAACACAGCCTGGGCATGAAGTCGGATGGATCGATTGTGACTTGGGGAGCGACACTGCAAGCGCCGGCTCTGAATAGCGGCTTCGTGGCCGTGGCCGCGGGTGGGTCTCACAGCTTGGGGCTGAAGGCGGACGGATCTATCGTCGCTTGGGAAAACAACGCCTACGGCCACATCAACGTTCCAGCGCCGAACAGCTGTTTCGTCGCTGTGGCAGCGGGCGAGTATCACAGCCTGGGGTTGAAAGCAGACGGGTCTGTCGTCGCCTGGGGAGAAAACCCCCTCGGCGAGTTCGACGTGCCGGCGCCGAACAGCGGGTTTGTGGCCTTGAAAGGGGGTGGGCTTCACAGCCTGGGGCTGAAGGCGGACGGGTCCATTATCGCTTTGGGACCTAACGCACAGATCAACGTGCCGGCGCCCAATACGGGTTTCGTGGCCGTGGCCGCGGGCTACTCGCATAGCCTGGGCTTGAAGTCGGATGGTTCTATCGTCGCTTGGGGGACCAACACCTATGGCGCGGTCAACTTGCCAGCGCCAAACAGTGGGTTCGTGGCCGTGGCCGCGGGTGGGTATCACAACTTGGGCCTAAAGTCGGATGGGTCCATCGTCACATGGGGAGACAACAGGTACGGTCTGGGCTATCCAATCCCCAACAACAATGGCTTCGTGGCGGTGGCGGCGGGGGGGATTCACAGTCTGGGGCTGAAGGCGGGCGGGTCTATCTTCGCTTGGGGGGACAACACCTATGGCGAGCTCAACGTGCCGGCGCCGAACAGCGGCTTCGTGGCCATTGCAGGGGGCGGTTTTCACAGCCTGGGGTTGAAAGCGGACGGGTCTATCGTGGCTTGGGGGGAGAACAGCTTCGGCCAGCTCGACGTGCCGGCGCCCAATACGGGTTTCGTGGCCGTGGCAGCGGGCTACTCGCATAGCCTGGGTTTGAAGTCGGATGGCTCTATCGTCGCTTGGGGGGACAACGCCTACGGCCAGCTCAACGTGCCGGCGCCGAACAGCGGCTTCGTGGCCGTGGCCGCAGGTGGGTCTCGCAGCTTAGGGCTCAAGAACGACAATTTGGTTGCCATCAGACTTTTGTCCTTCACTGCTAAGCGTCATGGATTGGAAGCCGTGGTCGCATGGAAGGTGAGTGACGACGTTGATCACGCCGGATTCCATGTCTACCGTCAAGGAACTGATGGAAATAAGGTCAAGCTCACCAAAGCGCTGCTGGCTGGCCAAATACAGTACCAGTTCGTGGATGCGGCGCCTCCAAGCACCCAGGTGTGGTACTGGTTAGCGGAACTGAGCCGTGCCGGAACGACGAGCTGGTATGGACCGGCTACCCTGCCGCCCGCGGTCTCCGTAACGATACGGCCCGTTCAGGCGTCTCCCAACCCGGCGCCCGCCGACGTTTCAATCGGGTTCAGCACAGCCGCCGAGGGGCGGGTGGCAATTCAAATTTTCGACCTCTCCGGCCGGTTGGTCCGAAACGCTCCGGAAATCGAGTATCAGGCAGGAGATCACTCCTGGCTGTGGGATGGTCGGCAAGACAGCGGGGACCCCGTGAAGTCTGGAATCTACTTCGTCCGCATCGTGGGAAAGCAGTGGCAGGAAATGGGCAAAGTTGTGATCAAACGCTAGGGAAAAGGGGAGACCTAGTGGGCGAGACTGTGAGCAATTATTGTGTCCTGCAAAGAGGTCCTTTCGGGACGACCCGAGCGCCGGGCTAAGTTGTTCTCTGTCAACAGTGGCAAAGCGACAATTGAAGAGACCCTTGTTGGACAGACCCTCGGGGGGTGCGTGGTGGTCCGACTCTGGCGAAGCCAAATCTGCTTCGAGGGGGACTCAGTTCCTCTCCGAGATTAAGGGCTCTTCATTCTGGCCAAAGCTCATTTGGAACTCCTTGAAGGATGGTCCGAGCCACCCACTCCGTCCCCTCCATCGCCAGCATGTTGTGAAGTCCTCGGAATTTCATCCTCCATGCCCGATACTCTTCCGATTCCGGAGGCGGTTTTGGTTTCCCCGTCAAAGCTTCTTGCAATTCGTAGTCTTGTCTACTGGCCTCTAAATCGACTAGCCGTTCGTAAGCCTCGTGGAGTTTTCCGAGAAGAGAATCCTTTGCTTGTTCTTCGAACCTCTTTCTTTCTTCATAGAATTCATTTTCTGCAACGGATCTTCCCAACAATATAGATGCGAACTCCTGGGCGAGTATCCGCGCATCGAATTCTTGGATCCCCACCGTTCTTAATTCTTGATTGACCAAGCAAGTTGCCGCCCATGCCCGGGGGTTCAAAGGCGGCCTTGCATTCAGCTCCAGGGGCTCCCTGTCCGGCCCGCGGTACCAGCCGCGCTTGTTGAGAACCCGGCGGATTGGCTGCGAAAGGGCATCAACCATCAGCTCCGCGAGCTCGGGCGGCATGTTTCGGGGGGAAGAGGTAAACCATCGTTCCAGGTCTCCGAGCACGAGTTCCGGATCTACGCGGGCCACTCTGTATCGTTGGCCACACACGATGGTCAACAAGAACAGGAATTCCGGCTCGAGGTAACCCGTTTGCCTGGCCTTTTCCCCCCAGGTCCTTAGAGAGATCCAGGAACTGCCGGGGAAGGTAGTGCGGAGACCGCCCTTCAGTGTTTGTGTCCGAGGCAGGGCCAAGGGTTCGTTAGTGCTTGCGACCCCTTCCTTTTCGCCGCTTGCCATTCCGTCCTCCGACCTAGTGGTCACGAAAGGCCCCCCATTTTGGGACTTCTCTGACTAGAAACCAATCGGTAGGAAATCGTATCACTTGGGGCGATATGAACAAGCATGAGCAATTCGCTCCAGTCGATCGGTTGTTGTCAGTCCCAGAAGCCGCGGCCCGGCTCGGGATCTCGGTCGTGACTGTGTATCACTGGGCGTGGTCCGGCTTGCTCCCGAGCGTGAAGCTTGGAAGAAGACGACTTTTCCTTTCCGGGGATCTCGACGCTTTCATCGCGAGAGCTCGGACATCATTCAAGGAAGAGTTGGAGCAATAAGCGAGGACACGGCTTTATGGGAACACGGACGTACCAATGACTAGCCTTCGGAATGAAAACCGGGGGCTGCCCTTCAATTCGCAGATAACGGCTTGCCGTTGGCGAAAGACGGAACATGGCCACATTCCCAATTTCCCTATGGAGAGGTGCTAAAGGGATGGTGAAACAAGAAGAGGTCCTAAGAATGATCGCCAGGAGGACCAAAGAGGGTCATTCGACTTCTTACCGCACCTTGGCTCGCGAGCTCGACCTTTCCGAAGAAGCGGCTTGCGAACACCTCAAGCGGCTATGGAGAGAGAGGCTCATAAGAACCACCATGCGGCCACCTCGATACAAGTTCCGCCTGGAACGCGGAGAGTCCATCCGGGACCTTCGTTTCGACTTGGCGTCCCGAGGAAGAGAGCGCCTGAAATGGTACGAGAAGCGGGACGATGAGGAGGGGTGGTTCTGATGAATCGGACGCGGTCCGCGGCCCGTAAGTATTCCTCACTTCGATGGAAGGTGTTCCCCATTGCTCCGGAATCGAAGGAACCCCCGATAAAGGGATGGCGGGAAAAAGCAACGGATGACCCAGCCACCATTGACCAGTGGTTTAATGACGGAGATAACCGCAACCTTGGTGCTGCGACAGGGAAACCTTCGGGATTTTGGGCACTTGATGTTGACCCCGGGGCTGGGGGCGAAGATTCCCTGGAGGCCTATGAATCTCAGTATGGAAAACTTCCTGACACGGTTGTCCAGCTCACGCCGAACGGAGGAAGGCATTACCTATTTCGGATGCCCGCCGATGGAAGCGACGTTAGAAACAGTGCCAGCGTACTGCCTGGCATAGACGTTCGCGGAACCGGCGGATACATCCTCCTAGATCCCAGCATAGTACGGACAAGACACGGTTTGAGGGGGTACCACTGGGAGGAATCTTCAAAGCCCGGGGAGGTCGAGATCGCCGAAACTCCTCCCACTTTACTGGCCCTGGTCCAGAAGAATCTCCCGAGATCAGTAGAACAGCCCAAAGCTCCCATAGCGTTTCTGACGCCTCGCGTTCCCGCCGAGAAACTCCTTCATCAAGCACTAGCCCGGGCTGAGCGCGAAGGGAGAAACAACGCTGGTTTCTGGTTGACTTGCCAACTTCGAGACAACGGGTACGCCCAGGGCGAAGCAGAAGAAGTTCTCAGTAGTTTTCAGAGAGAGGTCCCTGAATCGAGCCTCAAGGGAGAGGAGGAGGCCTACACGAAGCGGGAGGCGAGCAATTCGATTCATCAAGCCTACACGCACCCTCCTCGCGAACCGTGGACGACTGGCCAGCGAGATCGCTTCCAACCCTCGGATTACGGAAATGCACAGCGTTTAGCTACGGAGCACGGTTCGGAAATCCGGTACTGCCACGCTTGGCGCGTTTGGTTGGTCTGGAACGGAGTTCATTGGGAACGAGACACAACCGGGGAGGTGATGAGGAGGGCGAAGGCAACCATCCGCAAATTGGCTGCGGAGGCTTCCACACTGCATGATGATGAAGCACGAAGAGCATTGCTCAAACACGCCCTCAAGTCCGAATCTGAGCGATCTCTCAAGGCGATGGTAGAGCTCGCCCAAAGCGAGCCCGGTGTTCCCGTTCGAGTGATCGAGTTGGATGCACATCCCTGGCTGCTTAACTGCCTCAACGGGACAATAGACCTGCAGACAGGCTCCCTGCGACCACACAGGCCGGAAGACCTGATTACCAAGTTGGCCCCAGTAAATTACGACACGTCTGCAAGGTCCGACCTCTGGAAGCGGACGCTTGCAGAAGCCTGTGGCAACGATCGAGAGCTAGTCGAATTCTTCCGTCGTGCCCTGGGTTATTCCATCACCGGGGACACGAGTGAAGAAGTCTTCTTCTTTTTGCACGGACCGGGAGCTACTGGAAAATCAACGATCCTCGAGGCGATCAAGGCAACTTTGGGGGACTACGCAGTTGCGGCCGACTTTGAGACATTTCTTGCTCGAAGAAATGGGGGGCCACGAAACGATATCGCTCGATTGGCACCCACCCGATTTGTTGTGTCTGTAGAAGTGGACGAAGGGAAGCGGCTTGCCGAGGGGATGGTGAAGGTCCTAACGGGAGGGGACACCGTCGCAGCGCGGTTCCTCTACCAAGAATTTTTTGAGTTTCGGCCACACTTTAAGTTGTGGCTGGCCGCGAACCAAGCACCCCTCGTCCGGTCTGAAGATGACGCCATGTGGCGGCGAATTATTCGCATCCCCTTCTTGAATGTCTTGGCTGAAGAGAAGAGGGATCCACAGGTGAAGGCAGCACTCCGGGATCCAAACGTAAGCGGCTCGGCGATCCTCGCCGATTTGGTTCAGGGCTGTTTGGAGTGGCAAGAATACGGGCTCGGGATTCCCCCAACCATTAAGCAAGCTATCCAGGAATACAGGGAGGACATGGATCCACTGCGGGACTTCTTTTCGGATCGGTGCATTCTGGATTCCCGGGCTCAGGTTCCCTCAAAGGATTTGTGGGATGCCTACAAGGAATGGGCGGCAGAAGAAGGAGAACGCTGGCCGCTTTCGCGGAATGAATTTACGAAGGGGCTTAAAGCACGAGGGTGCACTCCTGATAAGAGAGGCAGGGGCAGACGTGTCTGGACGGGGATCGGCTTGGGGTCTGGCCCCGCCGGGGTGGGGGCCGGGTCCCAGGTGGCAGATGTGGCGGAAGGCGGCGCGTCATTGGACAAAGGAAAGATGCAATGCCTCCAGAACCAATTTCCTGAAACCGGCGCCACATTCCGCCACCTGCCACCCGGGGAGGTAACTGGCCAGGAGGCAACGTAACCATGCTTTTCTTCCATACGGTCTTTTTGTTGTCGGTTACATATCTGCACATTCATGTCTGGTCACAAAGCCTTCTTGGACCTTTTGAGACACGTTCCAGGGGGACCGAGCGGGACTCAGTGGGATTTACAAAGCCATGAGGGCGGCGATCTACCTTCGAGTTTCCACCGTGGATCAGGATCCAGAGAGCCAAGGTCGAGAGGTGCGAGGCTTCATTGCTTTTCGTGGCTGGGAGCATGTCGAGACCTACACCGATCTTGGTGTGTCTGGGGCTCGAGCTCGACGGCCTGGACTCGATCAGCTACTCAAGGATGCTTGGCGAGGGAATTTTGACGCGGTCGTAGTGTGGGACCTATCACGAATGGCGCGAAGTACTCTGCACGCCCTCGAATTGCTTCAACGGTTCCAAGAGATGGGCGTTCGTTTGGTGGCAGTAAAGCAGACATTCGATACCGACACGCCATTAGGAAAGGCGTTCTTCACGCTTGCCGCGATGTTCGCCGAGCTGGAACGTTCCATCTTGATCGAGCGTGTACGAGCGGGAATGGAGCGAGCTCGCGCGGAGGGGAAACACATTGGCCGTCCTGAAAGGAGGCTGGACCTCAACCATCTTGCGATGATGCGAACCCGCGGTCTCTCCATTCGTCAGATCGCACGAAAGATTCAAGTGCCACCTTCCACAGTGGCAAAGCGATTGAAACTTTTGCATGCAGAATCTGTCGAACTCCCTAGCCTGGGAACCGAGGATGCAATCTCTGGGGCACAAGAATGAGCGAACGGCCTCAGCCCCTCCTAACCGTCATCGAAGCCGCCGAGTACATGCGCGTCCACCCCAGGACAGTTAGACGCTGGGTGAGAGAGGGCCGTCTCGATTGCCTGAGGGCCGGAAACCGCATACTCTTCGAACCCAGGAGTCTCGCTCGTTGGCTGCAGGGTGCCGGAAAGGAGATCCGGCATGCCTAGACTCCCGAAACACGTCTACAAGCGTGGAAGTAGCTTCTACTTCCGGGCCAAGGTAAACGGGCGAGAGATACGGCAATCTCTGGGATCCAACTTGCAAGAGGCTCGTCGGAGAGCGCCTCTCTTGCTTCAGGCGATTCGAACTCAAGCAAAGGAGCCAGAGCATTCGCTCACGGTTGCCGACTTCAGCAAACGGTGGGTTAAGGAATACATAACCCAACGACGGAACAAGAAGGAACAGGACTTGGCGGCTCAAAGGCTGAGGGATTTTGTCTTGCCCATTCTCGGGTTTTACCAAATCCGAGAAATAAAGACAGAACACCTGCGAGCTCTAAGGGCCGTTGTCGAGGCCAAGGGCCGATCGGCACAGACGGTGCATCACATTTTATCCGACGTGCGTTGTCTGCTCCGATACGCCTTGGAAGTGGGAGTGCTTTCAGAATCCCCCTTCCGAGCTTCGATTATGCCCAAGATTCCTGAGGAAGCACCGAAAAGGCTCTCGGATGAGGAGGTGGGCAGAGTTCTGATAGTTCTGCCGCAGAAGTACGAGACGGCGGTACGGCTTGGTCTCTTGACGGGTCTCCGTTGGGGGGAGCTTCATTCCCTCCAATGGCGTCAAGTGAAAGAGCTGCCGGAGCCGCATCTAGTTCTCGAACACACGAAATCCGGGAAGGTCCGTCGAGTTCCTCTGGTTCCGGAAGCAGTAGAAGTGCTGAAACGCGAATGGGAACGAAAGACGAGCTCCGTGTTTGTGCTGGGATTTCGGGCGAAGAACCCGTGTTCGTTTGTCGAACGAATCGGTAAAAAGGCCAAGGTCCGTTGGCACTTTCACCAACTCCGGCACACCTTCGCCAGCAGATGGTTGGAACAGGGTGGTTCCATTGAGATGCTTCGCTACATCCTCGGCCATTCGACCGTTCGCGTGACTGAGCGATACGGCCGAGTTTCCGACGCTGCCGTTTTCGCCGAAGCGAAGCGGTTAGGGTTGGGTTTCCGAGCATGAGGGGGCACAAAAAGGGGCACACCCTTTCTTGAGAGACACGCCGTATCTGTGCTAAGTTCTTGCGCCCCAATCTTTGAGGCGCCATACCCAAGTGGCTAAGGGGACGGTCTGCAAAACCGTTATACGGCGGTTCAAATCCGCCTGGCGCCTCCACTTTTAACTTCAGGAATCGCAAGATCAAGAGACGACGACTCGCGACG
>Ga0075418_10009052_pt1 | contig 11169 bp, 13 predicted proteins | sample SoiMetdeltSBSDD2_FD_81776 | JGI IMG/M metagenome (GOLD analysis project Ga0075418, IMG submission 81776) | Bulk soil microbial communities from a Populus tree surrounding site in Tennessee, USA - Soil MetaG P. deltoides SBSDD2 | ecosystem: Environmental > Terrestrial > Soil > Tree plantation...
CGCAAGGAAAACGGTGAAACGATCTTCGGCGAAATCGCGGCGCGGCCCCCCGGCGCGCGCACGGTCGATTGCATGAACTACGCGTCCGACATCGATCTCTTCACCGGCTGGGCCGAGGCGGTGTTGCACGGAAAGTTCACCACGAAGCTCGAGCGGAAGTACAACGCCGCGATTGTCTTCAAGCGCGCGCAGGGCACGGGCAACATCCGGCGCATCGAGGGACTCGAACGGCTCAAGGCCCGCTTTGGTCCGCACATCGCGGCGATCGAGCTGCTGCCCATCGGCGCGCCGCGCCGCAACTGGATCCTGACTTTGGTGTCGGACGGCTTCGTCGTCGTGCGGCACCCCGATTTACAGACAACGTTGGACATGGCGGACGCGGTGGGGACCGATCTGCACCTATATGCTGGTTGAGCATTCGTAAGGAGCGCGCACATGACTGCCAAAGTGGGACTGATCGTCGGCCGCGAGTGGTCGTTTCCGCCCAAGTTCATCGAGGAGGTGAACCACCGCGACAAGGGCGTCGTGGCGGACTTCATCAAGCTCGGGGCGACGGCGATGGATGTGTCGCCCGAGTATGCCGTGCTCGTCGATCGCATCTCACACGAGGTCCCGTTCTATCGCTCGTACCTGAAACACGCGGTGCTGCAGGGCATCGCGGTCGTGAACAATCCCTTCATGTGGAGCGCCGATGACAAGTTCTTCGGCGCCACGCTGGCCACCAAGCTCGGCGTCGCGAGTCCGAAAACGATGGTGCTGCCGAACAAGGACTACATCCCGGCGATCAGCCATCAGGAGAGCCTGCGCAACCTCAAGTTTCCGCTCAATTGGGACGAGGTGGTGCGCGACATCGGCATGCCGTGCATCCTGAAAGACGCCCATGGTGGGGGATGGAAAGACGTCTTCATCTGCCGCACGCGCGACGAGCTGCTGACTCACTACAATGAATCGGGTCTCCGGACGATGATCGTCCAGGAGTTCATCGAATGGGAGCAGTTTGTCCGCTGCATCTGCATCGGGCAGAACGACATCCTCCCGATCCATTATGACCCGAAGGCACGGAAGTACATCGTCGATCCCGACTATCTGACGCCGTCGCTCCGCGAGCGCATCGTGACCGACTCGCGCGCGCTCGTGGGCGCGCTCGGCTACGACATGAACTCGATCGAGTGGGCGGTCAAAGACGGCGTGCCCTACGCGATCGACTTCATGAACCCCGCGCCGGACTTCGACATCAACTCCCTCACGCCCGAGTATTTCGACTGGGTGGTGCAGCACATGGCCGACCTCGTCATCCGATTGGCGACGCGTCGGTCCACAGCACGCGCGTTTCACTGGCAGGCCCTCTTCAAGGGTCGCGCGGGCGGCAGCGCTCGCACGCGGAGCCGGACATCATCGGCGTGACGTCGGTGCTGGAGCAGGCGATCGAGCACTACCACGAGCTGTTGAGCAACGAGCTCGCGGCGGAGTGCCAGGCGACGCTCGACGCCGAGCTCCGGCGCCGTGGATTGTTCTTTGGCGACCGCGCTCTGTGCACCGTGTTGCGCCCGCGCTTCTTTACAGGCGAGCAGTACCGCTTCCTGCAGGAGCGCTGCGCGATTCTCTTGCGAGCGTTCGATCGCGCCTACCATGCCGCGATCGCTGATGCCGTGTTGCGTCGGCAGTTCGGGCTCGTCGATTGGGAAGAGGCGTTGCTGAAGCATGATCCGGGCTTCCCCGATGCCAGCCCGGTATCACGCATCGATGCGTTTTATCTGCCCGAACAGGACGTGATGCACCTGACCGAGTACAACGCCGAAACTCCCGCCGGGGCGGCGTACGGCGACGCGCTGACGGAAGCGTTCTACGCGCTCCCAGTCATGCGGTCATTCCGGCGCCGCTTCGACCTGCGTCCGCTCCCATCGAGGCACGGGGTGCTGCACGCGCTGCTCGGCGCGTACGCCCAGTGGAGAGGCGGCAGGAAGAATCCCACAACACCACGTATTGCTATCCTCGATTGGCGCGAGGTGCCCACCTACAACGAATTCCTGCTGTGGGTAGACTACTTTCGCGCCCGCGGCCTCGAGGCGAGGATCGTCGATCCGCGGGAGACGGAGCTCGAGGGCGGTCGGCTGGTTGCGGACGGACAGCCGATCGACCTGATCTACAAACGCGTGCTCATCAGCGAGCTCGTGGAACGGGGTGGCCGCGACCACCCGGTGGTCCGCGCCGTGGAATCGGGCGCGGTCTGCATGGTCAATCCATTTCGCTGCAAGCTGCTCCACAAGAAAGCGAGCTTGGCGGTGTTGAGTGACGAGCGCAACGTGGGACTGTTCTCGGCTGACGAGCGCCAGGCGATCGACGCTCACATCCCCTGGACGCGCGTGGTGGCGGAGCGGAAGACACGTCATGAGGACCGGACAGTAGACCTGGTGCCCTTCATGATCGAACAGCGCGAGCGCCTGGTGCTCAAGCCGAATGACGCGTATGGCGGAGCGGGCATCGTGCTCGGGTGGGAAGTGGACAGCGCGACGTGGGAAGCGTCGGTCCGCACGGCGCTGACCGAGCCATTCGTCGTACAGGAGCGGGTGCCGATTCCGAGCGAGTCGTTTCCGAGTGTCGTGGACGGCCGCGTGATCTTCGCCGACCGCATTCTGGACACCGCTCCCTTCGCGTACCAAGGGACGCACGTCGACGGGTGCATGTCGCGCCTGTCGACGGCCGCGCTCGTCAACGTCACAGCTGGCGGCGGGTCCCAAACGCCGACGTTCGTTGTGGAGGCGCGATGAAGCCCCCCACACTCACCCTCGGGATCGAGGAAGAGTATCAGATCATCGATCCGAACACGCGCGAGCTGAAGTCGTACATCACCGAGATCCTGAGCGGCGACCACCTGGTGCTGGCGCAGATCAAACCGGAGCTGCACCAGTCGATCGTGGAGGTCGGTACCAAAGTCTGCACGACGCCGGCGGAGGCGCGTGCCGAGCTGGTGCGACTTCGCGGACAGGTCCTGGAGCTGGTGGCCCGGAGCGGGCTCAAGATCGCCGCCGCGGGCACGCATCCATTTTCGTCGTGGGTCGATCAGCAGATCACGCCGCTGGAGCGCTACCTCGGCGTGCGGGAAGACATGGGGGAGCTGGCGCAGCGCCTGCTGATCTTCGGCACGCACATCCACATCGGCATCGAGGATCGCGAGTTCCTGATCGACGCGCTCAATGTGGCGCGCTATTTCCTGCCGCACCTCATGTGCTTGTCCAGCAGCTCGCCGTTCTGGGCCGGGCGCAAGACAGGACTCAAGTCCTATCGCAGCATCGTATGGCGCGGCTTCCCGCGCACGGGCGTCCCCCGCGCGCTGCGGTCTTGGAGCGAATACACGGAACTGGTGAACCTGCTGGTGAGCACGGGATGCGTCCCGGACGGGTCCAAGATCTGGTGGGACGTGCGTCCCAACTGGAGCTATCCGACGCTCGAGTTCCGGGTCTGCGACGTGTGCACGCGGGTCGACGAAGCGGTCTGCATTGCGGCCATCGTCCAGGCGATTGTGGCGAAGATCTGGAGGCTGCGGCGGGACAACATGACGTTTCGCGTGTATCCGTCGGACCTGATCGAGGAAAACAAATGGCGCGCCGTGCGCTACGGCTTCGATGGGCGGCTCGTGGATTTCGGCAAAGGGGTCGAGCTGCCGGCGCGAGAGCTGGTTCGCGAGTTGCTGGTATGGTTCATTGACGACGTCCTGGACGAGCTGGGCAGCCGTAAGGAAGTCGAATACGCGTTTCGCATCCTCGATGAGGGATCGAGTGCGGACCGGCAGCTCGCTATCTTTGCGCGCACGGGGGATTTCAAAGCCGTGGTCGATCACGTAATCGCCGAAACGGCGGAGGGACTGTAATTGCCTGTCATTGGGGTTACGACGCAGACGCTGGAAGCCATTCCGGATCAGCTGCCGCGGTGCTGGATCATGAGCCAGCGCTACGTCAACGTCCTCACCGCCTCCGGCGCCATCCCGTGGGTCATTCCGCTGCTGGAAGGAAACGAGGCGGCGCTGCGGAGTATCTACGAGCGGCTCGACGGCCTCTTTTTGCCGGGTGGTGTGGATGTCGATCCCGCTGCCTACGGCGAACCGCGCACGACGCTCTGCGGCCGTACCGACCCGGCCCGTGACTGGACGGAGCTACGGCTCGTGCGGTGGGCGCTCGCCGATCGGAAGCCGGTGCTCGCAGTTTGTCGCGGCGCGCAACTCGTCAATGTGGCTGTGGGTGGATCGCTGTATCAGGATGTCGGTACGCAACACCCCGATGCGATCAAGCACGATCATTTTCCGGTTGGTGGCCGGCGCCGTGACGAGTTGGCGCACGAGGTGCACCTCGCCGCGGGATCGCGCCTGCAGCGATTGCTGGGGACGGACTCGCTTGCGGTGAACAGCATGCACCATCAGGGGATCGCCCGACTCGCGCCGGGACTGGTGCCGGTGGCCACCTCTCCCGACGGCTTGATCGAGGGTGTCGAGGCCGGCAACGGACACTTTCTGATCGGCGTGCAGTGGCATCCGGAAGACTTGGTCGACGTCGATCCCCGCATGAAGCGTTTGTTCGACGCCTTCATCGACGCCGCAAAACGCTGATCGACGCGGGACTGGGGGGGGCTCGGGGGGCGGGGGGGTCGGTCCGGCGCTACTGCACGACGACGGCTGCGGAATACATCGCCCACGTCACGCCTCCAGGAATGAGCATCGGCGCGATGCGCTCGAGTACCGCGCTGGCGCCGCCCTCGTGCGTCATCAGGGCGAGCCGCTTCTGGATATCCTTGGCTGTGATGGGGGCATCGAGGACGACGAGCACCCAGTAGCCCGTCACCGTATCGGCCGGTAGATCGGGCGCCGGTGCCGACAGCACACTTCCTCTCGGCGAGGCAAGTTGGCCGGAGCGGCCCTCTGGGGCGCCGGAGATCACCGGCGCTTGGATGGGTGAGGGTACTTCGGTGGTGCTGATCCCGTGGCGTCCGGCCGGTCGTTCACTCCGATCGCCGCTGCGGATTGGCCAGTAGACGTCGAGGTCGCCGCGCGGTCTCACCCACAGGAGCACGACGTGCCCTGGCCGGAGGAGGCGGAACTCGACGCGCGTGTCGTACAGATTCGTGAAGCCCGGACCGAAGTGATCGGGCTCGCCCCGCACGCTCTGCTCCACCTGGGCCGCCGCCGGAGTGCCGAATGCGGCCACCGCAGCGATCCAGAGCCAACGTTTCGTCATATATCAGCCTACGACCTCCTGGCCGACTCGCGCAAGGCGCGGCGTACGCCTACACTTCGCTGATGTCCCCGCGTTGCGGTACGATCGTTCTCGCCGGCCGGCCCAACGTCGGCAAATCGACGCTTCTCAACGCGCTCGTGGGCGAGCACCTGGCGATTGTATCCCCCAAGCCCCAATCCACCAGGCTCCCCGTCGTTGGCCTGCTGACCAGGGGCGATACGCAGTTCATCTTCACGGACTCACCGGGCCTGTTGGAGCCCGAGTACCAGCTGCATCGGGCGATGCGTGCCGCGGCCTGGCGCGCAATCGACGTCGCAGAGGTGATCGCGTATCTCCACCCGCTGAACGAATTCCCTGCGCCGCCACTGGCGATCGTAGCGGGGCTCGAGCGAGCACCCCGGCGCCCGATCATCAATGTCTATACCAAGGCAGACCTGGTTCCACCTTCCAACCGTCCGACCGTCCAACCGTCGGACATTTTCGTTTCCGCGCTGACCGGCGAGGGGATGGAGCCGTTGCTGGCAACCATTGCCCGCCAGCTGCCCGAAGGGCCTTTCCACTATGATCCCGATGATCTCGCGACGCAGCCGATGCGCTTCTTCGCGTCGGAGTTCATCCGCGAGGCGGCGTTCGAGCTGCTGCATGAAGAGCTGCCGTACAGCGTGGCGTCCGAAATCGACGAGTTCCGAGAGAGCGCCGATCCGGTATATATTCGGGCCGTACTCTACGTCGAGCGCGACAGCCAGAAAGGAATCGTCATCGGGGAGGCCGGCCGCACCATCAAGACGCTCGGTGCCACCGCTCGTGCCAAGATCGAAGCGCTGCTCGGCCGCCGCGCGTTTCTGGATCTGCATGTGAAAGTGCTTCCCAAATGGCGGCGCGATGAACCTTCCCTCAAACGGTTGGGGTACGCCACTTCATGAGCCTGGCGCCGGACCTGCTCGAAATCCTCGTTTGCCCCAAATGCAAGGGCTCGCTCGAGCACCGCACCACACCTGCTGAGTCACTCGTCTGCCACTCATGCCGGTTGATTTACGCGGTCGAAGACGACATCCCCATCATGCTGATCGATGAGGCGAAGTCTTTCTGACGGACTGACCGACGGTCGGACAGTCGGACGGGTGCTCCAAATCGCATTCGCCTTTCTGTCCGTCAGTCCAACCGTCCGACTATCGGCGCAGGAACCGCCACTCAACGCCGGCGCCCTCTTTCTCGTTTTCCCTGTCGGCGCACAGGCGGTCGGCATGGGACAGACGGCGACCGCTGCGTCGGGGCGTGGTGAAGCGGCGTTCTGGAATCCCGCCGGACTCGCGGCCCTGTCCGATGATGAATTTGCTCTGCACAGCGCCACACTTGTCGCGGGGAAGAGTCACGTGCTCGGCGCCTACTTTCCTTCGCGCGGCATTGGGGTGTTCGGCGGCGCGCTGTACCTGGTCGATTACGGTGACCTCGAGCGCACGGACGGCAACGGCAACACCATCGCCCGTATCGCGCCGCGCAACTTCGAGTTCATGGCATCGTTTGCGACGACGCTCGCCGGCTCGGTCATGTTCGGCTTGAACTACAAGCTGGTGCAGTTCCGGGTCGACTGCAGCGGCGATTGTCGCGATTTTCCCGCGGGCACCGGCGCGACTCATGCGATCGACTTGGGCAGCCAGTTTCGCGTCGGGGCGGTGGGCGGGCTGCGCGTGGGCGTGGCGTTGCGCAACATCGGGTTCCGACTGCAGGTGCAAAACCAGGCGCAAGCCGACGCGTTGCCTACCCGCCTCGCGATCGGCGCGCAGTATGAGGTGCATTTCCGCCCCGCCGAAGGGGCCACGCTCGATCAAGCGTTCGATCTCAAACTCGCCGCCGACCTCGACAGCCCGTTCGGACAGGTCGGCCAATCGGCGACCAGGCTTGGTTTCGACATCGGCTATCAGAAGCTCGTGCGGGTTCGCGCCGGATACGCATTCGTCCAGGAGGGGTTGAGCGGGCCGAGCATGGGCCTGGGTATCGAAAGCGGGTCGCTCGGCATCGATCTGGCGCGGGCCTTCCTCACCGGATCAGACCTCCAGGCCGACAACCCGACGTTTTTTTCGTTCCGCGTGATATTCTGATGAATCGCCGCGCGGCAGGAGTTGCCGCTGCCGCGCTGCTCACTGTGGCTCCACTCGAGGCCCAACGCCAGGATCCCGTCCGCGCGGCGGCGCCCCCCGCCGCCGCCCCTGCGCCGCGTGACACGGCGGCCCGCGCGAGTCTTTACGTTCGTCCACTTGCGTCGCTGCTCGTTCCCGGGAGCGGGCAGCTGATGGCGCACCAGGATCGCGCGGCGGTGTACCTCGCGGCGGAAGTTTATCTGCTGTCGCGATTCCTGCAGCTCGACCGCGAAGCGAACCGCGAGGCCACGCGCTTTCAGACTCTCGCGTTCAACGTGGCTCGTCGGCCCTACATGCCGGAACGCGCGGACACCGTGTTCGAGTACTACGAGCAGATGGAACGCTTCCCGGAGAGCGGCGTCTATGACGCCGATCCCGGACCGGCGTTCGAGCCCGAGAGCGATCCACTCACCTACAACGGGTCGGTGTGGCTGCTCGCGCGACGCACGTTCTGGCCGGATCCCAACGTCAAACCCGACCCGATGTCCCAGGCATACATCAATGCGCTGAATTTCTACTGGAATAATGCCGTCACGCCCGGATTCCAGTGGAACTGGCGGAATCATTCGCTCGAACACGAGGAGTATCGACAGTCGATTCGGCGCAGCGACAACACGTATCGCAAGGCACAGGATCAAGTCGGCCTGCTGCTCGCCAATCACGTGCTGAGCGCGGTCGACGCCTTGATTTCCGCGCGCCTGGCTGCTGCTGCCGGCCGTGCGGTAGAGGTGCATAGTTTGGTCGGGTTGGGGGGACGAGCGGGCGTTTGGTTTTCCGTCTCATTCTGAGCCGAATCTCCAATCATCAATAGCCAAGAATCATTGATCATTGATCATTCGAAGAGGAACTCCGCATGAGTTGGATCACCAGCCCCGAGGCCTGGGTCGGCCTGCTCACGTTGACGGTGCTCGAGATCGTCCTCGGCATCGACAACATCATCTTCATCTCGATTCTCGCAGGAAAGCTCCCGCCGGAGCAGCAAGAGCGTGCGCGCCGGGTCGGTCTGCTTGGGGCAATGGCGACCCGCATCGCGCTGCTGGCGGCGCTAGCGTGGATCATCCGGCTCACGGCTCCGCTGTTCTCGGTGGTCGGCCGCGAATTCTCAGGGCGCGACCTGATCCTGCTCGCGGGGGGGCTGTTTCTGCTCGCGAAGAGCACACATGAGATTCACGAGGCCCTCGAGGGCGAATCCGGCCGCGGTAACCTCAGAGGACGCGCGTCGTTTGCCGCCGTCGTCGGACAGATCATGGTGCTGGATATCGTCTTCTCACTCGATTCGGTGATCACGGCGGTAGGCATGGCGCGCCAGCTGGCGGTGATGATCACGGCTGTGGTGCTCGCTGTCGGCGTCATGATGTTCGCGGCGGCACCGATCAGCGCTTTCGTCCACCGGCACCCGACGGTGAAAATGCTTGCGCTCAGCTTCCTGCTGATCATCGGGGTGTCGCTGGTGGCCGACGGCTTGGGGCAGCACATCCACAAAGGGTACATCTATTTCGCGATGGGCTTCTCCGTGTTCGTCGAAGCGCTGAACCTGCGGGTTCGCGCACGTCGCAAGCCGGTCGAGTTGCGTGACGCCGTGACGGCCGAAACACCGACTGCGCGCAGTTAATTTGACACGGGAGGGGAGGGGGCCTAAGTTTAGGCGCTTTCTACCCTTACGAGAGGAGTGAGGTGCGGTCGCGCCAAGCCATCCTTTTCTTTTCCCCGGCTGGACGTCCCGTACCTGACTTCGTGACCGCCTGGGTCAACGGGAAGGGCATGCCCGTGATCACCATTCCGCAGGCGAGCGGCGTGGAAGAGCGGGTGCTCCGGTCGCTGCCGACCCTCGTTGTGGTGGATGCGGAAAGCGCCGGCGAGGAGGGGCTGGAGCTCTGCTCCCGGCTCAAGCGCGACCCGTATATGGCCATCGTCCCCCTCGCGGTCGTGATCAATCGCCACGCCACGGACGCGGTCCGCCGCTGGTTTGCCGCCGGCGCCGATGAGGTAATCACGCCACTGTTCGAACCGGGCGAGCAGGCGGGCCGGCTCGACGCGCTGGTGACGCGCGCGCAGCGCGATGTCGCCGTGAATCCGTCCACGCGACTCCCCGGCACGACCGAAATCGAACGTGAGCTCCGCCAGCGGATGGAGCGCGGCGAGTTGTTCGCCGTCTGCTATGCCGACCTCGATCACTTCAAGGAATACAACGATCGCTACAGCTACTATGACGGCGATCGGGTGATCTATTTGCTCTCCCGCATTTTGCACGATGTGGTGCGGGGCATGGTGGGCGAAGCCGGCTTTGTCGGGCACATCGGCGGCGATGATTTTATAGTAGTCCTCCCGATCGAGAGCATCGGACAGGTGTGCAAGGAAGTGCTAGACGTGTTCGATACGCTCGTGCCGTACCAGTACAATGAGCAGGATCGGCGCGCCGGTTACTACTTCGGCAAGGATCGGCGCGGGCAACTGCACCGCGTGCCCCTGATGACGCTGTCGATCGGCGTGGTCACAAACAAGCACCGGCGCTTTACGCACCCGGCCCAGGTGAGCGAGGCGGCGACGGAGATGAAGAGCTATGCCAAGACCCAGGCAGGCTCGATCTTTGTCGTCGATCGCCGGCACGATCGAGAAGCGGATGAAGAGGAGAGTGGAGACAACGAGGCGTAGCGCGTGAACGTGATCTGTCCGTCGTGTGAAACGGTGTATCGGGTGGACCCCACAAAGGTCCCCGGGGTCGGAATCCGTGCGCGCTGCAGCATCTGCAGCAACGTCTTCACGGTCAGTGGGAACGGTGCGCCACCCTCGGCGGCCTCGGTGTCCGCACCTCGAGCCGCGGCTCCAGTGCCGTCGCCTGCGCAGTCTCCGGCACCCCCGGCACCCCCGGCACCCCCGGCACCACCGCCGCCCGCGCCGCCCAGGCCGCGCGTATCGTCACCCGCACCCGCACCCGCGCCGCGTCCGGTGGCACGGCCCACGTCGCCGTCCCCCATTGCGCGACCGGCAACTCCGACGGCCCCGCCCGTCTCGCGCCCTACCATCCCTGCGAGACCTGCAGGACCCGTCGTCAATCCGTTCGCATCCAGGCCGGCGGTCCCGCCTGCGCGTCCGGCGTCGCCCGCCCCCGTGGCCCCCGCGGCCCCCGCGGCCGCGGCCCCCGCAGCGCCCGCAGCGCCCCCGTCCCCTGCGGTACCGGCTGTGCGCTTCGGAGCTGCCGTCCGTCCGTCGCCTCCCGCGCCGGCGGATACGCCGCGGCCTCCGCCACCGCCCCCGGCTCCGCCCCCGTCCCCGGCTCCGCCCTCGCCATCGGCAGCTCCCGCGGGAACGGCAACGCCGGGAAGGAGAAACACCGGGCCTCTGCGGCCGGTGAATCCGTTTATGGTTCAGGATCCGAAACAGAAGGCGCGCCGCCTAGCGCGCGCCCTCATCTCGGATATGCTCGTCTATCATCCGGAGAAGCGGCAGCAGGGTCTTCGGGACGGCACGTTGCCGCTGCTCTTCAAAGAAGAGATCGACAAGAGTTGGCAGGAGTACGTCGAGCAAGTAGGTCGGGACATCGCCCAGAGTACCCCGTTCTGGACCGAGGCCTTGAACGAGATTCTCGCCGGTGGAAAAAAGGTCTTCTAAGGAGTCACCGTGCCTTTAGCAGAGCGATTCCAGGATTTCGACCGCCGCCTCATCGAGCTCAGGGGCTTTCTTTGACGTCGAGGGGAAAACCGCGCGGCTCGCGGAGCTGGAGCAGAGAATGGCCGACGGATCGCTGTGGGCCGATTCCGAGCGCGCCCGGCAAACCGTCGCCGAAGTCAAATCGCTGAAGGGCTGGC
>Ga0075418_10009054_pt1 | contig 11169 bp, 5 predicted proteins | sample SoiMetdeltSBSDD2_FD_81776 | JGI IMG/M metagenome (GOLD analysis project Ga0075418, IMG submission 81776) | Bulk soil microbial communities from a Populus tree surrounding site in Tennessee, USA - Soil MetaG P. deltoides SBSDD2 | ecosystem: Environmental > Terrestrial > Soil > Tree plantation...
CGGTCAGCCGCCGCCTCTAGCTCCTGCAGATGGTCCAACCGCCGCACTCGACCTTGCCGTCTACGAACCGCTGCTGGGCTGCACGATCAGCGAGGTTGGCGGCATCGCGTCCGGCATGCACATGTGTCAGGGCCGCGTACCGATGGTTCCGCCCCCGAATGCGGCCGTCGCTCGTTACCGGCTTGTCGAGTCCTTGATCGACAAGCCGCCTGCACCCGAGACCTCGCTGTTTGAGGGACTCGACGTCTCATTGCCGAGCCTCGCGCGATATGCGGGTACTCGGCCACCAGATGCGCTGGTGTCTGGCCTGGCGACGATCGCGTCGCGCGTGGACGCCGCGATCAAGGCGCTCGATGCGCGTGGTCCGGTGGCGACGGTTTCCGATCTCGTTGCGGCCTTGACTGCCGTGCGAGGCATCTTGGGACAAACCGGCTCGTTGGGATTGAGCGACGACGCTCGATATGAGATCGAACCGCGGTTGCGATTGAAGGAAAGGCAGATCGAGGATGCGATTGCAATTGCGCAGGCGCTGCGCGTCGACGCACTTGCCAACGACGGTCTGATCATTGCCGGGCAGCCGCTGGCGGTATCGGTGGTGGTTGCCAACCGCGGCGGCGGTGACGTGCCGGTCACGGGCGTCACACTCGCTGGCTTCGACAGTGGCGGCAACTGCCCGCGCGGTGCAGCGAGTGCTGCCGGTTCCTACACATGTTCCGTAGAGGTGAAGACGCCAGCCACGGCGCGCCTCACGAACGTCTATTGGCAGCGGCCTGAGGATGCCGGGCGATCGACGTTCGACGCCGACGCTCCATTCGGTTTGCCCTTCCGTCCGACGCCGTTCACGGCGCGCGTCGATCTCGAGATCGGGGGAGCGAAAATCAGCCGCCAGATTCCCATTCAGTTCCGCTACGAGGGCGCAGGGTTGGTCGGCGAAAAACGCATGGAGCTCAAGGTGGTTCCTGCGTTCGCGGTCAGCGTGTCGCCGCGTATCGCGGTCGTGCCGGCCAAGGTGGGTACGGTTCCGCGCGAACTCCGGGTGACCGTCATCAACGGCAACAAGGGGCCGGCGTCGGCGGCCGTGCGGCTCAAGACTCCCGCCGGATGGCGCGTTACTCCGTCGACGGCTTCGATCAGCTTTAACCGCGAGGACGAATCGACGACGACGCGATTCACGATCGCGCCGGTCGGTGCGCCGAAAAGCGGCGAATCCGAGATCACGGCTGAAGTGACGGCGACCGATTTAAGTGGGACGACGCGATCGTTCGACACTGGTTACCAGACCGTCGAGTATCCCCACATCAACCGACGCCACAAACTGATCCCGGCAACGGCGCGCGTGAAGGTGATCGATGTGGCGATCGCGCCGGGGCTCTCGGTCGGCTACATCATGGGCGTCGGCGATCAAGTCCCTCCGGCGTTGCAGCAGCTCGGTGCGCGCGTCACGCTCATCGACAGCGACGAGATGGCCTGGGGCGATTTGTCCAAGTACCACACGATCGTGACGGGCGTTCGAGCCTACGAGCAGCGAGCCGACTTGCGCGCCAACAATCATCGACTGCTGAAGTACGTCGAGAATGGTGGCACGGTGATCGTGCAGTACAACCGGACGGAGTTCAATCAGGCCCAGTACGGTCCGTACAAGGCCGTAGTCACGTCGGAGCGCATTACGGACGAACACGCGCCAGTCAAAGTCCTGGCGCCGTCGCATCTCGCGTTTACGTATCCCAATCGCATTGACGCGCACGACTGGGACGACTGGGTCCAGGAGCGCGGCACGTACTTTCTCGCCGAGATGGATCCGAAATACGTGGACCTCGTCGAGATGGAAGATCCGTTCCCCTACAACCGCGGCGTGAAACGAGGCGCGCTCGTCGACGCGCCGTACGGCAAGGGCCGCTGGATGTACGTGGGCCTCGTGTTGTGGCGGCAGTTGCCATCGGGGACCGACGGCGCGTACCGCCTCTTTGCCAATCTGATCAGTCTTGGGAAGGCGCCAAAACCCGCCAAGCCAATCGTCGTCGAGCGCTGACGTTCAGTCGTGCCGTCACGTGCCGCGGCCGCCCCGCCGCGGCGCGTGCGGTTCTACCGTCTGACGACGTTACTTCGTATGAGGCTCCACGAGAGCCGGTCTCACTCACGAAGGAGCGAGCCATGCGAAGGTCGATTGCGGCGGTACTCCTGGTTGTACTGTCCCTCTGTGCGGAACGCGCACACGCGCAGCCTGGCAGCAGCGCTGCGAACCCATTTCCGGAAAGCAGTGCGGGTCGCGCGATGAAACGCATCACGTTCGGCGCGATTGACTGCACACCTGGCGATCCGGTCTGTCCCAACGACGCATTCACGACGAGCGAGCTGTTCGTCAACGGCACGTACGCAGACACGCGGCTGAATTACAACGGACCTACGAACCAGGCTGACGTGTCGAACTCGCTGCTGTCGTTGATCCTCACGCAAAGCCAAACGTTCCCAGGCGCCTCGACTGCCAGCGGGTTCACGTTTACCGTGGGCGGCGTCGTGCCCGTGCGCGAGAGCGAGCTTTACGGACCGCTCTTCGGCGAACGCGCGCTCACGAACGGCCGCCAACAACTCAGCGTGACGTTCAACACGCACCGTCTTCGGTTCAGCTCGCTGGACGGCTCCGCGATCCGAAACGGTGAGCGCGGCCTGCTGTGGGGTGATACGAACTACGACAACGCTGGCGGCGCCTACGTTGGAATCTGCCGGATGGACATCAACACGACGGTGTTCTTTGCTGCCGCCAATTACGGTTTGCTCGACCAACTCGACGTCAGCGTGGCGGTGCCCGTCGTGCACACGAGCGTCGAAGGATCGAACGAGTTCCTCGACTACGTCCTCGATGGCACAACGATTGAGGAGTCAACGTTCCTGCCGCAGGGCCGGTATTTCGTGCAAGGCAAGTCTACCGGTCTCGGCGACATGGCGATTGGCGCCAAGTACGCATTCGTGCGGCGCTCGGAAGCAGGAGCGGCGGTAACCGTGCGCACGAGTCTTCCGACCGGATCGCTCGAGGACATGACTGGCACTGGCGAGTTCCAGACGACAGTGGGGTTCGTCGGATCGACGGAGAAGGCCGGCTGGTCGCCGCACCTGAACGTCTCGTATCTGTTTGCCGGCGGCGAGGTGCTCGACGAGTTGAACTACAACGTTGGCGTCAGCTACAGCCTGATCCCCCGGCGCATGACTGTCGGCGGTGAGTTGGTCGGCCGTCGTTTGTATGACGTTACCGAGTTCACGAGCACGGTGCAGCTCGGTGTGTTGCAGTCGCCGATCACAGGAGAGTTCTTCCCGATTCGCGACTTCAAAGCCGAGCTGCTCGACGTGAACCTGTACTTTTTTGCGGCCGGGGGCAAGATCCGGATGGGTGGAGGCCGCCTGCTGGCGTCGCTCTACGCGATCATCCCCGCCGGTGGGTCCGGGCTCCAGGTGCAGCGGCCGACGTTCAACGTTGGCGTGAACTACGCGTTCTAGAGGATCTGGAGGAAAGAAGTCAGCGCACCCTGACCCAGGTGGTGCCGGTCCACGCGAAGTTCAGCTCCTGGTTGCTTCGGATCTGCTGCGACTTGCCGGTATTGTCAATGCCGGTGTGGAAGATCACGCAGCTGACACGCGCGCGCGTGCCGTCGATCTTCACGCTTTTGATCGAGATGTTCATCCCGTATCGATCGAGACCGAAGTCGTCCCGCAGCGCGTCGAACTCCTTCAATTCGCTCTGGGAGATTTCGGGGAACACGCTCTTGACCTCGTTACGGTTGCCCGACGAGAACGCCTGCGCGTAGGCTCGCACGCTCTCGCGCAGCGATGCTTCATTTGGTATCGGTCGCGGGGCGGCCGGAGCCTCTGGACGATCCACGGTCTTTGATTCCGGCTTCGGCGGATCGGCGGGCGCGGGATCCGGCTTTCGCGTCTCCCGCTCCGGTGCGGCAGTCGTCGTCGCCGGCGTTGGAGTGGTGGTTGCGTTCGGCGGTGCGCTGGTCGGGACCACTCGATCTTCGGCGGGTTTCTTGGGCTCGACGGTCGGTGGTGCACTTGTCCGGCTTCCCGGTGAGCCGGAATTCAATCCGGGACCACCGAGCACGCTCCCGCTCCGTCCTCGGCCTCCACCATCGCCAGGTTTTTTCCCCGTCGTTGTCGGCGTGGGCGATGGCTTTTCGCCGGATGCCAGAGGTGCAGCACTGGACACCGGCGATGGTGTCGGTTCGGGTGGCGGGGGCGTGGTAGTGGTCGTCGTGGGTGTCGTGGTGGGAGCGGTCGACGGCGGGGGGGCCGAGTGTTTCGGCTCCGAGACGTTGATCGGAGGGGATGCCGGCATTGTCATCAACATCATGCCAACGCCCACAGCGACAACCAGGCTTGCCACCACGCGCATAGCGGTGGAGCTGAGCGTGTTGGCGCGCAGCCAGCGGATCGCAGAGACGGCGGGGCTCAGCATCGACGCGCGAGGGATCGTGCCTGTACCTGCGTGCTGAATGACGGGCGGGGTTGGCTGATCTTCTTTCGCCGGGGTTGTCAGGCGTTGCTGCAGGCGGACGACGTCTGGATGCGTGGCGTCGAGGGCCGCTGCGCGCGCAACGAGTTCGCGCGCACCGGCTTCGTCGCCCTTCTCGAGACACGCTTTGGCCGTCGCCACGTACGATTCGACCTGTGAGAGGACGGCCTTGGGCCCGCTGATCTCACGCTCGCGCTGCTGAACGCGCCGCAGCCACTCGTCGTCGGCGATCGTCTCGTCGTTGTCGAAGGCGTCCCTCAACACCTGAGCGCCCGCGGCGACCTTGCGGCTGTCGTCTTCCACCAGCCGATCTAACGCGGCGCGCGCTGCGTGTGCGCGTCCCTCGTGTCGCCCCTGCAACACCGCTTTGAGCTCGGTCAGAGCCTGGAACCGCACGCTCGGCAAGTTGCTCTTGAGCGCTTCCTCGATGTCGATCGGAAGACGCGGCACGGTGAGCGTCGGGTTCTGCGCGATGACGATGTCGCCCTGCTGGCCAAAGGTCCATTTGCCGGGCGTTTGCTTGGGCGTTTCGTTGAGAACGTGCTCGTAGATGTAGTCGTAGAGCTCGTCGATCGTGATCTGGCCATCTTGATCGATGTCGGCAGCGCCGGTGCGCAGCCCTTCGATCAAGTAGTGAGTGAAGAGCGAGTTCTCGACGTCGCCGATGATGCTGTCGCCTTCCCACGCGAATTGCGTCGAGTCGGTGGCGGTGAGCACGACTCTTCCTCGGCCCGTGCCTTCGAACGCCGTTGCAGTGCCGACGGCCGCGCCCTGAGCGGCTTTCGAGCCGAAGCCAAATGCGCCGCTGTGACAGCAATCGAGGACGAGCACGAGCCGCTTCGAGGCGCTGTGATCCATCCTCGTCGTGACGTACGAGGCTTCGATTGCGGTGCCCGCGAGAACAGCGCGCTCGGTATCGCGCACGGCCAGGTAGAGATGGCCCTGCTCGTCGCGAACACCGTGGCCGGAGAAATACAGGAACAGCAGGTCGTCGCGATGCTTGAGATCGAAGAAGCGGGCGATGGCCTTGCGCACAGTCGCCAGGCCTTCGTTCATGACTGGCGTGACTTCGTCGAACCCGCCGATGTTTGGCGTGCGCAGCACGTCGGCGAGCGCGCGAACGTCGACGTCCGGCGCGGCGAGTTTCGCCAGGCACGAGTCTTCGTAATGGCTGTTCCCGATGATCAGCGCGAGCTTGCGCGCCATGATGTGGTCCTTGCGATCACGACGCCTGCGGCGCAGCGCTCGGAGGCGAGAGCGTGTCGGTCATCCGCTGGATCAGTTCCTTGACGACCGTCTCCGACGCGCCGGCTGGATATTCGACGTCAACGGATCGGTCGCCGACCGAGGCCTTGATCTTCACCGTCTGGTCTTTGCTGCGGAGCGTCCACGCCTGCAGAAACTCGATGAGGCGCGGCAAGGCCGCCGGCAGCACGGTCACCGCCAATGCGCCAATGGTGACCGCTTCCATCGACTTCGTCCCGGCCGGCGCGTTCGGGCTTGTCGCCAGTCGCACGGCCTCGACGCCGAAGTCTTCGATTTCGTTGCGGAGCTGTCTCGTGAGGGCGTCGAGATCCTCGGCCATCGCGTCACGGCCTGTGTCGAGGACGACGGTGATCGTGGTGGGTGCCGGATCGCCGGTCATAGTTGGCTCCTGCTGGACAAGATACGGTTGGACGCGCGCGAGTGTTTTTGACGCTTTTCCGACTCATTCGCCAGTTGTTGTTTTAGAGCCGCTCGAGGCTGGCCCTACTACCGTTAACGCTATCCAGCCACCTCGCGAACATGCGTCGAATCCGCACATTCCTTGGGGTCTGACCCCAGAGCACTGGGGTCGATGGGGTCTGACCCCAACGTTGGGGTCTGACCCCGAGTATTGGGGTCTGACCCCAGCCGACCGGATTTGGGTGGGTGGGGTCAGACCCCAGGACAGCGGTGTAAACTCGGGCCCATGGCTACTTTCGCGTTGCGGGTGAACGGCCGAACCCATCAAGTGGACGGCGAGCCTGGCGACAGCCTGCTATCCGTGCTCCGCTACGAGCTGGGGCTGACCGGTTCCAAATTCGGCTGCGGAGAGGGCTACTGCGGCGCCTGTTCCGTCCTGCTCGATAACCAGATCGCGCGCGCCTGCGTCACCCGGCTGGCTGCGGCCGCCGGCAAGAACATCGACACGATCGACGCGCTCGCCTCAGGGGACCGCCTCCATCCCGTCCAGCAGGCCTTTCTCGAGGCCGAAGCGTTCCAGTGCGGCTACTGCACGCCGGGCATGGTCATGGCCACGGTCAGCCTGCTCCGCACCAACCCGAACCCCACGGACAATGACATCGCCAAGGTCATGGATCGCAACGTCTGCCGCTGCGGCACATACCCGCGCATCGTTCGCGCCGTGAAGCTCGCCGCCGAACGGGTGCGACGGTCCGGAAGCGCCGAGGTGGCGCGATGAACTCCATTGAGATCGAACGCTACGAGCTGACCGAACCGCCTCGCTATCGCTTCGACGTTGGGCGCCGCGACTTCGTCCGCATTCTGACCGTCATGGGCAGCGGCCTGCTCGTCATTGCCTCGTCACGTATTGGAGAGGCACAGGAGTCTGGCCGCGGCGCACAGCAGGCGGTATCGGACGACGTGTCCGCGTGGATCCACGTCGACGAGCAAGGACGTGTGACGGGCTATACGGGCAAGACCGAAATCGGGCAGAACATCCGGACGTCCCTCGCGCAGGCCATCGCTGACGAACTCCACGTGCCTTTGGATCGTGTGTCGCTCATCATGGCCGACACGGATCTCGTGCCTTTCGATCAGGGCACGTTCGGCTCGCTCTCCACTCCAAGGATGGCGCCGCAATTGGCGCGCGCTGCCGCCGGCGCGCGCGAGATGCTCATCGATCGCGCCGCTGCGGAATGGAAATTGGATCGAGCGTCGCTGAAAGTCAACGCCGGCCGTGTGGTTGGGGATGGACGCTCGAGTAGCTTTGGGGATCTCGTGAAGGGTCGCAAGCTTGCCGGTGTGCTGCCGGCGAATGCGCCCGTCGCAACCAGGCCTCAATGGTCCGTTCGCGGCACGGCGCCGCGAAAAGTGAACGGCCGCGACTTCGTGACGGGCGCTCACAAATACACCCCAGACATTACCCGTCCTGGCATGCTCTTCGGTCGCGTGCTGCGGCCAGATGGATACACCGGTACGCTCGCGACGCTGGACGATGCACGGGCTCGCGCGATGCCGGGCGTGATCGTGGTGAGGGATGGAAACTTCGCTGGTGTCGTTGCGCCGACAGAGCGTGCGGCGCGCCGCGCGGCTGCGGCGATCACGGCTGAATGGCAGGTGCCGCTGAATTTGCCGTCATCGGCAAACCTCTTCGCCCACTTGAAACAGACGGAGACGAACGCGGGCGGGCGGGGAAGTGCGCCGGTCGTCGTTGGGGACGTTGCTGGTGCCGCCAGTCAGGCGGCGCGTACGTTTCAGGCGAGTTATCGCATTCCTTATATCGCTCACGTTCCGCTCGAACCTCGGTGCGCCGTCGCAGAATGGACGGACGGCAAGGTCACGGTGTGGACTGGCACGCAGCGGCCGTTCGGTGTGCGCACGGAGATCGCGGAAGCATTCCGTCTCCCTCCCGAGCGTGTCAGAGTGATCGTCCCTGATACTGGCTCCGCGTACGGCGGGAAGCACAGCGGCGAGTACGCGATCGAAGCTGCACGGCTCGCGAAGGCAGCAGGGAAGCCGGTGAAACTGATCTGGACGCGAGCGGAAGAGTTCTCATTCGGCTACTTCCGCCCAGCCGGACTGATCGACGTCAAAGCTTCCGTCGACGCCAGCAAGCGCATCATTGCGTGGGAGTTCGACAACTGGAACTCCGGGCCGTCAGCGATCCGAACGCCGTACGATATTCCGGCCCAACGAATTCAATTTCATCCGTCCGATTCACCGCTGCGCCAGGGCTCGTACCGCGGTCTGGCCGCGACCGCCAATCATTACGTGCGCGAGATGCACATGGACGCCGTCGCCCGCGGGCTGAGCGTTGACGCGGTGGACTTCCGGCTCAATCACCTGAAGGACGAGCGGATGCGTGCAGTGCTGCTGGCCGCTGCAAAGCACATCGGCTGGCCGAAGCCATCCATGGATGGCCGCGCGCTTGGCATCGCGTGCGGTACCGAGAAGGGTAGCTATATAGCCACAGCTGCGGAAGTGTCGCGCACTCCGAACGGGTTCGTCGTGAATCGCCTGGTGGTCGCGTTCGAATGCGGCGCGATCGTGAATCCCGACGGCCTACAGAACCAGGTTGAAGGGGCAGTCGTCCAGGGATTGGGCGGCGCGTTGTTCGAGGCCGTCGAATTCGGCAACGGCCGGATTGTCAACGGTTCGATGGAGCAATACCGCGTTCCGCGGTTCAAGGACGTTCCGCCGATCGAAGTCGTTTTACTCGATCGCAAAGATCTGCCGTCGGCAGGTGCCGGAGAGACGCCAATCGTGTGCGTCGCGCCAGCCATCGGGTCCGCCGTTCGCGCATTCGGCGAGGTGGCGACCGAGCTGCCGGTCAGGTTGGCGTGAGCGTGCAGCTGCTACTCGGCGCGCAACGTTAGCGCCGCGTCTTCAATCGAAATCTTGCGCGCTGGCGCGTAGGCCGCGACGAATGTCACGAGCGCGAGGAGTCCAGTCGCCAGGGCGAAGGTAGCAACGTCAATCGACGGCGCACCCGCGAAGAACGCCGAGTTCAGCCGCGCCAAGAACGGCCCCGCGCAGATGCCCAGCGCGGTGCCAATCATTGCCGGTACTGCACCCTGGCGGACGGCGAGACGAATCACGTCAGCGCGGCTCGCTCCCAACGCGAGGCGAATCCCAAACTCGCGGCGGCGCTGCTCTACCGCATAGCTGACCACGCCGTGAACCCCGAAGACCGCCAGTATCAGGGCAAGCCCTGCGAAGACCGACATCCACATCGTTGGCAGCCATCTGCCGCTGACCGAACCAAAAACCATCTCGTCGAGCGATCGCACCAACGCCACAGGCTGGTTTCGATCGATTGCTCGAACGGCGGATCGAATCCGTGTGGCCGCGGCGGTGTGCGACAAGTTGGACTTCACGACGAAGGTCATCGATGACTCCGCGCTCTGTGGCAAGGCCAGATACACGGTGGGTACGGCCACCGCTCCAAGACCTTGCTGACGAACGTCAGGGACGACACCGACGATCGTGAGCCATGGGAATTTCGCCGCCGGCGTGCCTCGCTTGATCCGCCGCCCGATGGGACTCTGGTTCTCCCAGTACATGCGGCGCATGGCCTCGTTGATGACCGCGACTCCAGGTGCGCCGGCGACGTCGTCGGTCGTGAACGAACGACCGTCTCGAATCGGAATCCCGAGCGTCCGGAAGTAATCCGCAGTGACAATGAAGCGCGCGGCTCCGGGCTGTGTGGAGGGGCTGTCGGCGAGTGATTCCCGCCCTTCGATCGTGAAATATCCGGAGTTGCCGAGACCGCTCAAGGGAGCGTGTGTGACCGCAGCAGCGGCGATGACGTTTGGATCGGCAGAGAGCTGCTGGAGCGCGCGCTCGAAGAACGCGATCGTCTGCTCGTCCGGCCGCGCGGATGGGAGCGTGACACGAGCGGTCATAACGCCATCCGCCGAGAAGCCAGGATCGATCTGCCAGAGAGTGAGAAATCCTCGCGTCAAGAGTCCGGCGCTGAGGAGAAGTGTTACGGCGAGCGCGGTCTGCGCGACGAGCAAGATCCCCTGGGTACGAAAAGCCGACGAGCGCGGGTCCACATGTCCGGCGTTGAACTGCGTTCGTGAATGTCGCAGCGCAGGAAGGATGCCGAAGAGCAGGGCTGCAGCGAGCGAAAGAACCAGCGTATAAGCCAACACTCTCCAATCGACCGCGGTCGGCGTCATACGATAGGGAGAGCCGGCGGGAAGCATTCCAAGCAGGGCCTCAACGCTCCATAGCGCGAGGAGAAGACCCAAGGCCCCAGCGATCACCGACAGGGCGAGGCTTTCCGTGACCAGCTGGGCGATCAGTCGTCCTCGCGTCGCGCCGATCGCCGTGCGGATCATGAACTCGCGTCCGCGTACCCGCCCTCGGGCAAGCAGTAGATTCGCAACGTTTGTGCAGGCCGCGAGCAGCAGCAAGCCGACGGCGCCCATGAGCGCCCACAACGTCGTTCGATTGCTGGGACCGACGAACCAGTCCCGCAACCTCGAGATCGCAGGAATGTGGCCGTTGCTCTCGCTCTCGTGCTGGAAGGTAAGCGTTCGCAGCTCTGCGCGCGCCTGTTCGACCGAGGCGCCAGCCTTGAGCCTGGCGACCGCCAATAATGAATGTTCGCCCCGATCCTGTTGCTCGCGATCCAAGTTGAGCGGTGCCCAAATCTCGACCTCGCGATAAGGGAACTGCAGAGTCCGCGGCATCACGCCGGCTACGACATAGCCCTCGCCGTTCAGGCGAAGCGTGCGGCCGACGACAGTCGGATCGGCGGCGAACAGACGGTGCCACAGGGCATCGCTGATCACGACTACGCGATTACCGCGAGTCTCGTCGTCGCGAACGAGACTGTTACCGACGATGGGCGCGACACCGAGGACGCTAAAGAAGTCGCCGCTGACGCGCAGACCGTCGAGCCGCTCCGCCTGCTCGATCCCGGTCAGGTTTGGCGTCCAGGCTCTGTA
>Ga0075418_10009055_pt1 | contig 11168 bp, 9 predicted proteins | sample SoiMetdeltSBSDD2_FD_81776 | JGI IMG/M metagenome (GOLD analysis project Ga0075418, IMG submission 81776) | Bulk soil microbial communities from a Populus tree surrounding site in Tennessee, USA - Soil MetaG P. deltoides SBSDD2 | ecosystem: Environmental > Terrestrial > Soil > Tree plantation...
AAGCTAGTGCAGCGTCCAGCCGGTGTTAGGCGGCTAGAGCGAAACGCTCGTCGTTGGCGTTTGTAGTGTTTCCAGAATGGATTTACGAGGTGATCTGGTCCTCGGCATGCCCTGCGCTGCTTCGATGCCCACGTCGAAACCAGGTCGCCCCCGGAATCGGTGTGTCTGCTGTGCCTATTGTCCCACTGGAGATGGGGCCTTGGGAGGCCTTCTGCAACGGTCCGACTAACCTTTTAGACCTGCTTGCCCCTCATGGTTCCCGACTCGAGCTTCTCGGGCGCCTGGCGCAGATGCCGCATCGGTCGGCCAAGCCGGCGCGCCTTTGCTCCTCAGGAGGCGGAAATACCAAGCTTTGACGATGTTCGGCTCGATACGCGGGAAGCAACCGCCCGCTCGCGTCCGCAGCGGCTCGACGTTGTCCGTCAACGCGCGGCAGGTGGGGGATATAAAGCCAGCGCCCCAGTCCGGATCGTTTCGAGCGGGTTGAATCGTGTGGCGGGGCGCCATGCGGGAGAAGCATCAAGCTCGCCGCCATGGGCTTCCACCTTTCCCGTGATGGAAGCCATGGCGCTTTCGGCGCATTCAGGCGGCGGGGAGGCCTTCCCGACGCCTAGGACCAGCCTTTCAGGACCAGCTTGCCGATCATGGTTCCGGACTCGAGCTTCTCGTGCGCCTTGCGCAGGTTCGCCGCGTTGATCGGTGAAAGCGTCTCCTTCAGCGTGCCGCGCAGCTTGCCGGAGTCGAGCCAGTCCGCCACCTGGTTGAGGAGGCGGTGCTGCTCGATCATGTCGGGGGTCTTGAAGCGCGGACGCGTGAACATGAGCTCCCAGCACATGGTCGCGCTTTTGGAGCGCACCACGTCCATCGGCAGCGGCTTCGTATTGCCGACGATCGCCACCATCGCGCCTTGCGGGGCGACGAGCTGCGCCATCGCCGCCCAGTGCGTGTCGAGGTCGTTGAAATTCGCGATGTACTCGACCGGCTTCTTGACCTGTGAAGCGAGGTCCTTGCGGTGGTCGACGACTTCGTCTGCGCCGAGCTCCTTCACCCAGGCGACCGTCTCCGGCCGCGAGGCGCTGGCGATGACCCTCAGGCCTGCGAGCTTGGCGAGCTGGATGCCGATCGAGCCGACGCCGCCCGCGCCGCCGATGATCAGGATGGTCTTCCCCGCGTCCTTGCCGCCGCGGTCGATCTTCATGCGGTCGAAGAACGCCTCCCACGCGGTGATCGCGGTGAGCGGGATGGCGGCGGCCTGCGCGAAGTCGAGGCGCTTCGGCTTGCGTCCGACGATGCGCTCGTCGACGAGGTGGAGCTCGCTGTTCGCGCCGGGACGCGTGACGTCGCCCGCGTAGTACACCTCGTCGCCCGGCCTGAACAGCGTGACTTCGGGCCCGGCGGCTTCGACCGTGCCGGCGGCGTCCCAGCCGAGCACTCGCGGCGCGGGCGAGTCGATCTTTCTCTGCTTGGTGTCGACCGGGTTGACCGAGATCGCCTCGACCTTCACCAGAAGGTCATGCCCGGCGGGCGCCGGCTTCGGCTGCTCGATTTCCTGGAAGGTGTGAACGATGGCTTTCATAGGTGCTCGATAAGCTCCAGCGGATGGCGGATGACGGCGGCGGCCTCCCAGCTTCCCGGGCCGCCGCTCTCGGGATGATGGTAGCCCCATTCGACCGCGATGGCGCGCATTCCCGCGGCCTGCGCGGCTTTCATGTCGCGCAAGTCGTCGCCCAGGTAGAAGCAGTCTTCTGGAGAGACCTGAATCTGACGGGCCGCATGAAGAAGCGAGGCGGGGTGCGGCTTGAGATGAGGCGTGGTGTCGCCGCAGGCCACGCAGTCGGGATCGAGTCCGAGCTCGGCGACGAGGCGCTCGGTGAAACGCGTGGCCTTGTTGGTGACGATGCCCCACGCGATCCGGCGCCTGCGCAGCTCCGCGATCAGCTCGACGATGCCGGGGAAGAGCCTGGTCTCCTCGCACACGCGCTCGGCGTAGTACTCCAGAAAGGTCTCGCGCAGCGCCGCGTAGTCCGGATCGCCCGGCGTCACGCCGAAGGCCGCGTGCACGAGCCCCCGGGCGCCGGCGGAGGCGAAGGGGCGCAGCCGCTCGATCGGCAGCGGCGCGTGGCCCTGCTCGACGCGCATGCGGTTCACCGCCGCGGCGAGGTCGGGCGCGGTGTCGGCGAGCGTGCCGTCGAAGTCGAACAGAACCGCCCGGCTAGGCATCGCGCCTGCAGCGCAGGAGGTAGTTGACGTCGCAGTCGCGCCCGAGGCTGTAGCGCTGCGTAAACGGGTTATAGGTCATGCCGATCAGCTCCTCGGGCGCGAGGCCGCTCGCGCGGCCCCAGCGCGAAAGCTCGGAAGGCTTGATGAAGCGCAGGTAGTCGTGCGTGCCCTTCGGCAGAAGCTTGAGCACGTACTCGGCGCCGATCACGGCGAAGAGGTAGGACTTGGGATTTCGGTTGATGGTGGAAAAGAACACCAGGCCACCGGGGCGCACAAGGCGTGCGCAGGCCTCGACCATGCCGGCCGGCTCCGGCACGTGCTCGAGCAGCTCCATGCAGGTGACGACGTCGAATTCGCCGGGGCGCTCGTCGGCGAACGCTTCCGCCGTCACTTTCAGGTAAGTAATGTCAAGTTTCGATTCAAGTAGGTGCAGCTCCGCTACGCGCAGGCCTTTCTCGCCGAGGTCGATCCCGGTGACCTCGGCACCGCGCCGCGCCATGGCCTCGGCGAGGATGCCGCCGCCGCAGCCGACGTCGAGCACCTTCTTGCCGGCCAGCCCGGCCGAGCGGTCTATCCAGTCCAGCCGCAGCGGGTTGATCTCGTGCAGCGGCCGGAACTCGCCCTGCGGGTCCCACCAGCGGTGGGCGAGCTTCGAGAATTTCTCGAGTTCCTGGGGGTCAGCGTTCATAAGAATTCGGGGTCAGAGCCCGAATTCGTTTTCGCGTACGCAAAAACCAAATTCGGGCTCTGACCCCGAATTCTACGATTGTAGAAACAAAAAACCCGGCCGCAGCCGGGTTTCGTGTCCCAGAAGGGCTAAAGCGCCAGGTTAGTTCCTGCGGGTGCCGATGACCTCGATCTCGGTGCGGCGGTTCTTGGCGCGGCCTTCGGCGGTCTTGTTGCTCGCCACCGGCTGCTTCTCGCCCTTGCCCTCGGTGTAGACGCGGTTCGGCTCGATGCCCTTCGACACGAGATAGGCCTTCACCGATTCGGCGCGGCGCACCGACAGGCGCTGGTTGTACGCATCGGAGCCGATCGAATCGGCGTGGCCGATCGCGATCACGACTTCGAGGTTGACGCCTTTCGCCTTGCCGGCGAGGTCGTCGAGCTTCGAGCGGCCCTCAGGCTTGATCACCGACTTGTCGAAGTCGAACAGCACGTCCGCGGCGAAGGTGATCTTCTCAGCGACGGGCTTCGGCTTCTCGGGCGCGGGCTTCGGCTGCGCAGGCGGCGGCGCAGGCTTCGGCTCGGGCTTCGGCGCCGGTGCGGGCGTGGGAACGGGCTCGGGCTTGGCTTCGGGTTTGGGTGGTTCGCTGGTGGCGCAGGCCGCTGCAAACGCGACTGCGACGAGCATTGCGAACAGGTTCTTGGTCATTCGCTCCCCGCCTTCTCTTTGTTTTAGAAAAATCAAGAGTCTGCGTGACCCTTGAGCGAATTCTGCCACAACTCCACGCGCTTTTCCAAACCGGAGAACGCGCTCGGCTGCAACCGACCGTCGATCACCCGCGCTTCGCCGTTCACCCACACATGGGTAACGTGCTCGCGGCCCGCGGCATAGACCAGATGCGAGACCGGGTCGTAGCAGGGGGCGAGCTCGGGCCCGCGCAGCGCGACGGCGACGAGGTCGGCGGCCTTGCCCGGAGCGATCGAGCCCGCGAGCCCCTCGATGCCGAGCGCCTGCGCGCCGCCTAGGGTCGCGGCGCGCAGCGCGGCGTGCGCGGGCAAGGCCTGCGCATCGCCGGCGACCGCCTTCGCGAGAAGCGCGGCAGTGCGCATTTCCTGCAGGAGATCGAGGCGGTTGTTGCTCGCCGCGCCGTCGGTGCCGAGGCAAAGGTTCGCGCCGGCCTGGCGCAGCGCCTCGATCGGGGCGAAGCCGCTCGCGAGCTTCAGGTTCGACGAAGGACAGTGCGCGATCGAGGCGGCGTGGCTGCCGAGAAGCTCGATCTCCGCCTGCTCCAGGTGAACGGCATGAACCGCGATGAGCCCCGGGCCGAGCAGGCCGAGACGCTGCAGCCGCCCGACCGGCCGCATCCCGTGCTCGGCGAGGGAGCGCCGGTTCTCGTCCTCGGTCTCGGCGAGATGCACGTGGACCGGCAGATCGAGCTCGGCCGCGAGCTTCGCGACCTGGCGGAAGCTCGCGTCGGACACGGTGTACGGCGCGTGCGGCGCGAGGCAGAACGATACCAGCGGGTCCTCGCCCTCGCGGTCGCGCAGCGCGAGGCCTTTGCGCAGGTAGTCGGCGGCGTCGGAGGCGTAGGCCGAAGGGAATTCGACCACGATGATCCCCAGCGCGACGCGCATCCCGGCGCCGCGCGCCGCCTCGAGCGAGGCCTCCGGGAAGAAGTACATGTCGTTGAAGCACGTGATCCCGCCGCGCAGCATCTCGGCGCAGGCGAGGAGCGTCCCGTCGCGCACCATGGCCGCAGAAACGTGCCGGCCTTCGGCCGGCCAGATGTGGTCTTCCAGCCAGCGCATGAGCGGCAGGTCGTCCGCGAGGCCGCGCATGAGCGACATCGCGGCGTGCGTGTGCGCGTTCACGAGCCCCGGGATGAGCACGTGATCCGGCAGATCGAGCACCGGATACGAGCCGAAGCGGGGGGCCGCTTCCGCCATGGGAAGCAGCGCTTCGATGCGCCCGTCGCGCACCGCGACGAGGTGGCGCTCGAGGACCTGTCCGGGCGGATCGACCGGGACGATCCACCTCGGGTTGAGAAGGAAGCGGCTCATGAACAAAAAGGCCCCGTGTCGGGGCCCCGAAGTCTAACGCCCGAGGCGGCCCCTAGCGCGGCATGCCTTTGGTTGTGCTGCGCCGAACCGAGCCGATCGGCATGGCCGTCCACATGCACCAGCGCGATCGAAGCGAATTCCTGCCCACGCGCCACGATCTCCTTGTCGAGCTTCGCGCGCGCGTCCGGCGTCAGGGCCGACCTGTTGAATTCGAACAGCCCAGTCGAAGTGACCGAGATCACCGCGGGCTTCTTGGGCGGCTCGGGCTCGGCCACCGGCTTGGGCTCGGGCGGCTTCGTCTTTTGGTTCGCCGCGTGGCTCCGGATTTAATCACGGCGTCCATACCAAACACAAGCGGTCCCGGACGAAAACGCGGGGCGTTTTTTCGAGGGAAAACTGATGCTTGCATGATAAAATTCGAGCGCTCGCCTGATGGAAAATTTCGCCAAGGAAACGCTGCCGATCTCGCTCGAGGAGGAGATGCGGCGCTCGTACCTCGATTACGCCATGAGCGTGATCGTGGGACGGGCCCTCCCCGACGTGCGCGACGGCCTGAAGCCGGTGCACCGCCGCATCCTCTATGGCATGAACGAGCTGGCCAACCACTGGAACCGCCCCTATAAGAAGTCGGCCCGCGTGTCGGGCGACGTGATGGGCAAGTACCACCCGCACGGCGACGCCGCCATCTACGACACGATGGTGCGCATGGCGCAGAGCTTCAGCCTGCGCTACCTGCTGATCGACGGCCAGGGCAACTTCGGCTCGGTGGACGGCGACAACGCGGCGGCCTCGCGCTATACCGAGGTCCGCCTGACGCGCTTCGCGCACGAGATGCTGACCGACATCGACAAGGAAACGGTCGATTTCGTGCCGAACTACGACGGCCAGGACCAGGAGCCGGCGGTCCTGCCCTCGCGCGTGCCGAACCTGCTGGTGAACGGCTCCTCGGGCATCGCGGTGGGCATGGCCACCAACATCCCGCCGCACAACCTGGGCGAGGTGATCGACGCCTGCCTGCACCTCCTCGCCACGCCGCACTGCGCGGTCGAGGACCTCATCAAGCGCATGCCGGCGCCCGACTTCCCGACCGCGGGAATCATCTACGGCCTCGCCGGGGTGCACGAGGGCTACCGCACCGGGCGCGGCCGGGTGGTGATGCGCGCGCGGACGCATTTCGAGGACATCGGCAAGGGCGACCGCCAGGCGATCATCGTCGACGAGCTGCCCTACCAGGTGAACAAGAAGGTGCTGCTCGAGAAGATCGCCGAGCTGGTCTCGGAGAAGCGGCTCGAGGGCATCTCCGACATCCGCGACGAGTCGGACAAGTCCGGCATGCGCGCGGTGCTCGAGCTCAAGCGCGGCGAGATCCCCGAGGTGGTGCTGAACAAGCTGTACAACATGACCCAGCTGCAGGACAGCTTCCACATGAACATGGTGGCGCTGGTCGACAGCCAGCCGCGCCTGCTCAACCTGAAGGAGCTGATCGAGTGGTTCATCGCGCACCGGCGCGAGGTGGTCACGCGGCGCACGGTGTACGAGCTGAGGAAGGCGCGCGAGCGCGGCCACGTGCTCGAAGGCCTGGCGGTGGCGCTCTCGAACGTCGACGAGGTGATCGAGCTGGTCAAGAAGGCGCCGAGCCCCGCCGAGGCCAAGAGCCGCCTGATGGCGCGCGCCTGGCCGTCCGATCTCGTCAAGAACATGGTGGGAGCAAGGTCGCCGGCGCAGTTCCGGCCGGAGGGCCTGAATGCCGCCTACGGGCTGAAGGACGACGGCTATTACCTTTCCGACGAGCAGGCGCAGGCGATCATCGACCTGCAGCTCCGGCGCCTGACCGGCCTCGAGCAGGACAAGATCCGCGACGAGTACCGCGAGGTGATCGCGGCCATCACCGACCTGCTCGACATCCTCGCCAAGCCGGCGCGCATCACGAAGATGATCGAGGAGGAGCTCGGCAAGCTCAAGGCGGAGTTCGGCGACAAGCGCAAGAGCGAGATCGTCACGGTGGCCGAGGACATCTCGGTCGAGGACCTGATCGCGCCGCAGGACATGGTGGTGACCTTCTCGCACGGCGGCTACGTCAAGGGCCAGCCGCTCACCGAATACAAGGCGCAGCGCCGCGGCGGCCGCGGCAAGACGGCGACGACGATGAAGGAGGACGACTTCATCGAGCGGCTGTTCGTCGCGCACTCGCACGACTACCTGCTTTGCTTCTCCAACCGCGGCCGGCTCTACTGGCTCAAGGTGTACGAGGTGCCCGCCGGCAGCCGCTCGGCACGCGGCAAGCCGGTCGTCAACATGTTCCCGCTCGAGGAGAACGAGAAGATCACCGCGGTGGTGCCGGTGAAGGAGTTCGACGAGAACCACTACGTCTTCATGGCCACCGCCAAGGGCACGGTGAAGAAAACCGCGCTCGACGAGTTCTCGCGCCCGCGCCCGAGCGGCATCATCGCCGTGGGGCTGGAGGAGGGCGACTACCTCGTGGGCGCCGCGCTCACCGACGGCAAATACGACGTGATGCTGTTCTCCTCGGACGGCAAGAGCGTGCGCTTCGAGGAGGGCGACGTGCGCCCGATGGGCCGCCAGGCGACCGGGGTGCGCGGCATGCGCCTTGCAGCGGAGCAGCGCGTGGTCTGCATGCTCGCGGCAAAGGACGAATCTCGCTCGGTGCTCACCGCGACCGAGAAGGGCTACGGCAAGCGCACGCTGATCGCCGAGTACCCGCGCCACGGCCGCGGCGGGCAGGGGGTGATCGCGATCCAGACTTCCGAGCGCAACGGCGCCGTGATCGGCGCGGTGCTGGTCGAGGAGGACGACGAGGTGATGCTGATCTCCACCGGGGGCGTGCTCATCCGCACGGCGGTGGCGCAGATCCGCGAGACCGGCCGCTCCGCGCAGGGGGTCACGCTGATCTCGCTCGGCGAAGGCGAGAAGCTCGCCGGCCTCGAGCGCATCGAGGAGCGCGACGTCAACGGCAACGGCAATGGCAACGGCCACGGTCCCGAAGGTGGAAATGGCGGGGCCGGAGGCGAGCCCGACATCGAACCCGAGGCACCGACGCCGCCCTCGCCGACGGTTCACTAAAGACGTAGTTATCTTTGGATGTTACGCATTTAACCCTCATGTCGCGGATTTTCAACTTCAGCGCGGGTCCCGCCATGCTGCCGGCCGAAGTTCTGTCCCGCGCCGGCGACGAGATGCTCGACTGGCGCGGCAGCGGCATGTCGGTGATGGAGATGAGCCACCGCGGACCCGAGTTCATCTCGATCGCGGCGGAGGCCGAGGCCGATCTGCGCAGCCTGGCCGCGATCCCGCAGAACTACAAGGTGCTGTTCCTCCAGGGCGGCGCCACGCTGCAGTTCGCGCAGGTGCCGATGAACCTGCTGCGCGGCAAGGGAAAGGCCGACTACGTCCTCACGGGCGAATGGTCGAAGAAGGCGGTGAAGGAAGCGAAGAGCTTCTGCGACGTCGCGATCGCCGCGAGCTCCGAGGACCGGAATTTCACGTACGCGCCCAAGGATTGGCGCGTGCGGCCGGACGCGGCGTACGTCCATTACTGCTCCAACGAGACCATCGGCGGGGTCGAGTTTCACACGGTCCCCTCCGCGGGCGCGATTCCTCTCGTGGCGGACGCCTCGTCCCACTTCCTGTCGAGGCCGCTCGACGTCCCGCGGCATGCTCTGATCTATGCCGGCGCGCAGAAGAACGCCGGGCCGGCCGGGCTCACCTTCGTCATCGTGCGCGACGACCTGATCGGCGCGGCGGCGAAGGGCACGCCCACGGTGATGGACTACAAGCTCCAGGCCGACGCCGATTCGATGCTCAACACCCCGGCGTGCTACTCGATGTACATTGCCGGGCTGGTGTTCAAGTGGATCAAGCAGCAAGGCGGCCTCCCCGCGCTCGAGCAAAAAAACATCGCGAAGGCGAAGCTGCTCTACGACTTCCTCGACTCGAGCGGCTTCTTCAGGAACCCGGTGGCGAAAGAAGATCGCTCGCGGATGAACGTGCCGTTTACCCTCGGAGATCCCAAGCTGGATCCGGTTTTCCTCAAGGGGGCCGAGGAGCGCGGCATGGTGCAGCTCAAGGGGCACCGCTCGGTCGGCGGGATGCGCGCGTCGATCTACAACGCCATGCCGATCGAGGGCGTTCAACGCCTGGTCGAATACATGAAAGAATTTGAGCAAAAGTATGGCTAGAAGCCGCCTTGAACGGCAGCGCCATGCCTAAGGCGCGCCCCAAGAAATCCGAAATCCTGGTCATCAACAACGTCGCGCTGGTCGGGCTGCGGCGCTTTCCGCCCGAGCAGTACACGGTGCTGAAGGAGGCGGCCGACCCCGACGCGATCGTGGTGCGCTCGCAGGACCTGCACCGCTACGAGTTCGGGCCGTCGCTGCGCGCGGTGGGCCGCGCCGGAGCGGGAGTCAACAACATCCCGGTGGCCGCGCTCTCCAAGCGCGGCATCCCGGTGTTCAACGCGCCGGGCGCCAACGCCAACGCGGTGAAAGAGCTGGTGCTGGCGGGGATGCTCATCGCGGCCAGAAATCTTGCGCCCGCCTTGGATTTTGTGCGTCAGTTGAAGGATGAAGATCTAGAAACCCGGGTGGAGGACGGCAAGAAGCAGTTCGCCGGCCTCGAGCTGCCGGGCCACACGCTCGGCGTCATCGGCCTCGGCAAGATCGGCAGCCTGGTGGCCGACGCCGCCATCCGCCTCGGCATGAGCGTGCAGGGCTACGATCCCCACATCACGGTCGAGGCGGCGTGGAGCCTGCCTTCGCAGGTGAAGCGCGCCGCGTCGATCGACGAGCTGATCAAGACGAGCCACTTCGTCAGCCTGCACGTGCCGCTCGGCGAAAAGACCCGCCACCTCATCAACGGCAAGAACATCGAGCACTTCCGTCACGGCGCGGTGCTGCTCAACTTCTCGCGCGAAGGCATCGTGGCCGAAGAGGCCGTGGCGAAGGGCCTGAAGAGCCACGGGCTCAAGTGGTACGTGACCGACTTTCCCACCGGTCCGCTGCTCGGGCATGCGGGCGTCATCGCGCTGCCGCACCTCGGGGCCTCGACCCGCGAAGCCGAGGACAACTGCGCCATCATGGTGGTCGACCAGCTGCGCGAGTATCTCGAGCAGGGCAACCTGCAGAACGCGGTCAACTTCCCCGACGCGGCGATGCCGCGCGAGGCCCCGTTCCGGCTCGCCATCGCCAACGCCAACGTGCCCGACATGCTGAGCAGCATTTCGCACACGCTCGGGCGGCGCAAGATCAACATCCACAACATGCTGAACAAGTCGAAGGGCGAGATGGCCTACACTCTGGTCGATGCGGACAGCCCGGTCCCCGGCGAGGTGATCAAGGAGCTGGCCGACCTGAACGGAGTGCTCTCGGTGCGCTATCTTCCAACAGATGGCTAGATGACGGCTTGAAGCCGATGTCTGACGAGCTCGAAAAGATCCGCAGGGAGATCGACCGGCTCGACGACGAGCTCGCCGCGCTGATCGAGCGCCGCGCCGCGCAGGCGAAGCGGATCGGCGAGCTCAAGGCCGGCGCGGCCGCGTACCGCCCCGAGCGCGAGAGCCAGATTCTCCTGCGGGTTTCGAAGAAAAACGGCGCTCTGGCGGGGGAGCGGATGAGCGCGGTGTTCCGCGAGATCATCTCGGCCTGCCGCAGCCTGGAGGAGGCGGTCCGCGTCTCCTACCTCGGGCCCGAGGGCACCTTCAGCGAGCAGGCGGTGCGCAGGCATTTCGGCAGCGCGGTCGACGCGCTGCCGGTCGCGTCGGTCGACGAGGCGTTCCGGCGCTGCGAGTCCGGCGGCGCGCAGTTCACGGTGGTGCCGGCCGAGAACTCCACCGAGGGCGTGGTCGGGCGCACGCTCGATCTGCTCGTCACCACGCCGCTGCGCATCTGCGGCGAGATCGAGCTGCGGGTACAGCAAAATCTCCTTTCGCGTGAGAGCAACCTGAAGGCGGTCAAGCGCGTCTATTCGCATTCCCAGTCGCTGGCCCAGTGCAACGGCTGGCTGGCGCAGAATCTGCCGAACGCCGAACGCGTGGCGGTGGCGTCCAACGCCGAGGCGGCGCAGCGCGCCGCCCAGGAGCCCGGCGCCGCCGCGGTCGCGGGCCAGGCCGCCGGCGAGCGCTACGGCCTCGCCGCCCTCGCGCGCTCGATCGAGGACGACCCCAACAACACGACGCGGTTTCTCGTGCTCGGCCACATCGATCCGGC
>Ga0075418_10009056_pt1 | contig 11167 bp, 8 predicted proteins | sample SoiMetdeltSBSDD2_FD_81776 | JGI IMG/M metagenome (GOLD analysis project Ga0075418, IMG submission 81776) | Bulk soil microbial communities from a Populus tree surrounding site in Tennessee, USA - Soil MetaG P. deltoides SBSDD2 | ecosystem: Environmental > Terrestrial > Soil > Tree plantation...
GCCTATGTCACCTTGCGCGGGCCAAAACCGGCGCCGACTATGCCGCATGCTACAGTGGGGGAGACACCGGGGGTGGGCATTATTGATGTTGCCAGTCGTAAGTTACTGACTGTCGTCAAATTAGGCGATCAGGAGACGGCTGACTTTCACGGCATCTTTATTCCAGCGACACAGCAGTAACGGCTCTGAAAAGCGTCTGAAAAAAGGAGAGGGACTGCCTCCAGCTCACCCCTGGTAGCCCTCTCCATGCCCTCCTTACACATTCCTCTCCTGCGTCCGACGCATGGTCCCAACATACTGATCTGCGAGTCGCGTAGGCTCTGGGATACGGTAGCCACGATGACAGTGCAACAAAATATCAAGCGCCTGTGATAGCTCTATCTTGTGTCCCACGGAGACGAAGACGGGTCTCGTACGGTCTTTGGTCCGCAGGACTGCTCCTAACACTTGCCCATTGCTTCCATACAGCGGAGTATGAGTCCCTCGGCTAGGTAATGGCTCCTCATAACGGCCAGTGAGACGTGACTTGGCACAGCCTATAGCCGGAATATCGAGGAGCAAACCCATATGACTGGCAATCCCAAGGCCACGTGGATGTGCAATACCCTGACCATCAAAAACGGCGACATCTGGAGTACTCTCGAGCTGGGCAAAGACCTGCAACAAGGCTGGGGCTTCGCGGAAGGATAACAGTCCGGGAATATAGGGGAAATCGGTGGTGCTTACTAGGCCCTTACGCTCGACGACGGCCAGAGTCGTATAATCTAGAACAACGACGCCAGCGTATACGGTAGGCATAGTAGGGGCGACCGCTATATCTGCACCAGCGATGTAGCGAATATCACGCACATATGTCCCTACCTCGATATAGCGCCGCAAACGTTGCTGGATGCGCTGAGCTTCAGTGGCACTGACGTGCCAGGGATGGAGTTCGCGATACTGCATCTATGTATCCTCAGAGTACCTACAGAGCCAGAGCCTTGCAGGGAGGCAAGACATCGCTGTCGTGCAAGGCCATAAAGCTTCTTTTATACTTGTGCGATAGGAAGTTGCTTCCCAGATAGGCATGCATATAGAACACTGTCCTGTGGTGGCCTGTCTCCCGACCAAACCGGGTGAGGTTAGTTATGTCAGTTTCTCCATCATGCCATGGCTCAGGCTACGAGCACAATTGACAACCGGCCTTCCTGCCGGCATGATGGTAGAGGTTTCGGAGGCACAAGGCCTGGACGGACGCTGCCTGGGTCGGCTTGTGCTTTAATTGCCGTTCTCGTTCCGAGGGGAACCAAGACATGATCACGATAGAATCCACGCCTGAGTTTGTCGCCAGTGTGTATGAGCGGATGGACCGCACCCTGAGCGCGGTGCGCCAGCGGTTGGGCAGGCCGATGGGATTGGCCGAGAAAGTCCTCCTGGCGCATCTGGATGATCCCTCCAGCACCGACCTCGAGCGCGGCAAGAGCTACGTGCAACTCCGGCCAGATCGAGTGATTCTCCAGGACGTCCTGGGCCAGACTGCCATGCTGCAGTTCATGCAGACGCGGCGCACCCAGACTGCCGTACCGACCAGCGTCCACTGCGACCACCTGATCCAGGCGCGGGTTGAGGGCGAGTCTGACCTCAGGGAGTCACTGGCAGAAAACCGCGAGGTGTACGACTTTCTGCGCGCTGCTGCGGCCAAGTACGGGGTGGGCTTCTGGGGGCCAGGCGCCGGCATCATCCACCAGGTAGCGTTGGAGAACTATGCCTTTCCTGGCGAGTTGATGATCGGCACCGATTCCCATACCCCCATGGCCGGAGGCCTGGGAGCCTGCGCGGTCGGCGTCGGTGGCGCTGACGCCGTTGAGGTCATGGCAGGGCTGCCCTGGGAGGTGCTCTTCCCGCGTTTCATTGGCGTGTACCTGACCGGCGAGATGAGCGGTTGGACAGCCCCGAAAGACGTGATCCTCAAACTGGCCGGAGAGCTAACCGTGTCAGGTGGCACCAATGCCATCATCGAGTACTTTGGACCAGGCGTGCGCTCGATTAGCGCCACCGGCAAGGCGACTATTACCAATATGGGCGCTGAGTTGGGTGCGACCACCTCGATGTTCCCGTACGATCAGCGCATGGCGACCTACCTCGCCGCTACTGGCCAGGGCGCGCTGGCGAAGCTGGCTGACCAGTATAGCCCCCTTCTCATGGCCGACAAAGAGATCGAGGCCAATCCAGGCAGTTATTTTGACCGCATCGTAGAGATTGATCTCTCCAAGCTGGAGCCGCACATCGTTGGCCCGCACTCGCCAGACCGTGCCCGTCCTATCTCGCAGCTGGCGGCCGAGGTGAAAGATCCCAAGAATCAGTTTGTCGATGAGATCTCGACGGCCCTTATTGGGAGCTGCACCAATTCCTCCTACGAGGACATGAGTCGCGCCGCGGACGTGGCAGAGCAGGCACATGCTCACGGCGTGAACGCGGCGGTACCCTTTATGGTGACCCCAGGCTCTGAGCAGGTGCGCGCTACCATCGAGCGCGATGGCCAGATGGATTTGCTCAAGGAGATTGACGCGACGGTATTGGCGAATGCCTGCGGCCCATGCATTGGGCAGTGGCGCCGCTCGCAGGAGATGGTTGGCGTGGCGAACACCATTGTCACGTCGTACAACCGCAACTTCCCCATGCGCAACGATGGTCAGGCGACGACCATGAATTTTATAGGCAGTCCCGAGATTGTGACGGCCTTGGCGCTGGCCGGCAAGCTGTCGTTCAATCCCCTGACCGACACCATCACCGGAGCTGATGGCAAACCCTTCAAGCTGCAGCCGCCCAAGCCGGCTCCAGAAGTGCCGGCCGAAAACTTCGATAGAGGTCACTCCTCCTATATCGCTCCTCCTGAGGATAGCAGCAATATCACGCTGACGGTGGCCCCAAATAGCGAGCGGATACAGTTGCTGGAGCCGTGGCCGGCCTGGGATGGTCAAGACTTCCTTGATATGCCTGTACTGATTAAGACCAAGGGGAAGACCACGACCGACCATATATCCCCCGCCGGCCCCTGGCTGCGCTACCGCGGTCACCTGGACAAGTTCAGCGATAATATGTTCATGGGCGCCACCAATGCCTTCACGGATGAGACTGGCAAGGGCAAGAATGTGGCCACGGGTGAGAGTGGACAGTCCATCGCGCAGATCGCCAGATATTATAAAGCCCACGGCCTGAAGTGGGTTGTCATCGGCGATCACAACTACGGCGAGGGTAGCAGCCGTGAACATGCCGCTCTATCGCCGCGGCTGCTGGGTGGTGTGGCGGTCATCGTGCGCAGCTTCGCCCGTATCCACGAGAGCAACCTGAAGAAGCAAGGGCTGCTGGCCCTCACATTTAGCGACCCGGCGCACTACGACCGCATCCGTGAGGACGACCGCATCAGCCTCGTTGGACTGCAAGACCTGGCTCCGGGCAAGCCCGTCCAGTGCATCGTCAAACACGCGGATGGCACTTCAGAGACGCTGAGCCTGCGTCACTCCTACGGACCATCGCAGTTCGAGTGGTTCAAGAAAGGCTCGGCGCTGAATCTGTTCCATGCTGCATAGCGCCCTCTCCCGAGGGGAGAGGGCGGGGGGTGAGGGTCTCAGAGGGTTCTGGAGAAAGGCCCCTCACCCTAACTCTCTCCCTCTGGGAGAGGGGATAGAACAATATGGTCCGCAACTATACAGGGGAAGAGCGATGAAAATTCACCGACTCTATACGGATGAGAAAGGCGAATCGCACTTTGCCACCGAGGAAGTTGAGTACGTTGAGACGACGCCGTCCGGACGGCTCTCCAAGCGTCTCCCGGCCACAGGAATTATTTTCCGAGAAGTGCCACCGACCTATGATCTGGACTGGCATCCGGCGCCGCGTCGGCAGTACATCATCAACCTGGACAATGGCGTAGAGATCACAGCCAGCGATGGTGAGTCACGCGTCATTGGTGCTGGCGAAGTGCTCCTGGTAGAAGACACAACCGGCAAAGGGCACCTGAGCAAGGCGGTCAATGCACGTGTCCGCAACTGCATCTTCGTGGCTCTGGAGTGAGTCCGAGGGACCTATGGCCTCCTCCACGACAATTCCGACACGCCCTCTTGATGGAGTGCGCGTCCTCGAACTTGGCCAACTGATTGCCGGGCCGTTTGCCGGCTGTATCCTGGCCTATTTTGGCGCTGAAGTCATTAAGATCGAGCCACCAGAGAAAGGCGATCCCCTGCGGGTGTGGCGCGTTCTCGAGCATGGAACCTCGCTCTGGTGGCGTAGCCTGGGCCGCAACAAGAAGTGTATTACACTCAATTTGTACACTGAAAAAGGCCGACACATCGCCCGGCAGCTGGCGGAGTGCGTTGATATTCTCGTAGAGAATTTTCGCCCTGGCACCCTGGAAAAGTGGGGTTTAGGACCGGAGGAGCTGAAGCAAACCAACCCTGGACTGATATATGCCCGCATCTCAGGGTATGGTCAGACCGGTCCCTATGCCTCTCGGCCTGGGTTTGCCTCAGTGTGCGAAGGTATTGGCGGCTTCCGGCATATCAACGGATTCCCCGGGGCGCCACCAGTACGCCCCAATCTGAGCCTGGGCGATACGCTAGCAGGTCTGCACGCGGTGCTGGGCATCCTGCTCGCCTATATTCAGCGCCATAAGCCACGACAAGAGGTGGGACAAGTCGTCGACGTGGCGATTTACGAGGCTGTCTTTAATATGCTGGAGGCCGTGGTACCGGAATACGACGGCGCCGGCGTGGTGCGCGAGCCATCTGGCTCGACGCTCACTGGGATTGTGCCGACGAATACATATCGCTGCCGGGATGGCAAGTACGTCATTATTGGGGGTAATGGCGATTCGATTTTTCAGCGCCTGATGCGCACGGCTGGCAGACCGGAGATGGCCACGGATCCACGCCTGGCCGATAACGCTGGACGCGTTGTGCACGAGGCGGAAATTGACGCGGCCATTGCCGCGTGGACTACGTCCCTTGACGCAACAGCAGTGTTACAACAGTTGGAAGCGGCCTCTGTGCCGGCCGGTCCCATTTATAGCGTCGAGGACATGATGCAGGACCCGCATTTTCACGCCCGCGGCTTGTTCCAGGAGGTCGAGGTCGATGGCAAGCCGCTCAAGATTCCTGCCATCCCACCCTTTTTGAGTGCGACACCGGGGGGCACGACGTGGCCCGGTTCAGCCGTGGGAGCCCACAACCGTGAGATCCTGGGTGGCATGTTGGGGTTATCGGATGCTGCCCTCGAGGCGCTCCAGCGTGAAGGTGTGATCTAAACTCCCTCACCCCCACCCTAGCCCTCCCCCGTCGAGAGGGAGGGAACAGTATACTCACTGAGGAGAAACCTATGCACAGCCAGAACGGCAAAACACTCGTTATTCAGCACGGCACCCTGATCGACGGCTCGGGACGCCCGGCCACGGTCAACGACTCTATTGTCATCGCGGGCAACCGCATTCGGAGTGTCGGGCGACTCCCGGCGGATGTCCACATCGAAGATCAGGACCACGTGCGGGTAATCGATGCCACCGACCAGTGGATCATGCCTGGACTCATCGATGGTCACTGTCACCTCTCCTTTGGGTTCCCGCAGATGGCGACCATCCCGAGTGCGCGCGGCACCACCAACCCTGGATTCAGCGCCCTGCGGGCGGCACGCAATGCGCAGCAGGTCTTGCGGAGTGGAGTGACCAGCCTCGCCGTGCCTGGTGGCACCTGGTTCATTGACGTGGCACTGCGCGATGCCATAACGGCTGGCCTGTGCGAAGGACCGCGCATTGCCTGCGCTGGTCAATTTATCATTACATACGGCAGCATCATCGATAACGAGCCATCCTGGGTAGGGACACCCGAGCACTCCATTGGCGTGCTGGCCAACAACGTGGACGAGATGATTACCGAGGTGCGGCGGCAGTGTAAGTACGGCGTGGATTTTATCAAGCTGGCCGACAGCACGTGGGGTGATACACAAACCATTGCCCCGGAAGAATTAGCCGCAGTCGTGCAGGAAGCGCACCGCCGCCAGGTACGGGTGACCATTCACTCACGCGGTGCTGGCTCGACGCGGGCTGCAGCAGAGGCGGGGATGGATTGGATTCTGCACGCTGATTTGGCGACCGAGGTGGAGCTAGAAGCCGTGGCGGAAGCCGGTGTCCGCCTCATGCCCACCATGACCTTCTTGCAGCACGCCTTAGAGGTCGGGCACCAGTTTGGCCGTGGTCCGATCGAACTCGATATGATCAAACGCAACTGGGAAAGCAGCGTACGTATGCTCGAACAGGCACGCGCCCTGGGGATCACGATCATGTGCGGGACCGACAGCGGGAATTCCCCCCTCATGCCGTACGGGCAGTTGCACGCCCATGAACCTGAAATCCTTGTGCGTTATGGAGGCTACAGCCCCATGGAGGCGATTGTCGCCTGTACGCGCAATAACGCGTTTGCCGTCGGTCTAGAAAACGAGGTGGGAGTCGTGGAGGCCGGCCGCCTGGCTGATCTCATCATCCTGCAGCGCGATCCCCTGGCTGATATTCGTGTGTTACAAGGCGGCCAGCACCTCGCCAGGGTCATCAAGGATGGCCACATCGTGGCGCTGAACAGTCAAGAAGAGACAGAAGACACCCTGGCCTCTGCCTCGTCATTGTGGACCTGATCTCCCCTGCATCAGGGGGTGAACTCGCGCAAGAGATCTGCCCATGTCTGGTGCTCGCGGGCCGGATGCACTAACGGCGCGAGGCGCGAGCACCAGGCGCTGAGTTCCTGATAGAAGCGGGTCTCTAGCTCCACTTTCTCCAGCAACCGTGCCAGGGCTGTCGTCTCTTCTACGGGGAAGTATCCCGGATAGTCTTCACCCAACAGGCCAATGGAGCCAGCAATACGCGAGGCCACGATTGGTACCCCAAGCGCCAGGGCCTCAGAAATCACGTTCGCTCCACCCTCAGTGCGCGAGGATAGAACCAGCACATGGCTGCGCGCCAGGACCCGCAGTGCCTGCCAGCGCGGTAGCTCTCCAAGCCAGCGGTAGCGGGAGTTTTCGGCCATCTCAGCGTGGGCACGTTCGGTCATATCAGCACTGAGGGCCTTACCAACATGCAGGATGCGCAGACGCGAAGCGGTTGGCAGAAGGCGGGCCGCCAGGGCAGTGCGAAAGGGGTCTTTGACCGGGCGCAGGTGCCCCAGGACACAGACATCAAAAGTCGTTTTGGCCTTGGGTGGGAGTTCTGCAGGGGTTGGCACGGATTGGTAGATAACGCGGACCTTCGGGTACAGGTCGGCCGGCAGTTCGTCGACCCCCCTGGGCTGCAGGATAATAAGGCGTGTAGCCAACTCCAAGGATTGCTGCGCTTCTACGCTCGTACGAATGTCCCCGTACAAATCAGTACCCGTCAAAGCGACAAGCAAAGGCCGTTCAGGATACAGGCGGCGATAATGGTCGATCGCCGCGAAGCTGCGGTGGGCGTGCAAAGCCACCATGAGATCGTAGGGGGCACCATCGTACTCCTGCGCTATAGTGACACGATGGCCCAGGGCTTTCAGAATACGAGCCCAACGCAGGGCTGTAACCCGATTCCCTTGCCGTGACTGGGCTGGCACGGGCGTGATCAGGACGATCTTCATGGGGGACCAGCCTCACTCTTCTCTGGCGCAGGTGCGAAACCCAGCATAGACATCATTGCGGGCTGGAGGAAAAAAATTGCGGTAGGTATTGTAAGCCAGGCGCGAGCGCGTGGCCCAGGCCCCACCTTTGAGCACTTTGCGATAGCCAAACCAGGGGGCTGAATACTCGCGATAGGGGTAGTCCACGAGATAGCCTGGGAACGGATAAAAGGCAGACTCAGTCCATTCCCAGACGTTACCCGCCATCTGACGGCAGCCAAAGGCGCTATCGCCAGCAGGGAAGGCAGCCACGTCGACACAACCTAGGAAGTGTGTGTCTAGATTGGCACGCTCAGGTGTCGGGGGCTCATCGCCCCAGGGATAGCGGCGTTTGCGCCCGGTAATACCCGTCCCGTCAGGGGTCGGCTCGGCACTGGCAGCCATTTCCCACTCGGCTTCGGTGGGCAGCCGTCGGCCAGCCCAGTGACAGTATGCTTCCGCTTCATACCACGTGGCGTGCGCCAGCGGCGCATGGGGTTCCAAAGGTACCAGTGTATCGAAATGCTGCCGCAACCAGCCCTGTCCATCACGTTGCCAGTAGAGCGGGTGCGGGGCCTGGGTCTTTGTACGCCAGACCCAGCCTTGAGAACTCCACCACTGCCGCCGCTGGTAGCCACCCTCTTCCACAAACGCCGCAAATTCTGCATTGGTCACGGGGGCTCGCGCTATGCGAAACGACGCGACTTCTACAGGATGGGCCCATTTTTCGTTATCAAATACAAACGGCTGGTCTGGCGTAGCCCCCAGGTAAAAAGTCCCGCCCGGGATTACCACATCCCCAGGCAACGGGCCACTGCCCAGGGCTGCCGGTGGGCTGCCCAGCTTTGGGGCCGGGTAGGATAATGTCTGACGCATGTACGTCAATGCTTCACCATGCATATCCTCATGGAGCACGGACAGGAGAGAGAGATAGGTTTCCTGAGCGCTCGGAGCATGTCCCTGGAGCCGCTCCACCACGGCGTCTAAGACTCGCTGCATGTATTCGAGTGTCTGCTGGCGTGACGGGAGTGGCAACGACCAGCGATCATCATGGTCGATCTTGAATGAATCGTATAAATCCTCGGCGCCCACTAGCAGGGGTTTAGTCTGCCCAAGGAGCTGTAACAGGAACATCTCATAGAAAAACGTGACATGCCCGAGTTCCCACCGGAACGGATTCACGAGAGCCAGCAGCGGCACCTCGAATTGCGCCTCCTCCAGGTCCGTCACCAGCTCCAGAGTGCGCTCTCGTGCATCTTGCACCATGCGGACCAGGGCAGCTGTAGAGAGGGTAAAGTGTTTATCGTGCAACGGCTGCATGACTCTCCCGCCTCCTCGTGGACTTATTTCCCGATAATGCACTAACCTATCATCGGTTTATCCTATACAAATAGCGACCGCCTGTCAATCGCTCCAGAGTAAACTGGCAGTGCCGCCAGAGCTAGCGCTGCCTCACAACCCGGCCCCCTCACAGCGTGACTACATGGTGAGAGTCAACCAGCCCTTTTCGGAGAGGTCGATCCGTACCTCGTTAGGCAGATAATATTTGACCTCGACATCCACCACACCCTGGCCAGTCGCCTTGCCACCGAGGGGTTGAAACGTCGCTCCTGCCTCCTCCACCCTCTGTCGTGCTTCCTCAAGGTCGTCTACCTTGAAGCCAAAGTGGTGCAGGCCTTCATAGCGTGGTGCACCTTCAGTATACGCCGCGTAGTCGCTCTTGAATTTAAGGATAGCAAGATTGATGTAGCCATCAGTCAAGAAATAACCAGTGGCGAGGTCTGAGTTTGCCACACCCACTTGTTGCAGGCCAAGGGCCTGCTTGAAGAAATGCGCAATAGTGTCAGGATCCTGAGTCGCAATAGCGATATGTCTAATTTTGGCTCCCATATAGCCCTCCTCTACAGTAAAAAAGTCTGTCAACAGTACATCTAAAAAGTCTGTCGAGGGTACAATCCATTGTACTCTATCCGCTTGATTACGCCAGGCAATCCAGCACAGGGAAATTCCCACCCTGGAAAGACAATATTGTGTCTTGACAGCGCTGCCCTGGGCCCACATAATAGGAAACTTAATCAAACTACCACAGCTTGCTCCCAGCAACGAGAGACGCGTAATCATTTAAGGGTATCAAGGCGTATGACAATACCTGGCTATCCCACCAAACAGGGCCTCTACGACCCCCGCTTTGAGCACGATGCCTGTGGTATCGGCTTTGTCGTGAACATCAAGGGTGAAAAATCACACGAGATCGTGCAGCAGGCTCTTACAGTCTTACAGAATCTGGACCATCGTGGTGCCTGCGGTTGTGAGGATAATACCGGTGATGGGGCTGGTATCTTACTGCAAGTCCCACACGCGTTTTTGCAGCACGCCTGTGACGGTATAGGCTTGCAGTTGCCACGGCCGGGACAATACGGTGTTGGCATGATCTTCTTGCCCCGTGATCGGGAGCAGCGGCATCAGTGTGAACGCCGTTTTGAAGACATCGTACGCCGGGAAGGCCAGGAGGTGCTCGGCTGGCGCAGCGTGCCCACCGATAGCCTATACCTGGGAGAGACAGCGAAGTCACGGGAGCCGTTCATCCGCCAGGTGTTTATCAAGCGCAGTGCGGACCTGCACGATGATCTGGCCTTCGAGCGCAAACTCTATGTCATTCGCCGGCAAGCTGAGAACGCTATTCGATATGCCAACATCCCGGGCGGCGACTATTTCTATATCCCCAGTTTGTCTTACAAAACGCTGGTCTACAAGGGTATGCTGACTCCCAGGCAGGTCACGACATTCTATCCTGACCTCTCCGACGCACTGGTGGAAACCGCGCTAGCCGTCGTCCACTCGCGTTTCAGCACAAATACCTTCCCGAGCTGGGAACGTGCACATCCCTATCGCTACATGATTCACAACGGTGAAATCAACACCCTGCGGGGCAATGAAAACTGGATGCATGCGCGCCAGGCGATGCTGGCTTCCGAGCTGTTTGGGGACGATATGCACAAGCTCTTCCCCATCATCCAGGAGGACGGCAGCGACTCCGCCAAATTCGACAACTGTCTCGAATTCCTGACGCTGAGTGGGCGCTCATTGCCACAGGCCATGATGATGATGATTCCCGAGCCCTGGGAAAACCACGAGAGCATGAGCGACGAGAAACGGGCCTTCTACGAATATCATAGCTGCCTCATGGAGCCCTGGGATGGCCCGGCGTCGATAGCTTTCACGGATGGCGTACGGGTCGGTGCGGTGCTCGACCGCAATGGGCTGCGGCCGTCGCGTTACTATGTCACCAAGGACGACCTGGTGATCATGGCCTCAGAGGTGGGTGTACTCGACGTGCCACCGGAACGTGTGCTCATCAAGCAACGGCTGCAGCCTGGGCGCATGTTCCTGGTCGATACCGAGGAAGGTCGTATTATCAGCGATGAAGAGTTGAAACAGACGGTCGCCAAGGCCCGCCCGTATCGGCAGTGGCTGCATGATAACCTGGTGGATTTCGAGGCACTGCCCGAGGTCCCTGAGGAAGAACC
>Ga0075418_10009058_pt1 | contig 11166 bp, 10 predicted proteins | sample SoiMetdeltSBSDD2_FD_81776 | JGI IMG/M metagenome (GOLD analysis project Ga0075418, IMG submission 81776) | Bulk soil microbial communities from a Populus tree surrounding site in Tennessee, USA - Soil MetaG P. deltoides SBSDD2 | ecosystem: Environmental > Terrestrial > Soil > Tree plantation...
CGACGACGCGCGCCTCGACGGTGAGATCGCGCACGAGATCTCCGCGGACGACGGTACCGAAGCGAAGCGTGGATGCGTCGACGGCCCGCTCCGCGCGCACCCATCGCAGCAGCGCGGGCGATGCGATCGCGAGAATGGCCAGAAGACCGGCGCCCGCCGCTGCGGCGATGACCACGCGCGGATTCCGCTGCGTCGCAACCGGCCGGTCCATCGAGGAACTGTTCTGAATCATGACCGGCTGCTTCGAGGGCAACCGATGTGCCACGCGTCGCGCGCGTGTTTTCAAGGAGTTGAGGTGTCCGCGGCATGTCCGGCGGACGGATGTCCGCGGACAGATGTCCGCGAGGCGGCGTTGCGGAAGCGCGCGAACAGCGTCGCTCCGACGATGTTCACGCCCACGACCGCACACGCGAGGATCGCGCCGTAACGCCGTCGCGACGCGACCTCGACGATCGGGATGAACATCAGCGCGATGAAGGTGATCGTGATCGCCAGTCCCGATCCCGCGGCGATGCGCAGCCACCAGGGCGTGGGGCCGAGGCGCGCGAGGAGAGGGATCGCGAAGATGACGAGGTACATCAGGCCGAACAGCGCGCTTCCGGTGCCGAGCAGCATCTGAAACGCTTCCTGCCGGCCGGCCGCGACGACGGCTGCGATCGATGCCGCGATCATCACTGCGCCGCCGAGGAGGATCGCGTTCACCGGTGTTTTCGTGCGCGGATGGAGTCGTGTGAACCACGCCGGCACGAGGTCGTCCCATCCCGCGACCATCGGGAGGCGCGAGACTGCAGCGAAGCCCTGGCTCAATTGCGCGAAATCGCGGCCGACGAGAAGAAGAATCGACGCGACCGCGGCGATCGCAGCCACGCGTCCATACGGACGAAACGCATTCGCGAACGCCTGCGCCACCGGATTCACGAGATCGATCTCCGCGGGCGCGCCGAAGGAGAGCAGCGACTGTGTCCCTAGGATGTAGGCCGCGGCGATGCAGGGCACGGCGATGGCGATCGAGCGCGTCATCGAGCGCGCGCCGCCGCGCACCTCCTCGACCACCAGCGACATGCACTCGAATCCCGACAGTGCATACACGGCAATGCGCGTGAAGAGCACGAGCTCGAGCAGGGACAGACCGTTCCCTGCCGGAGCGGGCACGCGCACGCGGCCTTGCATCAGCGGAAGCACGATCAGCAGCGCGATCGCGCCTAACAACGTGATCGCGGCGAGGTTGTGCAGCCACTTCGACGTGCCGAATCCGGCGATGCTCAGGCCGGCGATCGCGCTCGTCGTGAGCGCGCTGATGCCGATCTGCCAGGCGGGATTCGACAGCCACGCTTCATCCGCGCCGGCCGCGTATCCGATTCCGGCGGCGACGCTGAGTCCGAGCGTCGAGCCGAACACGACGACGAAGCAGCACATGTTCCAGGCGACCATGAATCCGGTGAAGTCATTGAACGCCGCGCGCGCCCACTGGTACGGACCTCCTTCGCGCGGCAGCATCTTCACCAGATGCATGACCACCATCGCCAGCGGAACCTGATAGAGCGCGATGGCGAGCAGCCAGTACATCCAATGCTTCGCGCCGAGCCGCGCCGCCGGACCTAACATGTTCAGGCCGACGATCACGAGGACGTGCGCGAACACGAGGTCGCCCGTGCCGAGCGTGCGTTTCAGCTCGCCGTGTTTCATCGCTTCCTTCCTGCCACGACGCTCCAATAGCCGAAGGTAGGAATCACCGCGAGCTCCTGGAACCCCGCGTCCTGCAGCAACGAGATGAGCTCGATTCTCGAGAACTGTTGCCCGCCGCAGAACGCGAGCATCGCCAGCGACGACGCCGCGACCGTGAACGGTCCGCGCTTGTCGTCGTCGAGCAGCGTTTCGTGCACGAGGATGCGTCCTCCCGATTCGAGTGCGTCGTAGCTGCGCCGCGCGAGCGTGCGGCACTCCTCGTGCGTCCAGTCGTGAAAGATGTCGCCGAAGAAGTGGACGTCCGCGCGCGGCCATGGGTCGTGCCACATGTCGGCGGCGTGCGTGGTGATGCGATGCATCAATTGATAGTGCCGGACGTAGTCCTCTGCGGCAATACACACGGCGGGTAGGTCGAGGATGACTGCTTCGAGCTGTGGCCATCGCATCGCCGCGCCGATCGAGTGCGCGCCCGACCCGCCGCCGACGTCGAGCATCCGTCTGCTTTCGCGAAGATCGATCTGCTCCGGCCACGCCAGCGCGGCGCCCATGCTGTGCCCGTGCATCGCGCGCGTGAATGCCGCGGCGCGCGTCGCGTCTTTGCGATTCGTTTCCACCCACGCGCGTTTTCCGTGGACCCATTCGGGCTGACCGAGGATCGACTCGCGCAACTGATGGAACGAGAACGGCGAGTCGTCGCGCGAGTGGAGCTCGAAGAGCGCGCCTGCGTACGTCGGGCTGCTCTCGAGGAAGTAGTCCTCCGCGATGCACGTCAGTCCGTAGCGTCCGTCCTCGATCCACAACAGGTCCGCGGACGTGCACAGAATCAGAAGCGCCTCGCATGCGCGCCGCTCGAGCCCGAGGGCCGCGCTCAGCTCCTGCGCCGTGCGCGGCCCTGCGGCGAGCGCGCGAAAGACTCCGGCCTCGTGGGCGATGATGACGGCGAACGAACCGACGACGCGATCGACCAGATCGCAAACGATCCGGTCGTCGCGTCGCGGCTTCATGAGCTGCATCGCCGTCATGCCATCACCAGCGGCGGCGAGCATAGGTCCCGGACGAGGCGCTCGGCCGGGCCAGCTTCTCCTCCGCCTTCACCGGGAGAATGCCGATCCGCGTTCCGGTGATCGGTGCGGTGTCGATGTTCTCGATGATCGTGCCGTCGGGCAGGAGCAGATCCGCGACGGCGATGCCGGTCAGGTGATCGTTGTCGATCAGGGTGATCGTCTCGCGCACGCGAATGCGTCCGGCCGGTGTGTGATCGGCTTCGAAGATGAACAGCTCGAACGTCGTCGCGTAGGCGTCGCCGTCCTTCTGCCACGCGCCGTGGGCCGGACCTTCGCTGAGCGTGGCGAGCAGGTTGGTCGTTTCGCTCATCGTTCCACCGGCGTGGAACGTGTGGAACGCGTTGAACGGCGCGACCTCGCTCTGCACGTCGATCACCCAGGAGCCGATGAGCGGAGAGCCGCTCACGCGCTCCAAACGGAGATCGCCTTGGTTGGGGCTTTCGTCCGCTTCGGACGTCTGGCCGTAGAGGAATGGGGTCGTGGTGAACATGAGCAGGAACATCATCAGGGTCAGGGCTTTCCGGGGTTGCATCGCACTTCCTCCTTCTCTTTCTTTCGCTGTGGTACTTTCGATGTCCCGCAGCGTTGTGAGAGACATGGTCGTGCCGAGGAAGTTGAGAGTCCTTGGGAGTGGTCTGATTTTTTCTGAAGAGGTCTGATGCCCTCCGCAGTCTTCGAGTTCACGCCCTTCCGGGTCGATGCCGAGCGGCGCGCGTTGCTGCGTGACGGACGGCCGGTCACGCTCTCGCGCAAGGCGTTCGATACGCTGGTGGTTCTGCTCGAGGAGCGGGGGAGTGTGGTGACCAAGGACGCGTTGATGCAGCGCGTCTGGCCGGACTCGATCGTCGAGGAGAACAGTCTCAATCAGTGCATCTCCTCGATTCGCAAGGCCCTGGGCGATCAGGTGGGCGTGCCGAAGTACATCGAGACCGTTTCCGGCCGCGGCTATCGCTTCATGGCGCCGCTGCGACAGCAAGAGAGCGTGGCCGCCGCGCCGGGGTCACTCGCGGTTCTGCCGCTCCGTTTCCTGGGCAGCAAAGACGAAGGAGAGTGGCTCGGCGTCGGAATCGCGGACACGCTCATCACGCGGCTGAGCAGCGTGCGCGAGCTGGTCGTGCGGCCGACCAGTGCGGTTTTGCGTTTGAGCGGCAGCGATCCGGTCGAAGCGGGACGGACGCTCAGCGTCGATGCGGTGCTCGAAGGGAGCATTCGCAAGGCGGGGGAGCGCGTGCGGGTGAGCGCGCAGCTGGTGAGCGTGGCGACAGGAGCGACGATCTGGGCGCGCACATTCGACGAGCAATTCACGGAGATCTTCGCCGTCGAGGACGCGATCTCGGAGCGCGTCGCGGAATCATTGACGACGCACCTCAGCGGCGAAGAGCGAACGCAGCTCACCCGACGCGCGACCGAGAACAGCGATGCGTATCGTCTGTATCTCAACGGACGCTGGTATGCGGATCGACTCACTCACGATGCGCTGTCGCACGCGATCGATTCGTTTCGCCAGGCCGTTGCGCTCGATCCGAAGTTCGCGCTCGGCTACGGCGGACTGGCCTACGCGTTCATGCAGTGCGCCGATCTGGTGATGCCGTCGCGCGAGGCGCTGACGCGCGCGGAGGAGGCGGCCCGTCAGGCGCTGGCCATCGACGAAAACGTCGTCGATGCACATGCGGTGTTAGGGACGGTGCGCTTCATGCGCGATTGGGATCGCGCGGCGGCGAAAGTGGAGTTCGAGCGCGCGCTGGCGATCGATCCCAAGAGCCGGCATGCCCACGATCTCTACGGCTGGTGCCTCACGCTGATGGGCGAGCTCGACGAGGCGTTCACGCGTTTCTACGCGGCGAAGGCGATCGATCCGTTCTCGCACGAGAATCCGTTTTATGAGAGTCCGATGTACTACTTCTCGCGGCGCTACGACGAGGCGCTCGTCGCGGCACGCGAGGAGATCGCGCGCGATCCGGAGTTCTGGCTCATCCACGTGATTCTGGGCCGCACACTCGAAGTGAAGGGAGACTACGACGGAGCCATTCGCGAGTACGAAGAAACGCGCCGGCTCGACGACTCGACGCCGGAGAGTCTCGGCGATCTCGGCCGCGTGTTAGGCCGGGCCGGCCGCGCCGATCGCGCTCGGGAGATCCTCGCAGAGCTCGATGAGCGTGCCGCGCGCCAGCACATCCCCGCATTCGTCCGCGCCAACATTCACCTCGGCCTCGGCGACATCGATCGCGTGTTCGCGCTGATCGACGAAGCGATCGACGAACGCTCCTGGTATGTGACGTGGCTCCCCATCGACCCGATGCTCGACCACCTCCGCGACGACCCGCGCTTCGCGCGGGCGGTGGCGAGGACGGGGTTATGACGTTCGTGTTCCCCTCTCCCCACCGCAGTGGGGAGAGGGTCAGGGTGGCACCCTTGCCCTCTCCCCGCGCGGCGGGGAGAGGGGACTTTACGCGGACAGCCACCGCGCGGCGTTGCGCACGTACGTCCGGATGTCGTTCAGCCGTTCCGGATATCGCTGCAGCTCATCGCCGGGAGGCTCGGCGACGAACGAGGGGCACCCCGCAGCGGTGTTCCAGTTGTAGTCGCAGAAGTGATGAAAGCTGGAGTGCGAAATCGCGCGTCCGCGATTGGGCGTGGGCTCGAGCGCCACGACGAGATTGAACGCGCGATCCGTTGTCTGGCTGCGGCCGGTCGCGATCACGCGCGCCGCGGTCTCGCCTGGCGGAACGCCGACCGCCCCTTCGTGCGGATGCGCGGGGAACCACTCGATCGCGCTGCCGTCCTCGCGGCGCAGCAGCGGATGCACATCGCCAGCAAGGGCGATGCGCTGGAAATCGCCGTTGCTGCCGGAGTGATAGTTCGGCCAGGTGATCGACGTCGTTTCCTGGTCATCGCGGCATCGCCGCGACGGATCGGGATCGAGATTGTGCGTGTGAAAGAAATGCGTCGGGCCGACGCCGCCGATCGTGCAGATCGACGCGCCGCAATCGTCGTGATCGCGCGTCGCGAGAATCGCTCCGCCGCGACGCGCGAATGCGGTGATGCCGGCGCATTCGGCGGACGAGAGTCCGTTGCCTCCGTCCGCGCCGAACAGCCAGAGCTGATCGAAGTCGCTCTCGCCGAGGCTCGTGAGAATGGGGTCGGCGCCGCTGCCGGGCTCGCGATCGCGCGCGGTCACTTCCACGCCGTCCATCGATGCGAGCACTTCGCGCAGCAGCGAGTAGCGTCCGATATGCCAGTCATCGTGCGCGTGGGGAATGGTGGTTTGTAGCAGGATCTTGGTCATGTTGCTGCAAACATAATCCCTCCATACTCACTCCACAATCGCGCTCCATCTTCCTCGGCATAAGGAGGAAGCATGAACAACAACTTCAGATGGATCACGATCGTCGCTGCGCTTCTGCTCGCTGCGATCGTGGGTGTGTTCGCGTACAACTACGGCGTCACGCAAGGAGTCGAGCAGAGCGGCAAGATCGTCACGGCGGCGCCGCCGGCGGGCGCGGTTCCGTATCCGTACTACGGATGGCACCGGCCGTGGGGCTTCGGATTCTTCTTCATTCCGCTGTTCTTCTTCGCGTTCTGGATTTTCGTCGTACGCGGACTCTTCTGGGGGCGCCGGTGGCATCATGGCGCGTACGGACGCTGCGGCGGTTCGCTCGAAGAGTGGCATCGCCGCGAGCATGAGCGGATGTGGAATGAGCCACCTCGAGGCGAAACGACGACGGAAACGCGGTGAAGACGATCCTCGTCGTCGATGACGAGCCGCAGATCGCGGAGATCGCGAGCGATTACCTCCGGCTCGCCGGATACGAGGTGATCACCGCGGCCGACGGCGTCCGTGCACTGGAATGGGTGCGCGGGCGCCGTCCCGATCTCGTCGTTCTCGACCTCGGGCTGCCGCGACTCGACGGCATCGACGTGGCGCGCACGATTCGCCGCGAATCGGATCTGCCGATCATCATGCTCACTGCGCGCGTGCAGGAAGACGATCGCCTGCACGGACTGGAGGTCGGCGCGGACGACTACATCACCAAGCCGTTCAGTCCGCGCGAGCTCGTGGCGCGCGTGCGCGCGGTGCTGCGGCGCATCGAAAAGCGTGACGCGAACGAGACGACCTTCCGCGTCGCGGATCTGGTCGTCGATCGCGCGAAGATGAGCGTCACGCGCGACGGTGCGATGATCGATCTCACACCGACCGAGTTCGCGATCCTGGCGGCACTGGCCTCGCACCCCGGACGCGTGTACACGCGCGAGCAGCTTCTCGGCTCCGCGGCGGAAGCGTTCGATCGCGCGATCGACTCGCACATCAAGAACGTGCGCCGGAAACTCGGCGCGCATTACATCGAAACTGTGTACGGGATCGGGTACAAGTTCATCGACACATGACTTGGGAGAGACGCCGCCGCTGGGGTCATCGACACGGACCGCCGCCGTTCGTGCGGAAGATGGGCTGCGCGTTCGCGGCGATGATGGTGCTCGCGGCGATCGGCGCGAGCTCACTGGTGTCGATGTGGACGCGCGCGCCGCAGCGCGCGACGTCGATCGTCTTCGTCGCGCTCGTCGTTACGAGTGCGTTCGCGTTTGCCTTCCGCTTTGCGATCCAGCGCGTCACGGGTGTGTTTCGACAGCAGGATCGTTTGCGCCGTCAACTGATGGCCGATGTCGCCCATGAGCTGCGCACGCCGCTCGCGATTCTGCAGGGACGCATCGAGGGGCTGATCGACGGCGTGTATCCGCGCGACGATGCACGTCTCGATGAACTGCTCGCCGAGACGCAGCATCTCTCGCGGCTGGTCGAAGATCTGCGCACGCTCGCCAATGCGGAGGCGGGCGCGCTCGATCTGCGAAAGGAGCGCGTCGATCTCGCGGAGCTGATCCGCGATGCGGCGTCTTCGTTCGAAGCGCCGATCGTCATCGATGCGCCGGAGGAGTTGCCGCTCATCGAGGTCGATCCGATCCGCATTCGCGAAGTGCTTTTGAATTTGTTGTCCAACGCCGTGCGCCACACGCCTGCGGGCGGAACGATCGCCATTCACGCCGAAGCGCAGCCACGGCAGATCCTGATCCGCGTGACCGACACCGGCTGCGGCATCCCCACCGATGAGCTCCCGCGCATCTTCGACCGCTTCCACAAGAGCCGCGACTCCCACGGCTCCGGCCTCGGCCTCGCCATCGCCCGCGACCTCGTGACCGCACACGGCGGAACGATTCGCGCGGAGTCGGAGGTCGGGCGGGGAACGCGGGTGATGGTGACGTTGCCGCGGTGAAGCCCCTATTTGCGCCGCGTGCGTTTCTCCACTTCGCGCGCGGTCTGCTCGAGTTGCTTCATCGCATCGGCTTCGCCAGCGTTCTCCGCGGCGATCCGGCGCCGTTCTTCGAAACGTGCGTACTCCTCGTGCGCCCGGAGGTCGGCGTCTTCGCGCGTCATTCCGCCGGCGTTCGGAAGAACTGCGCGCTCATTGAATCGGAGGAAGTCATCGAGACGCTTTTGCCAGTCGCGCAGGAAGATCTGTTTGCGCCGGCGCGCCTGATCTTCGGCGAAGTCGAGAAACATGACCACGATGCGATTGAGCTCGTGAATCTCGTCCTGGTGGAGATAGTTCTTCGCAATGGTGACGTCAGTTTTGCGGACGACCTCTCCCTTCCATGTCGTCAGTCCCATGTTCGGGCGCGTTGCGTCCGCACGCTCTGCGATCAGTTCCGGCGCGGTCTTTCCGGTGACGGCGAAGTGCAGCTTGTTCTGAACCGTCTGAAAAAATTTGTGCGCGTCTTCGTCTTTCGGGTCATAGTCCGCGGCGAGAGCGAGGATCTCGCGCACGCGCAGATACATCCGCCGTTCGCTCGCGCGAATGTCACGGATGCGCTCGAGAAGCTCATCGAAGTAGTCGGGTACGCCGGGACCGGGTGGGCTCTTCAGACGCTCGTCGTCGAGCACGAAACCTTTGACGAGGAACTCTTCGAGGCGCGCGGTAGCCCATTGGCGGAACTGCGTGCCGCGAGCAGAGCGCACGCGGTAGCCTACGGCGAGAATGGCGGGCAGGCTGTAGTGGAGCACTTCGCGGGTCACCTTCCGGGATCCCTCGGATCGAACTATTAAGTAAGACTTAATAGTTCGATCTGGAGACAGCTCTCCTTCCTCATAGATCGCCTTGAGGTGGAGATTGATATTCGGCACTGAGGTCTGAAACAACTCCGCAATTTGGATCTGCGTCAACCATATCGTGCCGTCATCGAACCGGCACTGCACACGAGTGCGCCCGTCTTCCGTCCGATAGAGAATCAGCTCGCCGCTCATGCCACATCGATAGTAGCAAGCGACGCAACTTCTTCTACGAGGGGGAGAGAGCAGCGCCCCTCACCCTGACCCTCTCCCCGCGCGGCGGGGAGAGGGGAATTGGGCGCTAGAGATTCGCGAGCGCGCGTGCGGCGAGCGCGCGCGTTTTCTCGATCTTCTCCTCTTCCGTGCCGCCGCCGCCGACGCTGATGCGGAGGAGGGCGGTGCCTTGGAGAACGTACATCGCGCCGGCGTTTTTGTTGCCGGCCCAGATGGCGGCGTCGCCGAGGTTGGGGATGGTGTCGCCGGCTTCGCGTCCTTTGGCGTTCATCTTCGCGATGCGTTTGCCGGTGATTTTTTGCCAGAGCTCTTCCGCGTTCATCGATGACGAGCGGATCACGTCGACGCTGATCGAGTCGACGAATGAGGGCAGTCGATAGAAACACTGCGAGATGGCGATGCCGTCGAATTGCGATTGCGTGTGCTTCGTCTCCGCGAACGCGCTGCCTTGCACCGCTTTCACGTCGGCGCGCGTGAGCGCGTCGCACGCGGTGGGATTCTCCGCCGCCGCGGAGAACGCGGCGGCGGAGAGAAGAAGAATGAGGAGCGCCGTGGAGGGTTTCATCGGCGCACCGTCGGAGTGACCGCGGTCCAGACCTTGATCGGACCGAGGCTGAGGTTGATGGTTTTCACGAGATAGGTTCCGCCGCGCGTCACGGGTTGTGTGAGAACGGCGATTCCTTTCGCGTTCGTCTGCGCGACTTTCAGCGACAGACCATTCGGATCGACGAGCACGATCTTCGCGAGTCCGCCCGTCGCCTCGGTGATCACCGAGATCGCTTTCGCATTCGTGGGCACGTTCACCGCGGTCAGCAGCTCGCCTGCGATGCCGAGCGATCCGCTGCCGCTAGAGGTCGGGCCGAGCTCGGTCTCCGGTTGCGCGTTCGACGTCGAGCTCTCGAGACAGATCTGATCGAGGTAGACCACGCCGTTGCCGGTCGGGCGAATCTCGAATGTGTGCGGACCGGGCTGCAGTCCGGCGAAGCGGCGGTTCACGCCGAACTGCGCATCCGTGGCCGTGTCGCCGACGAAGCCCAGGTAATCGATGATTCCGTACGACACGCCGTCGATGAAGATCTCCGCCGTTCCGCCCTTGCGGCTCGTCCCGTAGTGATACGTCAGCGCGCCGAATTGTCCCGGCGGCACTTCGAACGCGAGCATCGCCGTCGATGTGTCGGCGCTCATCGCGAAGTGGCCCCCGGTTGCGGACGGGTTGAGCACCTCGTGCCATCCTGCCATGTACGAAATGTGCGAGTCGTTGTCCTCCATGCACTCGACGGTGGGCGGCGCGCAGTAGTCATTGCCGACGAGCATGTACGTCTGCGCGTCGTCGGCCGCGTCGATCGCGGCGCGGAACGTCGTCGCGACGCTGCCCGCACCGATGTACGTGCGCGCGACGAGACCGCCGATGAGATCACCGGGAACGGCATTGCCGATCTTGTTCGTCGAGAGCACGATGCGAATCGTTCCATCGGGACTGTAGCGGCTCGCCGGATCGGCATCGCCTAACTTCGACGGCTGACCGACGGACGTGATGACCGCGCTGGTGACGAGGATCTCGCCGTATTCGAAGCTCACGACGCCTCGCTCGTCGGTGCGCATGTCGGCGTAGTACTGGCCGCCGGCGGTGGTCGGGAAGTTCCAGATCACGCGCCACTGACTCTCCGGCGGAAGGACAGAGAGGTCCGCAACCTTGATGACGAACGTGACCTTCTGTGTGCCGTCGTCGTAGGGCTCGGCGATCGATATGGACTGAATGTCGTGCGATGCGTTGAGCGGCGCGCCGGTCTGATCGCCGGTCGCGTCGCCGAGAATCTTCGCGCCGTCGCTCGCGCACGCGCTGCCGCGCGGCGCCGCGGTGACGGCGTTCGTTCCGCAGGATGCGCCGACGGAATTCGTCGCACTGACGCGATACGTGTACGTCTTGCTCGCATCGGCGGTCGGATCCTTGTAGCGCGGCGCTGTTAGGCCGCTCGCGATCGCGGTCTCGTCGCCGGTCGAGCCTTCTCTGCGATGAACGGTGTAGGTGTTCGATGCGGCCCCGTTGTTCGCCTGCGACCCGGAGAGCGTCGCGACGGAACC
>Ga0075418_10009060_pt1 | contig 11165 bp, 11 predicted proteins | sample SoiMetdeltSBSDD2_FD_81776 | JGI IMG/M metagenome (GOLD analysis project Ga0075418, IMG submission 81776) | Bulk soil microbial communities from a Populus tree surrounding site in Tennessee, USA - Soil MetaG P. deltoides SBSDD2 | ecosystem: Environmental > Terrestrial > Soil > Tree plantation...
GGCGTATCGCAGGTGATGTTTCAGCTCATTCCATCGATTCCAGTAAATGCGTGGGTCTTGATTTTTCTTGGCATCACGTTGGCCCTGTTACTCGGAGGCGGCTATGAGCGCATCGAAGGGTTGGCAATGATCAAGGTCGGCCTGTTTACGTTACTCACATTCTTGGCCGCAGTTGTGCTGACGCGCATGCCGCAATACTTCAGTTGGGCCGATGTGTGGCAGGGGTTCAACTTCCGTCTTCCGGGGGAGGGTCTCTCAACGGCAGTGGCGGTGTTCGGCATCACGGGTGTTGGCGCTTCTGAGCTGTTTATGTATCCATACTGGTGTGTGGAGAAGGGGTATGCTCGTTGTGCCGGCAAGCGTGACGCCTCACCGGAATGGCGAGCGCGGGCGGAGGGGTGGATCCGGGTGATGCACGTCGATATTTTTGTTTCGATGTTCATCTACACAATCGCGACGGTTGCTTTCTACCTTCTGGGAGCAGGCATTCTGCATGGCATGGGCAAGGTCCCGGCAGCGAAGGACATGATTTCGGTACTGTCCAACATCTACACGCAGACGCTCGGCGCATGGTCGCTGTGGATTTTTTATCTTGGTGCGATTGCCACCCTCTACGGCACCATCTTTGCCGCGACGGCCGCCAATTCGCGCGTTTACGCCGACATGTTTCGACTGATGGGCTTCTTCGATCATACCGACTACGCCGCTCGCGTGCGCTACCGCCGCGGCTTTGTTCTTTTCTTGACCATCTTTCCGGTGTGTCTGTTCATGCTGGTGCAGTCGCCGGTGAAAATGGTCATCGCCGGCGGCGTGGTTCAGGCACTGATGCTTCCCGTCATTGGCATCGGCACTCTCTACCTCAGGCATCGTCAGCTTCCTGCAGAGGTACGACCGTCCGGTTGGGTCACTCTGTCTCTTTGGGGCGCCACCTTCGTGATTGTCGTGCTGATGGGTTACTACATCGCTCTCACACTGCAATAGCATGCGGCCATGGACCCAAGGGTGCACAGTCAGGTGTACCCTGGTGACGGCGGACGAAGAACCTGCGAGCAAACGCTGTCAGCGATTTTTCCAGTGACACTCGCGAGAGTCGACGGGATATGATTTCGATCCGATGAATGGCCGGTCCTTTCTATTTTCAATACTCTAGACACTTTGAGCGCAGGAGGTGTGAATTGCGGAGGGACGTCATTCGCCGACCCGGGAGATTGTGTGGAAAGAACCCGAAGTGACGAGTTGCGGATCCTGATATTCGGTGCCCAGGCAGATGACCGGATACTATTGTGCCGGCAACTGCCAGGTTTGCCAGAACGCACGTTTGTATCTGAAGAAGCTAGCAGCGGAGAGGAAGCCGTGGAAAAGCTGGGGATCAGCCTTCCAATGCATCCTGCTTGACTACGCTTTGCCTGGGAGCGGCGGAGTGGGATCGGTGAGGCGTCTTCAAGAGAGTGCGCCTGTTGCGAGCGTATCCGTCAGCGCATTGAGATCGAGAAGTTCGCGTCAGACAGAGACCTATCATTCTCGCTCACCGTGAGCTTCGGACTCTGCCAATGCAGTGCCCAACACGTCACGATGGAAGCACTGCTTTCCGACGCAGACCGAGCGTTGTACGGCGCCAAAAATCAAGGTGGCAACCAAGTCTACCTGTCTGTGGATGGACGCCTGCTGGCCTGGGCACAAGCGACGGGTCTCGGATCTGTTTCTCCTCAAGAATTGGGAATTTGAAGATTCAACTTTGAAAAAAGCGGAAGTGCAGGCCGGCAGCCTCGACGTGTTGCCCCTAAGGATATTGTCTGACTCTCAGGCCGATTTAGATTCCAGCTCTGCTTCGGTTACCACCCGGTTCTTGCCGTTTTTCTTTGCCAGGTAGAGCGCCTCATCAGCGCGGTGAATCAGGGACTCCGGCGTGTCTCCAACTCGGTATAGGCTAAGCCCAACACTGATTGAGATCTTCAGATAGAATTCCTTGCCATTCACCGGGCAGTTATAGGTTGGCTTCGAGATTTCTTTGCACAGCCGTTCCAGTCGTGCCTGAGCCTTGTCGAGGCTGGGCGAAGATAGTGCGAAGGCGAACTCATCCCCACCAAAGCGGCCAATAAAGTCCTCGGCTCGCAGTGATTCCTTGAAGAAGCTTGCCAGTTTTTTCAGAATCAAATCACCCACCTGATGTCCGCCGCTGTCATTGATTTTCTTGAAGGCATCCACGTCCACCATGGCGACAGTGAATGGTTTGTTTGTTACCGTGGCAACGCGGCAGGCTTCAGTGAGTTCATGATCCCATCCTTCACGATTGAAAAGGTCGGTCAAAGGGTCTCGCAAGGATCGATTAATTGCGGTCTTTAGTTTGGATTGAAGCGTTTCCACAGACTCGGAGAGCTTTGCCTGTTGCTGGCGTTCCTTAGATTGCTGCTCTTTTACGGCATCCTTCAGCAATCCAATCTCGACCGACAAGGACGACCTGATCTTTCGAATGTCTTCGAGCTGGGAGATTTGCGAGAGCGTCTGAGTCGTTTGGAGGATTTTGCCATGGTAGTCCTCATTGCCATGCGACAGCGTGGCGATAGCCTCAGTGAGGACTGTGATCATGGACTTGAGCTCAGCCTCTCGATCCTCAAGATAACTCTTCTCTTTCTTAATGAACTGAACTGCCTTCTCATAGAAGGAGCGTCGGGATCGGTGGAGCGAGTGGGGTTTCCGCTTCGGGGAACGCCTCCTTGAACTCTTCGACGTCTTCGAGGAACTTGCCAGACTGAATTTCCTCGAGTTCCCAGCGGTATTGTTGCAGCAACGTCAGCAATGTGCGGCTCAGCTCAGTGAGGGCGATTCGCCAGTCGTCTGAACCTTGGGGAAACGAAGAGATCAAAGTCGGCTCCGCTTTGTGCATCCATTGACTAAGCCACTTCACCCGTAGTATCCCCCCAAGCGAACAATAATTTGCCAGCTCTATCTATCGGTCGGCGTGGTCCGTAGCAATAGGGTGAACTGGAGGATCTACTGGAAGGTTGGGTATTGTGCGAGATCGGCGCGTGAGATGAATTGAAAGCAAAAAAGGCACCCGGTCGGGTGCCTCTTCTTGCGGTAAAGCTGGGACCTAGGCGCTGGCCTGAGGGGCAAGGAGCTTGTTCACACCCAGCATGAGCCTTGATTTTTGTCGGGAGGCGGCATTCTTGTGAAGAACACCTTTTTGGATTGATTTGTCAATCAGAGACAAGGTCGGCGCCAGAAGCTTCTGCACATCATCCTTGTTGTTGGCACCAATGGCAAATTTGATCTTCTTCAACTGGGTGCGAAGGCGCTGCGTATTGCTTCGATTGATCGCGCGACGATTCTGGCTCTGACGGTTCCGTTTTATTGCTGACTTATGATTTGCCATGAACTGAGTTTCTCCGAATCACGTTCGGCGCCTCTCCTGAAAGACACCGGACAAAAAAAGCACCCAGTTTATACAGTGCTGGCTCGGTTCTTGTCAAGGAACTAATCAGCTCCTAATCCACGTCAGCTCAGCACTTTCGATATGTACGCAGACCGCTACGGACTAGCGCGACTGCTCCCGAACCGTCCCCGATACACAAAATCGCGGTTCGGACCTGCCTTTACATGGCATTCTGCGCAGACAGAGGAGCTTTGCGGCGCAGTGATGTAGTTCTTGTCAGCCCTGTATTCGACGTATTCCCACTCGCCGGTGCGGTTCTTGCCATAGGCTTCACCAAAGCCAGGTTCCCGTCTCATCACGTGCAACCCCAGGATTTTACCCTTGTTATCCTTGCCTGACTTCAGTAAGTCTGCGGTTTCCATCACGAGGATTGACCCAAATGGGTAGGGCAACTGCCGGGTGTCGGTGACTGAAGCAGCCAACCGGTTTCCATAGACTGTAACCAACTGCTGTTGCTTCTCCTTCACAAAGCTGCGCAGCACCGTGTAGTTTTGCTCATAGCCCTCTGGGAAACCTACCCGATCCGTCGTCGGAGCTGAGTTGCCGTCAGACAGGAAGGGTTGCCCCAACCTCACCACACTTAGAACCAAGAGCAGGACACCAATGCGATGGATCATTTGCAGCCTCCGTTCGATATGATTTATGGGCCTTGAGCGAACTCAGCAACGAATCATCGAACAACATGTCCACATCGTCATGAAGATGGCGTCCCCCAGAGTCAGTTTGTGACGGTGGGCGGCTTTTGCCTTGCGCGACGATGGCTCTCGTCGACCCGGTTTTCCGCATTCACGCGCTTGACAAGAACCGCTGCGTAATGCTACTGGTAGGTGTCTCTTAACTTGCGGTTTCGCTCTCCATCCTTCATGAACAATCAAGATTCGGTGATTGAGCTGAGAATTCAGAGCAATCTGGAGTATACCGATCTGGTGGAAAACGTCACCAACAACCTGACGGCCCTGGCTGGGTGCGATTCGGATCAGGCCTATTTCATCGAGATGGCGGTGCGCGAGATCGTTGTCAATGCCATCCGGCACGGAAACCAGCTGGATTTGGACAAAGTGGTCCGTGTCAACTACCGGTTCAACTCCGAGCGCTTCGAAGTTGGGATTCTTGATCAGGGTGTTGGGTTCGATTTCGACCATCTCCCGGACCCATGTGATCCTGAGAACCTGATGAAATCGTCGGGCCGCGGCATTTTCCTTGTGCGTTCGTTCATGGACGACTTCTCGCTGGCCCGGCTGCCCGATCAAGGCACCGAAGTGAGGTTTGCCAAGAAACTGTCTCGCTCCTGATCAATTGCCGGTTGATTGTCCGGCTCGCTGGAGCCCGTTTTAGACTCAGCCCTATCGCACACCTCAACAAGTTTCGACCGCACTGCCCGACCAGGAGGAATGACTCGTGAGCATGACCGCAACGACCCGAAAGATAGAAGGGGTTAGCATTGTAGACCTGAGCGGAAGAATTACGATCGGGGAGGGGACGGTGGTTCTGAAGGAGGCTGTGCGCACCCTGTTGAACAAGCGCGAAATAAGTATTCTGTTGAACCTTGGGGATGTTTCCTACATCGACAGCTCAGGCATTGGCGAATTGGTCAGTAGTTTCACAACTGCTGGAAAGCAGGGTGGTAAATTGAAACTGCTAAACCTCACCAAGAAGGTTCACGATCTGCTTTCCATTACGAAACTACTCACCGTCTTTGAAGTCTTCGACGACGAGGCCAAAGCGATTCGTAGTTTTTGACTGACAGACTCTCGCGGCCGAACGAAATCCCGTCAACTTGAAGAGGTGTCACTCTTCTGTGTTTCTCGGGCAGGTCCGTCTTCCGGCCTCAACATCAATCCCCTGTCTAGTGGCCAACCTTGTCCATGATTTTCTTGGTGTTCTGGTAACCCCGGCGGGCATAAAACATTCCCCACAGACTGGCGAAAGTTGCCACCATCAATAGTCCGATAACGAGTGTGTCGTTCATTGGCTCCTCCTCTGAAGTCAATCCTACAAAAACAAGTGATGATACAATTTCTTCGACTTAGGGCCGAAATTCATTAGGTTTTTTTCTGGTTCATCCGAAAAAGGGAGAGTGCCGTCGAGACGCGCTGTGAGAACCCAGATCATCAACTTCCTTTTGGAACAACAGAACAGAGATGGAAGTTGGGGGTTCTCTCCTGCGAAGGCAGGTGCCATTGAGCCGACCGCTTATGCCCTGATGGCCCTGGCCTCTGAGGAAACTGGACGCAAGGCTGTTGAACTTGGAGTGGAGTTTCTGCGAAGGACTCAAACCGCAAGAGGGGCTTGGCCGGTAAACACGCAGGACTCCGAGGAAGCAGCCTGGGCCACTGCACTTGCCGGTGTGGCCCTGCTGGGATTTGAGGGCACCGAGTCGATGTGCACGACTGCGGCCCAGTTTGTTGTGGATTCCTTCGGAAGACATCCAAGGCCATGGATATTGCGTTTGGCTGATTGGATGCGCTCTTTTGATGCTTCCTACATCGAAGAAAACCGTGGAGGCTGGAAATGGAACCCTGCTACGGCGAACTGGGTTGAGCCGACTTCTTACGCTTTGATGTTCCTGAAGAAACTTCAGCAATCGGTTACCAACCCTCGGGCAAGTGGTGGGAACGCCTTCAAGCCCATCATCGCCGAAGCGGAAGGACTGCTTTATCAGCGCATGTGCAAAGAAGGCGGTTGGAACTACGGTAATGCCCAAGTTTTGGGTGAAGAACTTCGTCCCTATCCATTGACGACGGCTGTCGCTCTGATTGCTTTGCAGAACGCGTCCAATGCCGAATGCCAGAAGAGCCTGGGCTACTTGCAGCGTGCAGTGCGAGAGGAACGGTCGGCACTGGCTCTCTGCATGGTAGTACATTGTTTTGGTTTGTACGGTATTCCAGCAGAACCCTGGATGCAGGCCGCCACCGACCTCTACGGCGAAACGCAGTATTTTCACAACATCAAGACCTCAGCGCTGGCATTGTTGGCACTCCAATCGTTGGACGGGAAAAGCCCCTTCCGTTTGGCAAGCTGAAGCCGATCATTATTTAAGCCAATGTGACTCGGGGTGGACAAAGAAACCGCATGAACCGCGATCCGGCGTCAGGACTTTCAACAGAGGTCGACGTGAATCTGAACACTCGAAGCCAAGGTCTAAGCCGGCGCCGCTTTCTGCAGGCGACGTCGACGCTGGGTGTCGTTTCGTTGGTTGGATGTGCGAAACGGCAGCCGACCTGGAAGCAAGGAGGTTACCGCAAGCCTGACCAGTCGCGCGTTGCGATTCTCAAGGCGTCGAGCTACGACCGAGATCTGACAAGTGTTATTCTTGATGGGATCAAGAGCTTCCGCTTGGATGTGGTGGGAAGGCGGGTCTTGCTCAAACCGAACCTCGTTGAGTACGAACGCGACACCGTCATCAATACGCATCCCGCTGTTATTGGCGCTGCGATTGAAGCATTTTTAAAGCTGGGAGCCAAAGAGGTGAAGGTAGGCGAAGGGCCAGGGCATCGCCGCGACACAGACGGACTTCTACTGGCTTCTGGTCTCTACCCATTCCTCAAGGACACCAAAACCCAGTTCGTCGACCTCAACCTGGACGACATCCGCCGAGTTCCGCTTCAGAGCGATTTCATGGGCATAGATTCTCTGTATTTTGCCGACACAGTTCTGCAGGCCGATCTGCTCGTCTCCATGCCCAAGCTGAAAACCCATCATTGGGCTGGCATGACGCTCTCGATGAAAAATCTCTTTGGGATAGTTCCCGGCATGAAGTACGGCTGGCCCAAGAACTTCCTTCACTGGCACGGCATCAACGAGAGCATCGTGGATATCAACAGCACTATTCGTTCCCACTTTTCAATCGTTGACGGAATCGTCGGCATGGAAGGAAACGGGCCGATCCAGGGTACGCCGAAACCTGTCGGAGTGTTGGTCTTCGGGGACGACCCAGTAGCGGTCGACGCGACATGTGCACGAGTGGTAGGACTGAAGCCGGAGCGAATTGACTACTTGAAGAGCGCCGGTGCGTTCCTTGGGAATCTGGATCCGGGGGGCATCCGGCAGTTGGGTGAGCGCGTTTCCGGAGTTGTACAGCCTTTCGAGGTCATCGAGAGTTTTCGCCATCTTAGGATCTAGCCGAGACCATTCATATTCACCCGTAGTATGGGCAACGGACAGCTCCAAAATGCGTCAGGTCCCACCTTTCAAGGCAGCCTCCTTACGGTTTATTTCCTGACCGCAAGCAAGACGGTATCGTTTTTCGATAACTTCATCTTTTCACAAGTGCTGTTCTAGTCCTTTGCTCTCGTCCTTGTAGACCATTCCTACCGCAACGTCCTTTAGGATCAAACACCGTTCCTTCGAGCGCTGAAACGCTCAGTCTCGATCGAAGCGCCATTGGATCGTCGTCTTGAAAGCTCAAGGCGAAGGAGCTATTTCCCCTCCATTTATAGGAAAACTATTTCTCTTTTTGTGAGAACGCGGGCTGCATAAATCGAGCTGGTTTTTCCTCGAACGATCTGTAAACAATACATACACTTCCGTATTGCTGACTGATCTCGATTCCGTCAATCTTGGCGTGGAAAATGCATTAATTCTAGGAACTTGCCCGGATTTGTTGTTCGCTCACATTCAAATTCTTCCTAGTCTCCGCACTAGTTTGTGAGTCGCGAATCGAGAGTATTGGATTTCGCGACATCGATGGCGGGTTTCGATGCCACTTGGCGCGAATTGATACACCCGAATTCAGAAGAGCGAGTTCAACTGTCGCCGCACGATGACTTCGAGAGGAAGTCTTGATCCATGGTGTTGGGTTTCTATTGGCGACGCGACAAGATTTCGAGCAAATCGGCATTTCAGCCAGGTAGATACTCTTGAGCTAGAGCCTTCCAGACGGTTAGAAATGAGTGCGGAGTCTTCAATGAAACAACGTTTGGCACACGCAGCAGTGCTGATCACAATTCTTGCTGTTTGCCTTTGTCTATTTCCAACGAAAGCCTACGCCTATCTAGACCCGGGAGCGGGCAGCTCTATTCTTCAGCTGCTGATAGCAAGCTTGCTGGGTGCTTTGTATGCAGCCAAACTTCATTGGACTCGGATCAAGAGCTTTCTCGCCAAGTGCCGAGGTACCAGCGTTCCCACTAGGAAAAAAAGTAGACTCTGAACTGGGAGGCGGGCTTGACCGAATCAACAGCTACCGTCTTGAAGCATGCCGCCATTGGGGGGTCTTCGGATCGTCGCTTACCGTCATCTTTCCGCGACCCAGGCGGGTTCTTGTTCGTGCGGGACGGAATCCTGTATCGTCAAGTCAACCGCACATACCAGCGGCACTACGACCTTCTCCAGGATTCAGGATTGTACAAAGAGCTCGTATCGCGTGGGCTGCTCATTCCTCATGAAGAGGTTCTATTAGACTCCGATTCTCAAGTGGCTTACAAGACGCTGAAACCCGAAGTCGTTCCATTTGTTTCGTACCCTTACGAATGGAGTTTCAGTCAACTCCAAGATACTGCCTTGGCGACTTTGCAGGTCCAAAAACTGGCGCTCCGGTTTGGAATGTCATTGAAAGACGCGAGTGCCTATAACGTTCAATTCAGATCGGGCAGACCTGTTCTCATTGATACGCTCTCCTTCGAACGCTATGCAGAAGGCGCTCCCTGGGTGGCGTACCGACAGTTTTGCCAGCACTTCTTGGGACCCTTGGCCCTGATGAGCTGTGTGGATGCTCGTCTTGGCCAATTGTTGAGAATCCACGTTGATGGCGTGCCCATTGACCTGGCGAGCCGACTGCTTTCTTGGCGGAAGTATTTTTCTTTCAGTCAGTTCATTCACCTTCACCTGCATGCTCTGGCCCAGCGACGCTTCAGCGCCAAGGCGCGCCCAACTGGTTTCCGTCGCCTGAGCCGCGCGGGTTTTCTGGGTCTGATTGACAATCTGGAAACCGCTGTGAGGAAGCTCCGTTGGCAGCCGCAGCAAACCCACTGGGCCGGCTACTACAGCCATAACAATTATCAGGCCGTTGCGTTTCAGGAAAAGACTCGGATCGTCGCTGACTGGCTCGATAGGATGGTTCCGGCAGTGCAAAGCATTTGGGATTTTGGGGCAAACACGGGTCACTTCAGCCGGCTGGCCAGTCAACGAGGCATCTTCACGGTTTCGATAGATGCTGACCCCTGGTGCGTTGAGATGAACTACCAGCAATGCTGCCGGCAAGGCGAAACTCAGTTGCTCCCACTTCTGTTGGATTTGAGTAATCCCAGCGCCGCTAAGGGATGGCAGAATCAGGAGAGGATGTCGGTGCTGGACCGTGGACCAGCAGACTTGGCATTTGCGCTGGCGATGGTGCACCACCTCGCGATCTCTAACAATTTGCCCCTGCGCAAAATAGCCGAATTCTTCAGCCGATGCTGTAAACGACTCGTGATTGAATTTGTCCCCAAGACCGACTTGCAGGTCCAGAAGATGCTTGATACCCGTGAAGACATTTTTGGCGACTATACCCAACAGGCTTTTGAACATGAGTTCGGCCAGGTCTTCTCCCTTCGTGAACGTGCCTCTATCGTTGACAGCGGGAGGACTCTGTATTTGATGGAGAAGGTGACCTAGCTTCTATGGATCGCCTTAAGCTGGTCTACCCGTTCATCTTTGCGATCATCCCAATCCTGTTCTTGTATGTCCCGAACTGCAACAGCACGTCCCCAGAAGTGATCCTCCGGCCCTGCCTGGTCGTCAGTGCATTCACACTCGCAGCTCTCCTTGGATTGGCTGCGTTGCTCAAAGATGGCCAGAAGGCAGCAATTGTCGTAACCCTATTTTGGATACTGTTCTTCGCGTATGGATACTTGCTAACGATCGTGAAAGCCATGGATCGAGCGGCGAGCGACTGGCGCCTTTTTTGGCATCCTGCTTTGCCGATCTTGCTGTTTGTGCTGTTTTCCATGGTCTCGTTCAAAGTCGTGCGAAGCCGACACTCGAAAGAGTTGGCGAATTTGATGGGCTTCGCGGGGCTGTGTGTGTTAGCGCTGCAACTGATAGAAGTTGTTCAAATCAAATTCACCGGTGCTCCAGAGTTCTTGAGAAATACCCCAATCCAATCTGCCCCTGGTCCACTGCGTCGACCGAACATCTTCTATATTATTCTCGATGCCTACGGGCGTTCAGACGTCCTGCGCGAGTTGTACCATTTCGACAATGGGAATTTTCTAGACCATTTGAGACAGGAGGGGTTCTACATTGCAAGTGAAAGCCATTCCAACTATAGCCAAACCTATCTGTCTCTTGCTTCCTCATTGAATTTTTCCTATCTGGACGATGTGGCACGGCGAGCTGGAGAGTCTCATGAAACGTCAGTCTTGAGCGACTTCATTCAAGGGAGTCAACTCGCGAGCTTCCTGCGAACGCAAGGCTATCGCTTCGTCAGTTTTTCATCGGGGGTATCATTTACGGAAATCAAGAATGCGGATGTGTTCGTGAATCGCCCGCGGTTTCTCAGCCAATTCGAATACGTATTGCTCATGACAACCCCAGTCGGACAGTTCACTCAGACATCTCGATTCCAAGAAAGCTTGCATCGGGAGCGTCTTTCCTACATTTTTGCGCATCTGCCAGACTATGCTTCTTCCCGTACTCCAGTATTTGTTTTTGCCCACATTCTGGCGCCTCACGAACCCTTCGTGTTCGGTGAGGCAGGGCAGGCAGTAGACGATACCGGGAACGGCGGTATGACGGGGACGGGGCCAGGGCTCGA
>Ga0075418_10009061_pt1 | contig 11165 bp, 12 predicted proteins | sample SoiMetdeltSBSDD2_FD_81776 | JGI IMG/M metagenome (GOLD analysis project Ga0075418, IMG submission 81776) | Bulk soil microbial communities from a Populus tree surrounding site in Tennessee, USA - Soil MetaG P. deltoides SBSDD2 | ecosystem: Environmental > Terrestrial > Soil > Tree plantation...
ACTCGACGCCGTTGGCGACCTCGACCGGAGTCGTCCATCGGCCTTCGTCCAACCGCGACATCCAGATGCCGACATCCGGATGCTTCTCCTTCGTCCCGCCGAACCACGCCGCCACGAGCGTTCCTTTCGATTCGGCGATGGTCGAGGCGTGACATTCGGGAAACGGGGCCGACTCGTAAATGAACTCGCTCGTGATGACGCCGGGCGCCGGGTGTTGCGCCAGCGTCAAGAAGGCCAACGCCGTGATCAGCCCGATCAAGGACACTCTTCTCAGGAGCTGCATCGGTGTGGGTCTCTCTGGGTTCGTGAATGAACGGAATTGTATACGGGCGCGGATGACTCGTTGGTCCGAATGTAGAATGCAGCATGGCCGGCGCTCTTCGAGACGATGGTCACCCGGGCTTCTCCCACATACAGCTCTCCTACGTCACGACGTGTTACTTCAACCAGATCGACTCCTCGTCGGTGCTCGAGCTTCTTCGCCGCTACGCCTCCTATTCGGGGACCCTCCTCGACCGGCTCCAGTTCTTGCTCGTCGACGACGGCTCTCCCACCCCGGTCGAGCTCCCTGCCGATCTCGACCTCAACGTCCTGCTCCTGCGAATCCCGGAGGACGTGCCCTGGAACCATGCGGCGGCCCGGAACCTCGGGGCCGTGTACGCGCGCTCGGACAAGCTTCTGCTGACGGACGTCGACCACGAGTTTCCGGAGGACACGCTTCGGCGCATCGTGGACATGGGCGAGCTGCGGCGCACCATGTACATGTTTCACCGCCTCGACGAGCACGGAGATCCTGCGAAGCGCCACGCGAACACCTTCCTGGTGTCGCGCGGCCGCTTCCTCGGCCTCTTCGGCTACGACGAGGAGTTCTGCGGCCACTACGGGCTGGAAGATGACCTCTTCCGGCGGTGGCACCGCCATCACGGAACGCGGATCCGCTTCCTTCGAGGAGGGCACGTGAAGCTGCGCTCCGTCGATCGCGAGGCGTCTTACCACTCCCTGCCGCGGACGCGCCGACACAACGCCGAGGTGTTCAGGCACAAGCGTCGGCTATGGGAGGAGCGCGGCCCGCAGGCGGCCTGTTCCAGGATCTTCCTCCGGGCCCCGTTCGAGGTCGTCGCGGACCTTCGCCGGGCCGCGCCGCCGGCCGGCGCTCCTCCTCCCTCCCGTCTGACCCGGCTCTGGAGGCGCTGGCAGTGGCGCCGCTCCTGGGCCTAGCCGATGCGGCGTGTCAGGAGCGGCGGGTCCTACCGTTTCGAGGCGCGCAGGACTTCGGCCACGGGGTGGCCGTCGATCTCCGGCGGGATGGGGAGGCCGAGGAAGACGAGCGCGGTGGGGGCGGTGTCGTGGACGCGCACCGCTCGGTCGATCGAGAGACCCGCGGGCACGCCCGGCCCCACGCAGATCCACGGGATCGTCACGGCCTCCGGATTGTCCGGATCCGCCCGGGCCAGGTGTCGCTTCGTCCCCCCGATTCCGCCGTGGTCGGCCGTGACGATGATCGCGGTCTTCTCCACGACTCCGGCGCGCGCCAGCGACTCGATCATACGGGCGACCGCTCGATCCGCCGTGCGGACTCCCTCGAGATACCCAGGAGTCATCCAGCCTTCGCGGTGACCCGTCTGGTCCGGCTCGCGCAGGTGCACGAAGCTCAGGGCGAACGTCTGGCGCGCCCAGGCATCGGCGAAGGCCTCGGCGACGCGATCCGGAGAGAAGTCGATGCCGGTCGCGCGCTCCGCCGCCGCCGTGGCGGCCGCGGACTTCGACGCCGGCGCGGGGGCCTCCGGCCGGGGGCGGAGCGGTCCGAAGCTCGTGTCGATCCCCCCGAGATCGGCGAGGCCGCTGAGCGAGACCTTCGAGTAGAACATCGCGGTGGAGAGGCCGGCGTCCCTGGCCAGCGAGAAGATCGTCGGAATGGCGACGTGGCGGCGCGGAGCGTGGCTCGAGAACGCGTTGTTCGAGAGCACGCGGTGATGCCGGCTGTCGAAGCCGGTGAGCATCGACGTATGGGCGGGCACCGTGACGGACGGGCGAATGGTCTTGCCCTTCGGGGCGTAGGCGCCCCTGCGGATCAGCGACAGCAAGGTCTCCGCGCGCGCCTCGCCGATCGCATCGGGTCTGAGGCCGTCGAGCGACATGATGACGACGTGCTCGGCGATCGCCGGTCCGCTCGGGGTGGGGGAGGCGAAGAGCGCGGCGAAGGCGAAGCCGACGACCAGAAGCGCAGCGGGTAGCCGACGGCGCACGAATCGCCGACCGTCCTCCGTGCGGGGCTCGCGGCCCGTGCTCGAGGGCGTCCCCGCCGTGATCAGTCTCGTGAGGCGCCGCCGTCGTCGCGAATTCCCTGCGCCAGGCACAGGTCGCGGAAGCGGCTCGACGCGCGCCCGTAGAGCTCGTGCCACGCGCCCGACTCGACCAGTCGGCCTCGATCGATCACGTGGATGACGTCGGCGTCCCTGACGGTCGACAGCCGGTGCGTGATGATGACGATCGTCATCCGCCGGTGCAGGCTCGTGACCTGGTACCTGGAGACGAGTCCCGCAAGGTAGATGCTGTTGAACAGCGCCCCGTCGGCGATCCCCCTGACCCGCGGTTGACGCTGGGCCCGCCCGTCCTCCGTCGGCTCCAGGTAGACAGGGAACACCAGGCCCTCGACCCGGTGATGGGAGACGATCCTCCGCTCTTGCTTCACGACCTCGCGGTCGACGTCGTCGCGCGTGACGTCGTCGGGGTGCGCCAGCATGAGCCAGCGCGCCAGCTCGGGCGGGTTCGACGGAGCGGTGGGGTCGATCCCCAGGATCCGCTCGACGGCCTCGCGCCGGCGCGAGGAGATGCCCGCGTCGAGTGTGAGCCCGGTTTGCGGCGACGGCATCGACGCGTCCCTCCTTCAGCCTCGCCCGGGAATTGGCGCCCGGGGATTATAGACGTAAACCAGATCCGAGACTCGGGCGCCCGCACGTCATTCGCGCCATGGGACACTGATGCGGTGTGCTATGGTTCTCGCCATTTCTGGCGCGCGAGGGCAGGAGAGCGGGGAACGCAGGCCTTCATGATCCTCGGTAAGGACGTTCGACGGATGAGCAGCACGGCCGACCACGAGCTGCTCCTGCGCGCGGCGCTGCTCGACCGTGAGCCTGCGCTCGCGGCGTGGGACGCCTGGAAGGTCGCCAAGGACCTCGCCGCCGTGGACAAGGCATCGCGGCGGCTGCTGCCCCTGCTCTACCGCAACCTCGAGCGGCATGCCGTCGACGATCCGCGCATGAAGAGCCTGGCAACGATCCACGCCGAGGCCAGGCGCAAGAACGAGCGCCTGCTCGACCGGGTCGGGCCGATGCTCCGTGCCTTCGAGGCGGCGGGGATCCGCACCCTGGTTCTGAAGGGCATCGCGCTGGCGACGCTCCACTACCGGGACATCGGAGCGCGTCCGATGGCGGATGTGGACATCCTCGTTCCGGTCGGACAGGCCCGCGACGCCATGGCGCTGTTGCGGGCCCGCGGCTGGCGTCACGCCCAGGCGGGGCATCCCGAGACTCACATTCCCTATTGCCACAGCGCCAATTTCCGGGATCCGAGCCGGTTGCAGCTCGACCTGCACTGGCACGTGATGATCCAGTGCTGCCAGGCCGAGGCCGACGCCGCGTTCTGGGCGGCCGCGCGCGAGGTCGAGATCGCGCAGGCGCCGACCCGGGTGCTGAGCCCCGCCGATCAGCTGTTGCACGTGTGTGTGCACGGCATGGCCTGGCGTCACCGGCCGCGCCTCATCCGCTGGATCCCGGACGCGCTCACGATCATTTCCGCGGAGGGGCAGCAGCTCGACTGGAGCCGGCTGGCCGAACAGGCGGAAGCGCGCCGGCTCGGCCACACCATCCGCTGCGCCATGGACTACCTCGTCGAGCGATTCGACGCGCCGATACCCTCGACCGCGCTGGCGCGTTTGCGCTCGACCCGGACCACCGCGCTCGAGCGCCTGGAGCATCGTACCTGCAGCCGCGGGACCTCCGACGACCTGCTCGGCGTGTTGGTTCCCCGGTGGTTCGCGTTCCGCCGCCTGCCGATCGTCTCGAGACGCGGCGGTCGCGCCGTGGCCTTCGTGGACTTCCTGCGCCATTCCTGGAAGCTCGAACGCCGCAGAGAGGTGCCCGCCATCGTGCTGAAGAAGGCGCTGCGCCGAGGCGTGCGGATGCCGGCCGATCGGCTTGCTCGGTGGCTCGCGGCCGGGTCTCGCCCACGAGGGTCCTAGGGCGGCGCGCCTGCGATCCCCCGTCGTAGGCCGGGCGGTGCATTATTGAGTAGACTGCTGGCGGTGCCTCCGTCCTGCTCTCTTCCCGGATGAAGCTCGACGGCCTCGTGATCGCGGTTGCCGCCTGCGCTCCGACGGCGCTCCACCTGCACCGGCTCGGGTTCTACAGCGACGACTGGGCCTTCCTCGCCCAGCTGCACTCGACGCCCGATCAGTCGGTCGTGGGATCGTGGCGAGCGCTGCTCGCCCTCGACAACGCGGTCCGTCCCGTCCAGTGGCTCGTCCTGGCCGGGCTGTACCGGGTGTTCGGCCTCGATCCGCTCGGGTACCACCTCGTCAACACCGCACTGATCGCCCTGGCCGCGGTGCTGCTCTATCTCTGCCTGGCCAGGCTGGGCGAGCCCCGCCTGTTCGTGGTCGTGGTGCCGCTTCTCTATGCGATCCTGCCGCACTACTCGACCGATCGCGTGTGGATCGCGGCCATGCAGGCCAACGTCAGCGCATGCTGCTTCTTCGCCGGCCTCTATGCGGACCTGTGGGCTGTGGCCGCGCCCCGCGGCTGGTGGCGGTGGAAGGCGGTGGCCGTCGCGTTTCTCGTGGCCAGCGTCCTGGCCTACGAGGTCTTCGTGCCGCTGATCGTCCTCGGCTCCGGCTTCATCGTCGTCCATCACTGGCTGCGAGCGCGGGGGGGCGACGATCCATCGTCGCTGTCGACCCGTCTCCTCACCGCGGGCATCGACGTCGCCGCGCTGGCGGCGGTCGCCGTCGTCAAGGCGGCGCTCGCCCGCCGGGGGGAGCTCGGGACCGCTCCGGCCGCGTACCTCGGGACCCTCGGTCACTACGTGATGCAGGGGCTGGAAGTCAGCTACGGCGACCACGTGTTGAAGATCCCCGTCACGCTGTGGCAGATCGCCACTCGCTACGCCACCTGGGGCGAGCTGCTCGTGGCCGGTGCGGTGGGCCTGGGCCTGGCTGCGTGCGTGTGGCGCGTCGCCGCGCACCTGCGGTCGGTGTCGGGCGTCCGGGCGCTGGCCTACACGGCCGGCGGAATCCTGGTGTGCGCGGCGGGATCCCTGTTCCCGCTCAGCTCGACCATGACCGGGATCAACAACCGGACGGCCAGCGCGGCGGCGGTGGGCGTGGCCCTGTCGCTCGTCGGCGCCGGAGGGTGGATCGCGCTCCGGGCGGCGGGCCAGATGTGGGGGCCACGACTCTTCGCGGCCGGCGCCGGCGTGCTCGGCCTCACCGGCGTCCTGACGGTCGGCACGGTGGCAGGCTTCTGGGCCGAGAGCTACGTGCGCCAGCTCGAGGTCATCGCCGCGATCAAGCAACGGTTCGCGACGCTGCCGCGGGGGACCTCGCTCATGCTGGACGGATCCTGCCCGTTTCACGGTCCCGCCATCGTCTTCGATTCTTCGTGGGACCTCGCCGGCGCGCTGACGCTGGCCTACGACCAGCCGCATCTGCGGGCCGACGTCCTCCACGCGCGGGTCCGCGCGGAGCCGCGCGGGCTCGTCGTCCGCTCCTACGAGGCGGAGGAGCTCTATCCGTACGATCGGCTGCAGGTGTTCCACCACCGCCGTCGCGAGGCGTACGCCCTCACCGACCTGGTGTCGGCGCAGGTGTATCTCGCCGACGTCCGGCCGACCGCGGCGATCGAGTGTCCGCCGGGACGACACAGCACCGGGGCGCAGATCCTCGGGCTCTCGGTCCGCTCGGCCATCGCCCATCGGCTCAGCCCGGGCCGGCGCCGACCGTGACGCTCCCGGCCGGCGACACGCTCCTTCTCAAGCTCGTGCTGACGCCCGGGCTCATCGCGGCTGCCAGCCTGGCCGGTCGGCGGTGGGGGCAGGCGGTCGGCGGCTGGCTCGTCGGGCTGCCGCTGACCTCGGGCCCCGTCGCGTTCTTCCTGGCGCTCGATCACGGCGCCGGCTTCGCCGCGGCCGCATCGTTCGGATCCCTGGCGGGGGCGATCGCGGAGGTGGCGTTCTGCCTCGCCTACGGCCGGGTAGCCGATCGGGGCTGGCCGCTCGCGCTGGTCGCGGCCTGCGTGGCCTTCGCGGTGGTCGCGGCCGCCGTGCAGCCACTCGCGCTGGGATTGCTCGGCCTGGCCGCGCTCGTCGTCGTGACCCTGATGCTGGCTCTGCGGTGCCTGCCCGGTCGCCCGGGGGCCGGGGCGGCCGGGACGCCGCCGCGCTGGGACATCCCGGCGCGAATGGCCGTCACCACGGGGCTCGTCGTCGCGCTGACCGAGACCGCGCCGGTCCTGGGGCCGAGGCTCAGCGGCGTGCTGGCGACCTTTCCGGTGTACGCGGCCATCCTGACGGTCTTCGCGCACCGCGCCGGTTCCCCGGCCGCCGTCCAGGTGCTCCGGGGGCTACTGGTGGGCCTCCTGTCCTTCGCCGGCTTCTTCGTGGCCCTGGGCGGCCTGATCGAGCGGCTCGGCGTGGCCGGCGGCTTCGTCGCGGCCACCGCCGCCGCGCTGGTGATCCAGGCCGCGTCATTCGCCCTGGTGCGGACTCCCGCGTGAGGGCGCGCCCGTTCTTCGGCTTCACCGCCGCGGAATTCCGGGCGCTGGCCGCACTGCGGAGCCCGTACGGGGTCCAGCGGGCGCTCGACGCCATGCCTTACCACCTGGCCTCGACCGCGTGGTCACCCCGCCGCGTGCTGCGCGAGCGCACTGCCCACTGTCTGGAGGGCGCGATCTTCGCGGCGGCCGCGCTCAGGGTGCTCGGCTTCCCGCCGCTGCTGCTCGATCTCGAGGCGGTGCAGGATAGCGATCACGTCCTGGCCGTCTACCGGCTGCGCGGTCACTGGGGCGCCATCGCGAAATCGAACTTCGCCGGGCTCCGGTACCGCGAGCCGGTCTACCGGAGCCTCCGGGAGCTGGCGATGAGCTACTTCGAGGGGTACATCAACTTGCGGGGCGACCGCACGCTGCGCGCCTACTCGCGCCCCGTGAACCTCGCGCGTTTCGACGGGCGCCGTCCGGGCTGGATGACGACCGACGGCGAGCTGTGGTGGGTCGCCGAGCACCTGCTGGGCGTCCACCACACGCTGCTGCTACGCCCGGCGACGGTCGGACGGCTGCACCGCGTCGACCGGCGCTCGCTGGCGGCCGGCCTCGTCGGCTATCGAACGCGGTGAGCGCCACGCGGATCGAGCTCGTGCGCGGCGACATCACGCGCCTGGCGGTGGACGCAATCGTCAACGCCGCCAATTCCACGCTGCTGGGTGGGGGCGGGGTCGATGGCGCCATCCACCGGGCGGCCGGACCCGAGCTGCTGGCCGAGTGCCGGTCGCTCGGCGGCTGCCCGCCGGGGCAGTCGAGGCTGACGCGGGGCTATCGCCTGCCGGCGGCCTGGGTCATCCACACGGTGGGACCGATCTGGCGCGGCGGGGACGCGGGCGAGGACCAGACGCTGGGCTCGTGCTACCGCACCGCCCTGGCGCTGGCGGCCGAGCGTGAGGCGGCCAGTGTGGCATTTCCCGCCATCAGCTGCGGCGTGTACGGGTTCCCGGTCGCGCGGGCCTGCCGGATCGCCGTGTCCGAGATCCGCGTGTTCCTGGAAGCCCACGAGCTGCCGCGTCGCGTGTGCCTCGTCGCCTTCGACGCCGACGTGCACGCGGCCTATCGCGCGGTGCTCGGCCGGCCGGAGTCGTCGTGACGGCTCCCGTGCTCCTCGCCCTCGACTTCGACGGGGTCGTCTGCGACGGCCGTCCCGAGTACTTCGAGGCCGCGTGGCAGGCCTACGCCGCGGCGTGGCCGCACCCGGTCACGCGCGTCCGCCCCGACGCCATCGCCCAGCGCTTCGCCGCCTTGCGGCCGCTGATCGAGAGCGGCTGGGAGATGCCGCTCATGGTCCACGCGCTGCTTGCTGGCGTCGACGCCGCCGCGCTGACGGACCGCCACGGCTGGCGGCAGGCAGCGCCCGGGCTGCTGCGGTCGGCCGGCGTCAGCGCCGAGGTCCTCGGCCACGCCCTGAACCGCGTCCGCGACGACTGGTTCGCCCGGGACGCCGCTGGCTGGCTCGCGCACCATCGCTTCTATCCGGGCCTCCCGGACCGCCTGGTGGCCCTCCTCGACAGTCCCACGCGCGTCGTGATCGTGACCACCAAGACCGAGCGGTTCGCCCGGGCTCTGCTGGCCGGCGCCGATACCCAGCTGTCGCGGCTCACCGTGGTCGGACGCGAGCCCGGCAAGCCGGTCCCGAAGCCCGACATCCTGCGCCGGCTGGCGGACGGACAGGGGCTGGGCTCCGACGGCGCGGGGATGTGGTTCGTCGAGGACATGCTGGAGACCCTGGAGGCGACCGCGGCGCGCGCGGACCTGGCCGGGGTGCGCCTGTTCCTCGCGGACTGGGGCTACAACACCGAATCCGACCGCCGGGGCGCCGTCGGACGCATCGGGCTGCTCTCGCTCCCGCGTTTCACGGGCCCGCTGGACCGCTGGCCGGGGTGACCTCCGTGCCCGGCATCGCGCTTGCTACCGTGATGCCGTGGCACTTCGCCACGGAGGTCGAACAGTGATCAAGAGCTTTCTGGCCGGCGCGATCGCAGGTGGCACTGTCGTGTGGCTGTGGCGCGACGAGATCCGCGCGGCCATCGACGAGGCGACGAGTGACGTGCGTGCACGCACCGCCGAGCAGCTGCACGGGGTGGCCGACACGCTCCAGACCGTTGCCGACACGGTCGACCAGGGATTGAGCGGAGCGACCCCGCCCCGTAGCGGTTGACGTGCGGCGCGCCGGCGCCGCCGCCGAGGGCCGGGAGTGGGCCGCCCGCGCGTTCACCCTCGTCGAGGACACGGTCTACCTCGGCGTGGGGTTGTTGCTGGCGGCCAGCGCGTTCGCGCTGCTCGTCGCGACCGCGATCGTCTTCGTGCGCAGCGTGCTCGAGGGGGTGCTGGCCGCGCACGTGGTCGGCCTGCTCGACCAGGTGCTGCTCGTCTTCATGATCGTCGAGATCCTCTACACGGTGCAGGTGTCCTTCCGGGAGCACGCGCTCGTGCCCGAGCCGTTCCTGGTCGTGGGGCTCATCGCCGGTATCCGGCGCGTCCTGGTGCTCACCGCGGAGTTCGGTGATCTGCTCGACAAGGGGGAGGGCGTCTTTCGCAACGCCATGCTGGAGCTGGGGCTGCTCACCCTGATGGTCCTGGCCCTGGTCGGCGCGCTGGTCCTCGTGCGCCGCCGCGCCCCCGGCGCCGCCGCCGAGAAGGCCTAGCCTGCTCTATGCATGAAGGTGCACGGCGATGATGTCCGCTGGGCCCGAGAGGGGCCGTAAGGCCCCGGTTCTGGTATCGAGACGTGATTTCGCGCTGGTGATTCTTCCCAAACACGGCTGTGCCGGGCCTCGGGCGCATGCGCAGGATGCTGCGGAGGCGCTGCCAGGGACACTGCTACCGGAGTCGGGCGCGCCAGGTGGTCGCTCGCACCAGCTACGTGGTCGCGCCGACCGCGCGCGCGATCCGGTGCCACTCGGGGAGCCAGGGACCCGCCGTCGGCAGGTGCAGCACGATCCGCCGCACCGAGCGCTCGACCCACACCGCGAGCTTGAGCAGCCGCTCGCGCAGCGTGGTGACCTGCGCGTCGGCACAGGTGGTCGTGGCCGCCCGGCGGCGCAGTTCCTGGAAGAGGATGTAGGCCGCCAGCGTGAGCAGCACGCGGAACTGGTTGGCCAGGAAGCGCGCGCAACTGGTCCGGTCCATCTCCAGCCCGTAATGCAACTCCTTGAGCCGGTTCTCCACGTCGCCCCGCCCGCAGTAGACCTCGTAGACTGTCTGGGGTGGGTCGGCGAGGTTGGTGACGACGAAGCGCGGATTGTTCTTGGGTGCCCGGCCGGGATGCCGGACCACCTCGGCCTTGATGATCACGCGCCGCTTGCGTCGCCACTTTCGCGCCGCGTAGCGTGTCTCGCCGTAGAGATGCGCGGTCTGGCCCGTCTGCCGGGAGCGCACCCGGGCTTTGCCCATCAGCCGCCGGGCGCGTTTCTCGAGCCTGGCGTTGCTGGCCATCGCCACGACGTACTCGACCTGCTCGCGCTCCAAGAAGGCGAACAGCTTGGCGCTGGCAAAGCCGCCGTCCAGGCGCACCCGGAACGCGGCCGTCGGAAAGGCCGCGCGCAGCTTGGCCAGCAGGCGGCGCAAGATTCCCCGGGCGCCGCGGCTCGCCGGCGCGTTGCCTGGTCGCAACACGGCCGCCACCGCAAACTGCTCCGGCTCGTCGTCGAAGGTCACCGTCGCCACCACCGGCAAGTAGCACCAGGTGTCGTAGTGGCCATTGAAGAAGGTCAACTCTTGCTGGCCGTGGGTCGGGTCGTCGGTGGGGTCGAGGTCGAGGGTGATCCGCGCCGCGCGCCCCGTGAGCCGGCGCCGCTGCTGCTCGATCACGGTGTCGGCCAGGACGTGGGCCATATCGCGCAACGCCGGCCACTCCACGGCGTTTTCGAACCGCGAGAGTGTCGGCTGGGAGGCCAGCGCCGGCCCCGCGATCGGGTCGCGCTCCACCAGCAGTTTGTGGATCGCGTCGTCGCCCAGCCGGGCGGCGTCGTTGCAGTCGGCGTAGCCACAGGCCAGCCCGAACACCCGCTGGCGGAGCAACTCGATGGTCTGATGCTGGATCTTGCCAGGCTGACGCTCGTCGACCAGACAGCCGGCCAACCGCTTCGTCAGGCCCAAGTGGGTATCGACGCTTTTCAGCAGGATCGCTCCGCCATCCGAACTGGCGTGGGGCATGTCGAAGCGGGCCACGACCGGCTTTGCGAACCCCTCGCCCTGGAAGGTGACTTGCGCTATACAGGGTGTGGCCATCGAGCCTCCTCGCACCTGTGCATAGAAACGCCTGAACACCGCTTCTATAGCACCGTTGAGGGGCTCGGTGGCTCTTTCGTCTCATCGTTCGCGAATTTTGCAGGCTAGCCGTGCATG
>Ga0075418_10009062_pt1 | contig 11165 bp, 6 predicted proteins | sample SoiMetdeltSBSDD2_FD_81776 | JGI IMG/M metagenome (GOLD analysis project Ga0075418, IMG submission 81776) | Bulk soil microbial communities from a Populus tree surrounding site in Tennessee, USA - Soil MetaG P. deltoides SBSDD2 | ecosystem: Environmental > Terrestrial > Soil > Tree plantation...
ACGCCGCCCGTGTGGCGCCGGACGAAGTTGACCGTCTCGGGGGTCGCCTTCTCGGCGGCCAGGATGAGGTCGCCCTCGTTTTCCCGGTTCTCGTCGTCCACGAGGACAATGAGGCGCCCGGCCCGGAGTTCGTCGAGAATCTCGGGGATCGGCGCGAAGGATTGATCCATCTTGGCCCTTATAACAGAGGCCGAAGGGGGGGTCAACGCGACCGGAGCCGGAGGCGGGATTGGACCTCCTGGACACCCGAAACGCCCCAGGCCACCCGGCGGGCCCCCTCGCGATCGGTCTCACTCGTCACGACGCCGTCGAGGAACACGACGCCTTCCTTGCAGGTGACTCGGACTTCCGCGAACCGCTCGTTGCCGTGGAGCTCCCAGAGGACGTCCCGGGCGATCTCCTCGTCGCGGATCTTGGGATCTTCCGAGCGCTTGGGGCCGGCGCATCCGATCGCGACCGCCAGCAGGATCACTGCCGCACCTCTCACGTCGTCCTCCCGGCCGCTTCGAAGTCGGCGATCCGAGCCACCGGGCCGAGCACCACGATCTTGTCCCCCGTCTGGAGCACCGTCTGAGCTTCCGGATTCACGTCGGACTTCCCCCCTCGCCGGAGCAGGACCACGCTCAGATCGTACTGGGACAGGAGGTCGGACACGGGCCGTCCGGCGAGCCGGGATCCAGCCGCCACGTCGATGTCGGCAAGATGGAGGTCCTGATTCTCGATGCGGATCGACTGGTAGACGCTGCGGCCCGTGGCGGCGGCGATGAAGGCGGGCACGGCGGTCTGCGACGTCGAGATCGCGGGCATCTTGAAGACGTTGGCCACGCGGTCCGCGAGCGTGTCGTCGAAGAGGCGAAGGACGACCCGGATGTCGGGCCGTATCTCCCGCGCCGTCAGGGCGGCATCGATGTTGGCGAGGTCGTCGTCCGTCGCGAGGATGATCGCCCGGGCCCGGGCGACGTTGGCGTTCTCGAGCGTCTTCTTAAGTCGCGCGTCGCCCCGGACGAAGGGGATCCCCAGTTCCATGATCTCCGCGATCAGGTGGCTCTCCGTCTTGCGATCCACGCCGACCGTCACGAGCCGGAGGACGTTCAGCTCGAGGAGGATCCGGTACCCGACTTTCCCCACTCCGATCACGATGTAGTGATCGCGCATCGCGGACGCTTCCATGATCTGCCACTCCTGAAGGTTCTGCTTGCGGGAGAAGATGAAATAGCCGAGTCGCACGACGGAGTCCGCGACGGCGCCCAGCCCGACCACGGGGATCACGAACCACAGGACGCGGAGCAGGGCCTCGTCGGGAAACCGCAGCTCGGGCTGCATGAAGATCAGGAGGAAGACCCCGTAGCACGACCGCACGTAGTCCAGGGATTCGAGGGTGTACGTGAGGTGGACGAGCAGGCCGCCCCCGAGAACGATGGCGAGGAAGACGGAGACGGGCCACCGGAACTCGTGCGCGAGGAACCGGGCGTACCGTCCCCAGATCGCGAGCCGGAGGCGCTTCACGGGGGTCCATCATAGGACGCCGGGGGACCGGACCGAAGCGCGGCGCGGCCGCCGCGGCATATATCGAAATGATATCATAATGATATTCACCGGGAATTCCCCCGCCCGGCGGCCCCGGGACGCGTCAAATAGAATGGATTGGCGACCCGTAGCACCTGTGTTACAGTTCCCGTTCCGGCGCCGCCGAAACCGGACAACGCCACCGAGGAGGTTTCCATGGCCGACCGCGATCCTTCCACGCACGACGACCCCGCCTCCCCGCCCGGGGGCGGCGACATGGCGGCCATCCAGAAGCTCAAGGGGGCCTACGAGGACCTCAAGCGCGAGATGCACCGCGTCATCGTGGGGCAGGAGCGCGTGCTCGACGAGCTCCTGACGTGCATCTTCTCCCGCGGCCACGCCCTGCTCGTCGGCGTGCCCGGCCTCGCCAAGACGCTCATGATCCGGACGCTGTCGCAGACGCTCTCGCTCACCTTCAACCGGATCCAGTTCACGCCCGACCTCATGCCGAGCGACATCACCGGCACCGAGGTGATCGACGTCGACCGCGCCACCGGGGAGCGCGCGTTCCGTTTCATCCGGGGCCCCATCTTCGCGAATGTCATCCTCGCGGACGAGATCAACCGCACGCCCCCCAAGACCCAGGCCGCGCTTCTGGAGGCGATGCAGGAGCTCCAGGCGACCATCGGCGGCAAGCGCCACCCGCTGGAGCAGCCCTTCTTCGTCCTCGCGACCCAGAACCCGATCGAGCAGGAAGGGACGTATCCCCTGCCGGAGGCCCAGCTCGACCGGTTCATGTACAACATCGCCGTCGGCTATCCCACCGAGGAGGAGGAACTCGAGATCATGCGGCTGACGACCTCGGGCTTCGACACCAAGCTCCAGCCCGTGCTGTCCGGTCCGGACATCATCCAGATGCAGCAGATCGTCCGCCGGGTGCCGATCGCCGACCACGTGATCCGCTACGCGATGTCCCTGTCGCGCGCCACGCGCGTCTCGCAGGGCGGCGTGCCCGATTTCGTCAAGGAGTGGGTCCAGTGGGGCGCCGGCCCGCGCGCGAGCCAGTTCCTCATCGTCGGCGCGAAAGCCCACGCGGTCCTGGGCGGCCGGTTCTACGTGACCGTGGACGACGTCCGGGCGGTCGCCCACCCCGTGCTCCGCCACCGCATCATCGCCAACTTCTCGGCCGAGGCGGAGGGCGTCACGACGGACAAGATCATCGACAAGCTCCTCGAGGTCATTCCCGCCAAGGAGGCGGATCTCGAGAAGCAGTCGGGGCTTCCCCAGGTCACGTCGTAACGCCGTTCCGGCGTAACCCCGGGGGATGACCCATGGCCGCTAAGAAGCCCGACTTCCTCGACCCCAAGGTCCTCAACAAGATCACCCGGCTCGATCTCAAGGCGCGCCACATCGTCGAGGGCTTCGTGGCGGGAATGCACAAGAGCCCCTACCACGGGTTCAGCGTCGAGTTCGCCGAGCACCGCGAGTACACGCCCGGCGACGACCTCAAGCACCTCGACTGGAAGGTCTTCGGACGGAGCGACCGACTCTTCATCAAGGAGTACGAGCTCGAGACCAACCTCCGCTCGCACATCCTGCTCGACTGCTCCGAGTCGATGGATTACGGGAGCGGCGAGTCCACGAAGCTGGAGCTCGCCTGCCTGATCGCGGCCTCCATGGCGCACCTCATCCTCCGCCAGCAGGACGCCGTCGGGATCGTGACCTTCGACAAGGAAGTGCGTTCGTTCGTCCCCTCGCACTCGGGCAAGGGCCAGATGAGCGCCGTCCTGGGCACGCTCAGCGGGGCGAAGGCCGCGAACAAGACCGACGTTTCGACCGTCTTCCACCAGCTCGCGGAGCGCTTCACCCGCAAGGGTCTCGTCATCATCATCAGCGACCTCTTCGACGATCCGGACCGGTTGCTGAAATCGCTGCAGCACTTCCGCCACCGCCGGCAGGACGTGATCGTCTTCCACGTGCTCGACGAGTACGAGGTCACCTTCCCTTTCCAGAGGATGACGCTCTTCGAAGGGCTCGAGGAGTATCCGAAGCTGCTCGTCGACCCGCGGGCGCTGCGCCAGGCCTACCTGGAGGAGGTCGAGCGGTTCGTCTCGCGGATCAAGCGGGGATGCGTCCTGAACTCGATCGATTACGCGCAGATCACGACCGACCGGCCGCTCGACATCGAGCTGACGAAGTACCTCGCGGGACGGCTGGCCCTGGGACGGAGGTGACGGCGCGGCCGTACCGACATGCAATTCTTCAATCCGGCCCTGGTGTGGTTCGCGCTCGGCGGCGCGATCCCGATCATCATCCACCTGCTCCACCGCCAGAAGTACCGGCGGGTCAAGTGGGCCGCGATGGAGTTCCTGCTCGCCGCCCTCAAGAAGACCCAGCGGCGCCTCCGGCTGGAGAACCTGATCCTGCTCCTCCTCCGGATCCTCATCATGATCATCCTCGCGTTCGCCATCGCGCGGCCCTACCTGCGGGCGGCGCCCCTGGGCCTCCTCGAGGATTCGAACACGCACCATTTCCTCGTCATCGACAACACCTACAGCATGGCCTACAAGAAGGGGCCCAAGACCTACCTCGACCTCGCGCGCGAACAGGCCGACAAGCTCCTCGATTCGCTCTCGCCCCACCTGTCGGAGACCGACAAGATCACCGTGATCCTGGCCTCGGCTTATCCCGAGGTGTACGTCGTCTACGCGTCCAAGCTCAAGAGCGTGAAAGAGATGGTGGCCGCGATCCGGCCGTCCCACTACTCGTCCGGCATGTACCAGACGTTCCGGCTCCTCGACGAGCAGGTCCGCAAGTCGACGAACCTGGAAAAGCGCATCTACCTCTTCACGGACCTCCAGCGGAGCGGATGGCAGAGCCTCGATGAAACCGAGGGGAAGCGCTTCGGAGAGCTTCTCAAGCGACTGTCGTCGGCGCCCGACACCAAGATCAGCATCTACGACGCGTCGCCGAAGGAGGCGGTGCGGGACATCGCGGACAACCGGGGCCTCGTGGCCTTATGGGTCGAGAACGACGTCCTGGACACCAAGTCCGTCACGACGTTCCACGCCGATCTCTACAACTGGTCCGCGGTGAGCTACCCCACGGTGGACGTGAAGTTCCTGGTCGACGGCAGCTACGTGGGCACGGCGACCACGCCGCTCCCCCCGAATTCGCTCATGCCCGCGACCCTCCGCCACCGGTTCCACGAGCCGGGCCCCCACTTCGTCGAGGCGGTGATCGACTCGGACAACCTCGATGTCGACGACCGCCGCTACCTCTCGCTGGACGTGAAGACGTCGCTCTCCGCGTTCATCGTCGACGGCAAGCCCCTGTCGCCCCCGGAGTACAGCGACGCCGACTACCTGCGGATGATGCTCGCCAGCGCCGATTTCTCCATCGGGGGCCCGGTGACGTCCGAGATGTTCACCGCGGACGACCTCGACAAGCACGACCTGCTCGTCCTGTGCAACGTGCAGGCGCTGACCCAGGACAAGGTGGCCAAGGTCGAGGAGTACGTGCGCCGGGGCGGCGGACTCCTCGTAACGATGGGCGATCGAGTGGATCGCGCGGCCTGGAATGACCTGGTCTACCGCGACGGCCAGGGCCTGCTCCCGGGCCGGCTGGCCGACGTGGGCGGGACGCCGCCGGAGATCCAGCCCCGGGTCGCCCACCACATCAAGCAGTATTCCGGGCGCCATCCCGCGTTCCGCGCCTTCCTCAACGGGCCCGGCCCCTTCTCGCTCGTGTTTTACCAGTACTTCAAGTTGGAAAAGGTCGAGCCGGAGTCGGTGCTCGCCGTCCTGGACGACCCCGGCAACTCACATCTCTTCGTGGAGAAGAAGTTCGGCGAGGGGAAAGTCGTCCTGTACACGAGCACGATCAACGCGGAATGGGACGACAACATGGCGGGCAAGGGCGCTTTCTTCAGCATCGTCCTGTCGCTGGCGCCCTACCTGGCCGCGCGGTCGTCCGGCCTGAAGAACCTCCAGATCGCCGACCTCATCCAGCACTCGATGCCCGCTGAAAAGTACTCGAACGTCTTCGTGATGGAGACGCCGACCGAGGGCCAGACGTCGATTTCCATCGAGCGTCCGTCGCCGAACAGCCCGTGGTTCATCGTCTGGTACCCGAGCAGGCCGTCGTCTTTGCCGGGGACGGCGCCAGAGAACAAGCCCGCCGTGAACGAAGGTCTCAAGTACGCGGGACGGTACGCGCTCATCCGGCCGCGGGCGGACGCCTCGGGCCAGGACGAGCTGATCTCCTACTTCGCGGCGAATCTCCCCCCGCGCACGAACGCGGCCGAGGAGATCCTGCGGTGCGAGGGCAACCTGGACAAGATCACCGCCGACGAGCTCCGCCGCCGGTTTCCCGATTTCAAGTTCTTCCTCGCCGGGGAGGGACAAGCCGTGGGGGCGTCGGAGACGGCCGGGTCGAGCCTGATCTGGAAGTACCTGCTCTACGCGTTGTGCGGATTCCTCGGCCTCGAGACGTTCCTGGCGTGGTTCTTCGGACGGGCCAAACAGTAGGACGCTCATGAACCTGTTGTCCAAGATCCAGGATCCCGTGCCCTCGGAGCCGGATCTGCTCTCCCGGCTCCTGGGGGTCGACAAGATCGATCCGAACCTGGGGCCCACGACGCTCAACTGGCACACCCAGCTTCCGCTGTGGCTCATCGTGCTCGTCGTCATCCCCGCGGTCGCCGGCCTGGTGTGGCTGATCTACCGCCGCGAGCGCACGGACGTCCCGGCGGCCGCGAAGTGGATCCTCGCCGGCGTGCGGACGCTGATCCTCCTGCTCGTGATCGCGATGCTCTGCGGCCCGATGCTGACCCTCGAGATCGTGAAATTCAAGCGGGCCCACCTCCTGGTGCTCATCGATGACTCGCTGTCCATGCGCCGGAGCGATCCGCCGTCGCGCCTCGATGAGCAGATGAAGCTGGCGGACGTCACCGACCTGTGGAACAAACAGGAGCCCCTGCCCCCCGAAGTCCGCGCCCAGCTCCTCAAGCTCAGCCGCGCGGACCTGGTCCGGAAGGCCCTGGAGAACCCCCGGCTGGGCGTCCTGACCAAGCTCGAGGAAAAGCTCAACGTCGCTTACTTCACTTTCTCGAAGGGCGTACGGAGCGTCGAGGGCCGGGACAAGCTCCTCCCGACCTATACCAATGAAGCCTGCCTTGGGACCGAGACGGCGATCGGCGAGTCGATCAAGCAGGCCCGGTCCATGTACAAGGGGCTCCACGTGGCGGGCGTCGTCGTCATTTCCGACGGCCGCAACAACCTGGGAATCGATCCCGCGACGGTCGCCAAGGAGCTGAAGCAGCAGTACGTTCCGGTGTTCACCATCGCCGCGGGCATTCCCCAGCGGATGAAGGACATCGCGTTCCTCGACCCGGAGTCCAAGCAGGTCGTCCGCGCCAACAACCAGCACCACGTCAAGTTCACCGTGCGCAGCGAGGGCTTCGACGGCGAGGAGATCGACCTCACGCTGCACGTCTACCCGCTCCAGCCCCAGGACGCGGCCAAGGACTGGGCCGTCGTCGACCCGGCGGAACTGGAGAAAATCCTCGCGGACCCCGCCACCAAGGTCGAAGAGACGAAGAAGATCGTCCTGAAAGAGGGGAGCGAGCGCCAGCGGGGCGACATGACGTGGATGCCGTCCGTTCCCGGCGAATTCCTCGTCATCGCGCGGACTCCCGGCCGCGAAGGCGAGCGGACCGCCGCGAACAACCACGTCGCCCAGCGCGTCAAGGTCGTCGACGACAAGGTGCGCGTCCTGTGCGTCGATCATCCGCCCCGGTGGGAATTCCGCTACTTGAGGAACGCGCTCATCCGCGACCCCAAGGTGCTCGTCCACTGCTTCCAGACCAGCGCCGACGAGGGGTTCGCCCAGGAACACTCGATGGAGCCGTCGGACGAGAAGTTCAAGCAGCCCCTCCGCGAGTTCCCCAGGACGATCGAGGAGCTCCTCGTGTACGACGTGATCATCCTCGGGGACATCAATCCCTCGCTCTTGGGCGGCACGGAGGCGTTGAACAACATCAGGCGGTTCGTCCTCGAGTTCAGCGGGGGCGTCGTCTTCATCTCGGGACTCATGTACGCTCCGCGCAGCTTCAAGGGCACGCCGCTCGAGGATCTCCTGCCCGTCCACCTCGAGGAGGCGCGGGAGTCCGAGCTGTATCAGCAGGTGTTCGGATACGCCCTGACGGACTACGCCAAGGCCGACGGCGGACACCCCGTGATCCAGTTCCCGTCGCTGCCGGTCGGCGACCTGCCGAAGCTGATCGAGAAGTGGGAAGACCTCGACAAGCGCGAGGACGACCTGCCGGGGATCCGCTGGTTCACGAAGGCGCGCGCGAAGCCCACGGCGCAGACGCTCGTGGAGATCACGGGGCTCCAGGGGCAGGACATCCCCGGGAAGCGGCCCCCGCTCTTCGTCATCTCCAACACCGGGCGCGGCCGCATCTTCTGGAGCGCGACGGACGAGACGCACATCTGGCGGTACCGGGTCGGGGACCAGCCGTGGTTCTACCCGTTCTGGCAGCAGGTCATGTACTGGGCGATGGACCGGAAGCTCAGCGGCGCGCAGCGGTACCAGATCTACCTTCACCGCCACGACCGACGGTACGTGATGGGCGAGAACGTGCTCCTGAGCGCGAACGCCTTCTCGCGCGACTTCCAGCCGCTCCAGGATCCCGAGCTGGAGGTCAACGTCGAGCCTCCGCAGGGCGCGCGCTTCACCATCCGGCTCTCCAAGAGCCAGGACAAGGACGGCTTCTACGAGGGCGCCTTCCAGCCCCGCGAAGTGGGCGCCTACCGGATCTGGTCGGGGGACGAGGACGAGACGTCGCGGGCCGTCGAGAAGTTCGTCGTGTACATCCCGAACCGCGAAGAGGACGAGCCGATCCTCGACACGGCCCAGCTTCGGGAGATCGCGCGAGAGGCGTACCGCGGCAAGGGAACCACGCCCCAGGAGCGGGAGGAGTATTTCTTCCCGATCACGGAGATCGGCCGGCTGCCCGCGGCCGTCGATTCCAGCCCGCAGCAGCAGTCCCAGCGCGTGGACGACGACCTGTGGGACTCTCCCCTGGTCTACCTTCTATTCGCATTGCTGATCACAACGGAGTGGGTGTTGCGTAAGATCTTCAGGATGCTGTAACGGGGGCGGCGGATCAGCCCGCCTCTCGCGATAACCCGATCATGACGTACATGCCCACTCGATGCGCGGTCCTCTTCGCTTGCGCCCTTCTCATCGCGCCGGCCGCTCCCCAGGAAGCGGACGACGACCAGAAGAACACCGCCCTTCTCCGCGTCTACCCCGGCATCGAGGAGCTGGTGGCCCGCGCGGACGCGCAGGCGGCCGCGGGGAAGTACGTCGAGGCGCTCGAGATCTACGGGGAAGCCCAGAGACATCCGAACTCGCTGGTGCCGGTCGAGAAGAAGGGGGCCGCGCCGGCGCGGTTCGTCGGGGTCCTCGAATTCAGCCTGAAGCGGATCGCCGCGTGGCCTCCCGAGGGACGGGCCGCGGCGCGGCGGCACGCGGATCCCGTCGCCGGGCAGGCCTTCCGGGCGGCGCAGGCGTCCCGGGACGCGCAGGGGCTCGCCGACGTGGCGCTCCGGTATCCCCATTCCAGCTTCGCGGACGACGCGCTGGCGCTCGTGGGAAACCTGCACCTGGAAGCGGGTCGCGCGGCCGAGGCCGCGTTCGCGTTCGAGCGGCTCCTGGCGCTTCCGGACGCCGGGATTCCGCGCCCCGTCGTGCTCGCGCGCCTCGGCGAAGCCTTCGCCCGAGCCGGCCGGTCTGAAGCCTTGAAGGCGCTCATCGAGCGGGCCGCCCGGGAGGAACCGGAGACCAAGGTCATCCTGGGCGACCGGCAGGAATCGCTGGTCGAGGCGCTTCGCGCGCTCGCGCGATCGGCGCCGGCCATCGTCCCCGCGATCCTGGCGCCGCCGTCCTGGGAAATGATGCAGGGGAATCCGTCCGGCGTCCGCGTGGCCGAACCGGTCGAGTTCGGCCTCCGCCAGTGGAGCGCCCGCCTTGACGAGGCCCGCTTCCAGCCGGAGGAGGATGGGTGGGGCGGCGGCTTCGGCGAATCCAAGCCGGACACGGAGTACCGTCCGGTCATTCCCGCGGTAAGCGACGGCATCGTCTACTTCCACACGGAATTCGCGATCCAGGCTTGGAACCTGTATTCCGGCTCGGCGGAACCGCTGTGGTCTCATCGCGTGCCCGTGCCCGCGGGCCAGCTCCTGTTCGAGGAGCGGCTCGTCCACGCGACGTCCGTCTCCGACGGGCGCGTCTTCGCGAACCTCATCACCGCGCTCGGACAGCCCGAGGTCCAGTCCAGCTACATCCGCGTGAAGTACCCCTTCCCCAAGCGCGCACTGTTCGCCCTCGATGCTTACACCGGGAAGGTGCTGTGGCGCCTCGGCGGCGTCCCGGGCGCGGACCGCTTCGAGGACGGACTGAGCTTCTCGACGGCGCCGACGCCCGCGGGCGGCCTCCTGTACGCCGGGGCCATCCGCCAGCCCCACCCCACGGATCCATTCGAGCACCACGTCGTGTGCGTGGACCCCGCCACGGGCAAGGTCCGGTGGTCGACGTTCGTCGCTTCCGGCGGCACGGAGATCAATCTCTTCGGCAACAGCACGCGGGAGTCGCTCGGGTCGCCGGTTTCCGTGGAGGGGGACTCCGTCTACTACGGAACCAACCACGGGGCCCTCGCGTCCTTGGACCGCACGACGGGGCGGCTCCGGTGGGTCTCGCGCTACGTCCAGCTTCCCGTGAGGCCGACGCGGCGCATCGACATCCAGCGCGGAAGTCTCCAGTGGCTTCCTTCGGCTCCCGTGGTCGCCCGTGGGCTCGCCGTCTTCACGCCCACGGATTCGACCTACCTGTACGCGCTCGACGCCGCGACGGGCGAAGCGCAGTGGTGGAGAAAGCGCAACGAGCACCGCGCGATGGGCCCCTCCGACGGGACGTTCGTCGTGCTCTCGGGCCCGGACGGAGTCGAGTGGCTCGACCTGACCCGGGGAGGCAAGCTGGCCGGCCGGTACGCGCCCAGCGGGTTGATCGTCACCGGGCGTCCCGCGTTGACCACCGACGGGATCTTTGTCCCGGCGCGCGCGGGCCTGTACCGGGTCGCGCTCGAGACGGGGTCGGAGTCCGGATTCTTCGTCGCCCCCTGGCGCGGCAGCGGATTCGACGGGGGAAACCTCGTGGTGGCCGAGGGGGCCGTCGTCGTCGGCGGCGCGAAAGCGGTCGAGGCGTTCGTGAGCCGCACCGCGGCGGACGCCACGATCGAGGCGGAGCTCAAGAAGCACCCGGACCGCGCGGACGTGGTCTACCGGGCCGCGCTCCGCCTGCTCCAGTCCGGAAAGGACGATCGGGCGTCGGAGTTGCTCGCTCGCGTGATCGAACTCGTGTCCGGCTCGCAGCGTGCGTCGGATGCCCGGCTCGATCGCGCGGCGCGGAAGCGCCTGTTCGCAGTCTCGAAGTCCGCCGGCCTGGCCGCCCTGGCGGCGGGCAAGCACTCTGAGGCGGCCGCGGCGTTCCAGCGGGCCGCGAAGGCCGCCCCGGACACGGTCTCATCCGTGGAGGCGACGGCCCTGCTCGCCGAAACGGCCGAGGCCCGGGGCGATTTCTCGGCGGCGATCGGC
>Ga0075418_10009063_pt1 | contig 11164 bp, 6 predicted proteins | sample SoiMetdeltSBSDD2_FD_81776 | JGI IMG/M metagenome (GOLD analysis project Ga0075418, IMG submission 81776) | Bulk soil microbial communities from a Populus tree surrounding site in Tennessee, USA - Soil MetaG P. deltoides SBSDD2 | ecosystem: Environmental > Terrestrial > Soil > Tree plantation...
CCACGCTAGCGGACGCCAAAGATGTCGCCGATAAGTACAATTTGCTGATTGAGCGAGCGAGGACCAAGCGGTTTTCCAGAAGTCCCGGCCACGATAACGAAAAGCAACTTGAGGCCGACAAAATCGGGCTGTTCGCGATGATCGCTGCAGGCTACGATCCGGGGGCATTTGCTTCATTTTTTGACCGCTTGGCCGAAACTCAAGGCAAGACTGGGAACTGGTTTTCTGAGGTTTTCGGAAGCACGCGGCCGAATGAAAAGCGGTTGCGCGAGATGATTCGAGCCACGGAGCAGATGCCGCCAGCGTGTCGTGAGAGGCGTGTGCCGAAGGCCTCTGATGCGTTCTTGCGCTGGCAAGCGGAGATTGTTTCCTATCGCGAAATCGACCGCAAAGAGGAGCTGCCCGGCTTGATGTGGAAGAAAGAACTCGCGCCGAAACTACGCTCGGACGTCTCACATTTAGTCTTCAGTCAGGATGGTGGATTCTTGCTGGCCCAGGACGATTCCGTTGTGACCGTCATCAAGCGCGAACCCCTGCGAGTGTTGTTTCAGATTCCAATCGAGAGTGCCGGCCAGGCTGGCTTCACGCCGGACGGAAAACAGATCGTTTTCACGACCAACGGGCTTCGCTTTGAAAGGTGGAGCGTCGAGGATAAAAGGCCGGTTGAAGTGCGCGAACTGTTGCTAACGCGCAATTGTTGGGAGCAAAGACTGTCACCAGACGGCCATTTTCTGGCATGTGTTGATACGTCCGGGAGCGCAATCATCGTAGACACCAAAACTGGCAAGAAAGTTTGGGAGCAAAAGGGGTTTTATCGTCTGTCGTATTATGAGTACGAGTCCTGGCTGGAACACCGCGGCGGACCTGGACGAGGAAGTTTCTTCCGCATCGAGTTTTCACCGGATTCGAGCGCCGTGATCTTCAGCCGTTCCAACAGGTTCCGTTTCCGAATTAGGGTCAATGCTCTCACGGCCGCGGGGACAGAAGACACGATACTCGCATTCGATTTGAGTGCGCTTAAGCCGATTAGTGTTGGGGGTGATCTGAAGAGGCTCTGTTCGCGTTCGTTCATCTTCCTTGATCCGAGCAGCATCCTGGGAATGCCCACGCAGAAAATAGAAGACTCTGGGATTTTTTCGTTCCCAAACGGAAAACGATTGCAGAAACTCACTTTTGGCGCACAAGAAATAAAGCGTACCGCAAACCCTGACTCGGTCATTATCAAGCCAATGGCTGACGCTAAGATGGGAGTGTTCGACCTTAAGAAGGGAATCGTTACGGCGGGACTTAACAAGGAAGATGCGACGCTGTGGACCAATCTGATTGCTTTCGAATCTGCCAACGGCAAAATTCTGATCCGAGAGTTAAATTATAACGAAGCGGAGAAGAGACCCGATGGCAAGGATGTCGGCGCAATAGAGATTCCTGTCTCATTGATCAAAAGGCTAGAAGCTGCTGAGGTGTCGGACAGTTTTTCCTGGCTACTCTTGTCGTCGAAAACGCGAGGCGGCCTCTGGAATCTGGCAACTGGAGAACGGAAATTCTACGTGCGCGGTTTCAAAGGCGGGATCGTTGGTGACGACGGCGGAGCTGTCGGCGATTTTCCGAAGCTCAATGAGGCCCCTAGAAGCCTGGTGCTCCTGAACCCGAGCCGCGACGCGCTTGAGGCGATTCGCGAGCTCCCAGAAGAAGGTGCGCAACAGTATGGTAGATTCGTGCTGCAACGACGTAGCTTGGTAGACCAACAGAAAAAGAAAACCGGGCCGGATCCTTTTGCGGAGGAGGCGTCAGAGGGCCTGGGGTTAAGTGAACAGGTACGGTTCGAATTGAAAGATTTTGTCCAGGATAAAGTCATCTGGTCGCGCGAGTTTCCAAAGGAAGCGCCGCAATACTCGTTCGATAAATTCGCTGGCAGATTAATCTTGTATTGGAGCCTCGGGAGCGACACGGGCAAAGCGAAACTCCGAGACTCCCCACAATTGCAGGCAAAGGCCGAGTTGCTGGGCAACAAGGAGGATGACTACCTCGTTGAAATTGTGGACGCGTTTGCACAAAAGACCTCAGGCATGATGTTGCTGGAGACGGGCAATGGATCGTTTGATATTGGCCGAGGTTTGTCGGAAGGAGATTGGCTGGTGTTGCGCGATTCCGAGGGTCGCGTCTTGGTCTACTCGATCAAAGACGGCGAATTACGGCACCGCTTTTTTGGTGATATGGCGGCGATAAATCCAACTAAGAATCAGATTGCTGTCCAGAACTTTCCCGGCGAGATCGTCCTGTACGATCTGGACACTGGGAACCGCAAAGCCAGTTTTCTAATCAACGGGAGCGCGTCATTCATAAGATTCAATCTTGAAGGGACCAGATTGCTCGTCCTTAGCGACGCTCAATCAGCGTATGCCCTTGACTTGAAGAGAATCGACGCCAAAACGATCGGACAATGATTCGATCAAACAATTTCGTGGCCCAGGAGGCGATCACCAAGGCTGAATCGTGGCAACTATCTGGCATTACGCTCCAGATAGTCCAGCAGAACGTTAGCCATCACCTTCACGCCAACGACCAGGCTCTCTTCATCTACATCGAAGTCGGCGGTGTGCCACGCCGGCATGAGACCTTTAGCTTTGTTGCCGACGCCCAGAAAGTAAAAAAATCCGGGAATAACCTTTTGGTAGTATGAGAAATCTTCGGCGGGCATAAAGGGCTTCAGCGATACGACATTGGTTTCTCCGACGATGCGGCGAATGGTTGGCAGTGTTTGCTCGACCAATTTCGGTTCATTGTAGGTAAGCGGGTTCGAGTCGTCTACCGACAGCTCAAACTTCGCGTCGTGTGCCGAAGTCACGTTGGAGAGGATTTGTCGCATTGAATCCAACGCCCGGGTGCGAACGGCCTCGTTCATCGTGCGCATCGTTCCTTCCATTTTTACTTCCTCGGCGATGATGTTGTTGCGATCGCCGCCTTTGATAGTCCCGAGAGTTATGACCAACGGTTCGAGGGGATCGATCCGGCGGCTGTGGATCGTCTGTATCGCGGTGACGCATTCCGCCGCCACCACGATCGCATCTACGCCGAGATGAGGCTGGGCGCCGTGAGATTTCTTACCACGAATCGTAATTGTGAATTTATCCGAGGAAGCCATGGCCGGGCCAGATTGATAGCCGATCTGACCGACCTCGAAGCCCGCGGTATGCAATCCAAAGATGGCCTGGGGACGCGGATTCTCGAGAGCCCCCTCCTTGATCATCAAGCTGGCGCCGCCCTGCTCACCCTGCGGCGCGCCTTCTTCGGCAGGCTGAAAGATAAACTTGATCGAGCCTGCGATCTGATCCCGCATCTTGCTCAGCACCTCGGCGACGCCCAACTCAATAGTCGTGTGCACATCGTGTCCACAAGCGTGTTTGACCCCGGGATTCTTAGACTTGTAAGGGACATCGATGGTTTCTTGAATTGGGAGAGCGTCCATATCGGCACGGACGGCGACGACCGGTCCGGGTTTCGCGCCTTTGAGCAGGGCAACCACGCCGTATTTGCCGACACCGGTCTTAACTTCGTCGAGTCCGAGCGCACGAAGTTTTTCGGCGACTACACGCGAGGTGCGCTCTTCGCGGTTCGAAAGCTCGGGATGCATGTGGAAGTCGCGGCGCTGTTCGATCAGTTTGGCGCGCAGAGCTTCGGTCGCTTGAGCGATTTGCTGCTCGCGAGATACGCCGGCCGTTGTCGTCTGAGCGAGCTGAGTTGTTAGCCCAAGCATCACCGCCAACGCTATTGCGCCAAAACGCTTTTGGTTCATTCATGCCTCCGGTTGATACGACTATGCTGAATGCCTTTTTGAGCCGCTGATGCAGAATATGAGTTTGAGGTTCAATGGGTCAAGGAGCCGGTTTGCTAGATGAATTGACCCTGTTGAGTTGAAGTGATCTAATCCTCACTCGAGGATGCATTAGCAGCGCGTCCAACCCAGGGACGCTTTGACAGCGTCGTCTCTGAGCTTTCAAGCAGGTACGGAGGATACCCATGAAACGCATTCTCGCTCTTGTCGCAATCACGGTTTCGATCGGGGCTGCAAGTACACCGGCGCAACAGAAACGCGCGATGTCCTGTGAAGACGTTCTCGCGCTGAAAAGCGTTTCAGACGCCCAAATCTCGCCTGATGGCAAGTGGGTCGCCTACGTAGTCACCTCCGCCGATATGAAAGAAAACGCAAACGACGCCGACGTATGGCTTGTCTCAACCGCGGGCGGCGAACCTACGCGGCTTACCACAAATAAGAAGAGCGACAGCCAGCCACGCTGGTCGCCGGACGGCAAAAAGATTGCCTTCGTTTCCGCCAGGGAAGACAAGCCGCAAGTCTTTTTGATCTCGCCCTTCGGCGGCGAAGCTGAAAAGCTCACCGATTCGAAGTCCGGCGTGCAGTCGTTTCAATGGTCGCCGGACGGCACTCGCATCGCTTACGTTGCCCAGCAGGAACCCACGGCCGAGGAAGAAAAGAAGCTGAAGGACAAGGATGACGCCCAGGTCATCGATCAGAATTTCAAACTCGCGCGCATCTGGGTCATCGATGTGACGACAAAGAAAGCTACCGAAGTGGTTAAGGGAGACTACACCGCAAGCGATCCACAATGGTCGCCGGACGGACGCCACATCGCCTTTATCGCAAATCCAACTCCGAAGGCTGATGACGGTTTTGTTTCCGACATCTGGGTCATCGATGTAACAAGTGCCATGAGCGCCGAGATTGGCACTCTTCAAAAAAGGCTTGCCGAGCTCACCCGTATGCTCCCGGGTCTTGAGGCGACAGCGGGTCCAAGTTATTTCCGGTGGATGGAAATCAAGGGTCAGATCGTTGCGGTTCAGAGGGAGATCGATCAGAAGAGCGGGCTGCGAAAGCTATTACATAACGACGGCCCGGATGGTTCACCGCGATGGTCGCCGAACGGAAAGCAGATCGCGTATCTGAGCCGGGACCTGAAGACCGCTGACGTCGGTCAGCTTCGTCTGATGATAACCGACCTTGGCGGAGGAACCCCGCGAGCTGTGGCGTCTACGTTCAAGTATCAGCCCGGCGCGCCGAAGTGGTCCGGCGACGGACAAACGATCTATTTCAATTCGCCGGTTCGGACTACATCGCAGCTGTTCTCGGTATCGGTAAGCGGTGGTGAACCAAAACAGATTTCAAACAATAAGGGAGTAATGAGCCAAACCAGCTTCTCGCGCGACGGCTCGGTAACGGCTTTTACAAAATCGGATCCCCAACACCCTGATGACGTTTACGTAGCGAAGACTCTTCCCATTTCGGAACCAATCAGGCTAACGGATCACAACCTGCGGATGCGAGAGTATGAGCTCGGATCAAGCGAAGTGATTACCTGGAAGAGCAAGGACGGAATGGAAATCGAAGGCGTCCTGATCTACCCGACGAGATACCAACCAGGCAAGCGCTATCCGACGATTGCGTTGATCCACGGCGGACCGTCCGGGGTTTGGACTCAGAGCTTTCCTGGTTCGTGGAATAACTTTGGGCACGTCTGGGCGGCCAAAGGGTGGTTAGTTTTTTATCCCAACGTGCGCGGTTCGTCAGCGTACGGCGAGAAGTTTCTGGCCGCAAACATTCGTGATTGGGGCGGCGGAGACTACCAGGACATTCAATCGGGACTCGATCACCTGATCGCCAAGGGCATCGCCGATCAAGACAAACTGGGTCAGGCTGGATGGAGCTACGGCGGATACATGACTGCGTGGACGCTTACTCAAACAAATCGATTCAAGGCGGTAATGGTTGGCGCTGGTCTCACGAACATGTATTCGATGTACTCGACAAATGATTTGCAGCGAACTCTGGAGGGTTATTTCGGGGCACAGCCCTGGGACGACGTCGAGGCTTATCGCCGAGCCTCGGCGATGACGTTTATTAAACAGGCTAAGACACCCACGCTGATTCTTCACGGAGCCTCGGATGTGCGTGTGCCGCCGAGCCAGGCTCAGGAGTTGTACATGGGCCTGAGAAAAAACGGCGTTCCGGTAGAGATGGTCCTATTCCCCCGCGAACCTCATGGACTCCAGGAACCGAGACATAGACTCGACAAGATGCGCCGCGAATATGCCTGGTTCTCTAAATACGTACTTGGCGTCGAGATTCCTGAACCGGGAACACAGAACGACCGGGGCGAGAAGAAACCTGAAGAAAAGCCCGCAAATTGAGCCAACCCCGACGATGTAACACCATACTGTCCCGTTCTTGCTTGAGTCTAACGGTACACGGCTAAGTGTCTCTCCGCAGGACAGAACTGCTCGAATACAAGTCAACTCTCCCTCCGAAACGACCCGCCGAAGAGCCTCCAAACGGCACGATGATTGCGCTTTCGAGACCGTCTCGCGAACTGCGCGGGATTTAGTAGGTGCGGAGTGTTGGCAAAAACAATGGAGGCAACTAATGCGAATGACAAGGTTCATTATCCTAGCTCTTGCGACTCTGGTGCTTTCGGACGTTGTGAATTCTCAAACGGTTGAGGTGAGAAGAATTCAAACTGCCGGTCCCGTTCTCATCGCCAAGCGTCACACCCTGGCCGTCAGGTACAAAGAAAACGATGATACGTCGATCAACCTCGTTGGAACGGCATTGAATCCGCAGGCGTTCGGAAAGGTCGACATAAAGCGCAAGGATGGACGAACGCGGCTGAAGCTCAAGGTAACCAGCCTCGGTCACCCGCAAGCGTTGGGCGCGTATTACACCACCTATATTCTTTGGGCAATCGCTCCGGAGGGACAGGCCGACAATCTCGCGGAGTTGCCCATCAGAAACGAGTTTGAAATCGACGTCACCACCGCATTTCAAACTTTTGGGCTGATCATAACCGCAGAGCCTCATTCCGCGGTCAAGCTGCCGAGTCCGGTAATCATCGCGGAAAACATTCTACGCAAGGGAACCGAAGGCGGCATTGAGGCAAGCCGGATCGAATATAGCGGCGATTCGGGCACGCTTTATGTCGTCTCAACTCAACACACACCGGCGTTGAGTGCGGACTACAACACGCCGTTGTTGATACTCGGTGCGCGTCGATCGGTGGAGATTGCTATGCGCGCCGGGGCCAACCGGTATGCGGAGCCGGAGCTTCGAGAAGCCGAGATAAAGTTAGCTGCTCTCGAACAAACCTGGCCGTCGAGACGAAAGGATGAGGAGAAATTCAGCGGTTTGGCGCACGACGTCATGCGACTGGGAGAGCGCGCGCGGGAACTTTCTGTTGAGCGAATTGCCCAAGCTGCGCTTGACGAAGAGCGCCGCTCCGCGAGCAATCGAATCGATCGCGCGCGATCGGAAGCTGAACGAGCCAGGGACGACGCCGAACGCGCCAGGGACGAAGCTGAACGAGCAAGACTGGATGCGGCAGCTTCACAGGATGCGGCAGGTCGCGCTGAGAGAGAACTCGCGGAGGCGCGCTTGCGCGTCGAGCAAGCCCAAACTGAGGCCGAACGAGCAAAGGCTCGAGAAGATCTGGCTCGAGTGGAAGCCGAGCGCGCCCGCGTTGAGGCTGAACAGGCGAAGCAAGACAAAGAAGATCTCCAACAGCGACTGTTCACTTCGATCTCCGCAATCCTGGAAACAAGACGTGAAGCTCGCGGTCTGATCGTCAACCTGTCGGATGTGTTATTCGACTTTAATCAGGCTTCGCTTAGACCCGGCGCGCGAGAAAAGCTCAGCAAGCTGGCCGGAATACTTCTCGCGTATCCGGGAACGTTCCATATGGAAGTTGAAGGTCACACGGATGCAATAGGCTCGCAAGACTACAATCAGAAACTGTCGGAGGACCGAGCGCGATCGGTCAGCAGCTATCTCCTGTCAGCAGGTATCACGTCGGAGCGGATCGTGGCAGTGCGCGGGTTTGGAAAGTTGAAACCGGTCACCACGAACGACACGGCCGAAGGCAGACAGATGAACAGACGCGTCGAAATCGTGATCACCGATCTGGATAGTCAGCCGGTGCCTAACCGGCGCTAGGGGTTAAGCTGGGGTCTTGCAGTTCTGTGGTCGCTGAGCTTAGGTAGCATGGTGTTCGAAGAAATTAAAACCTTCAGAGGAGGATGAAGGCATGAGTTCCAAACCATCTCGAGCACAAGACCCGCGTTATGACGAGACCGAAGTTAGGGCACTATACAGGCAGATCCTGAGCGCCTGGAATCGGCGCAATGCCGATGCAATGGCGGAGCTGTTTGATGTTGATGGCGTTGCCATCGGGTTCGATGGATCGGAACTCGAGGGACGAGAGGGGATTGCCGCGGCTCACCGAAAGATCTTTGAGGACCATCCTACGGGTGCGTTCGTCGGTAAGATGAGAACTGTGCGATTTCTATGTCCTGAAGTCGGGGTCTTGAACGCGGTAGCCGGAATGGTGCCGCCAGGGCAAGCTGACATCGATCCGAGGCTCAACGCAGTTCAGACAGTGGTCGCGGTCAAACGTGACAACCAGTGGCGAGTCGCTCTCTTTCAGAATACCCCTGCTCAGTATCACGGAAGACCGGAGCAAGCCGGCTTGCTAAATGATGAGCTTCGAAAACAACTTTAATCTGCCCCCTGGGGTGGTCCTTGTGACCACCCCAGTTTGGTTTCTGGTTTCTCGTTTGTGGTTTCTCGTTTGTGGTTTCTGGTTTGTGGTTTCTGGTTTGCGGTTTCTGGTTTGCGGTTTCTGGTTTGCGACAAGAACTCGCGGCTGATCGAACCAGAAACAAGAAACCACAAACCAGAAACCAGAAACCACAAACCAGAAACCAGAAACGCGCTGTCGTTGTTGCCGGTTTAAAAGCCGAATCTCGAAAAATAGAAACCATAAAAGACTATCCAGATTGCTGCGAGGATCGATACCTCGACGGCGGCTCGATGTTGGGTCACCGGTTCAGCGAGTCGCGCAATCCCACGGGCGACCAGAGCTGACAGAATAAACCGGAGATATCGCGCCGGAATCGAGATCAAAAGAAATGCCGCCGCATTACCGCGTCGCGCCCCCCACTCGACCGCGTAGATCTTGTACGGTATTCCTTTAATCGGGCCGAACAGAACTTCTAGCAACTCGCGCTCGTCTATTTGACTGGCGACCTGGGTGATTAACCAGGGACTTATTCCGGGAACGTGATCGAGGAAGCCCCGCGCGGTGGCCGTCGCGCTCGCGCCGAACGCGAACATCAAAGCGCCTCCCACCAGTGCGCCGGCTAGAGCAGCGATTGTCGCTTTCACCGCGGGTCGCAGCGCGCGGCAGGCGATAAGAGTGAGCAAAACGTCGGGAACGATAAAGAAAAACGTCGCTTCAGCAAGTCCCCACGCAAATGCAAGCGCCAGGGTTGCGTGGCGCGACGCGAAATCGTCCAGCGGTGATCTCTCAATGCGCGGTCTCATTTCTCTAAAGAAGCCGCGTTCTCGGAGGTTTCCGGCGCCAACTCACGCACTGCTGCCTCGAGGGCCTTTGTAATTTCCTGACGACTGCCGGTAAGCACTAGCGGAGCCCCGATTCGAATCTCACAGAAAAACGGCACCGGAATGAACTCACCTTTTGGAAGACTTCTTCCCATGTTCACAAGATAAGCAGGAATTACCGACACGCCGGGCATCTTCTCGATCAGATGTGCGACGCCGGAGCGAAACTCTCCGATCTGCTCGCCTGACCCCCGCGTTCCTTCTGGAAAGATTATCAGCGAGTCGCCGGCTTGAAGTGCGTCGCGCATCCGGCGAAGCGGATTGTTCTCAGTCGTGATGTTCTTCCTCGCGATCGGCAGAATGTTAAACACAGTCTTTGTGAACAACGATACGAATTTGTTGCGCTCGAAATAATCCGCGGCGGCTACCGGGCGGATCCTGCGTAGACGAGTAAGCGGAAATAGACTGAGCAGCGAAATGGTATCAAGGTGGCTCGAATGATTGGCGACGAGAACAAACGGTTCAGACCGGGAGAGATGTTCGCGGCCGCGCACTCGAAGCCCAATAAACAATGTCATGAACGGTTTCATGACCAGCGCGAATGCGATCATTTGAGCGACATCGCGAAACATCAACCGCTTCGACTTCAGCGATTCGTCGCCTGTGTTTGACTCATCGACTGAATCTGAGGCCTTAGTCGTCAAGTTCTCTCCTGGAGTTAGTCGACGTGAAAATAACGAACGTAGTGGAAGAACAGGGGCGCCGCATAACACAACGAATCAACACGATCCAACATGCCGCCGTGACCTGGAATGACGCTGCCGAAATCCTTAACCCCGAAGTCTCGTTTGACCGCGCTCATTACCGCTCCGCCAAAGAACCCGGCTACGGTAATCAGCAGCGATACGAGGAGTGTTTCCGGGATTGTAAAAGGAGTCAGAAACCGGATCGCGAGGCTTAGCAACATCGCTGTTGTTATGCCGCCGATGAACCCCTCCCAGGTTTTGTTGGGGCTCACCGCCGGGATGATCTTGTGACGTCCGAGCGTCTTGCCCCAAATGTACTGCAGAACATCGCTCATCTCGACGACGAATACGAGGAACAGAACAAGCGTGCGCCCGTTGGCGTTGGTCTGGCCAAAGGTTGGCAGCGTCAGCAGGTACGCCATATGGCTCAACCCGAAAACAAATATCATCAGTCCCCATTGAATTTGAGAAGCTGAGTCAACGAATCCTCTTGTTTCTTTTGACAGGACCATTCGCACCGGCAACGACAAGAGCATATAGACTGGGATAAAGATGATGAACATCCCGTACCACGGCGGATCAAGGGCGATCCAGAGATACTGAATTGGGACTGCTAGAAATGTGAGAACCAGCGCGTGATGATCTGCGGGGCGAGTCTTTAACAGCGTCACAAATTCCTTCATCGCCCAAAAACTCATAAGCGCGAAGAAAATTAAAGAGATTCGATTACTCACGGCGATCGCGCCAAAGAACACCGCTGCCATGATCCACCACGCCCGGACGCGAGCGGACAGTTCCGAGAAGTCTTTGTCCGGCTTCTTGCGCCGCATCACAGCTACCACGGCGGATGCAACGACAAGCACCGTCAGAACCAGTAGCCCCATTCGCATCATCGGCGAGAGATTGTTTATCAAAGTCGGCATAGCAAGCTCGGTTATCCCCTCACGCTTTGCGAACGCAACTCTTTGAGCGCTTTGGAGACTCGATTCAGACAGGTCACCGCAGTCAGGAAAGC
>Ga0075418_10009064_pt1 | contig 11163 bp, 8 predicted proteins | sample SoiMetdeltSBSDD2_FD_81776 | JGI IMG/M metagenome (GOLD analysis project Ga0075418, IMG submission 81776) | Bulk soil microbial communities from a Populus tree surrounding site in Tennessee, USA - Soil MetaG P. deltoides SBSDD2 | ecosystem: Environmental > Terrestrial > Soil > Tree plantation...
GCCCAGGGGTGGACCGACGCCATCCGCCAACGGTACCCGGCCGAGCGAGTCTATACCTTTTGGGATTATTTCCGGAACGCCTGGGGGCGGAATGCCGGACTGCGGATCGACTACTTGTTCCTCAACTCAACGGCCGCCCGCAGGCTCGTCGACGCTGGCGTGGACCGGGACGTCCGGGGTGGGAGAAAGCAAGCGACCATGCCCCGTCTGGATCGAACTCGGTAACGCACCGCGCGGCGCGGGCCTTGACCTGAGTCCGGGCCCCGTCGCCCGAAATCGTCGTCGACGAAGCGCGTCCGCGTAAGGTCAAGCGGTCCGGCCGGGGATTCACTCTCGTGGGCGCACTCGGCAGTCGTGAGAACGACGAGTGCGCCACATCGCCACCCGGTTCGCAGCGGCCACTAATCTGGCGTGAGGATCTCGCCGTCGGCCGGCGTCTCGATCGCGGACCACGGGGCGTCCGGGGTGCTGGACTTCACGAACCGGACGCTACCGTCCAGCAAGCAGACGTGGATGCCCGCGGTGATGAAGCTCTGTGACTTCTGTGGGTGGACGTTGTCCAACGGCGGGGCCCACTCGGGCTTGAGCATGCACCGGCACTTCCACGGCTTGTCGCCGTACCACGACGTCGGGACGGCCCCGCCCCGATTCACGAAGCTGTTGCGCGGATGGTACATGTTGACGTACAGGGATGGATCCACCTGGGTGTTGGCCCACTGCACGTCGGAGGGGTACTGACCCGGTGCCAGCGGCGGGACGAATGCGTCCGGGATCGATCGCGGGTCTACACCATACCCCCATAGCGTCGCCCCGGGGCGGGACGGCCGCTTGGCCACCGCGTACTTCTCGCCGAAGACGAACGTGTTTGACAGCCCGTCCGCCACCTTGGCCAGGGGAACCGGCGTGTCCCCGAACACCTGCCAGTTGGCCGAGTAACTGCTCAAGCCCCAGGTTGGGTTGTTCGGGTCGGCCCAGGGCGGGTTTTCCGTGGCCGGCAATTGGAACGTGCCTGAGGATGGGTAGCTCCGGTCGAGGGGCGCCCGGAGAAGCTTGACCGGCTGCGACCGCGACCCGTCTGGCCCGAGCCGGTACAGGTTGTCCTGCTCCACGTACGGGAGCAGGTGGTAGAAGATCGATCCGCCGCCCATGCTGGCGCCACCCTGCGGGACCGTCCCGAACATGGGGGGCAGGCACTCGTTGGCGCTTTGGAAATTGTGCAGGCCCAGGCCGAGTTGCTTGAGATTGTTCGTACTCTGCATCCGGGCGGCCGCCTCGCGGATCTTCTGGACGGCCGGAAGGAGGAGCCCGATCAGGATGGCGATGATCGCTATGACGACCAAGAGTTCGATGAGTGTAAAGCCGCGACGATTTGAGGGTGGCCGAAACATGAGTGTTCCTCTCAATGAGTGAAGTGGAAAACACCGGTGGCGCTCGGACGCTCGCACGGGCTGAGGTTGGGTAATGGGCAGCCGAACACGCGGTCAGGGGATGGGCACCAGTCAGGTGAACCCTTGCCGGCAGACGACCGGGTCGAGAACCCAGCGGTGTAGCGGGTCCACGCAGCCGGACGACAAATAGGCGGGACAGACGGTCACGGCAGTAAACCCGCCTCGAATCGGGGGGAGTGCAATAATGTAGGCTGATGACTCCCGCCGTGGCAATAAGCAAATCAAATATCGTTACCCGACGGGGACGGCGTACTTTTGCCGCAACGACCGGGCCGCCGCGGCGATCGCGGTCAGCTTAGCTTCCGCGACGTCCGCAGCGGCGAGCGGGTTGTCGGCGAACGTGGCAAATCCGCAGTCGGGATTGAGCAGCACCCGGTCCGGGCCGAAGATGGCGACGCCCGCGTCTGCCCGCGCGACGATTTCCTCGACGGACTCCACCCGGTCGAGCTTCTGATTGACGACGCCGAGTCCGATCCGGCTTTCGGTCGGCAGGTCGCGCAGTGCCGACAGCTCGCCGGCCCGCGGCGTGGCCATTTCGAGGAAGAACGTCCCGACCGGCAGCGTGCGGAACAACGGCGCCAGCGGCGTGTACGGCCCGGTCAGGGCCACGCGCTCGTCCCGCGACCAGTTTTCCCGGCAGACGTGAAGGGCGATCCGGTCTCGTGGCAGGCCGGCGGTGACCGCGTTGATCAGCCGACCGGCGAACGCGAGCTCCTCCTCCGGGGCTCGCTTCGCGCCGAGTGCCCCGCACATGAACGACCGCCCCCCGGTCGGGCGAGCGAAGACCACCTCCGTCAGAACCGGCTCGTCGAACTGAACGATTCGGGCACCGCCCTCGAGAAGGGCGACGGCCTCCTCGCGGAGGACGCGAACCACGTCCTCGGCCAGGGTCTCGCGGTCCGGGTACGCCCGGTCGCTGACGCACTCCAGCCACATCGTCCGGGTCAACAGGTACGGCCCCGGCAATGCCACCTTCACTGGCCGCGACGTCACGGCGCGCACGCGAGCCAATTCGTGAGCGGCCAGCGGCTTGCTGCGCCCGATCCGGCCGAACACGGCGGGGTGCCGTACCTGGTCGGCTGGCACGTCCAGGGCCCGCAACGCGTCCGCAAAGTGGTCGGGATCGTCCACGTACGCCAGCAGGTCCGTGACCGGGATGAGCTGGCAATTATCCAGCCGGCCGCCGACGAAGCTGGCGTAGTTGTCGCGGCGCTGTTCGCCGTCGGTCACCACATCCACTCCGGCCCGTTCCTGAGCGGCCACCGCCAGGCGGACGGCGTCGTCGGCGTACTGCTGGAACTCGTCTTCCCCCATCCGGCCGGACAGGTACTCGTGCAGCGAGCGCAGCAACCACCCTGGACGCGGCCAGCTGCCCACGCCCATGACCGCGAACGGGGGCAGCGGGTCGACGATTGGAGGGAGGTCCGCAACAATCGCCGCGTTTAGTGGGTGTGCCGGCGACACCTCCGCTAAACGGTCGGGCTGTGCCCCCGCCGTTCCCTTGCGGACCAGGTAGCTCCGCACCTGCCCGCTTCGGGTCCGCGACACCAGTTCGTTGCGAGTCAACCGGCACCAGGCTGGTAGGTCCTCCTCGACGGACGCGTCGGTGGACTTGAACTCCAAGAGCTGGCCGGGCTCAAGCGGGTCAATGTGCTTGCGGATGAGAAGTAGCAGACCGCTGCCGCAGTCGAGGTCGCCACCGTCGAAGCTGGCGGCCGGCAAGAAGAGGTGCCGATCGGTCCAGTCCATGGTCACTCGTATGGGTCGCGGGAGATCACGACCGGGTTCCCGAGCTTCACTTCGAAGACCACTTCGCGATCGAATGCCTTGCCCTTGCGATCCTGAAGCTTGAGTGTCACCGGATAGCGGATCACCGCGGGGTCGGAAGCATTCGGTTGCCCCACGGAATAGTCCGTGAGCTTGTGGGTCCGGCGCATTTCCTCCGCATACTCGACCGGATCGGGCAGGGCCTTGAGCTTGTCCGCCGGCTCGTTGGCCTTCCAGGAATCGAGGGCAGACGTTAGCGCCTTCTGGCCGCGTTCAATATCGGCCTTCGAGTGTTTCGCTCCGCCGCAACCGGCCAGGGCAACGAGTAGGGCGAGCGGGAGCACGCGGGAGGGGGTCATGTGGGCATTCTCAATACGACACGCCCGGGCAACTCTCGGCCATGAACTCGACCAGCTTGGCGCCGCCGACGATCACCGCCCCGGCCACCAGTTTGTTCTCGTCCAGCTTGCGCCGCTTGAAGCACGGCGAGCAGACATAGATCTTCCCCCCGGCCGACGCGAAGTTGGTCATCAGGTCCTTGAGCGGGGCGAAGCCTTCCTCGGCGACGTCGTCCGCATATCCTTTGACTCCGAGGCGAACGCCTTCGGTACTCAGAAAGACGACCGTCTCCTTGTCGGACCCGACGGCCGCGTTCGCGACGACGAACGCGACGGTGGCCTTGTCGGGGTTGTCCTTGGCGCAGGTCAGGCTCACACAGAATTTGCCGGGCATGGTCAGTCCTTTCGGCGGATGTAATAGTCGGGGTGCTCCATTCGGACGAGTGTATGGCCCGTCAGCCGGCACCACGCCGGCAAATCCTCCGGCGCCGCCGGGTCCGTCGCGGTCACTTTCAAGACGGCCCTAGAGGGCAGGGCATTCAATCGCACGCGCAACGCCAGCACGAGTTCCCCGCAGCCCAAGCTCCCCGCGTCCCACACGTCGGCCGGGTCCGGAGCGTCCCGTGGTGGGAGAGGGGAGTTGTTCATTTTCGGTTCAACGAATCCGGCAAGGGGCTTCCAGTCCGGGGATGGGCCGTCGAGCCGCTCGGCCGCGGCCCAGGCGCGGGCGTAACAGTCGCGGTGCTGTGCGTACGCGACCAGGTCGGCCCGGAGATCGGCGGCCTCGCGCGCGAGTCCGCGGGCCAGGCACGGCAGGCACCGCGGAGCGTCCTTGAATCCGAGGGCAACGCTTCCGACCGCCTCGCGGGCCATGAGCGGCCGGTCGCAGGCCCCGCAAGGCCCGCCGACCAGGCGGTGGAGTTCTCGCAGCGGGAGAGAGTCGTCGTTATCGACCGAGATTGTCATCTTATTCGGCGGTGCACGGTGTCAGACCGTTCGCGATACGGCGTCTCGTCGGCAGGCCAGCCACGGAGAGTCCTCATTTGTCTAAGGCGCGGTGCCCGCGCACGACAACTCACTCGGACATAAACAGTGCCAGGCCGCTGAGGGGGATCCTAATCGCGCGAGAGGTCGGGCTGGGCGCCTCCCGGTCGCCGCATCGTCGGTTTTTTTCGTCCATCAGCCAGGCCGGACACTTTTGTCGGTCGATAGCGCCCGTTTCTCACGAGTCACGGACTTTGCAGGGATCAATCCGGACGGCAACGCCTGATGTCGAATCCCGTATGTCCTGCAATGTAATGGAAGCGTTGGACTCCCGCTTGGGCTTTGGCGGATCGCGCGTCGGTCACATCGACCGACCCATCAATGTTCGGGCGACGAGTAGCTTACTCTGGCGGAATCTCTGAAATCTCTGTCCGAAATCGCGACCGGCGCTCGCTGACTCCCTTATGGGGTCGGCGTACGACCTAGGTCGCCCGTGGTGCGCCCATGGGAACCGCTTTCGATGCCCGATTCTCGTCGGAACGTGCCGGCGAATGGCCGGCTCAGTCCGCAAGTCGCTGCGGCATTTCAGCAGTTTCTCGCGGGTCACATCGAAGCTGCCGCGGCGGGGTCACCGCTATTAACCGAATGTGGAGAGCGCTATTTGCGCAAGCTCCTTGCACCAGTTACGAGCCCGAATGCGAGTGGTCCGCGTCGGACCCGTATACCCCGGCACCGGGCCCTACCTCAGTGGGACGCGGACGCGCGCCGGCTTTGGCTCGATGGGGTTCTGCTCAAGGAATTCCGCCAGCCAGCACAAAACCAGACCGCCCTCCTCGATGCGATCGAAGCCCACGGCTGGGCTGGCGGCCATGTCTCCAACCCGCTGCCGCGGGAACCGGGGGAAAGTGAGTCGGAGGCCCAGGAGCGGTTACACGACACAATCAAACACCTGAACCAGGCGCTTCCGGCGGGCACGATCCGCTTTCGCGGCGACGGTAGTGGACATGGAATATGGTGGGAGTACGTGGCGAACAATTCGCCTGGCCGTCGGCGCGGCCCGGCCTGATCCCAGTCTTGATAGATGCTGCCCCAGAGTTTCCCCAGAGCTTCCGCTTGCAATTCTGAGAGCGGGTTGTCAACACCTTGTCCGCCCAACTCATGAAGCAATCCGGTTACCGCCTCCCGCGTATCCGAGTCTGCGGCCCGATTAAGCGCGCGTCGGTCCGACACACCGCGGTCGATGGGACCGACGCGCAACGCTCTGGGTTACCTACTCGGCCGAGCCTACGACATGGACAGTGGGCGCGCTGCAATTCCGTGCCGATCGAGCGCTCGGGCGGTGACGGGCCGCCGGGGAGCTTGCTTGGCGGTGACGACTCCACCGGCCACTTTTCCCCCACTCAAATTCAAAAACGGCCAAACCGGCTGTTGAATTCGCCGTTTTCTCGGCCGTCCACATCGCCGTCGCCGTCAAAGTCGAGGTACCAGAGGTAGCTGGCGTCGATGGCGCTCGTTCCAAACGCGGACCGAAAGAGGTCGCGGTCAAACCCATCCACATCGCGGTCTCCGTCTGTGTCCCCGAACAGCCGGAAGAAGCCGTCCACCCGGTCGCCACCGGCCGACGCGTCCCCGTCCCCGTCGAGTTCGCGACCCCAGCGGTCGTGCACGCGGTCCGCCCGGACCGTCAGTGTGTAGCTTCCGTCCGCCAGCGACCCGCCAACGATGTCGGACCCCGCAAACCTAATAATCGCCACCGTCTTGCCGCCGACCATGGTAATGTCGAGGTTCAGGCCGACCAGCGTGCCGTCCTGCCGGCGCAGCTCAATCGCGCCGGGGTCAACTACGGCCGGGCCGTCGAAGGTCACAGTAACCCGGTTGACCATGGACCGCTGGGCGGAGCCGTCATTGAGGACGACGCTCTCCACCCTCCGGGGATTACCGGCGAGGACGTCGCCGACGCCCTCGTACAGGGTCCGCGCTCGATACGCGCGATAGACCCCGCGACCGACCTGGAGGACGTAGGTCTTGGTTCCGTCGGGCAGCACTTCAATGGACTGGCCGACGAAAGGCGGATTGCCGATGGCTCCCGACGTGAACGAATAGTTCCCGTTCGAGAGCCGTTGGGCGCTCCCCACGCGATCGGAATAGTTGCCCATGTCGGCATTGAGCACGAGGGTTGCCGTCATGGCTTGCTCGTCGAGTGTCCACACCTGTCCGCGACTGTTCGCCGTGGGGTCGCTCGCCCGGCGCGTGTTCGTGTTGTCAAAGAGAATGAGCGTGTGGTCGTCGATGTAGTGGGGCGTGTGCTGGTGGGAGAACCACAGCTTCGGGTCGGTGAAATCGGCCGTGAAGTCGCCCCCTTGCCCGAGCCGCCAGATGACGTGGCCATCGCCGGCCCCGTTTGCGTAATCGACCTTGATCACCCAGTCCTGGTGGCGAACGGACAGGACCAGGTTCTGGTCGGGGGACATGCTCACCGTGTTGATGTGGGTCCAATCGACCGCGGGCAAGAGAGGCACCGCGGCCGACGGTTCCGTGCCGCCCGGCTGGATGACCTCGCCCAGGATTGGCCCGCGGTTGACATCCAGGTGGTCGAAGCTGTCCCAGGCCCACGTCACCTGAAGGTTGTCGTCGAGCACCACGATCATGTTGCCGATGTAGTTGGTCGGAGTGCCGTTGATGTTCACGGTGCGCTCCGTGAAAGCGATCGCGGCCGTCTGCCCGTTGGGTAACCTCTGGGCATCGTTCGTGAAGCTAGTGATAACCCCGTGCCCCTGCGCCGTGAGCTGGGAGTTGATCGCGTCGAGGTTTGTCTCGCGCAGCGGGTTGCCGGCCAGGTCGATCTCGCGCAGGACGTTCCGGGACAGCGGAAACGGTGCAAAGCTGTTGCCGCCCATCACCAGCACGCTGCCCCCGGGAAGCAGACTGGCTCCCTGGGCCGGGTTGTTGGGAGTAAAGCCTGCGTGCGCGGAGTCGTAATACCACATGACCCGCCCCGCGAGGTCCGTGGCGTAGACATAGGGGGCATTTGCCCCCGGCCGGGCGAGGCTCTGGAAGAGCATGTCCTGATGGAGGTCGCTACTGGGGCCGGGTGGCTGCAGCACGGTGCGGATCGAAAAGTTCTGGGTCGAAGGAATCGACCCGGTGGTGAACAACACCGGGTCGGACCCGGTTCCGTCGCTGAAGACGTGCCGCATCTGGTAGGTCGTGTTCGCCAACATCCCGGCGATGTAGAAGTTGGTACTCGTCCCCGGCTCAATTGGCTTTATGTCGGTGTTTCGCCACGCCGGGTGGTCGCCCGCAACAGCGAACTGGACGAAAACTGTCCCCGCATATGAGGGCGGAACGCTGTACAGCGCCACCAGGGGGTTTGCGGTGGGCGTGATGACAGCTTGCGACCCGGTCACCCGCGAGGCGACTTCGTCGGTGGCCGCGGCGGAAGTGGTCTCGGCTCCCTGGTAACCGTCTTTGACGATGACCTGGATGTCGTAAGTGCCCTCCCGCATCGCGGCCCACGCGAACGTATTTGTCGGACTGAAGTCGCGGACCACGTGTAACGTGCCGCCATGGGGCGCGGCGCTGAACTGGTACACCGGAGCCGCCCCGATGTCGGTAGCCGTGGCCGTCCAGGTGACAGGCACGCCGACGAGCGGGGAATCGTCGCTGGCGGCGAGCGTGACGCTCCCCGACAGCAAACTGCGATCCTCGAGGACATCGACCCGTAACCGTCGTGCGCGGTGTCGGGCGAGTCGTCGGGATCGGAGTGGTGTACGGAACCGCATAGTCGTCTCCTTCGATTAAGTGGTCTGCACAGGAAGACGACGGCCCCACTCGGCGCGCAGACCGAGCGCCGGGGCGGTGCCGGGCCGGCAGGGGGCTTGCTTGGCGGTAAGGACCCCACCGGCCGCTTTGACTCCTACGCGTCCAGATGCGTGCCCAGTCGGCGGGCAAAGGCGAACAGGTCAACCAGTCCCACCCGGTTGTCGCCGTCCACGTCGAAGTAAGCCAGGTACCCAGGGTCGCCCTGCTGGCGACCGAAGTTGGTAAGAAATCGAAGCAGATCGCGGCCATCCACGTCCCGGTCCCCATCGCTGTCGCCATAAAGGCGGAACAACGCTTCGGAGCGATCGTCTTCCGCGGTGCCGTCGCCATCGCCGTCGAGGGGCCGGCCCACCCCGTCGCGGACCAGGTCGCCTCGAATTGTCAACGTGTAGTTGCCGTCCGCCAATGACCCGCCCACGATGCCGGAACCGGTGAACGTCAAAACGGCCACGGTGCGACCATCCACCATCGAGGAGGCGACATTCAGGCCCACCTGGCCGCCATCCGCAAGGCGGAGTTCGACGGCGCCGGGATCGAGGGTCACGAAGTGGTCGAACATGACGGTGAGGCTGGTGACCATCGAACGCTGCGCCGAGCCGTCGTTGACGACGACGCTCTCCTCGCGTGCCGCGGGCTCGGCGGTTGCGATGAATCCGTGGGTGGTGCCACCGGCGCCGTAGCCGCCAACGATCAGGCCGGAATCATTGATCTTGCGGGGAGTCGTAAACGTCGAGTCGGGCACGTCGAATGGGGTGTACGTGCCCGCAGTGAGGAGGAACCCGTGCCGGACGCCGCCCGCGGTAAACCCGCCGATGATCTCACCCGCATTGTTGATCCCGAGCGCCGCGGATGAGGCGGCACCGGGGAAACTGAGTGAGGTGTAGGTTCCACCGCTCAGCAGGTACCCAGAGTTCGTGCCGGGAACGTCAAACCTTCCCACAATCTCGCCGGCGTCGTTGATCTCGCTGGCGTACGAGGTGAAGCTCGCGCCGGGCACGTCGATCGTGGTGTAAACGCTGTCGGCCAGCAGGAAACCATGGAGGATGCCACCCGCGGTGTACTCGCCGACGATAGCACCAGAGTCACTGATTCCACGGGGCATGGTGCGCGAGGCGCCGGGGAAGTCAAAAGTCGAGTAGATTCCGTCCCTCAACACGAATGCGTGCGTGGTACCGCCAACCAAAAAACTGCCCGCGATCTGGCCGACGTCGTTGATGTCCCAGGCCGCGGTGGATGTGGCGCCAGGCACGTCCAACGTGGTGTAGGTTCCCTGGTTCAGCAGAAATCCGTGCGTGACGCCCCCGACGGAGTAGCTGCCCACCAACGCGCCAGCGTCGTTGATGCCATTGATGTCCGTCAGGGTCGCGCCGGGCACATCAATCGAGGTAAAGGCGAAGGCAGGCACGTCGCGCGTTTCTAGGGCGTCGACCCGCAGCCGCGACCAAGACGGGCGACTGGGGCGCTGCCGCGACAGCGCGACCGGCAGATTGGAATTGCGACGGCAGAACCACATGGTCATCTCCAATGTGTGGTCTGCAACCAAAGGAGAACGGCTCCCACGGCGCGCAGACCGAGCGCCGGGGCGGTGCCGGGCCGGCGGGGGGCTTGCTTGGCGGTAAGGACCCCGCTGGCCGCGTCAATTTCGAACGTCAGGAATGATCAGTAGTCCGACACGACTTCTCCGCCGGCGCGCGTGATCAGGCGGGCGAGGACGCGAATGTCCATGCCCTCCCGCAGGAAACGCACGTGGCCGTCGGCAAACACGGCGTGGGCTCCGCCGGTGTGGAAGCTGTAAACCTCGCCGTTGTTCGTGCAGTTCATGGCGCAAGTTCCCAGGTTCAACGAACCGTTGGCCATCTTGCCCTGAAGGATGATTCCGCCCTTGAAGTGGTTCCACGGACCGCCCTCGAGAGCTTGCGGGTCGCCGCCCTGGCGACCGAGCCAGCGCCGCGGCCGGCCGGCATCTTCGACCAGCAGGATGGTGTTCGCGGTTCCGTCGTCCGACATGTCGGCGAAGCGCGTGGGCGTGGGGTTCGGGCTCAATCCCAACGCGGGCGTCGTGGTATTTGTTAGTGCGCCCCGATAGTCGGCGACCGAATCCACCCACCCCAATTGCGCCAGTCCGGCATCGACACCTAGAGCGATCGTGTAGTCCCCGCAGGCGCCTTTCGTCCCGAAGACAGGGTAGGGCCCGAACTCCATGAACCGGTCCCTCTCCGGCGTCGAGGCGCACTGGAAGATCTTCAAGTGACGAGAGCAGACGTCTTTGTTCTCAAACGCGTAGAGCGGAAAGTACCAACGGTACAGGGAGTAAAGCTGCTGCTGCTCGATGAATGGGAGTACGAACACCGCCCAACCGTGAGTGAAGCTAAACCCGGACGCGTACGGCCCTTTGTTCACGTAGGCCGGCGGGAAACCGCCGTGCGTATCGTGGTGGTTGTGCAGTCCCAGTCCGATCTGTTTGAGGTTGTTGGTGCACTGAATGCGATTGGCGGCTTCGCGGATCTTTTGGACGGCGGGGAGAAGCAGGCCGATCAGAATGGCGATGATCGCGATCACGACCAGCAGTTCGATCAGGGTAAAGCCGCGCCGCGTCCGGGTGTCGCAGTTCTGCATCATTGGCACACCACCTTTCCCGACCACAGTTCGTCGCCAGGTACCCCGCATTGCGCTCATTTGCCAGGCTTGGCAGCAGCAGCTTTTGCCGGCAATTCCGCCAGGTCCCAAAGCTCAATCGTGCCGTTGTCGTCTTGTCCACCGCCCACGGCGAGAAGCAGGCGCTCGGGACACCATGCGACACTCCA
>Ga0075418_10009066_pt1 | contig 11162 bp, 11 predicted proteins | sample SoiMetdeltSBSDD2_FD_81776 | JGI IMG/M metagenome (GOLD analysis project Ga0075418, IMG submission 81776) | Bulk soil microbial communities from a Populus tree surrounding site in Tennessee, USA - Soil MetaG P. deltoides SBSDD2 | ecosystem: Environmental > Terrestrial > Soil > Tree plantation...
AACGACAGTGGTACAAGCACCGTCGATGCTTCCGTCATCTCACCCCAAACTCACATACTGCTAGGTCAAACCGCGTGTCACACCCACCCACCGACCTGCCGCCAAAACTGCGAAACTCCAGAGTCGCAGTGGGTTCAAGAATAGTCACAGCAACGGTGCCCCAGGAGATTCCTGGGTTGCCATCACCTCTTGATGCCTATCCGGTGTACCGAGTACACGAACGCAAAGACGGCTCCGAAAGGTACGAACTCCTGCGCTTGACCGTGGAGGCTGCTGCGAAGCCGACTGACGCGCAGGTGCACGAGGCGCTCGCGGCGCTCCCCGCCGGTACGAGGAACTGGCTAACCCGTCAGGAGGTGCGCAAGGCAGTCAGCATTCATGATCGTCTCAAGGAAGAGGCAATCTCTACCGCATACCATTGGTGCGCCACAGGGCTTGTTCGGCTCAACCTGTTGCCGCCACGAAGCGAAGGCAACCCCGGGCCACTCATGGGTTGGAAGCTGACCGAAGCCGTGAGCCGTTACGCCAACGACCAGCGTGAGCAAGCCGAGCAGGTGACTATGTCGATATCCGCACAGCTTGACGAGGCCCGCGGTCGGCTCGAGGGTCACCCACTCGTCCCACTGCTCCTGGCCGGCGATGCGATGGAGGTGGAGTACAAGAGTCATCTGCTTGCGGTCGCTAAAGACGCTGCTGCGGGAACCCTGCTGGCGGGCAGAATGCCAGAAATGCGTACATGCTTGACCGATGGCGAATTAGTAAACCTATTGGTTGCCCGCCAACAGCATCGAGACTACAAGCCCGTTCGCGAACTCGCCCGTGGCGGCCAGGCGATCGTCTTCAGCGCGCGGCACAAGTACACCGACCAAATCATTGCGGTCAAGCGCACCAAGCCGCGTGACGACAGCGCCGTACGCCGAATGAGACGAGAAATCGAAGTCGCGGAAATCTTCGCCGGGCATCCTCACATTATGCCCATCTTGGATGCAAGCCCGGATGGGGACTGGTTCGTAATGCCGCTGGCACAGACGACTGCACTGTTGGAGATGGACCAGCTCTGACAACCGCAACAACTTAAGCCATCGTCATGAGCGTAGTCGACGGCCTTCGAAAGCCACACGCCGAAGGCTGGATTCACCGCGACATCAAACCCGAAAACATTCTTAAGATCCACGGGCGATGGGTGATAGCAGACTGGGAATCGGCAAACGTCCGCGTGGCCAGACGAGCACACCGGGACACACGAGGGCTGGAACGCTTTACGGCACCGCGGGCTACGCAGCGCCCGAGCTTAGCGACGACGCCCACATGGCAGGGCCGGAAGCTGATATCTACAGCATCGGACAGCTCATCGGAGCAATCCTTACAGGCCGCGTACCTCAGGCGAACATGTCGCTCCTGCCAGAAGACCCCGGATGGCGCGAAGTAGTGGCGTGCGCAACGCAGTTCGACCCCCAGCGTCGTCCATCTAACGTAGATGGTTTTCTAGATCTTTGCGTGTCGCTATAGAACCGCTGAGCTCCGACATGGAGGGCCCGCGTGAACCGAATTGTGCTTGAACCCCTTTTCCTGCACGCCGAGTTGGTTGGCGCCTTGCTCGGCCGCCACCGGGTCAGGAGAGGCTCCGCCGGTGCCGCCCGGGAGGCGGCCGGCGACGCGCTTTGCGGTTCAACATCCGCAGCTTACGAACTGGCGGAGATGCTGGGCGAAGCCCTCCCTAAACTGGAGATAGGCGAACTTCAAAAGCTCGTTAACGACGACTCCCTCCGCGTCGGCACACTGGTCGCCATCGAGCAAGAGTTCACCTTTACGCGCGACCGCTCGCTTGAAAATCCCGGAAATAGTCCCATACGCTTCATGGCACCGATGAGCACCGATGCCGATGTCCGGGTCCACGGTATCTTCAACGCCGAACGCCTTGCTGCCGCCTCGGCTGCCGGAAACCTGACCGGCGACCGAGAGGTGTTGGTGCTGGGAACCGTTGTTCGCTGTAACGCTAGATCGATCGAGGTTCGGCCAGCCTTTATTGGAATTCGAACCTATGTCAACGATGACGCCGACGCGTTCTTTGGAGTAAGTGAATCTTTGCGAGTCTACCCCCGGGAGATCGATCAGTTCTCCGGCGTGGACTTCACAACGCCGTGTACGCCCGCTGAATTGCAGGCACTGCATTACACGAGCGAAGATGAGGTCAAGCGCTCAATCGCCGCCTTGATGGGCGAACCATTTGTCGCCAAGGACTGGGGTGGCGAGAAGTCAGACCTGTACACGAGCCGCACATCCGTCCGCGGGACCCATCTTGCCAGTGCATGGCTGTTCAAGGGCCCCGGCGCTAGTGGGCCAATGACTGTTCGAGCCTTGGGTAAACGTGGAGACCAGATTGATCGACTCTATAGCGAGCCGGCCGAGCTTATGGTGCTGCAGCATTATCGCGAAATAACCACAGCCGTCGTCAACATGATGTCGGTGTACGCGCATCACATGAGCAGACCGCGAAGGTTCATGATCGTAGACGGCGAAGACACAGCGAAGATCCTTCGAGCCGTGACAGCATGATCGAAGGCCGCACCTCGGTGCGGGCTTACCCCGGTCAGTTCGGGCGGATCAGCCGATTCTCTCTTCGACGACGTCTGCCCCGCGCACGCCACATCGTTGGCTCTCCGATCGAAGCAATCCCGGATCACGATCCAGTTTTAGATCACGAAACGTGGGTGGCTCCGAGGTTCGAGCGGATGAAGTCGATGACGTCAGGCGTGTATCCCTCCCAACCGTCGTAGCGAAACCCGACCTGCTTGGCGTACTTGTCGACAAGCATCAGGGCATCGGCAAGTTTCCGGTCGTCGTGCGGGTAGATCTGCCCACGCAGGGTGGGGTCGGTGAGCAGCCGCTGCACTATGGGTTGAGTGCGTGTTCCATAGAAGGAGGCGAAATGTGGGTAGAAGACTCCGCTGGCGTTCGTCGTGTCGCCTGACGCAAGTACGGCGTGCAGGCAGGCGAGAAAGTCGAACTGTGTGAGGCTGGTCAATATGCGGTCGTCGTCGGGGTCGAGATCTACGAGGTAGTTCAGGCGCCGAAGGAGTTCCCGAGCGAGGCTGATGACGGATACGTCCCGGCCGCCTGCGCCGTCGTTGGTGGCCAGCAGTTCGCTGCGGTTGGCCATCGTAGTGGCGTGTTTTAACCAGCTCACGTACATCCGGTGCATTCCGGATACTCTGCGGGATGCCAGGTACGCCACCGCGGTCCAGTCCTCGCGGCGGACAGCGAGGGCGCCGAGGGCCTCGGCGCGTGTGCTGATGGCCAGCCAGAGTTCCGCCGCCGACCTCGTTGGCTGATTGATGATTTCGGCTTCGTTGTCAAATGCGATGCCGTAGATACTGACGAGGACGTCTATGGTGCGGTTGAACCATGTCGTGCGTTCGAGGTCAAGGAAGGTAGCTGCCAGGCAGGTCAGATGGTCGAGGATCTGGTGAGTTGCCTGCTGATCGCCGATCCGATAGAGCGCTCGAACTTCGGGCACGCCGTTGCGTAGCAGGCGTCGAATCGGGATGTCGTCGTCGGCCCGCAGTAGCTCGATGGTGGTGTTGATGAGCACCTCGGGGTCGAGGTAAAAGTTGAATTCCGCTAGGGCAGCAGTGCTGACGCGCAGACCAACGGCTTCGGACCTTACTACAGGGGTGCCGCGTTGGAGCGTGAGCGCGCTCCGTTCCTGTGGCCGATCGAGTTCAGCGGCGATCACGGATAGCAGTTCATCCACGGTCGCTGGGCGAAGCTGTGGGTCCTGATGGGTCGTAGCTTCCACGACCGCGCGCCACGGGCCTGTTGCAGGCAGGTGCGGCACGTTGGCGCGGGGTTCGGTCTGCAGGAGCGCCCAGCCGATGATCTGGCCGATGCTGAAGATATCCGTTTGCGGGCCGACCCCGTGTGCGTCGGTGTAAAGCTCAGGGGCCGCATAGCCCAAGGTGCCGTAGAGCTCGCCTACCTGAGTACGCCCAGGCATTGTTGTTTTTCCACGAGGACGACGGCCCAGACCCCAGTCTGCGACAACCCATCTGCCGTCCAGCCGGAGAATGTTGGCTGGCTTCAGATCCCGGTGGATCCATCCATGCTGGTGCGGCTCACGTAGCCCTTCGCAGATCGCCGTGATCAATGCCCGTAGCGCCGTGTCGTGGCGCAGGGTGGCGGCCACGTCTTCGGCGACGCCGCAGCGCACCCCCGCCGATCAACCTGACAATGCTGCGGCAGCTTCGCCGACAGCAAGGTCGGTGTCCGATCTGCGCCGGGCTGCGCGCGGTCGAGAACGGGATGAGCGTTGTGCGGTCAGCCCGCCGCGGTACCTCGCTGGCCGTGGACTACCAGGGCCGGGTGCTCGGGCAAGACGCCAGCTGGTTCATCAGCGATGCCCAGACAACCGAACACACCATGACGGTGACCGTACCGATTCGCGGGGCCACCACGCCGTACGCCCGCTTCGTCGGCGATGTGCTGGCGTGGCTATCGATCGTCGGCCTGGTGGGGATGGCCGGCATCGCGGTGACGGCACGCCGCCGGGCCCCACGGACAACACCGCGAACAACACCCAGTACGCCAACCCAACCGGCCGCGTCAGACCGCTCGCTTACGTTCCGGTGAAACCGTCAAAACCAGTCCCTCTTCCAAGGGTCGCGCAGAAAGGAACGAATCCCATGGCTCAGCCCCGCGAGAATGCAGATCTTCAGACCGTCGAACAACTCGACGACAAGACCAGACAACAATGGCCGCACCCATCGGCGCTGACCGCGTTGGCCATTGCGGACACGGCGGCGGTCGAAGCCTATGACGTCGCGGTGGATGCCTCTCTTTCGTCGCGCCGCTTCCACTCTGGGGTGAGCGCCGGAAACGGTCCCGGCATGAACAGTGGATGTCGAAGAACCCTGATTTCCCACGACGTGGTGCTGACCGCCGAGTTAGGTGTCACCACGCTCACGAGGGCAGGCCGGATGGTCAGGCCGTGCCGTTACCGGTGCCGGGGGAAATCCGTCGTCGGCGGGACAGCAGGAGCAGCCCGCCGCCGGCGCCGAGCAAGACCACACTGACCCAGGTGATCAGGCCGATCGGCGCGCCCGTGACCGGAAGCCCACCGCTGGCCGGATTCACGATCACCTTTGCGGTGTTGTTCGCGGGCTTGTCATCGTATTTCGGAACGATCTTGTCCAGTCCGGCGAAGGTTTGGACCTGGCCTTCGGCGTTGGCCACCACCTCAGTGATCTTCACCTGGAATGTCCGCTGCATGGTCATACCCTGCGGGAAGGTGATCCCGGAGCCGCAGGTGTACTGAGGGGCGCCCGGGACCGGTTCTTGATGACCGGTCTCCCGCCACAGGATGGTCGAGAAGCAGCCCTCCGGCACCCCGATCACCTCGGTCCCGTCCGGAACAACGAACTCGAAGATGGCGGCGCCGACCTCACCAAGCCGATCCCGCACGGTCGCCGGCCCCAGGTTCGCCACCGCGAGTTGGGCGTCGACCACATCCCCTTCGGCGCCCCTAAGCGTTGCCCCGCTGACCGCCAGGTCGGCGGTGTTGTCGACGAGTACCTGTACACCGCCGAAGTTGTCTTTCGGATCGATCTCTTTGGCGGCCAGAGCCGACCAGACCTTGCGTACCGGCAGGGACTTCCCGACACCGCGGCGCGGCTTGACAGACTCGGCCAGGGGCAGCTGCACGGTGCCCGGGGCGGCCACGAAGTAGCCGAAGTCCTCGTCGAGTGCGGTGGTGTTCGGCGTGAATCCGAAGTCCACCTCGAGGCCCTCGGCCGGCTGCAGGGTCACGTCGATTAGGCAGACAGCGGTATTGACGGACTCGTCCTGCGTGTACTCGCACTCCTGGAACTGGGTCAGATCCAGTCCGCTGGTGCTGGTCACGATCAGCTGCACTTGCGGGGCGGACTCGTTGCCGGCATTGACCAAGGGGATCGTCACCACCGTCTCATGCCCGGGCTGCGCATTGTCGATCTTCTGGGGCGTGGGTAGGACGACGAGATCTACGCCGTCAGCCACGCTGATGACCGCGGAGCGCTCCTCGGTGCCGCCGTTGGCCGCGCTGGCACGCCACGTCAGCCTGCCGCTCGCCCCGGCGACCACCCCAGCCGCGGGCCGCAGCAGCAGTGCAAGGACCAGGTCGTACCCCTGGCCGTCTGGATCGTCCGGGAACCGACAGCGCCCCTGGGTCCCGCTGACCGTACAGAACCGTTCGTCCAGCTCGACCGTGACGATCCCGGACAGCTCGGTCAGGTCGAAGACCGCCGTGGGCTCAGTCGCACCGAGGTTGCTGACAATCATCGGAATCGCCTTACCGGGCGCGCCCTGGCCCCCGACCGTGGCGTCCCCGACGCTAACCACTAGTACGCCGCTCCCCGGCTCGGCCAAAGCGGGAACAGCGACAACCGCGATAGCCACGGCGGCGCACCCGACGACCATCCGATATCCCCAGCTGCGGCCCTGCCTGTGGTGAACGAAGCTCATGCCCCGTCGCTCCTCTCCCCAGTTCAGCGGAGATCGACTGTTGTCTAACCCCGAGGAGCTTAGTAGAGAACCATGCAAGTTGCGACCCCGGCAAACCGAAGGGTATCCAGCAGCGGTGTCATACCCCGACGGATCACATTCACCGGACCGAGTGCTAGCCGAGTTCGGCGACGACACTGATCTGGAAGCCTGGGGGCAAGGGTCGGGGCGAAGATGCCACACTCGCGTTGGGCCAACGAGACGCCCGGTGGGGTGTTCGGCAGATACGCTTCAAAGCGTTGCAGGACAAGCGCTTCCACATTCACCGCAGACGGTCGGGGAGGTTGGCAGGGCGCGCAGCCGCACATGCGGGCCGCCGTCCCAGTGCCGGATGAAGAACCGCGGTCGGCTCAGGCCAGCCTCGTACCGGTCGGCCACGAGCGGCCTCTGTCCGGAGTGGACAGTCCCGGGCGACCGGATCAGTTCCAGCATGCGGCACACCTCACCAAACCGTGGATGGGTATGACCTCGCCTGAAAAATGTTGTGGACTCCGGCTCAAGCCCTGCTCGAACGCGAGCGTGGTGCACGGCTGGGGCACGGCGGCGGCATACTGAACGGCGTGTTCACCCGGGTCTGGCGCGGCGCCGTCGCAGGAGCAAGCGCCGTCGCAGCGGTATGTGGTCTGGCCCTATCCATGTCCGTGATCCTGCACGCCTCGTACCGTGCTGGGCTGGGCACCATCATCCTGGCCGGGCCGCCGGTGGGCTGGCTCGCCGGCGCCGCCGGCGCCCGCCTGCTCAAACTGCCTGGTCCGTGGTTACGCTCGCTCGGTGCGGTCATCGGAACCCTGATGCTGATCTGCGTCTTCTTCGAGACGGAGTGGGCTTTCCCGTCCGGCAATCCCTGGATTCTCTACGGCGCCATTCACGTGGTCACCTTTGCGGCGGCGTCGGCCGTACCCGGAAAAATTGGTTGTCACGCTGGATAGGGTCGAAACGTGCAGATCAGGGACACGACCGTCGAAGACCTGCCGCAGATCGACCTCATCCGCCACGCCAACGAGCCATGGCATGTCACCAACCTTGAGGCGCAGGCAAACTGGTTCAACTCCGCCGGACCGGAAACTAAACCCTTCCGGATCTGCGTCGAGATCGACGGCCGTGTGGTCGCCAACGGCTCGGTCAAACTCGACCTGTACGGGGCGACCGCGGACTCGGCGATTGTCGCGGTGAACGTGCACCCCGAGGTGCGAGGTCAAGGCATCGGTGGTCGGCTGTTCGCCCGGATGGAAGAACACCTCCACGCGATTGGCGCCGTGCAAGCGCTCGGCCAGCTCGTCGAAGCACCGCATAACGTGGCGTTCGCCCAGAAACACGGATTCACGCTCGGCGCGACCGACCGTTGGATCGTCGTGGACCCGCGTGTGCTGCCGCCTGTGCCGGAAATGGCGGCTGCAGTCGCGGTGACAACCGCCGCCGAGGCCGGACCCGAAGCCTGGTACGCGGTCGTGGACATCGCCGCCCGCGACGAACCCCTCGACGAACCCCTTCACCGGCATGCCCTACGAGGACTGGTACAAGACGCACTGGAACTCGTTCGACAAAGACGTCAGCCTCATCGCGTTCGTCGACGGCAAGCCCGCCGCGACCACGGCACTCGACGCGGACTTCGCCAACGGCAAGGCGATTTCGGCTGGTACGGATGCGTTGCGTGAATATCGCGGGCGAGGCATCACCAAGCTGATCAAATCGTTGTCGCTGCGGGCGGCGGCGGACCGCGGGATCACGGCGGCATACACGGCCAACAACGAGACGAATGCGCCGATGCGCGCGATCAACGCGTGGCTGGGGTACGAGTACGTGGGCTCGGCGCGTACGGCGTTAAGGAAGTTTAGCGGTTGTCGGTTTTGATGGGTGTCGGCATAGGACGGTCTTGCGGCGTGATCGGCGGCGGAATGCAAGTGATGGAAAACCGTCAAGACCTCGCATAGCGCCGCAGGCCAAGAAGTGTTCCAGCGGACAAGCCGGTCGCCTTGTTTGGTGTTCCGCCCGCGGCGGACCTTGGTGTCGGACTCGGGGTGCCGCGGGTCAGCCCGGCGCACTACCGGTGCTTGAAGTGACTGGCTTGTCCGCCGCACGCATGCCGTTTGGGTGAACAGACGCGTGCAGTTCGCATGCCTGACGGCTTGACTATGCGTGCGGGCACGAGCTAGACGGCGCACGCGAATGTCCTTGCGGCGGCTGCACCGACCACCCGCGCCACAGTCACGATCGAGGAGGCGTGAACCATGACTAAACAGCGTCAGCTACCCGCGACGGTGATGCGAGCCATATTGGCCATCGCATTCCTGTTGCTGACCACCGTGCTCGTCTTGGTGGTCCGGGTACCGCCCGCCACGGCGGCGGTACCGACGAACAACTTCTTCCCGATCGCCGGATTCACCAGGGCGAGTTCCGGCTGCGTCGACAATTTCTCACCGGGCGGACACGAAGGCACGGACTGCTTCGCTCCGCTGAGCACACCGCTGATCGCGGCGGAGCCAGGGTGGATCTACTACACGCGTTCACAGTCCAGTGTGTGGCAGTGCCCGAGCGGGCCGGGCGACAAGTCCGGGCACCGCATCAGCCTGCTCGGCAACAGCGGCACCCGCTACTACTACGGTCACCTCGACAGGTTCACCTCCGCCTTCCCGGCAGGCATCGAGTTCGAGGAGGGAGACCGGGTCTCGGTGGCGAAGGGTCAGTTGGTCGGGTTTGTCGGGGAGACCGGCAACGCCCGCTGCTCGGTGCCGCATCTGCACATCCAGATCTGGGACGACGGTGTCCTGGTCAACCCCTATCCACTGATGGGCACGTGGACTGCGGCGAACCCCATCGGCGACCCACCGCCTGCTAAGAAGTTTGGGTTGGCTGGTGGGCCGGCGGTGCGCTACAACACGACCTTGCAGTTCTACGGTGTCGGTAACAACGCCGATGCCAACCTCCTCCAGCTTGTCTTTGTGCCCGGTGAAGGCTGGCGCGACTGGACCAACCTCGGCGGCGGCCTACTCGGCACGCCCAGTGTCGTCATGTACAACGACAATCTCAACGTCTACGCTCGCGGCGCTAACAACATGCTCTACCAACGCGGGTTCGTGCCGGGCGAAGGCTGGAGACCCTGGCTCAACCTCGGCGGCCCCATCGCGTCGGACCCGGTCGCCATCGTCCACAACGACAACCTCAACGTGTTCGCCCGCAACAGCGATGGCAACGTCGTCTACCGCCCCTACGCCGCCGGCCAAGGCTGGCGAGACTGGGTCAACCTCGGCGGCAATGTCGTGGGCACTCCCAGCGTGGTGAACTACAACACCAACCTCAACGTCTACGCCCGCAACGCCAACAACGCGCTCCTCCAACGCGGGTTCGTCATCGGCGAAGGCTGGAAACCCTGGCTCAACCTCGGCGGCGTCATCACCTCGGACCCGGCCGCCATCGCCTACCGAGGCAACCTCAACGTCTACGCCCGCGGCGCCAACAACGCCCTTTACCAACGCGGCTACGTCCCCGGCGACGGCTGGCACGACTGGGTCAACCTCGGCGGCGACCTCCTCGGTACCCCCAGTGCCGTCATCTACAGCGACAACCTCAACGTCTACGCCCGCGGCGCCAACAACGCCCTCTTGCAACGCGGCTACGTCCCCGGAGAAGGCTGGAAACCCTGGCTCAACCTCGGCGGCGTCATTACCTCAGACCCAGTACCAATAGTCTACCGAGGTAACCTCAACGTCTACGCCCACGGCGCCAACAACGCCCTTTACCAACGCGGCTACGTCTCCGGCGAAGGCTGGAAACCGTGGCTCAACCTCGGCGGAAACCTACGCTAAGCCACATCCGGCAACAACTCAGTAAGAACCGAGCAGTGGCCGTCCTGGGCCGGTAGCTACCCCGGGGCGGCCAACGGTCGCGTGGCACGCGGCGGGCACGCGCCGGCCCACCCGGCAATCACGCTAGGCCTTAAGTAAGCGAGGTTCATGGGCTGTGGGTGTTCCTGGGCAATTTTCGGCCACAGACGATCTTCAAGTGGGTCTGGGCGTGGCGGGCGGTGTTTTTGGGATGTGGTCAGGCCGAACACCCTTGTCTGTTTTGGACGGTTCTGTTACGCCGGTTTTCCGTGCTGGGCATGCGGCATTGCCGCCGCGGGTGGACGGCGGCACTTCTGGCGCGCGGGTGGGGCTGGGCGCTAGCCGTAGCCGGGGCGGGCATTGAACGGGACGCGTTCGGTGGTGGCCGCGGCGCTGAAGAACCGGTCCAGGCTGACGGTGTAGGCGAGCAGGCGCACGGTGATGGCGCGCGCCCGGGCGATGATCGTGGCGGGGATACGGATGACGGTTTCGAGGAACCGTTTGAACTCCATACCGATGAAGCCGTGGCGGTCATCGGTGCGGTGCATCATCATGGCGTACCAGGATTTGATGTTCCAGGCGAGCGTGGCGATGAGCATGTAGGCCCAGTTGCTGTGCAGGTCGTCGACCGGGGCGTGCAGGGCGTTGATGCCGGATTTAAGCTGGCCGATGATGTTTTCCTGGTCGCAGCGGCCGTTGGCCAACTCGACGATCTGCGCCGGGGTGTGGGTGGCGGCGGGGTAGGTGGTGAAGTAGAAGTTAGGTGCAGCTGCACCTAACTTCTATTAGGCGCAGCTTCCCGTT